>Ga0209416_1001650_pt1 | contig 14474 bp, 21 predicted proteins | sample RifGroF1_FD_184001 | JGI IMG/M metagenome (GOLD analysis project Ga0209416, IMG submission 184001) | Groundwater microbial communities from Rifle, Colorado, USA - Groundwater F1 (SPAdes) (version 2) | ecosystem: Environmental > Aquatic > Deep subsurface > Groundwater | place: Rifle, Colorado...
CCCGCGCCCGCCGATGACTGCATTAACATGATTCACCACAAATGCCACCTTAGGTACTTCCATGTACTGCATCACCTGAGTCAATCCGCGCACATACTGAGATACCGCTTTAGCCCGTCTTCCCATGTTAGCGTCCCCGAGATCTCCCTCAGATTCTGCTATGGGTACGATGGCTCCAATGCTATCTAAGATTGCGCAGCTGGACTCATCATCTCTGAGGTTGTAGACAGTTTCCTGCATCATCATCTCGTGAGTGCGCTGCTTCTTCTTAGCATCTACATTGGAAATGAACCTGAGCTTACCCTCGAAACCAGCCTGAGCTAGAGACGATACCACATAATCTCGGTCCAACCCCTCGAGATCGCACAATTCTATGCGACTCTTAGGATTAACCTTGCCTGCCAAGTAGTAGGTCAGGCTGGATTTCCCCGCCCCGGGTCGCCCAAATATTTCGTAGATGGTGCGCACAGGCATACCCAAAACATTCTGAGCCGATAAAGCATAATCTAATGAATAAATTCCCGTAGTTATACGGGATACTTCTGGATAGTCCCCTTCGATTTCAATAGTCATGTAACATCCTTTCTCACTGCCAGATGATGCCCGCCCGATCTACTATACGCATTACGGCTTTCTTCAGGTCCGGGTCAGATAACAACTCAAGATTAATGGTACCTATGACGGTGGATTCACCCATGCCCTTCTGCACCTTAAGCCTGCCTTGCCGATCTAATACTATACGCAATGCCGAACTGCTGGAAGTCTGCCCTCCCCTTACTGCCCGCACCAGATCACGAATCTCATTCCCGGTACTGGCTTCCCCTACATCATGCCAATCAATGAGGTCCCCATCCCGAGCAACTGCGGTTAAGAGTAGTAATGATTTGATGGGCTTACCATACAGGAGTTTCTTAGTTTCCTCTGGAATCTCATCATTCTCAAACAAATTCTCCCACATGCTGGAATATTTACGCACTGTCTGAGCGCTGATGCCAATCTCAGCAGTTACTGCATCTTCGAAGCGTTCCTGCACATCCCCAGCGCCAAACTGATACCACTGCTGACTCATCTTCGCAAGAAATTTAGCGAGGGCTAAGCCTTTAAGGTGCCCATCTTTCCACACCATACGCCCGAAATCAAAGGCGTAAGTTGGATCAGCCTGAAGAATAGACTGGGCAATTACCCGGTCTACCTCATTCAGGAACTCTACATCTTTCCGAGATAGTACCGGAGAGATGTCCGAACCTGCCGTAATTATCTCACCTTCCTGCATCGTCTAGTCTCCTTTTGAATTTCTCAATGGCTAATCTGAAATCCCCAATAGCAGAACTCTGGGGTGGATTCGTTACCACAGTCACATACTGGACCTCTTGGGGGAAGAAGATACTCTCCACCTGTAAACCTACTAGCTTATCGATATCCCCCAACCCGAATGCTCTAGTAGTCTCTGCCCCTACCAGTAGGACATAGGGATGATCCTTCATTTCGCGTAACACATCCCCTAATTGCCCCTTGCATTCTTTCTTTATTTCATGCCGCCAGACGTAGGTTATTCTGCACTTACGAATCTCAATCCCAACCCTCTGAAGCTCAGATCTCAATACATCTCCACGCTTGGAGACATACGGCATATTCTTCATCAGGTCATCATAGTCTGGCTTATCTCCCACAATTAAAATCTGAGCGTCCTTAGGTCCAGTAGGATCCATCATCTTTAAACCACACTCACAGATGTCCATTTAGCTCCTCTCTAATGATGGCATGACCAATCATCTCCATAGTTTTCATCAAAGGTGAAGGGAATCCCCGGGAACATCTCAGCGGCCTTAGCAATGGCTTCTGCATTGATTCGTTTAATAGCCTCAAAGTATTCCTGCTTCACATCCATGACAATTTCATCATGCACGAACATGCAAATGGGAAATGGAATGCCTTCTTTCTTGCAAGCTCTCCAGATTCCAATACCCCATGTCTTAGTGAAGTCTACTGCACTTCCTTGAATAGGACTATTGACCGAATTATTTTCCCATTGATAATTGTACATGTTCAGCCAGATTCTGCGCCCTGCTACCGTCTCCACATATTCCCGGCGCAAAGCCAAGGTCCGCATGCGAAGCATGTAATTCTCCACATCGGGGAATCGCTTAAAGTATTTCATGCGGAGCTTGGTGGATTCATCTACCGATAGTCCAGTCTTACGGGCAATGCCCTCTGCAGTTAACCCATATCCAATACCGAGAGAGATTGCTTTACCATACTTATACCTGACATCTTCCCCTTTCTCAAGGGTGGGATCATCGTAAATCTCTCGCGCCACATATACATGGATGCTCTCATTATCGACAAATGCCTTGAGCAGTCCTGCATCTTTACTCAGGTACCCAAGGATTCGTGGCTCCTGTTGGCTGATATCGGGTGCAAACATGATATCATTATTAGGAGTAAAGAATGTGCGATAAATGGGCAACTTCTTAGCAGGTATGCCCTGTAATGGGGGATTGCTGGCTGACATACGACCAGTTTCTGCGGTTGTGGGCTTCCAATCTGCATACACTAAGTCGCCCTCCTCCACGAATTTCTCAATCCATTTCCTGCCATACTTACTCACTGCGGTGCGATACATCCTCGCCTCGAGAATCTTATCGATGTATTCATTGCCTTCATATTCCTCGAGGATTTCCTGACCAGTACTGGGGACATCGATGCCATGCTTATGCAGGAACTCCTTCACCTGTACCCATGACATTACATTCACCCCAAGGCTTCCCTCTACTTCTTTAGCCAACTCTTCAAACTTCAGGGCTTCGGCTCCCCACTTCTCTACATCTACGTGCACAGGAAGCATATCCAGTAGCACCCAGATCATGGGCATATCAATATCCCAGTACACAGTAAGGTCCCGATCCAACGCTAACTGAGCCCGCCTGACGGCCAAAGTAACGGTTACATCGAGAGCCGCATACTGCTTCATCTCTTCTGTCATCTCAGTTGCCAGTTCAAACTGCTCCCGAGTCTCCTTCTCCATGTACATATCCAGATACCTGCGAGCCAGATCATTCAATCCGAAACTGTCATAGTAGCCACCCCAGAGGACTTTTTCAACAAGCATTGTATCGTAAACTGGCCGAGTTTCGGCTGGGAAAAGATACTTATTCTCCCAACGTCTGAGTTGACGAAAATCATAGATGGCATTGTGCAAGACCCAAAGGCCATCTTTAAGGTTAGTAAAGGCTTCGGGCAGCTGTCCCGTATCGTAAATCTGATAGGCATAATCCTCTCCTTCAAACTGAACGGACAAACAAGCAAAGGTCCCAGTGGGACGATGTAACTTCTTATCTTCCTGCCCAAACATTTCAATATCTAAGGCAACTGCCTCACCCGGTAGAGCTATTCGTGGGATTTCATTGCGTATAGTTATCATTTATGATAAGTCCCTGTAACCAAACTCTTTGGTTCCCCATGAATGTAAGCCATCCCATTCAACTTCAATGGCACCCACTCCACCCTCACGGAACCCGAATCGACTCTTACCTGCAATAATGTAGGCTCGCCCATCGTGCAGGGGCAATCGCTCATCCGTACCCATCTTCGCCCAGATCTGGCGAGGATTGTACAATAAAAAGATTAATGCACCCATAGCCTCAGCAAGACCAGAATAACGCAGATTAGTAATGCGAGGTATACCGCCCACATACTCTCGGTTAAGTTGAGCCAGAAGAAATACGGGTACCTTTGTTGCCTTAGCGAGCTTGGCCATGGTTCGATATATCTTACCAACCTTAGCGTCATCCTCGTCCCCCGAAACCATAAGGTCAGCAAAATCAACGCCAATAAAATGGAGATCATGTAGACTTGCCAATTGACATCCGTAAGCATAGACATCCTCCGCATCCATCTGTTCATCAGAAAGAATAATATTTCCGCGTTCTTCTTTAGTGAGCCCAGTCGTCTCAATCAGACGCTGGGTAATCTGAGAGTTCGTCATCTCAAGGGTAAAGATGGCTGTAGTCTTACCTGCCTTAGCCGCCTCTCCGAATATCTTCACCATAAGGCTAGATTTTCCCGTATTAGAAACGACAATCCCATTTGCTACAAAGTTATGTGGGTCATCTCTCATTGAGATATCATAAGTCTTGCGAATTCCTACAGGCTTTACCTCGGCTACAGTCGCAGTGATTACAGAGTAATTCACATTCTTCCAATTCTCTTTAGCATGAAGTTTAAAATGTTCATCGTGAGTTAGCACCTTTAGATTAATTAGAGAGTTATTATAAGTATCTCCATCTATATGATGTACACTCCACATTGGAGAGATGAAGAAGAACTCTTCCACATCCCACCCTAATCTACATCGATCCACGAATTCATTAACTGATACATGAGATCTATGAGCTTCTACAACTATTCGATGAAAAGGAACGGCCCAGCGATTAGATCCGCGTCTGCCCGCATAGGGATGATATTTCAGCCCTTCTTTGGATAGATAATTATCTTTCTTTTTTCTGCTATTCTTCTTCTGCCCACCATCCACATAAATTAAATCTCCGGGGTGCAGTTTGGATAGCCAAACCTTACCAGTTGGAGTGTAGATTGGATGGTCCACAGTTCCAGTTAGGGTATGCCCCTCTTTAGTTGTAAGAGTATAGCATTCCTTATCTCCACTATACATCACTGCATCAATCAGATTAAGTCTAATTGTCCCATCCTCATGCATAGATCGGGTAGTTGTTGGAATAGATTCATCCCATTTCAGATGTGCAGATGTGCCCCCATTGAATTTATACTCTAACTTCTCCATGGAGATGCGCAGACTTCTGCCTGCCCGATTAATTGTAACCTCAGTCTCCCCCACCAGACAACCCGGAGGCCCTCCACATATGACCAACCCAGCCTCAGGAAAGCCGCTACCTAACTTAGGATCTACATTGCCGAGGTACTTATCGATAGGTGCATAGTAAGTAGGTCTCCACACATGCGGCTTATCCTCTACCTCACTAGCCCGAATGAACCTGAGCTTATTACCATTAATTTTCTCAAGTGCAGTGGTGATCTTACCAATATCAATATCCTCACCCTGAGATAAAGCCTTACCTGCCTTAGTGAAAGCAACTGAGGCTTCACTTCTCGCTGAGGATTTCTCCAGCAGGGCCAACCAGTCCGCTGGGAGCTTACCATCTACTCGCTTGCAGGCTTCATCTGCTGCATTGATAGCTGCCATTCCCACGACATCGATTAACTCGGTCATATCGCTTCCCTTTTGTAGCATGGCTACAATCCTATCATAGGGAGCCAATAAAGTAGAGGTATTCACACTCTGGGGGTTAATCTTATGGTTTAATACTAAGCCCGTACAGATTTCACTTATGTCCTCGTGCCGCATCAAGCACCTCCTTAAATTCTTTAATGTTTTCTATTAACATATTCTGGTGCATTTCGCATAGTTTAATCCCCTGATAGGGACTCAGTTTTAATTCCTTGGGAAGAGGATACATATACCACAATCTTTCCTTCTCTCCGCACACATGGCATTTATCCAAGGGCCGCTCTGATCAGTTCTATGGTCCGTCTCATTCCTGTATTAGCATTGATAGCTTCTGTTAAAGACTTCTCCAATTGTCTGCCCTCTTCACATTCTCTGGTGTACAATTGGCAGGCTGTTTCATAGCTGCTCTTGAAGACATCAAGTTGTTTCTTTAACTTTTCATTCTCTTCCTTCAATTGCCAATTGTGCCAAGCTAATCCACTCGGATACTCCCAACTACTAATACTCTTTTCCAACTCAATCCAATAACCCATGGGCTTTCCCCACAGCGATGTAACCATTGGGCTCTTTACTTGGGCGGTTAATGCCTTGATCTCATCTAACAAATCCCTGAGTTGATTTGAATTTAATGTTACACTCTCAGGCCGGTCCTTTTGATTCCACCCCTCAAACCGCACCCAACTGCACTTTCTCCACATGTCATCGAGGAACTTATCACTCAACATCTTCATCTCCTTTCAATACTTCCTGTTCGTACCGCTGTTTGGATGTCAGGAGCTTAGCCTGCTTACGTGCATTACGCATGTGCTCAGCTCGATCATATGCTAATTGACCTTGGCATAAGGGGCAAAGCCTTTTATTATTATGATAGCGTTTAAGTTCCGCCTCTGCCTGAGGTCCTACATTCTCCCACTTACGCACAACTTTCCAATCTATGCCAGCATCCTGTATTACTTTAATCAGATTGGAACCACGACCTGCACGATGACGAGCCATCCGTTTCTCGAAGTCCGAAGCATAGCCAAGATAATGACCTGCACCTTTATAAGGTTTGTCAAAGTGGATTAAATAAATACATCCGGCCTGCCAATCAATTGCTTCCCACTGCTCTTTATTCATCTAATGCTCCTCTTACTTTCTTGAGGATTTCTTCGGGCAATACTGCACCCACCATTTCATTCGGCCTACAATTTCCATTGATATAATCTACCTGATCTAATACAAGTTGCAATGCCAACTCCAAGGTTATTAGACGAATCCCCAAGATATCAATCTTCTCTTCTAACTTTTTCAATCCATCATCCACTGAGCTCATCTTTCTCCTTCCCGACCTTCTCCTATAGTATTACGCCATCGTTCAGTCTCCTCTGAAGTAAAATAATCACCTAGTGCGCAATATAAATCCATAACTTCATCCCGCTCCAGCTCCCCAGAGTATCCAACGCCATCACTCACTCCAATCGTCCCATCACTCCATAAAGATAAGTAATATGATCTGAATAACTCTTTACGCTCACTCATCTAAAGCCCTTTGAATTCTAGGGAGAATCGTATCTTTCCACACCTGAGTCCCTTGATAATCCCCCTTCACATATACCGAAAGAAATTCCACGACTTCCTTCAATTCTGTGTTATGAGCGATGAGTGCGGTATCAGGGGTTCGAAAGCTCCATCTTCTGTCTATTTTGTCAGAGTGTGGGCTGTCTGGGTCCTGCAGTTGTAATCGACAGTCTGGATTACTGCACTCAATCCTAGCTATTTCGTAATCTTCAAAATCACCAAACCCCTCAACGGTTTCTACTGTTTTAAACGCCTCACCCCCACAAATAGGACACGGTTTCAGCTTATTCATCTAACATCTCCTGTAAATACTTCAAGCCAATAAATGTGTGCACCTTCAGCCCCATTTTATAGATCCTGAAACATCTCAATCGCCTGCCCAAATCTCTTAGGGTTACAGCGAATATGTTTGATGGATGAGTCACATCAATAAATCCATTCCACTGGTTAGGTTGTATAACATACAGAAGTTCATTTGGCATTGGGTATTCCTTGTAGGTAGACTTCACTGATTCCATGGCTTATTCTCCATTCGTTCAGCTATACGCACCAAGAAGAATATTGGCAGTGCAATTATTGCACACCCTGCCAGCATTACAATAGCCGCAACTCCCCAGAATAAATAGTAATTCATAGGTTTCACCTTATGCCTCTCCTAAATGACTTGCCAGAATTGTATGAAGTTCTTCACGGCGGTTGGTTTCAAGATATCCAGCGGGATCTTTCACCCCAAGAGGATAGTCCATCTTTACCACCCTAGCCCGCCAGCCCAGTTTACCTGCCAATTTCATGGCATCACTATACGCACCCTCATCAGGAAAGATAACTATTTCCTTGCGATAATCATCCAACCATTCGGGGTTGAATGCCTGATCTCCACTGGTAGGGGTTACAACTGCGAACCTGAGATCTGAAACTGCCAATGCATCGAACATGCCGAACACAATGGCAAGGGATTTGTTATTTTTAAGTAGGTACCAATCAGGGCAGTACATCATATTCTTCTGCCCAGTCGGGTGACGGAAACGCTGATCCGTCCCCTCTTGAATCGTGGAGTTGGCTCGTAACATTAGCCCCTGTAGGGCATGATGGTCGTCATATATTGGGATGGTGTACCATCCATTATACCAGCCGAGTTTGCAGGGCTCTATCCGCCCCTCAACTCCACGGTTCTTGAGGTACCACTGAAACTGATCAAACTTCAGCAAGGCTTCGTGAGCCTCAAGCACCACTACCTCGAGTTCATCGAGACCAGTAGGTAACTGAGGCCCACGAAATGCCGTGGCTTCTCGTACAACGGTAGAGGCATCCCACCCAAGTAACTTGCGGTGAAGTTTATCCAAATTGCCGGACACGCCGCACCCACCCGCCACACACCTGAACCAGCCATCCCGATATACCATAAGACTGGGCTTGTTGTCGTCATGGAACGGGCAGATCGCCGCGATGTAGGTGTCATAAGACTGCACACCTGACAGCAATTCCTTCACTTGGGAAAAGGATACCTTACTCATTCTTAGGAAACCATCAAATCGCTGTCATAAGGGGAAAGATTGGAGATGTACCCCTTATCCACAGTTGCAAGGAGCTTAACACCTTTGGACTGCAGGAGCTTGGCGAGGAACGGAAGCACGTTATCACTGTATGGGATCGCATCGATCTCAGCATCCCAACCGAAGAACTTCAGGAAGTCCAACACCTGCTGTTTCTTTTTACTGCCATAGGGAATGATCGTATCGGTTGTATCTTCGTACTGGCGGAAGGTGTAATCCATGATGTACGGGATTTCCATTCCCTTGTACCGCTTGCTAACTACCTTGAGGATGGCAGTGAAGACGAGCTTATCTTCAGCAAACCATTTCTTACCCTGATACTCCCGGGGGCCACCCTTCTGGATCGTGGGCTGGGGGATCTCATCTTTCTTACCTGCAAACTTCTCGAACATCACAACTACGGAAGCCTGTACCGGGCGGATTGACCAGAGTTCGGTACCATCCCCAGATAAGCGAATGGAATACTGCTCACCAGACACCACACCCTCAGGGAGTGAAGCCTTGGAGACATCTTCATACCGCTTATCATTCATGGTGATGATTACCTTATCACCTGCAATTTGCAAGGTTCCAATCCCCTGCACATAGTTACCACCCTTTTCTTCTACTAATCTGTTTGCCATTTTAACTTTTCTCCTTTTCTAATTAACTTTTCTGAATGATATAGAAGGTTGACCTTCTTTTTTGAATTTGTTTAATTCTGGGTGAGCTTCTGCGTAGCCAATCATAGCAGAAGTGTCCCAAGTAATTCGACCTTTGCTGTAAACTGCCTGCAATACCTTACCCTTTACTGATGCCCCACTTTTAAGAACTTCTGATTTAATCTCGTCTTCCAAGCGTTGAATCATTCCAAGGAACTCCGAGGAATTCGCAGGACCAGAAAACTCCTCTTCGATTTCTGCTACTTTCGCTCGTATCTCTGGGGTGAGGACACTATCAATAAGAGCTTTTTTATCTTGCTCCTTTTTTAAGGTTGCAGCATCTCTTTCAACGTAGAGCTCTGCTAACCTATCTAACATTCCCTCAATCATTTTTCTCCTTTTGAATTATTGAAATTTTCGTTGATACTCTGAGTGCATTTGATCTACTGCTGTCGCTACTGTATCAAGTAACACGGTGAAACCTTTGAGGGATAAAATCTTACCATTAATCCCCACCCCAATTACTCCAGTACTCAATCTCATCTCATCTTCAGGTACCTCGATTTCAACGTACACATCATCGAATACCAATTGAGGACTGTACTGTTTGTAGTTGGTTCGATCCGCTGTTACTCTTTCTACCTTTGCTAATACTTTTGCCAATTAACCTCCTCTCTTCTGAACTAATTCAAGAAACTCATCGACAGTATTGCGTATAGTTGAAACCTTATCCGAGCCTATCAATTGCTGGAATATTTCACGCTTCTGTTCGATGAGGGAATCCATATCCCGATCAACCGTTGCAGTTGCTATCAGGTAAATAGCCTCGACTGCATTCTTCTGTCCCATGCGATGGCACCGGGCCTCGGCTTGTTCCTCTGCTCCGCTTGTCCACTCACGCTCACAAAATAAAATTCGATCTGCCTTATACAGGTCTATTCCTTCACCGCCTGCAGATGAGATTACCATTACCCGAGGCATGGCACGTTTCTGGAAATTATCTATCCGCGACTGGCGCTCTGCCTGTGAAGTCTCACCAGTAATCGAGGATACTCCGTACTTCTTCAAGCCCTCGAGCAGTAATTGTACCACGGAATGATGGACTGCATAGACCACAACTTTCTGGGACTCGTCCTGCTCAAGAATATCTTCCACCATATCCAACACGATGGGAACCTTGGCGAGACCGATAGCCTGACGGAGTTTGCCCAGTCGTACCATGGCTTCAGCACGTCCGCCATTACTGTGCCCATTCTCCTTTACCCACTGCGTAAGACTCTTCAAGGCTTCTTCAATCTCATGCTTCTTTACTTCCACAGGAATGCGAGTACGAGTCAAATCTGGCAACTGAGTCAGGACTTCTTTCTTGGTGCGCCTGATCATGTAGGTCTTCAAGCGATCTCGTAACTCATTTAGATTGGAGGCACCATTGAAATCCCATCCAAAGTAGGTCTTCTTCGCTGCGCAATACCGCTGAGCATAATGGAAAAAGTTATCCCACTCCACGGGATTGAGCATATTCAATAAGGAGAATAACTCACTAGGTCTATTCATCATAGGAGTACCAGTAAGTAATAAACAATGTTTAAATTGCAATGCCTTAGCGCATCTACTGCGCTGTCTCTTGGAGTCCTTGACACGGTGCGCCTCATCCAGCACCAGCACATCCCACTCCTGACGAATCAGGTTCTGATGCTGTGCCACCATGATGGCATAAGACATTATAAGGAAGCGTACCGATGGCAGGGGCTGGGATCCAGTCGTGATGACTTCTATTGGCTCATTCTCCCCCACCCATTTCTTGATTTCATTCGCCCACTTGTACACCACACTGGCAGGACACACGATGAGGATAGACTTCAACTCGGGACGTTCTCTTATCCAACCCAGAGCTTCAATCGTTTTACCGCAGTTATGTACAACTATCCCATTAGCAACGAAAGAGTTATAAGGGTCTTCCATTTGAATATCATAAACTGAATTCCATCCCCAGTCTTCAATCTTAACTATGATATCCTCTTTAATGGCCATAAATTCAGTTAGTCGATTAGGCTCTCCATGAATTCGCATGTGTTCAACATGAGAAGTCAAACGAAGATTATTAATGAAATTATTTGCCTTATTACCATCAACATGATGAACATCATCTGACCCCACTAATTTAAATTGAGTAGCATCAACTGGATTCGAGCTATTCCAAATCTTGCACCAATCATCGAAACTATATCCATTCGCCCACGCCTCATAGACTAACCTATGCTTACGAACTTCATTGTTATTATTTCTTTCGGGGTGTTGATACATCTTAGTTACTAGAATGTATCCATCCTTATCCGCATGCTCTGATACTCCACATCGTAGGTGCTTAGTAATGCAAGATTTGCAATATCCTAGAAACTTAGCATATGGATATGTTGATACATTCTCAGTCGTCCCGCACATGTGACACCGAGAAACTCCATTCGTGTATATTAAACTCCCAACTTCTAAATTCCTTGCCTCTACCCAACCACTGGGGGTATATATCTCATGATCTGCAGTCAACACAAGGAGCTTACCTTGCTCAGTCATAATTCTCAAACATGGTTTAATTCCTTTATTTATTACTCCAACTATTTTATTCAATCGAAGAGCCCCAGTAGGAAGCACTGATCGAGTCATAGTTGGTATGGATTTATCCCATGGATATCTAGCAGAGAGCTCATTAAACTTCTCGTACAATTGAGACAATGAAATGCGGAAACCTTTTCCAGCTCGATTAACAATGATCTCCGCATCTCCACTAATGCAGCCCATGTCATCCCCCAGAATAACACGACCCTGAGCCTTGTGCACGAAATCAACCGCCTCAGATTGAAAAGGGAAAAGATTATCCCGATTCATCATGTAAGTAACGGTTACTTTCTTATCCTTCTCAGCCATGCGGACAATGCGAGGTTCGATGGTGAAACCGAAAAAAGTCAGGTCATCGATGACACGCTGAGCATGATACTGAGTATAAGGTAGAATCCACACACTGGCTTTGCTGTTCCACTTACGCCCGGGAATCTCTCGGATAGCTTCAACTATACGCAAGTCGTAAGGGGAATCCAGCCAGATCTCCTTAGATTCTAACTTAACTGTAGCGGTCTTATCCCAACTGCTCAACGGGAACTCCATGGGTGCGGATAGCATCTTCAACTATACGCAATACTTTCTTGGCTTTCCAGTAACGATCAATGATGACCTTATCCTCAGCACTCTTCCGGCGTTTCAGGGTGGAGATTTGAAAGCGGTCATAATCCTGATAGATGACGTACTTTAGAAGCGAGCGGCGAATCCACAGGGCAGGAAGATCTAACCCATCCATAGCATCAGTAAGTAATTCATCTTCAGTTGGAGCAGTTGCTGGAATTATTTTACCCATTTGATTTTCTCCTTTTCTATTTGAAGGTTTATGATCTGTGTGAGGGCTGGGTTGCCCCAACTCCCTTGGCACTAACAAGTGAGCGTTTCCATCCACCCTCACACAAGAACATCTTAGCACAATGTTTTAGATTTGTCAATAGGCAATTTGGAAATTGGTACCACCAAATGCTTGACTCTTGCATAACTATTGTGGTATACTATCACTACATCGAGAAAGAAAGGAGATTCGTAATGAATAAAGTAAAAGATCCAATCGCAAACGAGATACGTAAGGCTGAGATGATCCGCCTGCGTACTGAAGAAAGATTAACCCTGCAACAGATCGCAAATCGATACGGCATCACTCGGGAACGAGTGCGCCAGATCATTGGTAACACAGGACACATGAAATTGCATTAATATGAAACTAATAACTAAGATGGATGAAGCAAGAATGTTAGCATTAGCACCTAGAATGAAACATCTCAGGCTTGATAAAAGATGGTCATTATGGGAAATTGCACATCAGTTTAATACTACCAAAGAAATTGTACATCAAATTGTTGGAGATAGACATCTCTCAGGGTATTGGTGCGCACCTGAGACTCATTCACCAGACGCTTGCTGAGAGCGACCAAGCACAACTCCAGATTCTGAGGGTAAATGGAATCTATTGACCCAACTCGTGGTATATCGGTGAATCCGAGAGTAGCGAGACTAGGTAACTTCTGACACCCGCCAGACGAACAAGGCGAGCAACATCGGGATGGGCATAATAGCTGGCACTAGCATCCTTTGAGCCTTAAGTAGTGGAGATGAGTAGTAGATCATCTCTTCCCCAATTCCGGGGGAGAACTATATCTACTGCCCAAATTAATAATTTGGAACTTAAGACCCAGCGCCGAAGGCGCTGCGCTAGGGTATTGAAAGTTTACAGAGCCCAATGCTCGCAAGCTCGCATTGCACCTAACGGTGGGACAGAGGATAACAATCTGGGGCTTCTGACGCAGTAGCAAAGAGAAATATCTAACTACACGAAATGAGGGATAATTTTTATGCCTTACCAGATATTAAAGCCTGAAGTTGTAATCGATGTCTACCTGTCCACGATTGGACCAGATGGCATAGGATCAGCCCGGAAGACTGCTGAGTTATTGTGGCAACTTGGGTTTGCCAATCAAGTGACGCACAAAGCACTGAGCAAGCAAGCAGTACTCGAGTGCATGCGTAAGTCTGAGCGAGGTAAGTGGATACTAAAGGAAACATCCAGATCAAAGTGGAAGACCGGGAGATATGCATGAGAGAGCCAAGTGACGAATCAAAAACTGATCGCCTGTTTCGTATAGATAAAGAGCAGTCAGACTTCTATCATGGAGTCATGGAAAGATTTCAGAATCATTGTGTGGTGTGCTATCCCATGGAATCAGAGGGAGGGGTGACAGTACATGAGATTGAATCAAAGGCTCAGAATCCCAACGGCTGGTGGAAGTCGATAGATAATGGAATAACGCTATGCAATGAACACCATGATCAGGCTCATCAGTTGAGTACCCGAGCCTCGCGCTTCTTTCTGGATGTACATGCTCAGAAAACCTTGCGAGCATTGGGCAAATTATGATATAATATTCGTATAGCTAATGATTGTATTCCTAGGAGGTAAGTTATGATGCCAAGTCCGCAAGCAGGTCCGCCTATGGGTGGAGCTCCAGCAGGTCCCGGCGGTGGAAGCCCCGGTGGTGGTCAGGGTAGACCTGATCCAGAGGAAGTGAGGCAAATGCTTCTGCAGATCATTGGAGAAGCGCGAAAAGTCGCACAAGAAAATGGGATTGACTTCAACAGTTTAGTGGCTTCACCCGAGCAGTCAGCAGGCTCAGTGCCCCTGCCTCCTCGATCCCCTATGCCCGCAATGTAGTGGGTAATAATAGGGCAAGCCCCGGATAACCCGGGGCTTTTATTTTATCTCCTCTCTAGTGTGTCGGCAAGGTCAGGGGTCATGCGTCGCCGTCCGGTGAAGCCAAGTTTTTCCAGTGAGTAATTGTTTCCATATATAAATACCACCGTCCATCTTGA
>Ga0209416_1001651_pt1 | contig 14468 bp, 18 predicted proteins | sample RifGroF1_FD_184001 | JGI IMG/M metagenome (GOLD analysis project Ga0209416, IMG submission 184001) | Groundwater microbial communities from Rifle, Colorado, USA - Groundwater F1 (SPAdes) (version 2) | ecosystem: Environmental > Aquatic > Deep subsurface > Groundwater | place: Rifle, Colorado...
ATATCTGTTAATATCTTGTCTCTGATTTCTTTTGGTAACCTCCCCAGAGCTTTGATTGCTTTATCTGCTGTTCGTTTGGCCAAGTCATAGGTTTTTGCTGGTTTGAGAGGTTTGCTGTTTCTTGCTTTAGCAAGAGCCAGCTCTCTATCTAATTGACTATATACTTTTACCTCATATTCATAGGCACTTTTAACTGTATACCAGATTTGTTCTTGTTTATTGAGTATTTTTTTCTTCTCAATTACTTTTTTTCTGCTGACTTGAAAGGCTTTTTCTAATCGCTCGATTTCCTGCTCTGTTGATTCGGTTGTCATTTGTTTTCCTTTCTTCTGTTGGTTCAACTGCTAAACAAAATGAGGTTAGACTTTCTTTAGTCTTCGTTTTCTTCCTCGTCTTTTTCTCTCATCTCTGGTGTTATTGTCCAATCATTTATTATTTTTTTTTCTGAACCTGTTTCTATGTCTTCGTGCAAGGCTTGTGGTAGGTTTAATTTACTTCCTATTATCTTTTCCATAGAGAAATTAGGTTTTCCCTTGCCTTGGGTGGTTAAATTGTTAACTATGATTAAGCTTTCCTTGCTTGCTTCAAAGGGTAAACTATGAGTTAGATAGTTCACACCGTGGAGAAAGCTTTGTTTGCAGATTGCACTCAAGCTATTTATATCTGCTACTCTGTCGAAAGCTTTTAATCCGTCAATAGCTTTTGCAATCAATACTGGATTAAGGCGAAAGCTAACTACTATGCTTTTAGGATGTTTGCTCATGATTTTCCCCCTTCTTCTTTTCTTATCCTGCATACCTTACTGTTTTGATTTTTTGGTAGACTTCACCATTTATTAGTAATATCTCTGGCATGGGTTGAGTTTCTGGTTTTACCATCCAACCTATTAATGGTTCGTCTATACTACTTATTGGATGTTCCTGAGAAATTTCTCTGGTTTTGGTTTCTTGCCATATTTCTGCCCCGCTAAATCCCACTTGGTACTTTTCTTTGTCTTTGTTGTCTTTGGACATTTGTTTTTTCCTTTGGTAAATTTACTTGTGTATCAAAACCACAGTCTTCTGTGGCTTGATTTACTGCTTTTGGTAAAGATAAGTTTTCTTCTTCAATTAGTTTTGCTGCAAGTTTAATTGCTTTTTTGAATTTTTCCATCTTTTTGTTTATTCTTTATTAATTTTTAACTAAATAGATCATCCAAGTAATCTTGCTCCAGATTAAAATATTCTTCACAGATATTTTCTGCGGCGTCGTCATTCTCTTCATCTATGTAATCAAAATATGCCTCTTTAGCTTGTTCGAGCAAGTCTTCTGCTTCTATGCTTGTCATGCCATCTCTTTCCATAAGAACATCTTTGATTGATTGCATTTTTCTGATTTCTCCTTTTTAGTTTTTCGGCATTAGCCATTGGTTTTTTCTTTTGTCCACTGGAATGCCTGAAAGATCTATTGGTTTGATTTTTTCCAGTTGTGCTGTTTGATAACTTTTTATCAATTTTTCCTGTCTGTTTATTCTTTTCAGATAACTATCTGTTGCCCAGGCATAACCTAAGCCGATACAGATTATTGTCCAGACTATCCATAGGCTGATTTGATTGAGCTTTTTGTTTTTTGGTTTTTCTGATTCTTTCATTTCTTTCTCCTTTTCTGGGTTTCTCTTTCTCTTTCTCTTTCTCTTTCGAGTTCTTTTTCTATTTCTCGCTTTCTTTCTCGTTCTTCCAGCTCTTCTTCTTTCTTTCTTTCTTCCATTGCTTGTTTCATCTCCCAGGTGATGCTTCTGTCCAGCCAGGCTTGAGAACCACAAATTGCGGGAGCATACAACCTCTGCATTCTTTCTTCTGGTGTTAGGTCTTCTGAGGCAATTTGGGCGTTCTTTTTCTTAGTTTCTTCTTTCATGAGTTGGAGTTTTTCCAAATCTGTTGGGCGTCCGTATTGGTTGGGCATGAGTTTCTCCCGTGTGGGTTTATGTTTGTTATAACTATACACCTTTTTGGTTGGTTTTGTCAAGTCTATTTATTCTTTTTCCTTTCCATTTATTCGGTTTATCTTTCATTTATTTGGGTTGTGGTTAGTTTAGTTTTTGTGGTTTGCTGTTTTGTAAACTACGTACTTCACCCCCCGTGTTCCAAGGTCACAGTTAAGCCCTTCTACTGAGGTAAAAATCCATACTGAGGATGGCCTTAGTGCAGTATCTGCCTATCTTTAGTCAAAAAAAAAAAAATAAAAAAGAAGGTTCCCCAGTTTTCCCCCCGACCACAGTAGAAACACTTAGCTCGACGACTCCGACACGGGGGGTGAATCCCACTGTTTACAAAATCACCTTTTTCAATCGTCAACTGTCTTGCCTCTTTCCCCATTTCTTTCTTTTTTTACTGTTCGTTCAAATGCTGAACAATATGGAAAAGGAAAAAGATGAGAAAGTAAAATCCTTTGTTGGTTTTTTGTTTTTTAATTCTCTTTAATTAAGCCAGGAAAGCTCTGATTTATCTTTGTGCTTTTAACAGTACTTCTGCAATTTGTGCTGGTGTTAATCCTGCGAGAAGCTTTAATGCCTCTGCCTGTCTTTGTTCTGGTGTCTTTCCTCCTGTTCCAGGTCTGGTTTTGGGCTTGATAACAAACTCATCTGCTCTGATTTGAGCTTTTTCTGCGTCTATAATCAAAGATGTAACTACCATATTCCCATCTTTATCTTTCTTTCCTGCAGGTCTTATCGCTGCTCTTAATCCAATAATCGTATCCGCAATTCCTGCGTGAATCAAAGCATGAATAATCTCATACTCTTTTGCCCAATTCAGTAATTCTTCTTCATTTTCCAGCTTTCCTGCTGCTGCTTTCAACCATTCAGGAATATCAAACTCTTTGTCTTCTCCATTGTGATTTACTTCAATCTTTCCTATTTCTATAATTTCATACATTGATTGTGCCATGGTAGATCTCCTTTAATAAATTGGTTCTTTCTTTTTATCTTTGGCTTTCCTTCCTGGCTTAATCAAAGAGACTCAAATATTTCTTTTGATTGTTTGTCCAACATTGACAGAAAATTCCATCCTGTGTTTCTTGGCAATCCCAAATTTTCAAAGACCTTTTTGTTTGTTGTTCGACTTCATTAATCTATCTTGCATCTCTCGTGCCATAACTTCTCTTTCTTTTGTTTCTTTTATAACTTATTGAATTTGTTATGTTTTCTTTTTTCCTTTATTCCTTTTATCCTCTTCTGGTATACCAGACTGTCAGTTTTTTTCCATTATGTTAAATTCTTTTTTTACTCATTGTCAGGTTTCTTTACACTCTGGTATACTATATGTATTCATTGATCTTTTCATTTCTCTTATTCATTTACTGAATCTTATTCATTATCTTTGGTCTTTTTCTCTCTCCATCCTCTTTTCCTTTGTGGAGAAATCCAATGGGGATACTATAGAAAAAATTCCCCCTACCCTTGGCGATGCAGTTTTTTTATAAAAAATCAAAAGTGCCGTATATTATTTTTTAATTTAAATCATAAATGCCTGCTTTGAGAAAAACAAAAAAAATATGGTCGTGAAGGAATAACTCATCGTTCATCTGTTGAACAAAATGGAGAAGAAAGAAAGGCAGAAAAAGAAAAAGAAATAGCTTGTGAAATTTTTTATTAAATTTTCAAAATCTATTTACCGGCAATTACCGCACAAAATACTCCCTTGACAAAACCCACTTTTCGTGCTATCGTGATCCTATATATTACTCTATTTTTTTCATTTCTCCACAACCTATTTAAAGGTTTTCTTATGTTAAAACAATTAAAATCTCATCATAAAGAAATAGCAAGATTAAAAGTTCTTGGCTATACTCCAGCAGAAATAGCAGAAAAAACAGGCACAGCCCTACAGACTGTTTATGCAAATCTCAGAGATCCTATCTGTCAAGGATTTATGGATGGTTTGAGTGATAAGCTGGATAAAGAAGTGATCTCTGTTCGCAAACGATTAATTGATATGAACTCTGCTGCATTGAGTGTCATGGAAGATATTATGAAAAAAGATTCTAAAGCTCCATTCTCTGTTCAATTCGCTGCAGCAAAAGACAATCTTGATCGAACAGGATATAAAGTTGAGGAAAAAGTTTCTCATAAGGTTTCTTTCCTTACAGCTAAAGATCTTGAAGACCTGAACAAATCTGCTTCCGAAGTTGATATTTCTTATATGGAGGAAACGAAAGATGAAAATCACTCCGCCGTATAGACCATATATAATTACTGGTTTTATCTTATCTGGTTGGTTGTTTTGGTGTGTGGGTAAAATAAAACTACCCAATGAAACAACTAAAACTTGGGAAGCTATAAGAATAAAGAACAAAGATTTGAAAAAAGTTTACTTCTGGTTAGAATTAAAAAGGAAAATAATTGGAATGTTTACATGGAAAAAATAGTCTTGGCTGACAAACTTGTCACATTTCTACTTGGTAGTATAGTAGCTTTACTATTTCAAATTATTTGGAATTGGCTTGTTACTGGGCGAGTAGAAAAAGGAGTATATCTTTTGGCTGCTGACTGTGAAAGACGAAGAAAAGACTGTGGAATTGGTATGGTTGGTGATGCTTTCCATACTCAGGCAAAACAATTTGCAGAATATAAATCAAAAACAGATGTTCAATTAGAAGATATAGATCATCAACTCTCACGTGGAAGGGAAGACTTTACTAAAATAATTGAAGAGATATCACAGATAAAACAAGCCTTAGTTGGTATGCCAAAATATTCTGAGTTTAATGTATTAAAAGATAATACATCTGATATAAGAGAATCCATGGCAAGTATCAGGACTGCAATTGAGATACTTTTAGAAAGAAGAGATACGAAAAGAAGTTGATGAGAAATAATAGTGTAAAAATAAACTTAATGAGGGATAAAGAGTAAATGGCAACTGAGATATTAAACGTCCAGAGAATTGATTCAGTTTTTAACACCAATGTTGCGTCATTATCATATACTGTCCCGGCTGGTATAAATCGTAAATTATTTGTCGTTGCAGCAAACAAAGATTCGTCCACTTATACTTTTTTAGCAGGAGCAACATTCAATAGCCAAAGTCTTACCGCTGTTACAGGCCGGGCCAACCAAAATAACCCATCAAATAGCATAAATTTTTATGAGCTAAACCTTGGATCAGGTGCTGAGATTGCAAGCCAAGTTGATATAGAATGGACAGAGGCTGTTTTGCAAGGTCATTTGATTGTCTTTACTGTGACCGAATTATCCCAAACGGCGAAAGAAGTATCAGCAAGCTCGGTTTCCTCCGGGGCAACCTCAATAAATGTTGCGGTTACAACCTTATCTGCGAATGCTCTGCAAATAGGCGTTTTCTCATGCGGCCGTGGAGATTCTACCTTAACAGCCACAACCCAAACGGAGCTTACTAAATACTCAGATGCAACCAGCCCAGGCCTCGGCACAGGCATCTCCTATGGAATAAAAGCCTCCCCAGGATCAACCACTTTTACATGGACAACCAGTGCATCTTCAAAATTGGCAATGGCTGTTGCTTCTTTTGGTGCCGCCCCTTCGGTAATCACTGCCGTTGCTGGATCAGACCAAATAGCCTATGCCCTTGAAACGGTTAACCTCGACGGTAGTAATTCTTTTTCACCAGAAGGTGATGTCACATATTCTTGGGAATTCGTTTCGACACCTGCCGGATCGACCGCATCTATAACAAATCCTACAACGGCCACCCCTTCCTTTGTTCCTGATTTAGCTGGGGCTTATGTAATCGAATTAACAGTCGATGACGGGGTTGATACGGCTACTGATCAGGTAAGTGTGACAGCCCTTGTTCCCAGGTATAAACACACCATTTCTGATATGCCGACAGACGGAGAAAGTAGAACCTTTGGCCTTCATGCCTATCAACGGGGGGTATACGCTGGTGGCAAGAGTCTTTTCGGTTTTGTGAACTCTTTGGAAGCCATAAATTTCCTTATGGTAGACCACCAGGAAAAAGAGTGGGCTGTGCAAGACGGCCCAACTGTTGCCTTTGGAGACGATTATCATATAGGAGTAACCCTGGCCGCTTCAAAAAATTTTGCTACGATAGGCATGGCTTATGAAAAATCTCATAATGGTAAGATTGGATATCGAGAAGTAGGCCCTGATTTCCAAACAGTTGGAAGTGAGGTTGAAATTGGCACTGTAGGAGCTTATCCTCACATCTTCTTTGATTCTTCCGGAAACCGATATATGGTTTCCAGAACCACTGGAGAAACCTCCTTATGGGGCGGGATACAGTTCGCTAAAAGTTCTGACGGATCAACCTTTACCAGAAGCAGGATTATCAATTTTCCCACTGATGGGCTTTATGGTTATTATGGAATAGACCAGAACGACATTATTCATCTCATGTGGTGTGAGAGATATGAACAGGCCACTGCATCAAACCTGGTCTTCAAAGGGATTTATTATGTCTATTCCGACGATCTTGGAGTAACATGGAAACTCGCAGACGGGACAGTGGTTAGCACAACAGGGTCAGATGAAATTTCAAAAACAGATGCTGCTCCTGGGGCTATTAGGGCAGATACTACCGTGGGGTCATACCGTGGTAGTGTTTATGCTGCGGCCGACGGAACTCCTTATGTTTTATGGTTTCTGGATCGTGGTACAGACGAGTACTGGTTCCAAGATTGTGACCCGTATGTCTCCTATTGGGATTCTGTTGGTGAAGCGTGGGTAGACACATTGATTGGAGACGGAACTGCTGGTTACGGGGCTGACACACGTGATTTTTATTTCAACGGGACTTCCTGGATATTAACAGTAAAAGGATTCGATGATAAATACTATAAATTCACAGCGTCAGACCCAACCGGAACATGGACAAGAACAGAAATAGGGTACGCTTATTCTGTCACAAGCTCGCCGATAAACTCAGATTTTACTGTTGTTGATCCTCCGGTGTTTTTCGAAAAAGATACCACTCTTCACAAAGCTGAATTTTATACTTTGGACGAGGTCTACACGGAAGGAGTTTTTTTAGGTTTATCCCCATCGGTTTTATCTTCTGTTGTAGCTTCTACTACTGTGACATTGACGCTTTCGGAAGATTGCACTGGTGACGGCACTGGCCTGGTTATTAAGGTAGGCGGTGTAGCAGTTGATGGAACTTGGTCAAGGACCGGTTTGACAGATGTTATTTTTACTCGTTCTTCTGGAATATTTTCAGAAGAAGATACCATCACCCTTGATATAACAGACACCGATTTAACAAGTTCAGCAACTTCAATTGCAATACAGAATGCGACAGGCATCGAGATTCAAGCAGGTGGTTCAACAAATATAGAATTAAATGGTGGTCTTACTGATATGGGCGCCGCAATTAGTTTATAGGAGAACATAATGGCAAACACAACAACGAAAGGTAATTGGGTAATTGAGGTACTGTTTGATGGAGCAACTGCATGGAACATGGCAGATCATTATCCTTCTGGACTTTCTATTGAAAGTTTAGAATTTAAACCAACAGCAACAGATGATCTTATTATTGTAAGAGAAACATCTGCTGCAGGACCAAGACTTCTTGATGTGAAAGCATCATCAGTATATGATAGTAAGATTAAATATTTTAATACTGAGCAAAGTAAGAAAAAACTTCTTCTATATATTGTTGGTGCTGAGGCTTCCACAGGTTCTCGATTAATCATAACAGTTAAATAAGGCTATTCTTTTGATTCTTTCTTTTGATAAATATGATCCAGAGCTACAAAAGCTTTTACTAAGGTGTCAAAAAAGTACTAAGGTATTTGCTAAAACATTTTTTCCCGAAGAAGTTACAAGTGAGTTTTCTCTTCTTCATGATAAGATGTTTGCAGTAATGGATCATCCAATCAAAAGAAAAAAAGCTCTTGCTGCTCCCCGTGGCTTGGGTAAAACGACGCTTGCAAAGATACGTTGTGTAAAGGCAATTGTCTTTCGCGAGCGTCGTTTTATTATTTATCTTTCTAATTCTTCTGGTAGTGCTATTGAATCTACAGAACATATTAAAAGACTCATGGTAGAAAATGAATATTTAAATTTAATTTTTGGTAAAGTAGGATTTTCTCAGAAGGGATTTAAAGAAGGTTTTAGTAAAGAATCTTGGGTAGCTTATGGTGATGTTTATGTTCTCCCTCGAGGAGCTGGACAGCAAGTGCGTGGAAAAAACTGGATGGGACACAGACCTGGATTGTTTATTATTGATGACTTAGAAAACACAGATAATGTCAGATCGGATGAGCAAAGAGAAAAACTTTCTGTTTGGTTTTTTTCAGATTTGATGAAATCAGAATCTAAATATGGAGAACGTGATGGAATTCATAAAGGGCAACGAGCAGAGTTTTTATATATCGACACAATTAAACATCAAGATTCTTTGCTGCAGCTTCTTATTGATTCATCTGATTGGCTTAATGTAAGTGCCTTTCCAAATCTTGTTCCGGATACTCCAGATGGGGTATTAAGTATTTGTGATGAAAATTTCAATTCTTATGATCCGAACTATATGACGACTGAAGAGATCAAGCAAGAATACATAGAGCATACAGAAAAAGGAAAACAGGATTTGTTCTATATGGAATTTATGAACATTCCTATTTCTCTTAAAGATGCTGTATTTAAACCTGAATCATTCAAATACTATGAAGAAGCTGGAGATCATCTTATTGTCCACAACCATCCTATGGTGGTTCAAAGGCTAAACAAAATGGGGCATAATCTTAAAGAGATAGAGAAGATTCCCATTAGAGAATTGATAACTTTGGTTATTGTTGATCCTGCAAGAACGATTAATTTATCAAGTGCAGAGTCTGCAGTAGTTGTTGTTTCTATTCACAGAAAATCTCGAAAGATTTTTGTCCGTGATCCTTGGGGCAAGAGAGTTAAGCCAGATGCTTTATATGATCAGATGTTTGATCAATGTCTTTTTTATAATGCAAGGTATTTGGCTGTAGAAGTCACAGGTTTGCATGAATTTATTTCTCAACCAATAAGAAATGAAATAAGAGTTCGTGGCATTTCTTCTGAGTATGTAGAACTTAATGCTCGTGGAGATAAAGATTTGAGAATTTCAAATGCATTGGCAAACTATTATGCTCAAGGACAGATTTACCATAATGCGAGTAACTCTACAGCGTTAGAGAATCAGCTTAAATGGCATCCTAAATCTAAACGAAAAGATTTAATTGACGCGTTAGCTTATATTACAAAACTCATTAATGAATTTTTTCTTTTCTTTGATGTAGAAGAAGATGATTTTGATGAACAAAACGAGTATGCAGATTTAGATCTTGAGGATCAGTTTGAAGATGATTATGATAATGAAGAACTATTACTTGGTGATGGGAGTATAATATGACTGGTGTAATCTTTGGCGCAGTACAAAGACGAAAAGATGTAATAAGTCTTAATAAGAAAGATATTAGTTATTCATATCCAAAAGGATTAAATCTCAAACCTGGTTCAGACTTACACAATAATCTTTTAAATCTTGTTCTTGAATATGCAACAAATTCTTCTTGTCATATGAATGCGAGATTTTCTGCTTGGCAAGAATCAGATAAAACTCTTACTGCATATAAACGAGTTGACGAAGAAGAAACAAATGTACTTTATAATGATGATCGTAAACCAGTTTCTATTGTCTATCCTCATTCTTATGCAATTTTAGAAACTTTGCTTGCATATATGATGAGTGCGTTTTTTCAAAATCCAATAATTCAATATGAGGGATTTTCTCCTAATGATGTTGTTGGAGCAATTTTACTTGAAAAAGTAGTTAGTCTTCATTCTAATAAATTCAAACATATTCTTAATCTTCATACTATGTTTAGAGATGCTTTTGTTTATGGTGCTGGACATATTGTGCCAGTATGGAAACGCACATCTACATTCGAAGGCAATGCATTACTTAATCTTGATCCTTATCGTCTTCTTCCTGATCCTAATGTTTCTGCAGATAATTTACAAGCTGGGGAGTTCTTTGGTTGGGTGAGTGATCATAACTATGTCTCGCTTTTAGAAGAAGAATTAAATGATCCTAAGAACTTGTTTAATGTAAAATATTTAAAAGACCTTCAATATCAAGGAACAAGTATTTATCAGATTGACAATTCAGGAAGATACTTTAAGTCCGGTGTTTCAAGACAACATTATCTTGGGAATCAACCTTTTACTACAATTGAAATGTATATCAAACTCATTCCATCTGATCATAATCTTAGTGACTCTGAACGACCTGAGATATGGTATTTTAAAGTCGCCTCAGATGCAGTGATCCTATCTGCCAGAAAGGCAAATTTTGAACATAAACTTATTCCTGCCTGTGCTATAGTTCCTGACTTTGATGGTTATAGTTCTTCACCTGTTAGTAAGATTGAAATGCTTTCTGGAATGCAGAATTTGCTTGATTGGTTATTAAACTCTCATGTAGCCAATGTGAGAAAAGCAATCAATGATACGTTGATTTATGATCCGAGTTTGATTAACTCTAAAGATTTGAGAAATCCCAAACCAGGGAAGCTCGTACGTATGAGACGTTCTGCTTATGGTAGAGGAAAAATCAGTGATGCAATTCAGCAATTAAATGTTTCAGATATCACTCGAGGAAACGTAGCTGACTCCTCTTGGTTACTTTCTGCAATGCAATCTTTATCAGGTACTGATGATTCTTCAATGGGCATTCTTCGTTCTGGTGGACCAGAAAGACTTACTAAAGCAGAGTTTCAAGGAACTGCAGCAGGGAAAATATCTCGCTTAGAACGAACTGCTCGAATCATTGGAGTTCAAGGTATTCAAGATATTGGGGAGTTCTTTGCTTGGCATACAAAACAAGTAATGAAAGATGAACAGTTTATATCTATTGCCGGAGATTGGCAAGATTTACTTCTTCAAGAATATGGACATTCAATTGATAGAGGAAAGCTTGCTGTATCACCAAAGGATATTGATATAAATACCAGTGTTCTTGTTCGTGATGGTTCGCTACCAAATGGAAATTACTCTGAAGTTTGGTTGAGATTGTTTGAGAGTCTTGGAACTAATCCTGAACTTGCACAAGAATTTGATGTAGTAAGAATTTTTAAACACATTGCTCGGAATGCGGGAGCAAAGAATGTGAATGATTTTATTGCTCGTGGTGGTAATGTTCAAGCAGAGGTTCAACCAAATGAACAAGTAGCTCGACAGGTTCAACAAGGTAATCTAATTCCTTTTAATGAGGCAGTGTAATGGCAAAACAAGAATTAAAAAGTCTTGCAGATATGTTTCCAAAATCTAAAGACGAATTTCTTTTAATTAATTCGTCTTTACAAGAAGTTAATACTTTTCTTAATTCTGCACTTTATCAGGATTATTTACGAGAACATAATATTCAAATTGAATTGTTAAAAAATGCTTTGTTTGATCCAGATTTAGAATTCACAGGTAGACACTATGATCTTTTCCGTGGAGGAATACAAAAAATTCTTGATGCGAAAGATATTTTTATTAACATACAGGCTGCTCTTGAAGAAGAGGCCGAAAACGAAGGGGAGTAACAAATGAGATTTAATTTAAATAAAATGAAATTTTTCAAAAAAGACGAAGATGCAGGCAATGAGGATGTGACAACTTTCTTTGATTCTTTGAATTTAGGAACAAAAAATGCTGGAGGAGGAAAGACAAAAGAAAAAGTTGAAGACATTGAGAATGAAGAAAATGAAGATCTTGAAGAAGACGAAAATCTTGAAGATGAGGATGAAGAAGAAGAAGTCAAACTTTCTCCTGAAATAATTGCCATGCAAGAGCAACTTAAAATTGCTCAGGAACAAAATGCCAAGCTCATGCAAATGCTTCAGGGAAAAAAAGAAAATGAGAAAGAGTCTGAACCTCTTAAGAGTCCTTTTGAAACAGAGATGTTTGATAATCTGGCTGAAACTATGGATTGGGATGATTCTGAACGTAAAGCAATGAAAGCATTTATGCAGAATGTATTAGACTATCAAAGTCAAACTACATTAACTACTGCTACTGGAAAGATTAGTGACATTGTTAATTCATCGTTATCCCAAGCAGAAAAGAAAAAAGCAGTTCGCAAGCAGTTCTTTACAGAAAACCCTAAGCTTGAACCTGTGAAAGATTATGTCTCAACAGTGGCTTCGGGAGTTCTTGAAGAATATAAAGCTCTTGGTAAGTCTCTGAATCCTGCAGATATTCTCAAAGAGGCTGCGTCAAGAGCGTATAAAGTTCTGGGAATTAAGCCTGGGACTGAGGGAAAAAATGATTCGAAGTCTGAGAGAGATTCAAATCCTGCATTTCCTTCTGTGAATGGTAGTTCAAAAAAACGTAGTCAGAAAATTGACAAAACAAGAAACCAAAAAATGATTACAAGTATGATTGACTTGTAATTAAGGAGGAAAAAATTATGTCAGGTGAAGGAAGATTTTTTACAACTTTAGGTGCGGATGTTCCTACTGATATTCCTGGTGGTATTACAACAGATGGAAGAATTAAATCTGTTAAGGGAAATTTCATGGAACTTGGCTTTGATTCTTGGCCAGTGATGAATGGAAAAGTTCTTGCAGATGGGACAACTTTTGCTCATGCCGCCCCAACTGGAGCAGCAGGAGATGAGAATATTATACAGTTTCCTGAAGGAACTTTGGAATGGCATGTTTTGGGAACTCAGACTATTCTTGCTCCACATCTTGTAGCAACGGGTCTTCAGGTAAATCAGGATGCCACAGCAAATGATGGTATTGAAATCTGTGCTGGAGTTCTGGCATGTAATCAACCGAGTTTTGTTGTTGGAACTGATCCAGCATTCTACGCTAAGATGACCTTTTCTATTGAAGATGTTTCTGGTACAGATGATTGTGCCTTTGGCTTTAGAAAAGTTGAAGCATATCAGGCAAATATTGATGACTATGCTGACATGGCGGCATTGAATGTCATTTCTGGAAATATTAATATTGAAACTATTGTAGGTGGTGCTGCTACAGTAACTACAGATACTACAAACAATTGGGCAGACACAGCAACGCATACTTTAGAAGTCTATGTATCTGCTGCTGGTGTAGTTACCTATAAGATTGATGGGATTACTCCTGCTACTGTGGCTGCATATACATTCACTGCTGCTCTTCGAGTTGTCCCATTTTTCTATTTTCTCAATGACACTGATCTTGCTGGCAATGTTGTTTTAACGAATTTTGAATGCGGTCCTCAATAAGGAGATACTATATGAAAACTGAAATGGTTAAATCTCTTACTATTGGAGGAGAAAAGTTTGGGCATGCTGCAGCTGGTACTACAGCTGATATTCTTGTCCTTTTATATGCTCCATCAGGAGACATCCTTTGGGCAATTGGTACGGATGTTCCTGCAGATGCTTCAACAGGTTATGCAAGAGGTTGTTTATTTATTGATAATGATATTGCTGCAGGTACAGGAAGTCTTTATATTAATAAAGGCACACCAGCAACAGCTGAATTTAGTTTAGTAACACAAGCAGCATAATACTTTTTAAATTATTTATTTTTTATATAAGGAGTTTTTATTATGGGCAATATTTTTCCTCCGAGTTTTTTCGGGATGCTTGGTACAGGTGATTGGGTAGAGAATCAAATGCCTGAAGATTGGAATGAAACAATTCTTTATTTGTTTCCTAATGGAGATGCTCCTCTGACAGCTATGATGGCAAAGATGGGAACAGAGCCTACGGATTCAACAAAGATTCATTGGTGGACACAGGGTCTGCCGATTCAGGCAGCAAGTATTACTGCTGGACAGGTTTATAATGATGCAGCTTTGACTATTGCTTATGTTTCTGGTGGTGTTGCTGGTGATCATGTTTATGTAAAACTCGGTTCTGAAACTGACGTTGATCATTTCCGTGAAGGTCATCAGGTGACTGTTAGAACTGCTACAGATTTGGCTGCAGATGTTGTGACCAAATGTGTTGAAAGATTTAAAAATGGTGCTTCGTCTTATCTGAAACTCAAACTACTTGAAGCAGATGATAATACTGCTGGTACAACTACTATGGCGAATGCCACTCGAGTTCTTGTCTCTGGTAATATGAATGCTGAGGGCGCTGCAATGCCAGATGCTATTGCTTATGATCCTACAGAATGGTATAACAACACGCAGATCTTTCGTACTCCCTTGGAAATCACTGGCACAGCAATAGCAACAAAACTACGAACCAATCCTCAGGCATATCCTAAAATGCAAAAAGAGTGTTTGAAAACACACTCTATGGAAAGAGAAAAAGCATTTTGGTTCTCTGTTCCTACAAGTGGGATGGGAGCGAATAACAAACCTGAGCGCACTATGATGGGTATTATTCCTGCGATTAGAGGCACCTATGCGGGACATGGTGGTCCAGCTGGAACAGTAAGTAATTATGTTACTGACTCTGATTATGCTGGAAAATCTTGGCTTGCTGGTGGAGAAGATTGGTTGAATGCTCAATTGGAAACAATCT
>Ga0209416_1001664_pt1 | contig 14353 bp, 16 predicted proteins | sample RifGroF1_FD_184001 | JGI IMG/M metagenome (GOLD analysis project Ga0209416, IMG submission 184001) | Groundwater microbial communities from Rifle, Colorado, USA - Groundwater F1 (SPAdes) (version 2) | ecosystem: Environmental > Aquatic > Deep subsurface > Groundwater | place: Rifle, Colorado...
CTACTGAAAAGAAACCTGCTGAAAAAACCGCTGTGGAAAAGGCCGCCGCCGCGAAGAGTACCGGCGCGAAGAAGAGCAAGAAATAGGAGAATGAATGTCCAGTAAAATAAGGATGCAGAGACTAAATAGAACTATCATGAAGGAAATCAGTCAGGTCATCAGCACCGAAGTAAAAGACCCGCGCCTGCTCTCGCTGATTTCCGTTGTTAATGTCGATCTTTCGCCCGATATGCACAATATGAAAGTCGAGGTGAGTGTTTACAGCCGGAATGAGGTTCACAACATCAAATCCCTTGAAGCGCTCAGCAACGCGGCGGGATTTATCAGTTCGCTTGTCAGTAAAAACCTGAGATTGAAGCACGCCCCGAATATCGAGTTCAAACGGTCCCATCTGATCGAAGATACCGCGAGAATCCAGAAAGCGATTAAGGAGATGACCGGTGACGATTCAGTCGATGAATCTCAAGATCAATGACGATCTCGCCTCGCAGCTGCGTTTGCTTAACGAGTGGATCATTGCTTCCCGGGGAGTCATAGTTTCTTCGCATGTCAATCCCGACGGGGACAACATCGGCAGTCAGTTGGCGCTCGGGGAGTATCTTTCGTCAATCGGTAAGAAGTATCTGATCCTCGACGAAGACCCGCTCCCGCGCCATTACGCTTTTCTGCCGAATTCAAATCAAGTGAATCGATACTCGGATACAGCTATCGTCCCGAAGGAATACGACCTCCTTATCGTCGTCGACTCGGGCGATCTCGAACGGATCGGTACAGTTGTAAAAGTGATTCATCCGGAGATGAAGGTCGTCAATCTCGACCATCACCTCTCGAATACCCGTTTCGGCCAACTGAACATCGTCGTTGAAGGCGCGAGCAGTATCGGCGAAATGCTATACTACTTTTTCAGCGTGAACGGTATCGGGATAACAGCTAATATCGCTTCGGACTTGTACTTATCGATAGTTTCCGACACCGGATTTTTCCGTTACGACAGCACGGGGACTGGGACACACCTGATCGCCGCCGACCTTATCGAGCGTGGGATCATGCCGAACTACTTCCACACCCACGTGAATATGATGAAAACCCTTGGTTTCATAAAAGTACTGGGGCGTTCGCTGACTCGTCTCGAACTCTACGAAGAAAACTCGATCGCGTTCAGTTCCATTTTTTATGGGGATTTTCAGGAGTTTCCCGATGTCGATACCGAGGGAATGATCGAGCATATCGGGACTCTCGATACTGTTTCGGTGTTTTGCCTGATCAAGGAGAAACGCGAGAAGGAATACCGCGCGAGTCTCAGGAGCAAATACGATATCGATGTGGCGAAGATCGCCGGGGAGTTCGGCGGCGGCGGGCATAAACGCGCGGCGGGTTGTCAATCCGGAAGTCTGCCGCTCGAAGAATTTAAAACGAAATTAATCGATTCCATTAAACGCGAGATGCGTTTATTATAATCTCAAAAGGGAGTTTGCCATGTTTCTGAACAAATCCCACAGGCCCGTTTGGGCGGAAATTAATATCGACGCTATCAGGAGCAACCTGATCTATATCAAATCGAAACTTTCGCAGGATATCAATATCATGGGGGTTGTGAAGGCCGACGCATACGGCCACGGGGCGATCACCGTCTCGCAGGAACTCCTGAAACTGGGGGTCGAATACCTCGCCGTTTCCAATATCGACGAGGCAATCGAACTCCGCAACGCCGGGCTTTCGTCCCCGCTACTCCTGTTCGGTCCCGTCGAGACGCCCGAATTCGGTAAGCTCATCCAGTTTAACGTATTCCCATCCGTCTTCAGTGTCGATTACGCGCGCGAACTCAGCGAATCGTACCGTTACCGCGGCGTGTTCCCGAAGGTACATATCAAAATCGACAGCGGAATGGGTCGTCTGGGCATCCCTGTCGAGGACGCTTTGCTCGATATCGAACAAATCTCGAAGATAGAAGGGATGATTATCGACGGCATCTACTCGCATTACCCGTCCGCAGACGAAGATATCCCCTACTCGGAACAGCAGACTCTCCATTTTACCAAGCTCATCGCCGATATCCGGAGACTTGGAATCAAGGTTAAGCATTTCCATATCGCGAACAGCGCCGGTATCCAGAACCTGCCTGCTTCCTGCGGCGAGCCTTACACGATGGTGCGTCCGGGGCTCTCGCTTTACGGATACTCGACCCAGAAAAACCCCGACATCCAGAACTCGATGAGCCTGAAAGGAAGGATTACCGCGATCAATAAAATGAAGAAGGGCGCGACTGTCAGCTACCTCCGTACATACACGGTCAAGGAATCGAACGAGCAGATCGCGGTTCTGCCGTTAGGGTACGCCGACGGCATCCCCACTATCCTTTCCAACAAATTGAAAGTAAAGATCAAAAACAAGCTTTACCCGGTTGTCGGGCGTATCTGCATGGATTTCATGATGATCTCGCTCGGGCAAAACCCGGAGAAGATACAGGTCGGCGACGAAGTCACTGTGTTCGGGGAAGGCGCCGCGAGCGTGGAATACTTCGGAAAGCTGTGTCATAAGATTCCCTATGAAGTAACCTGCGGGATCACCAAGCGCGTCCCGAGGATCTATACCAGGAAGGAAGATGAAAGAAAGACCATTGAGTGATCTGGTATTCGAAAGAATATCGCTCTACTACCGCTGTGTAGACAGTATTATCCAGAACGAGAACCGCGAGTATATCGATTCAAAGGAATTGTCGCGGATACTCAAGCTCGATTCTTCCTTAATCCGCCGCGACCTGAGCCTGATCGGTAAGATCGGCAAACGAGGCCTCGGTTATTCGCTCGGGATTCTCCGGGACAATATCCGTGAGTTCCTCGCGAAGAACCGCACATGGAACGTCGCGATTATCGGAATGGGGAACCTCGGCCATGCCATCCTGCGTTATATGATACAATCCAAGACGAACTACCGCGTTTCCCGTCTTTATGATAACGACCCCGCGAAAATAGGCACGATTGTCGAAAACCGCGCCGTCGAGAACTTCTCATCGTTCGATGTATCCAACAATATCGAACTGGGCATCATCACAGTCCCGGCGTCTGTCGCGCAGAATGTCGCCGGAACCCTGATCGAGCATAAGGTAAAGGGGATCATGAATTTCGCGCCTGTACGCCTTAATATCCCTACCGACATCTATTACCGCGAGATCGACGTGATCCGCGAGCTGGATATCCTTTCCGGAATGTCGACATATTATTCTCTCTAAGGGTATTGACAGATAGTCATTAAACTGATACAATATGGTGTGGGGAACACTGCTATTTCAAGGAGGTTTTTTATGAAAAACGGAGTTTTACTATTTCTGGCCGCGCTTTTGTTCGCGTTTCCTCTTCTCTCCCACAGTATTATAGTCACGATGGACCGTTTCCCCTACAAGAAGTACATTTTCAGAATGATGAAGATTCCTTATGAGGAATGGGAAAAGATGTCTATCGCGAAGGAGACAGTCCGCGAATTGGAATTCACTTATGACGGCACGACATACAATTGCCTCTCACTGAAATGCGGCGAAATTTATGTCTCGGCGTCCGATGGAAAGAACATGATCTACACGCTTCCGATCAAACTCTTCAAGTACAAGACCATGACTATCGCGCTACCAAACGAACATAAATGGTGATTTGAACCCGAAATAAAAAAGAGCCGCGTCGTGCGGCTCTTTTTCTATATTCAGGATATATGATTTTTACTTCTTCTCGTCGAATACGGAACCTTCCTGCCACTTCAGGCTCTTGATCGCCTCTTCGGCCTTTTCCTTAACAACCGTCAGAAATCCGCCCTGTGTGACGCGCAGAAGGTGCACGAACGCGGACTTGTCGCCGATCTTGCCCAGCGCGATACAGATATCGTAAGCCAAACCGTTGTCCTTGGTCTTCTCAAGGATATCGTAAAGATAAGTTAAAACCTTTTTCGTCTTAGCCTTGGGCCCGAGCGACGCGAGAGCCTGTACGGCGGCTTTCTTCACAGTCACTTCCTCATCCTCGAATGCGCGTACAGCTAAGGCATCCACGGCCTCCGCACTGCCTATTTCAGCCAATGCCAGCGCCGCGACAACCCTTACTTTCCACGGATATTCCTTTTTCGTACCGCCTACGAGTATGATCGTCTCCGATCCGTAACCCAAAGCGTCGATCAGGATAGGCACGGCTTCCACAGCTTTCAGTTTGCCCAAACGCTGAATGGCCTTGATTTTTATTTCCAGATCGTCAAAATCCTGGGATTTCGCGACTTCCATCAACTTCGGAATTCCTTCCGGGCCGATAGTGTCTATCGGATCGATTGCATCCGTTGTAACATTATGTGCTCCGTATCCTGTCACCACCCCGGCAATCAGAAGAGCGATTATCATTCCTAACCACTTTCCTTTCATTTTACACTCCTGACTTTTTTACTGTATATATTGTGATATATTTTCACGAAATGTCAATCTTTTGCTTGATTCATTAACACTTTATCGAGCACCTGATCGACACTTTCCACATAGTATATGTTCAAATTCGCCAGAATCTGCTCTTCCATTTCCTTAACATCTTTCTCGTTCTTCTTCGGAATGATGACGTTAAAAATCCCGCCTCGTTTCGCGGCGAGGAGTTTTTCACGCAGGCCGCCTATCGGCAGGACGTCGCCCTTCAACGTCACTTCGCCCGTCATCGCGATATCGTTACGCGCGGGAAGCTGTGAAAGAGTCGACACAATCGAACTGACCATCGACACTCCCGCCGAAGGCCCGTCTTTCGGGATAGCCCCCTCGGGAACATGGATATGCATATCGTACTTGTCGAAACTTTCCTGCTTGATGCCGTATTTCGGCGCGAGGTTCTTCGCGTAGGAATAAGCGATCTGCGCGGATTCCTTCATGACGTCGCCGAGCTTACCGGTCAGGATCAAATTACCCTTGCCTTTAAACAGAGAACTCTCGATATAGAGTACGTCGCCGCCCGCCTCCGTCCATGCCAGTCCGGCGATAACACCCGGGCGCGGCATCTTTTGCATCGACGTATAATCATATTTTCGAAGTCCTAAATACTTTTCGATTTTTTGAGGTGTAATCTTAACCGATTTGATATCTTTTTTAATCTTTTCTCTCGCGACCTTCCGGATGATCTTCCCGATATGCCGTTCGAGACTGCGGACGCCCGCTTCCTTGGTATAGTAACGGACGATGTCGAGAAGCGACTGTTCGGCGAAACTAATTCCGAATCCGCCTAACCCGTTTTCTTCTTTCTGCTTGGGAATAAGGAACTGCTTCGCGATCTCTTTTTTCTCGATCTCGGTGTAACCGGGAATCTCGATAATCTCCATACGGTCGAGAAGCGGAACGGGAATGTTGTAGAGGTTGTTCGCGGTGGTTATGAAAAAGACGTAGGAGAGGTCGAAGTCCACCGAGAAGTAATGGTCGTTGAATGCTTTATTCTGTTCCGGGTCGAGCACTTCGAGAAGCGCCGCCGACGGGTCTCCGCGGAAATCCATGCTCATCTTGTCTATTTCGTCAAGCAGGAAAACCGGGTTCATCGAATTCGCTTTCTTCATCATCTGGATGATCTTACCGGGCATCGCCCCGACATATGTGCGCCTGTGCCCGCGTATCTCGGCCTCGTCACGCACCCCGCCCAGCGAGAAACGGACAAAGTTGCGGTTCAGCGCATGCGCGACCGATTTCGACAACGAGGTCTTACCCGTACCGGGCGGCCCCACAAGGCAGATGATCGGCCCCTTCGATTTCGGATTGAGCTGACGGATCGCGATAAAGTCGAGGATTCTCTCCTTCGCCTCTTTCAGTCCGAAGTGCTCTTTCTCGAGGGTATCCTCGGCAATCGAAATGTCCTTATTATCCTGAGTGTAGACACCCCACGGCATATCGGCCAGCCATTCCAGATATGTATGCAGAACCGTAAATTCCGGCGACATATTGGGAATCTTGGTCAGACGTTCCATCTCTTTATCGAACTTTTCCTTTACATCCTCGGGCATCTTGATCTTTTTAGCTTTAGCCTTCAGGTCCTTGATCGTCTCGTCGTCGCTCTCGCCCTCGTCGAGCTCTTTCCTGATCTCTTTCAACTGCTCGTTCAGGAAGTAACGCTTCTGCATCTTCTCGAGCCTGTCCTGAACGCGCTTATTGATATCGTCCTCGATCTTAAGGACTTCGATCTCCGAACTGATGAGCGAAAGGGTCTTGATGAGCCGTTCGTTCATATCGTTCTCTTCGAGCACGGCTTGTTTGTCGGGCACCTGCGACGGGATATTCGCCATCACGGCATCGATCAGCTTCTCCGAATCGTCTATCGCGGCCACGGTAGTGATCGCGTCCTTCGGTATCTTCGGGTTCATCGAGATATACTCGCCGAACTTCTCCTTCAATGTGCGGAGAAGGGCTTCGAGCTCTTTCTCGTCGCGGCTGAAACTTTTCAGTTCCTCGACCTCGACCTCGTAGAACTCGGGGTTATTGATAAACTTTTTCACTTGGGCGCGGCTGACACCTTCCGCCAGCACGCGTACCATCCCGTTTGTCAGGTTGATGACTTCGATGATATCCGCCACACAGCCTATTTCATAGATATCGCCCGGTTCGGGGGTCTCCACATCCTTCTTCTTCTGCGACGCGAGAAACAACGGGAGTTTTTTCTCGAACGCGTAGGTCACGGCTTTCACCGAGTTTTCCCGCCCGATAATCAGCGGGACAACCATGTATGGAAAGAGAACGATACCGCGAAGGGGGATCAGAGGAAGCCGTTGATTGTTCGCGTTTTTTTCTATCAAGTCGCTCATTTTACCGCCGTTAAGCCGTCATCGGTTCTTTACCTTCGGTGATGACCTCTTTCGAGATCACGCACTTCTTCACATTCTTCATCGAGGGCACGTTGTACATCACATCCAGCATAATCCCCTCGATCACCGCGCGTAATCCGCGCGCCCCGGTCTTCCGTTCGCTCGTCTTGTGGACTATTTCGTCCAAAGCCTCGTCGGTGAAAACCAACTCTATCTCTTCCATCTCCATCAGTTTCTGGTACTGCCGGATAATCGAATTCTTGGGTTCTATCAGTATCCGCCTCAGCTCGGCGGGTGTCAACTCGCAAAGCGCGAGGTTGATCGGCAGACGTCCCACCAGTTCGGGGATCAGGCCGTACTTCACGAGGTCGTGCGGGATGACGTCCTTTAGGATTTCGCTCGCTTCCTTGGGCTTTCCGCCCTCGGCCGCCTTAAACCCGATCTCCTTCGTCCCGACCCTCGATTTCACGATATCCTCGAGACCGACAAACGCGCCCCCGACGATAAAGAGTATGTTCGACGTATCGAGGTATATCTGTCTCTGCTGCGGGTGTTTCCTTCCGCCGAACGCCGGTACTCCGGAAATTGTCCCTTCGATGATCTTCAGCAGAGCCTGCTGGACGCCTTCGCCGGAAACGTCGCGGGTGATGGACATATTCTCGCTCTTGCGGGCGATCTTGTCCACTTCGTCGATATAGACAATCCCGATCTCCGCGCGCGCGATAATCTCGTCGATATTCTGCGACTCGGGATCGAGGTCGCCGTCAGCGGCGTTCTGGATCAGCCTGAGCAGGACGTTTTCGACATCGTCGCCGACATATCCCGCTTCGGTTAGCGTCGTGGCGTCGGCTATCGCGAACGGTACATCCAGGAATTTCGCCATCGTCTTGGCGATCAGCGTCTTCCCGGAACCCGTCGGCCCCATGAGAAGGATATTGCTCTTTTCGAGTTCGACATCGCTCGTACCGGTTATCTCGTTCCGGTTGTTCATGATCCGTTTATAATGATTGTAAACCGCTACCGCGATGGCTTTTTTCGCGTGTTCCTGCCCGATCACATACTGGTCGAGGTAGGTTTTGAGGTCTTTCGGTTTGGGGAGCTCCCGTATACCGGACTTGATTTTGCTCTTGCGCTCGTCTTTGAGAATCTCCATGGAGTCCGTCAGACAACGGTCGCAGATATAGTTATCCCCGCGCCCCTTGAACATCTTCTCGACTTCCGTACGCGATTTACCGCAGAAACTGCACACGATAGGAGTCCTGTCGCGGGGAGTCCGTTCCGAGAAACGATCAGTCCGTTTGTTTCCTGCCATTATTTCCTCTTTTCGATGATATCGTCGATAATACCGTATTTTTTCGCCTCATCGGCGGACATAAAATAATCCCTGTCCATATCCTTCTCGAGCACGGTCAGCTTCTGCCCGGTGTGCTTGACCATGATCTCGTTCAGTCTTTCCTTCATCCGCAGAATCTCTTCGGCTTGGATACGGATATCCGCGGCCTGTCCCTGCGCTCCGCCGGACGGCTGGTGGATCATGATACGCGAATTAGGCAAGGCGAAACGTTTGCCCTTCTTTCCCGCCGCGAGCAGTACCGCGCTCATCGAGGCGGCCTGTCCGATACAGATCGTGTTGACGCTCGAGTTCAGAAACTGGATCGTATCGTAGATCGCGAGGCCGGATGTCACCACCCCGCCGGGCGAATTGATATAAAGCGATATATCTTTATCCGGGTCTTCGGCGTCAAGGAATAGGAGCTGAGCGATCACAAGATTCGCCACATCGTCGTCGATAGCCGAACCTAAAAAGACAATTCTATCTTTTAACAGACGGGAATATATATCGTAAGCACGTTCCCCTCTATTACTTTGCTCCACAACCATAGGTACAAGCATATCCTCTCCTTTTAAGCTATTTACATATAATATACACTAATGTATTACGAAAAGACAAATCTAACCGACAAAATTCACGAGATCGTCGAGGCCTTGTATCCTGATAATAATCTCGTCGCCCTTCTGCATCGGCCCTATTCCTTCGGGCGTCCCCGTCGCGATCACATCGCCTTCCTCAAGGGTCATCACCTTGCTGATGAAGGATACAATTTTATAAACATCGAAGATCATATCCGACGTATTCGACTTCTGCACCGTTTTGCCGTTCAGCACGGCCTCGATATCGAGGGCGCCTGTATCGAGATCGGTCTCAATATACGGCCCGAACGGCGCGAAGGTATCGAAACCCTTAGCCCTTGTCCATTGCCCGTCTTTCGACTGCAAATCGCGCGCGGTCACGTCGTTAAAGGCCGTGTAGCCGAGGATGACGCTTGCCGCTTCGGACGGCGCGATGTTCCGGCAATCGCGCGAGATCACTATCCCCAGTTCCGCCTCGTAATCCACCCGGCCGGACATCTCCGGGTAGATGATCGTTCCGCGATGCGCGAGAACCGCGGTATGCGGCTTCATGAAAAGCACGGGGTCGTCGGGGATGCTGAGCTTCATTTCTTCGGCGTGCCGTCTGTAATTCAAACCCACCGCAATTATCTTTTTCGGCATAACAGGGGTTAAAACTTCAAGGACTTCGGGATCGTACCGCGAGATAATCGTCAGATCGCCTAAGTCATTCACACGGCCGACATCATCCGATCCGGCGATCCCCCAAAAAGTCTCGTTTGCGGATTTATGGTAAAATCTACCTATTCTCATCATTGCCTCCGAAGTCGCCGATCATGTCGAGGAAAAGGTATATCGAACGGCTGATCGGGTAAGAAAACGTCTTAATTCTTTCTCCCGTATCGATATCGAAATAGTCCTCCGAGAGAATGCCCCGTCCGTAATTCATCATCTGTATTACGTTTTTCCGTTGAACTCGTGGGTTTGCGAGAAACCGCCGCTTGGTAAACGGTCGAAATTCGAAGAAAGCTGATTTCCGTTCTCGCCGCAGACATATATGCGGATACATTCCTCGGGAATTCTCGGCAGAATAACAAAAATATACTCGTCCAATCCGCCGTTCCTTTCATACGGATATTCTTTCATTGCCCATTCGAACTGTATGTTGTAAGCGGCCTCGCTTTCCATATGCCGCGACGCTTTATCGAAACTGATTCGGTTTGCTTCCGCCAGATTTTCGCGCATCATCGCGGAGAACTTTGTTTTATCCTGAAAGTCGCTTTCCGCCTGCGAGAAAAAGAAACCCTGTATCATACATCCGCCCGCGAAGATCGCATGGCGCAGTTCTTCCGACGTCTCGACCCCTTCGAAGATTACCGAAACCCCTTCCTCACGCGAAAATTCCGAGATATGCCGGATCATCCTGAACAACTGCCTGCTTTCCATGGATTTTTTCATGAGCGCCATATCGATTTTTACATAGTCGGGTGTGAGATGAAGCAGGCGGTCGAAGTTGTCGAAGTTGAAATCGTCTATCGCCACCTTACAGCCGTAGGAATGATAGATATCGATAAACTCGCGGAGCAGGGAGATATCCTGCGTAAACTCTTCTTCGGTGATCTCGATTACTATTCTGTCCATCTTCACGCCGATTCCCTGCATATAGAGCAGAGACGGCAGAGACCCCTTGTCGCCCAAATGAGCGAGTATCCACGAAGGATTGATATTAATAAAGAGCCGGGAATCGATATCCTTCATCCGGAAGTAGCTCAACGCCGCCCTGCGGACTGCCCTGTCGTACAACAGTTTCGTCTCAGACTTAATATCCGGATCGTAAAAGAATCCGCCGAGGCTCTTCAGCGCCCCGTTATCTTCATATCTCCCCAACACCTCGTAGGCATAGATCATGCCGTCGCTTACCGCGACGATAGGCTGAAAGCAGGGAAAGACCTGAGAAATATCTATCATTTTATTACCGGAACCGGCGAATCCCTACATATTTCCGCAGATTTCATCCGCGAATTCGCTGGTTTTTACCTCTTTTGCGTTTTCTATCTGTCTCGCGAGATCGTATGTAACCGTTTTCTTGAGTATCGTAGCGTCGATCCCCTTCTCGATCAAGTCCGCCGCTTCGCCCCATCCCATATAACGGAGCATCAGCACGGACGAAAGGATCAGCGAGCCGGGATTGACCTTGTCCATATTGGCGTATTTCGGCGCTGTGCCGTGAGTAGCCTCGAATACCGCAAGATAGTCGCCGATATTGGAACCCGGCGCCATTCCCAATCCGCCCACCATCGCCGCAGCGGAGTCCGAAAGATAATCGCCGTTGAGGTTGGGAGTGACAAGGACATCATACTCGTCCGGGCGAAGCAGGAGCTGCTGGAACATCGAATCGGCGATCCTGTCGTTCACAAGCACCTTTCCCTCGGGGAGCTTACCGCCGTAGAGCTGGTTCAGTTCCTCCTCGAGCACGATGACATCGCGAAAATTCTCAGCCGCTTCCTTTTTGCACCAGTTGTTGAACGCGCCCTCGGTGAACTTCATGATGTTTCCCTTGTGAACGATCGTCACGGATTTTCTATTATTGGCGAGCGCGTATTCGATTCCCTTCCGCATCAGACGGCGGGACGCGAATTCGCTCATCGGCTTGATCCCTATTCCCGATTCCTCCCGGATATTGAAATCGAATTTCTGGTTGATAAAGTTGATCACCTCTTTGGCGTCGTCGCTCCCGGATTCCCATTCGATACCGGCATATACGTCTTCGGTGTTTTCACGGAAGAGGACGATATCGAGAAGCTCGGGTTTGACCAGCGGGCTGGGAGTGCCCTTAAAATAACGAACCGGGCGGACACAGGCGTATAGATCGAGTATCTGCCGGATAGACACGTTGAGGCTTCTGAAACCCTTGCCGATAGGCGTGGTTAACGGGCCTTTGATCGCGATAACAAAATCTCTCAATGCCTCGATGGTCTCGTCAGGGAGATAGCTCCCGTATAGCTCATTTGCCTTCTCGCCGGCGTATATCTCCATCCAGACTATTTTGCGTTTTCCGCCGTAAGATTTCGCGACAGCGGCGTCGACGGTCTTCTTCATGGCAAGGGTGATATCCCGCCCGATCCCGTCACCCTCGATATAGGGAATGATCGGATTGCCGGGAATGGAAGGTTTCCCGTCGGCGATTACTATTTTTGTCCCGTCAGCCGGAACTTTGATTTTCTGGTATCCCATTTTTCCTCCGTGTCTACGAAAATAACTGGCATGATATTCTAAAGAAAAAATGCGTAAAAATCAAAAATAAGGTAAAATCAATATATCTGATTTTCCGGAGGAATCTATGATGATGGTAATGAAGGCCATGCTGACTATTCTGCTCGCGGGCCAATCTCTCACATTCGAACTCGCGATCTCCGAAGAGGATAAACAGACCGGTATGATGTACCGTGAGGAATGGGGCAAGATCGACGGTATGTTGTTCGTCAACCAGAAACCTCAGAAGGTCGGGTACTGGATGAAAGACACCCCGCTCGAGATGACGATGCTTTTCATGGATAAGGATTTCAACATCCTCGAAACCTATTATCCTACGCCCTATTCCGAGGATATCATCGCCTCGGCCAGCGATAAGATCCGTTTCGTACTCGAGATCAAGCCGGAACTGGAAGACCTGATCAAGGACAACAAAACGGATTTTCAGGCTCAGATGAAAAAGAAATTAAAGGCGTTCAATATCAAGTAATGAAATTCACAATCTGGGGAAACAATAGATTCGGGAGGAGTTATGAAATCGGTCATTCTTCGTTGTCAGCTCAAACGCTGCAATGTCGACGGAACGGAAGATATGTCTATCGAGAAATGCGTGATGAGCAACGGTTCGCCGTGCTATTACCTGATCTCCACGCAAACCGACGTTTTACCGGAAGACATGGTGTGGGATAAATTTAACTCCTATGTCACCCAGCAGAAAAAAAAGCCGCTGGCATGAAATTTTCCTCGCATTCCGGTTATATTTTGTACCCGGCTGGAATTGACAACGGCGTGGTCTGCGGGAGCACTTTCGACGCGTCCGCCGGGGGGATTTATTCCAATTACGCGCTCCACACATCGGAAGGCCCCGGGGAAACAAGGAATATTACCGAAGCGCGGGACCGTCTCCGCGATGAGCTCGGGTTCGGCGCGCTCGTGACATTGAAACAGGTGCATGGCGAAAAAATCCATAAGATCGGCGGCGATATCCGCGGGTACACCGACGACCCTTTGATCGAGGGCGACGCGATTATCACGGATAGCAAAAACGTCCTGATCGGTGTACTGACCGCCGACTGCGTTCCGGTGATGTTCTATTCCGCCGAAAGGGTTGGAATCGCGCATTGCGGCTGGAAAGGCGTTTTCGCCGGTCTGCATACGAAAACCGCGTTGGCGATGGGTTCCGCTCCCGGCGATCTCACAGTCGTGTTCGGGCCGAATATCCGTGTGTGCTGTTACAAAGTCGGAGCCGATTTAGTCGAGAAGTTCCGGGACGCCGGACGAGACCCTGTTTTTACCGAACGGGGCGGAGAATTTTATTTCGATCTCGAGGGCACGATCAAGGCTGAACTGATTTCCTTGGGCATACCCGCCGGGAATATCCATACGCCTGAACTGTGCACTCTTGACAGTTCCGCGCCGGGATTTTATTCATACCGGCGAGGCGATTTGAAACCGAGAATACTCTCGTTCATCGGACTGCGTTAAACGGGAGGATTGCTTCTCTCATATTGATATAGAATATGAAGTTTAACTGCCGTCCTCAGTTTTTTCCCGTTTAAAGATAATAAATCGGCCGATTTACACATGATAAAAAGCGGGCGGAAATAAAAAAGTTCTTGACAGTTTGGATTTTTGAGTTATATTAATTATATCCACGAAAAGGAGGAATATATGAGTTTCAGGAAACTATTGATGTCAATCGCTTTATTGGGTGTGGGAATAGGTCTCGTTTCGGGTTCCATGGATTCCGCTTACAAGAATCTCGAAATCAAAGAAAAGAAAGGCACCACGATGTATGTGGCTTTCAGAATCAATATCCCTTATGCGATCCAGTATGTCGAAAACCAACTGAACGGGTTCAAGAAAAAGCTTGAAACAGCTGAAAAGGGCAAGAAGGCTCTTCAGGTCAAGATTACCAATTACTCCGTGACATTGAACCTGATGAAGAAGAATAAGATCAAGAGAATCTGCGTATTCGGCGACTTCAACGGTTGGATGACGTTCGCGAGCGAGAAGCCTAATGTCCTCAAGCCCGGTACCGCAAATCCCGATACTTGGTATACTCCTAACGCGGTTCCGTTCCTTGTCTCCGGCGCGGGCGAAAAGCTTCGCTACAAATTTGTTCTCGATATCGGCAAGACCTATATTGCCGCCGACGGGAAAGAGCAGGAGTTTATTTACCTTGAAGATCCCAAGAACACGTCGAAGTCCGATGACGGTTTCGGCGGATTTAACAGCGAATTTTTGTCTAAATAACTAAACCGAATTGCTTAGGAGAGCCGTCAGAACGGCTCTCCTTCAATTATTGAGGGGTGGTCTACGAGAAGAGTGAGTATGAAAAAAGTCGATTTTTCCGAAAAAGACGGTGCGTTTATTATCCAGCCTCACGGCGAAATGACATTTTTCTTTCTGGAAGAATTGG
>Ga0209416_1001675_pt1 | contig 14275 bp, 29 predicted proteins | sample RifGroF1_FD_184001 | JGI IMG/M metagenome (GOLD analysis project Ga0209416, IMG submission 184001) | Groundwater microbial communities from Rifle, Colorado, USA - Groundwater F1 (SPAdes) (version 2) | ecosystem: Environmental > Aquatic > Deep subsurface > Groundwater | place: Rifle, Colorado...
CCCGCGCCGTTGGATGTGGTATCCAGGAATCCCTGGAACCCACCAAACGCCTCAAAGTTGATAGCCTTCAGTGTGTCGTCAATCTTTTTTATGCTGATGTTTTTCGCCATGTTCGCTCCCTAACTGATTAGCCAAGTGTCTTCCATATCGCTCTCATACGCATAACGAAGCGCGTCAATGAGGTGGTTATTCTTGTCGAGCGGTACTGCCATCGCATTCCCGCCCGCGTCCTCTTTCCATTTGTACGTTTGAAACTCATTTCTTGCATTGATACATTCCACATCTAACACAATCGTTTGTTGTTGTAACCACTGTATTCCGTGAAGTACTGAATCCTTGCCCTTGCTCGCTGCCCTTGCGCTTACGCCGTATTGATTGAGTTCTGCAATAGACTTCGGCTCCGCGCTGTCACACGTGATGTAATTCTCACCAACCTTTTCTTTTGCGCTGTCTGCTAACACATTGTTAGTCAAGCCTAATTCGTACAATTCGTCATAGATATAAATCGTTTTACGCATCCTGTCATAGTGACTAACAACAATAGCGGCAGGGTCACTAGAATAACCAAAGTCTAATCCGCTGCGGTGATTAGTCCTTTGTTCAGCTGGTAGATAGTGTTCGTCTTTAGGATCATCCAGGGTTGCCACTTTCCAATTCTTAAAGATAACCGAACCCAGTATGCCCCAGTTGCCCAGCGTGTAAACATTGTAATAATAGCTGTCTGTTTCGTTCTCTAATCTTGCCACATCCTGTTTGGTTAAGAATTTGTTATCTTTGTAAGTTGTCTTTAGTATTGACAGGTTCTCGCTTCGGTGTTCCTTTTGATCGTTTGCCCAGCCAACATTCTCAAAGTATTCCTTGTATATCCAATGTGTCTGTAAAATAGGGTTGAACAATAACGTCATGCGTTTCTTGATTGCTTCACTACCACCGCGTAAACGCTTTTCTAGCTGCTTTACAGACGTGTATTCTGTTTCCGTTGCTTCTTCAATCACCACGTCGGTTATGACGCCCTTCAGCGGTGTAATGGATTTCAACTTCTCAACATCATCCAATCCGGCAAATAGTATCTGGTATCCATTCGAACAGGTGATAACCATGTCCGACTTGTTGACGCTGAAAGATTTTCCTAAATCCCATTCGGATATAATTTTGACAATCTCGTTATAAACAGAGTTGCGGATTGTCCTACCAACCTGCCTGGTTATCAGGTAGTTTCTTCCGCCGTTCATCATGTCGTAAACTGTGCGCTGCCCGATTACGAATACAGATTTCCCCGAAGATGACCCGCCATAGAATATTTGTGTTTCGGTCTCATTGTTAAGGTGCTGGTAATATATTTCGTTAAATAAACTACTGTCCTGTTCCCACGGTTGTATCGGAGCTATCTTTTTCATCAGCTCCACTTTGTCCGCCTCCGGCCATAGGTGTAATAGCGTCATAGAGGGGGGTAAGGTCAAGTTTGATTCCGTCTGTTTCACCTTGTGCATACTTCAACCATTCAAGTAAATCCTTGTGTGTTGGTACTTGTTTCTTTGCCAGGCTGCGTATTGTTTTCTTCGCAATGCGTAACCGCTCGGCTCGGCTGGCAATCCCAACCATAAGAGACAATCTATCAACTTCTTGTGAAAATTCTGTGTCCCTTAACCATCTGTCAATCGTTTTCTCTGAAACACCAACTGTATCAGCGGTTTCGTTAATAATATATCCCTCCGCGAGTAAAACGGCTGCCTGGTTCTTTTTGCTATTCCACTCAAAGGGGGACATTTTGGGTACATCCATTACCTGTCACCTTCAGCTCTAATCGCACTCTGAAGGACACTCTTGACTTGTTTCAATACTTCTATATTTGCCTTGAGTTCGGCATACCTGCCAGATACTTTCGCAAACTCAACCTGATAACCCAAAATCTCCTGACCCACACGCTCCAGAAGTTTTACCTTCGCGTCATAGTCAAGAGAAATAATGTCGGGTGCGGTTAGATCAATGTCTACCAGTATCGCTCCTTCACCTTCAAGCTCAATGTGCTGTACCACTCCTGCATTTCCGCTTCGCCGTATTTAGCGCACTGTATCTTCCACCATGACTCTTTGACCAGCCGTCCGCCTGTACCTATCCATTTGCTGTGACACTGTCGACAAACGTCACCGATGTTTCGTGGGTCATCCAATTCAGGATTATGTACATCCCTGTTCAGCAAACAATGATGAGGGTCTACTGCTTCACGTAACCCGCACCATTCGCATAATGTCATTCCAATTCTCCGATCCGGCGGGCGGTCCTAATGTGGCGAGAAATAAGATTGCGCGGAGGAGGCGCGCTAGAGGAGGCGCGCTAGAGGAGAGATTGTCCCACATGTGCCACACCGCCGGACTGGAGAGAAGGATTACTCGGACGCTCGAATTTCTTCAGCACGTCCCCGATTGAATTCATCCATGACTGCCGCTTCGATCAATCCTGACAATTCTTCCAAGTCAAATTTGATTTTCTTGTATGCCAGCCAGTTAGCAGCCTGTTCCATTGCAAATTTATATTTGTCGATTGTGAAGTCTTTTAGGCTCGCTTGTTCAGCCGCCAATACAGCAGACAATACCGCTTCTTGTAGAATAGCATAAACGTCCAGGTTCATTGATGCAGTCCACTTGTCCAATAACTTCTTGGCCATAGCCACAACGAACGCGGCGGCAGCGGCAATCAATGGGGGAATGACGGCATTCAAAAACAGTTGTAAAAACTTCCAAAAGAAATCAATCAATACTTCCATCCCTACTCCTTGAATAAAAATGACAGGCTTCTCACCTGTCATTCACATTACACTACTATGTCGAATAAATCAATTATACACTTTGTTCGGAATTACAGCTCATTTCCATATACACGATTATGTTTATCTTTATCAATCCCAGCGCAACGCATTTAGCCACAGCGGACAAAGTTGAATCACAGTCTAATTTCCGGTGAACGCTTGAAACGTATCCACGAAGTGTCCCCCGTGTTATGCCAAGTTGACGCGCTGAAAAGTCCTGCGTGTACCCCTCGGCCAACAACTGCATCACCTGAACTTCACGCGGGGATAATCGAATTGTCACAATGCCTCTTCATCTCTGCGTCAAGGATATTCTTGATCGTGTCCTCTGCTAACCGCCAGTAGTCCGCTATTTCCGGTATACTCATTGTCTGCGCCTGAAGGTAGATCTTCTCATTCCTCATGCGATAACCAGGATTAGGCTTGGCGTATGCCCGTGAATACAGGCGCTTCATCATTCCCCCTCTGGTGGTGTGGGTAAAGGTTGGATTGGTTGCCAGTCGGTATAGTAATCATTGATGGCAAAGTGATGTATGTGTATCAATCCATAAAGAGTACCGTTTATGCAACCCATGACAAATGGAATTAGATTTCCATCGCTGTCCTTTCGGCAATCATCGACAGTCGGTCTCCTCTCGCTCACAGGTATCCACCGTGAGGCTTGCTGGAGGCGGGATATTTCAGAGCGCAATATGCCGATAATATCAATCAACGTTAACACTTCGCCCCCGTCTACTTGAAGGGAAATAGAGCCTTCGTCAAGCAGATTTAATGCTTCGTCAAACTCTTTTGTGTATTTCATCCCTCGCTCCTCTCCAAATACTGCTCAATCTCGGATAATGCGCTCCCGTCCTCGATTTCCTTACGGGTGTATTGCAGGTAGGTGAATCCTAAAAGTTGCGCCAGGTTCGCCTTCTCGTAGTCTCGGTGAATTGACACGCCAGTGTTGTGCCCAGATTTAATCATCCATGTACCGCCGTTGCATTCGACTATAAGCCGTTTGCTATCCGTGATAATGCAGATGTCTGCGCGAAACTTCCGTGTGTCGCAAAACTTATACTCGCGAATAGCCTCGATCCCCACAGCGCGGAGTTGAAACTCTAGTGTGTCGGCAAGGTCATGGGTCATGGCTGTAGCCTCATTTGTTCAACTTCTGTACTGCTATAATTAGTCATGGGGTTATTATCGCAGTATGAAAGTTGGTCGTTACTTCTATTGTCCCCAACTTGGGTATTGCCGCAGTATAAGAATTCGTGGAGTTTATCTGCGGGAGTTGAATCAGTCTCCTTTTTATATTTAGCAAGCCATTCTTGGGCGCATGGCATACAAATAATTGTCACGCGGTTATATTTCTCGGATTTGCTATGAACATGCGCTTTATTCAGATTACAAAGTGGGCAAATATCATATTCGATACGGTGTTCTTGTCGCAACGCTTCTTTTATTGCCCTTGATTCGCCATTCCAGCTCATCCCTCCCCCTCCTTCAACTCCCTCAACTGCTCAATGGGGCAGTCGGGAATATGTAATCCAGTTTTCGCGTGTTTATCGCAACAATAAACTTTGGAGTTGTCAATAATGTCCATGAGGTTTACTGCCAATTTCTTCCACGCGTCACGGGATACCTTGTGTTCCTGTGCTAGTTTTGCATACGCATAATAGTTTTTGGTGTTTTGTTCGTATGCAGATAACAGATGTGCATAATCAATCTCATTCCACTCGCCGTGAGGGTCATTTCTGAAACACAATATTCCGTTGATTACTTTTTCCTCATAGTACATGGGTCACTCCAATCTTTGCCAGTATCCATCTCCACAGTGTGACGCGACCTGTGCCGGAGCAGACTTCGCAATCACATTTTGGCAATGACGGGTCTTTTATTCGTAAGGCTTCCGCTGTTTCGTGAGCATCCCCACACTTCGGGCAAGCTATCATTTGGAATCCTCAAGCTGACAGGCGATATATTTCTTTTGCTCATCGTCAATGTCAAATACCATCAATACGTGTTCCCAGTTACAACCCATAGCGTCACAGTTGTGAATTTCTGCTTCTTCGTCATTTTCAGGCGGTTCACCACAAATTACCAGTTTTTTACCGTCGCTGTATAGGGCAACGCCCTCAATTTGCAAATCCTTGAATCCATCAGGTAAGAAGTCGTTATTTCTCATTTTCTCTCTCCTCTATTCCTTCAACTCCGATTGGATGCGGGATATTAACCAAGATGAATTAACTTGTGGCACTCCCTTTGCGGTATCTAACACCTCCCCCAGCAGTTCACGCAGGCGGGCGAGGTCGGAGCGGAGTTTTATTACCTCGTCACCACAATTGTGGTGTTCAAATTCATCGTTAGTAATTCCGCTTGTTTTACATGAATCACATATCCATTTCATTTCGTGTGTCATTTCAACGCCTCCTGTGCTATTCCTGCTATTTTTATAAATCCCGCCCAAGTTGGATTGAATATGTAATCGGAATTGCACGCTTCAACTTGTATCTTCTCCAACGCCTCCCGCAACTTCGCATTCTCGGCGCGGAGGGAATCTTCTAGCGGACGGGTGTTCCATAACTCGCGGAAGTCAGGAGATTCGGATAACTTCTTGATGCAGTTATTCTCGTGGGCATAAACCATTCCGCCTGAAAATATGTCGGGCTGACTGGCTAACTCACATCCGCAAAAAGGGCAACTCTTAAGTTTGTCTGTAGAACTGTCCGTGTTTTTCTTTTGCAAATTTTTCTCTAGCATTTTTAGCCTCCTCTATTGTTGCGTAAACACCAAGATCTTGTCTTTTACCAAAATACTGTACGCGAACACGATAATGTCCACTGGGAAGTTGAACAATCCCTTTTTCTCCAAGTTTATTGTTCACATTTGTTTTTCTATTTTGTTGATTCTGAAAACGGCTACAAGCGCGCAAGTTTACCTTTCTGTTATCGGTAGTTACTCCGTTTATATGGTCTGTATGTACGCTAGGGTCATACGTTCCTAGAATAAGACGGTGCATTTTTATTGTTTTTCCATTGATGTTTGTTTCTGCATACCTATCATAAACATTCCAACAATAAGCAGACAACAACTCATAGTCGTCATCATCGACAAGTACAGGTATTTCTTGGGGGGTTAATATTGTTTTCATACCCTTATTTTACATCAACGTGTCCAATTTGTCAAGCATAAACGGGCAGGGCAGTAAGGCGGTCATTTGGATGCCTCTTGCTTTGGCGTAAAAATTTTCATGTAGCGCCTGACGGTTATATCAGAGCAATATACTAATTTGCGTATTTCACTAAATGAATATCCCGCTTTACAGAGTCGAATAAGGGCACGCTTTTCTTGGTTTGTCATTCTCTCTCCTCAATCTAGCGTGGCAGAAGCGCCACATTCATAATACAACTTTTGCATACTGATTTCAATAGGCAATTATCTGTATTGACCAACTGACTTAGACATGTTTGCGAATAACCTACGCTCCGGGTCAACATAAATGGGGAATGTTTCAGAAGATTGGCCTAATTTCTGCTTAAGCAATCGCAAGAAAAATAAATTTTTGTTTACCGGGAATTTGCCGGATAACGAGGACCCCTCTATCATGGTTCCCTCTTTTGCGCTCTTGATCGGATACCAGCACCCGAATGACACATCTGATGATTGTTCAATGTTTGATGTTTCCTGGGCGTCCTCTAGCGTTGGCATTCTATCGGCAGCGTCTCTGCCAGCCTGTACCCCCAAAATTACCGGGCAACCATAAGCAACCGCCATATCCTTACATAAATTTACCGACTCCATCATCTGCTCGCGCCTTGAGTCACCGTCCTGGGGATCGCTTCGCATTCTTTGTAAATAATCAAGAATTATCATTTTTGGCGATAGAATTAAATCCGGCGTGCTGTCGTGGATGATGTATTCTAATCCCCTTGCAACGTCTCTCATTGTCATGCGAGGGCGGGCGCGTCTACCTGTTTTGAATTCCATTTGTGAATGTCCCATTACCCATAACGGGGTTGCCGCCCTGGTTGTTGCCGTCCCCTTCAATACATCCCATTCAGGTTCATCAATCAATCCGCGTGCTAAACGAGTAATAGAAAGTTTACTTTTTGACGCTATCCAGGCCAGCGTATCCTCTTCAATGGATTGCTCCCAGGATACCTTAACCACAATCTCGTTAGACTCCGGTTTGATAGTGTCAAGTGCCTGTAATCCAATCCAGTCCATGAAGGTTGACTTTAGGTTACTTGTATACCCGATAACGGTAACAAGCCAACCAGGGCGTAAGGGAATAAGAATTTTATCCAGATCGGGCAGCCCTAATTTTATCCCGTCGTTTATATGGTCGTGTAAATCCTGCACATAAGCAACCGCTAATTTCCCAGCGGCTTCTGGTCTGTAAACGATCTCTGAAATATTGTCCTGTTTAGATACCATATTTAGCTCCCACGTCATTGTTTTTTATCGGAAATAAACCAGTCCATCCATTTACCATTGACTGCTCTAACATCGCGGCGGCCACGCCTGGAGAATATTCGCTAAGTTTCTTGAGCTGCTTTTCCTGTATTGTTGGCGTCATTTTCTTTTTTATCTCTTTTCTAAAAGCTATCCATTCACTCCAAGCTTTTATAAACTCCTCTGTATTTAAAGAATCAGGAATAGGTACCTCTGTTTCTTTTTGATTTTTGTTTTGTGACTTTTGACTATATGAAGAAGCGTCATTACTAGCCACAGATTCTAAACTTGGGGTATCACTTGGGGTATCACTTGGGGTATCACTTGTTGATTTGGAATTATATTTTTGTCCGGTATATTCCTTGGGATTAGTCCAGTTATGAACAATAACCCTTATGCCATGCTGTTTGGGTTCGCAAGTAATATATCCTTTTTCTTGTAATTTTCTTCGTTGGTCTCTCAATGTCGCCAATGGCATTTCTAATTCTTCTGCAGCTCCACGATCTAACCAGTTCTCGATAGTTCCTGCCTCCCAATTGGTTATATCCAATATATACATGAATAACCAAATTAGTTCTCCAAGTGCGAAGCGGTGTTTTGGCTCTAGTATACCCCTTTTGACTGTTATCCAGGTTCGTTTCATTTCAATCCCTCTTTTTCAAAATAAAACTCAAAATCTTCTTCTGGAAACTTGAATCCCTGGTAATCAAGATAATCTAACTGTTCTTTAGTGAAATAAATACCAAAAGGTCTTTTTCTGAAAGATCTAAAATCCTCTATTGTCTTTCCTCCTTTTGTTGAGTTACAGCTTTTACAACAAGGAACCAGGTTATTTACAGTATCCTCTCCTCCCAAACAAATTGGAACAATGTGATCTATTGTGAATTCACCAGGCGTGAATGGATTGATTTGTTTTCCACAATACCAACATTTTCCCAGGGTTTTATTCCAGACAAATTCTCTTATTTTTTTGCGTTGAGTAAACCTTGTTTCATGCGAACATTCTCTTGATTCCATGGTTTTATCCTATATAGCAAAACGCCGCTCAAAAGCCCTTTTCCTTACCGTGTCTAGCAGTTAGGGGTGGGTTTATGAACGGCGGTTTGCAGGTAAGAAAAATCCCTATAACATGCTAGACCATTAAATCTTACACCCTATTTTATTTCTTGTCAAGCCTTTTTCGCCATTTTAATCAAATTGCGCAATTTCACAGTGTCAAGGTATCCACTATTCAGCGCATCATCCACCTTCATGGATATATCAATTATACGCGCGCCACCAAGTATACCAGCGGCATCCTGGGCCTGTTCAATCGCATCTGGGTCAAACAGTATCCACACTTTTCTACCCTTGAATGCTTCGCAAACTTCACGGTAAGATTTTTTTCCCGGTATTCCAATGACCTGCCATTTTGGTGAGTCAAGGTGAACGTAAGTCACCATTGATTTAATTTCACCCTCAATAAGCAGAACATTATCTAGATCAAGGTGTTCTGGATCGCACACGAACGGCGCCGCTTTTAGTCCTGGTCTATCAGGGCGGTATTTATCATTAGGGTTTACTGGATTTAAAATTCTGTGTCTGATGTTTATCGGGTCTTGACTGTGGCCGTCAAATATCGGGATGGATAAAGATGGGGAGTGATATAATTCACCATCACTTTTATAAGCAAAGTTGTTGCAATAACCTAGTTGCCACAAATCCTGCCACACTTCTGGTATTCCCTTGTCTATCCAGGTATTTCTACCAACGCTTGACTGTGTAAGTGTCTCGTGATATTCAAGCCACTTTCTAGCTGCCCGCAGTTCCTCTAGCGCCTTGTGAGCCTCTGCAATCGTTTCCTGTAGTGACTTTTCTGCTCTCTGGGCGCGTTCAACTGCCAGCCTTGCCATTTCTGCCGGATCAACTTTTCTCTCACCACCCAGGTATTGATAGGCTTCCTCTTTAGTAAACGATAGCCATGTTTGAACGAAGTCAAGAGCATCGCCCTGTCCGCAGTCGTTTGTCCAGCACTTCCATTTTGAATGACCAGATTCTACATAAACAGCAAACCCGGTTGGATTGTTTCCATTATGCAACGGGCAGGCGCACCGCCATTCTTTGCCAGCCCTCTTTAGGTTGCCGCCGGCCCTCTGGACCAGCTCAACAAGATTAGTCCGCTCGACAATTCCGGCATAATCGTTCATCCGAATATCTCAAGGCGCAGCTTGTCAAATTCTTTTGTTGGGCGTTTTAGTTTTCTCGCGTGCCACCAGGTCCATAAGTGAAAGTACCATTTACTCATTTTATACTCCCTATCATAAAACCGCCTACCTGTTTTGTTCCGGCGCACTGACTAAGGTAACGGCGGGTTACAGATAAGCGGTTCTATGGTAACAAAAAACCCGTTCACGTTGCCTTAGTCAAGTACAATTAAATCAGACATTCTCAATCCTGTCAAGGGTATTTGAGATATTCATTAACACTTTGCCACAGTAATACAACCAACAGAATATGAATACCGCGTATAAGATTTGGGCTAGCGGGCTATCCATGAAGTCAACTGATTCCATCGTTATCTCCTCTATTAATTAGGTTATTGAGTTACATTTTTATAATTTGCGTAGAATAAACCTTTTCTTGGATAGCTGCGCCATGCAATAACAGATAAATGCTTTTCGTTATGCGCCGATACATAACGCATTGCAGCATCAACCCCGTTCTTTCCGTCCCAAATAACCGTTTTTCCATTTGATAACCTTAACTCGAATTGATAAATCATATTCTCCTCTGTAAGTCCCGGCTTTGATTCCCCGTATTAGCCGGGAGCATGAAACGCTTATTTGGCTTTTGCCAACTCTTCAATCCTGATACAGTCCCGCACAAAATTAAGATGAATTTGTGCGAGTGTCAATGTGTTCGACAACTCCTTGAATAGTGATTCTTTTTCGTCGCGGTCTTTGAATGCGTCCTCGAATAAGACTAGCGCCGCTGCTTTGCGTGCGCCATCATTTGATCCGACAACCTGTCCATTCGCAGTCGCCTTCAAAATATCAATGTCAAGGCGTTCTTTTGCGCGTTCAAAATTTACACCTGCGCTCTGCATATTTTCAGTTGCCATACTTACTGCACCATAAGCCTGTTTCAACTCTTCAACTGTTACCATTTTTATCTCTCCTGTTTGCGTTAACCATGCGCAACCCGGTGGTGCCTAGTTGATCGCCTTCTCGTAGACTTCCATAATCCCTTCAGCGGGGATCTTGCCAGCCTTGAACATCTCCTCGATTGCCTTTGCTGCATCCGACGTGCTCAACCCTTTGGCAGCCGCGACCATCTTGACAACCTCAGCGGACAGGCGTTTGTATTTTCGGTCCTGGTCGATTTCCTTGACAACCGCGCCGGATTCTTTAGCGAAGGTGTTGACAGCGGTATCTGCAATCTCACCAGTTTCAGCGTCAATCATCACGGGTTTAGCGTCTGGGATTGTCTCGATTTCAGTTTCATCCAGCATCCCCAAACCGCACAATGAGAGGGTCAGCCGCCTCTTGGCTTTCGTCACCGCTTTCATTTGCACATTGCCCAGGTTGCCTTGCATGTCGGTTTTGGCAACTACGCCTATTTCAACATCAGCGCGTCCGGTCTTGTCATGCCCCTTGACCTTGACAACGTAGTGTGTGGGATTTTCTACAATGTCCACGTCGTCAATGCTCACGTCATGGAGTTTACGGAGTTGATCGGTTGCATCCTTACGGGCGTACAACGTCAATTTATTATTGAGCGTGATATAGTCAAAAGGTCTGGTGAGTGGATTCAACCCTATGGATTCACACACCGCCTTGTAATAACTCACACGCTGTTCTGGTGACAGTTTGGATAAGTCACCGCCAATTACCACTGATTCAACAATGTTACTTACTGCTAATTCACTCATTGCGTTTTCTCCTCTACTAAATCAAATTGTCCATGTCCCAATAACAACGCTACCACGTTTTCAGCCCATTCGTTTTTGCCACCACGACTTCGCAGAAATTCAAATAGGCTTTCTTTTGTGAGTTGGAAAATATCTGCATTTATCCACTCTCCGTCTATTGTTACGGCACGAACATAAATACCACACTCATCTTCATATTCATCTGCTCTCTTTGGATCAACTTTCAATGTCATTTTCATCTCCTCTAAATTGGTAATTCCTGCGCGTCAAGTGACGCAATAGCTGCTAGTGAATCCAGGTACGCTTGCGGAAGGTCAGCCTTCTCGATCTCCGCGCCGCACCTTCGGCAAAAGTAGAATATCCCTCCGCCGTGAAAACATATCTCGCCTGATGCGCCGTCAAAGTATTCGACAGGCTCAACATAGTCAGCGCATATCAGGTCTACGGGGTGCTTGCATCGAATGTCAAACATTATTCACCATCCTCTACATTCACGCCGTTCAGTCTGACATACATCATGTGGGCTTTGAGGTCAGCATGCTTGCATAGCTCCTCGAATTCGTCCATCGTGTTGTACATCTTTTTCTCAACCCACATGTCAACCGACTGGCAGTAGATTTTCCACAGTCTGTCGGCTCTAGCCCTCGCATGGATGTATACGACTTCCATAAGGGAGCGTTTCTTCGGCTTCATGTCAGCCCAGGTGTACGTGCGGTCGCGGTCAGAACATCCTATGCAGGTCATAATTCCCTCACATACCCGTCAATGGTAGATATTTTGGTTACAAATTCAGCCCACGCGGCATCGCGCACCTTCTCATATTCAGCCCACGCGGCATCGCGCACCTTCTCATATTCAGCCAACGCGGCATCGCGCACCTTCTCATATTCAGCCAACGCGGGAGCGGGCACCTTCTTGTATTCAGCCCGCGCGGGAGCGCGCACCTTCTCATATTCAGCCAACGCGGGAGCGAGCACCTTCTTGTATTCAGCCCACGCGGGAGCGCGCACCTTCTCATATTCAGCCAACGCGGCATCGCGCACCTTCTCATATTCAGCCCGCGCGGCATCGCGCACCTTCTCATATTCAGCCCGCGCGGGAGCGCGCACCTTCTTGTATTCAGCCAACGCGGGAGCGAGCACCTTCTTGTATTCAGCCAACGCGGGAGCGAGCACCTTCTCATATTCATCCCACGCGGGAGCGAGCACCTTCTCATATTCAGCCCACGCGGGAGCGCGCACCTTCTCATATTCATCCCACGCGGGAGCGAGCACCTTCTTGTATTCAGCCAACGCGGGAGCGACACGTTTCAACAATTTATCACACCGCGTTTTTACCGCGTCCTCATCAACCCACCCAGGAAGTGTAGAGTCCTCGTCAAATTGAAAACTGCCAATCTGCCATGTGGGGATTTCAACCCTGACGAAGTTGCGGACAAACTGATCTGTATTGTCATTGATTCCGGCGCGTTTCAATATTTCTGAATGCGAAACATCACCGTCCGTACCAGGCTCGCAAAACAAGTATCTTCCGTCTTTCGTTACAATAACTCCAAATCCTTCACACATCATTTTCTCCTCTCAATTATCGCGGATATACCACATGCCAGTAGTATCAGAACGTAGCCTAACACGATGGCGCCCATTATTCCCACCCTCCGTCACTGCCGACAATCTCAATGTCATTGACGTCATGCACCAGGCTAACGTGCGGCTTCTTGTCCGCGTGCATCTTGTCGATACGGTCATACATCTCGGTGCCGGATGAAGGTATCTTGCCAATGACGGGGATCTGGGCGATAACGCGGTGCATCATCTCAGACATTGACACGCCCTCGAATTCAGCCATCGCCTTGAACCTTGCTTCTTCTGTTTCGTCTTTCCAGGTGAAAATAAATCGTTTAGTCATATAGCCTCCTCTTGTATGCATACATGATACGCCAAATGATATCACTTGTCAAGCACCAATTTCCGCCAGTTTCCACTATCCCCCGCCGTGTTCTCGGAATGCTATGCGATATGCTTTTCTAGCCAAAAAACAGCATAGAAAATGAGTTTTACGCGGTGAAAATATCAAATTCGATGGATAGTACACATCACCTAAAATATAAGTGATAACGTGAGTTTTTACTATGATACGCATGTACCAAAAAAGATACATGTGTATTGATAATAAACTACAATAGATTATCGGTTGGTACTAAAAAGTGGTACTAAAGTATAATGCGAACCGACAAAGGATATTTGACAGTTGCCTATTTCGCCTGTCTACTGGAATATAACAAAATTGTTATGTCTCACATGTGGCGCACAAACGGATTAGTGTCTCACTTCTGTGTAGGATAGTAGACACAAAATGTCTATTATGGTATACAAACATACTCATTCTGTATACGTCTTGTCGAGAATGTATAATAATTTGGATTATTATAAAGTAGGTGAGATTATCATAACTGGGATTATCTAATCTGAAGTGTCGATGTATTGGTCTACACATTTATCATACGTAGATCAGTGTCAACCCTCACATTTATCGAAGGAAACTTTGGCTGGAAGTTTACGCACGGGAAGGAAAAGTGTGTGACATTTGCGGTACAAAACAAAACTTCCCCGTCCTGCTCAAACACAGTCTTGGGGAAGTTTCCGCAACCACCTGGGTGAACCCAGTATTTCATCACACTGAGCCGTACACGGTCTTTTGGCGCGACATAGGGTTGCTGTTAAGTTGTGACCAGTTGTTTTACGGCAGCGGTTCTCGCTCCAACCTTGACTAGAGGAGGGTACTGACCCACTGGTTGGGCTATGTCCTACGTGTGTACACACGGTTGCCAGTCACGGCGCTCATACTTTCCCAAACACACAACTAGGTAGCGGTAGCTGAAGTCGAATCAGCCGATGATGAGCTTATGACACTCACGAGACACCGTTTCTCTATTCCCGCAATATCGGCTTCCCTCGTCAGGGATTTTCGCGGCGGGCATACCGTATGCCACTGTTCACTGGTGCGCTAGACCGAATCTATCGCGTTGCCGCTCATGTTGCTCCGAGAGGGAATCGAACGCCTCGTTCTCCGCCTAGAATGCACGGGCTTTACCACTTAGCTATCGGAGCATGTGGGAGGCG
>Ga0209416_1001679_pt1 | contig 14240 bp, 18 predicted proteins | sample RifGroF1_FD_184001 | JGI IMG/M metagenome (GOLD analysis project Ga0209416, IMG submission 184001) | Groundwater microbial communities from Rifle, Colorado, USA - Groundwater F1 (SPAdes) (version 2) | ecosystem: Environmental > Aquatic > Deep subsurface > Groundwater | place: Rifle, Colorado...
GTCAAGGTTCAGTGGTTCGATCAACCATTCACAGCGGTCGCGTGTTTTGCAAATTGCCGAGCCGTCAGCGGGATAGGCGGGCAGGTGAAGGCCGTACTTGCTCATTTCGCCCCACTTCGCGCCCTTGCCTTGCTGGTACGCCGCCCATATTGCGCTGCCGTACATCGCCGCTCTGCCTGCGTTCAGGTTGGGGTAGCCGAAGAATAGGTTTATCGGGGTCGCGTCGATCTCTTCGCCGTCCGGCCCGATGAAGATGAGCCGCCCGTCATCTGTCAGGCGATAATACTCCGCTGGCAAGACGCCGACAAAGTTACCTTTGCGGTACTCCTCAATTGCCACTTCTAGCTGGTTGGCAAAGTTATCGAGGTAAGCGAATTGACTTTCGATGTAAGCTTGCAAGCCTTCACTGTCAATGACGGCCTCGCCGTCCTCGCCAAGTATCCAGGCTGAACTCAGGTACAAGGCCAGCAGGTCGCCCATTTCGTTACGCCAGTCGGCGGGCGTCATTTCTCCGCTGGCTAGCTTGCGCCATAACTCGGCAATGCCAAGCTGGACATCGGTTTCGAGAGCATCGTAGACTTCTTCAGGGGTTGGCATGGGTTACACCATCGTCTTTGTGGGCATAATTCATTCCGGCCCAAAACACCCGCCATAATATCACGGCGTTTTCTTCATCGCTGCGCTTTTCCCATTCGGGCACGGTAGAACCGTCTAGTGTATCCGGGGCTATGAATACATGGTACAACTCGCGATAGACGCCGACAGATTCGCCGGATACGCCATCTAATCCGCTTTCGGCGAGAAATTCTTTGAGTGCAAAGTTTGGGGCGCTTTTTGCTATAAGATCATTGTACAGTTTTTCCTCATCGAAATCAGGATCGCCATCGCATCCCATGAGAAAGATTTCTCTGAACTTCTCTTTCTTCTCTCGCGGAAGATCGTGCTCAAGGAAATATTTCTCGAAAGCGTAGCCATCTTCCTTGTATGGCGTTCCGAGTGCAAAGACATAGGCCGCGAAGAGCGCCGCCTCTTCTTCGGGGTCTGAAATTTCTGTTCCGGTGACAGTGACGGCATACTCAAATAAGTCTCTTTGCGTATGTCCATATTCTGCAAGGGTTTGTTCTTCGGTTTGCATGTTTACACCTTCACACTTCCTCGACTAGATTTTTCATCGCTGATAATCTCCAATCTCTGCTTGCGCTCTGCCCGCTCGAATTTCTTACCGGTGTCAAGTTTGCGCCTTGTCTTTTCCAGCAGCTTGCGCGCCGCCGCAATCGGGGGATTGAACGCCTTGACTTCTGGCACATCCTCAACGCTCTCGCCTTCGGTTTCCGGGGTCTCGCCTTCGGTGGTGGTTTCCGGCATTGCCTCGGCTTCCTCATCTTTGGGTTGAGTTGGCGTCATCTTTTCGTCATCTGCCATCGACCCGCCAGCGGTCTTGTCCTCGGGTAGGAACTCTTTGGGCAGTATCTCTTGATCGACCAACAATTGCACGCCCTGGTCGGGCATGAGCACGCCCGCCTCAATCATATCCTTGACGTTCTTTACCCGCTTGCCTTCGTAATCCGCCTGCGCCGTCATGTCGCGCAGGTCTTTCTCGAACCACGTCCAGGTAGTGAACTCAGGCAAAACAAGGGTATTGTTTTGGTGTGTCCATTGCGCTTGCCAGGCCGCCAGCCCCTTGCCCTTTGATTTCTCTGCCAGCACAACCGACTGCGCACCGCTCCCCAGCGATTGCCCGGTCAAGGGTTGCAAGTCTTGCGGGTCAAGCCCGATAGCGTCTGCGTAGGTGAGTACGGCTAAATCAAACTCTTCTTTGCGGTTGAACCTGTCGGGTAACTCTGCCAGCGGGATGGTTGCCACCTCAGGCGGCTTATCGGACGGCACGCCGATGATCACCGCGCCCATGTAGGCGGCAAGGCCGCGTGCAATGGTTTGTTCCCTTGCGGCATTGACCGCGCCTTCGATCTGCGCTTGCACAAGGCCGTTGACGATGTAAAGCGCCAGGGGCCGTAAGCCAGCGACCTTCTCCCGCAAATACCACTCAATCGCTGCCAGCTTGTAAATTGCGTTATAGGCGCGCCCGGCTGCGCAGTGCCCTACCCCGTAGTAGGTTTCGCCGGGGTCTGGCATGTCCGAGAACATCATGACCTGGTGGGCCTTCATTTCGTGATAGCCGCCGCGCCGGTCGCGGTAGATAACCGGGGTGTCAGGATCACCAGAGCGCGTGCAATTGTGAACTACAAGATCGCCCGCAATAAAATTGTGGTGTTCTTCAACGTCAATACAGAAGGTTGTGACCTGTTGGCCGTTATCACCCGCCTTGACCTCTATGACGGTATCCATAAATCGCTCAGCCTCTCCCAAATCCCAAAGGTCAGGATGGAAGCTATAGGAACTCAGGGGCTGGGGAAGTTTATAGCGTAGGGATGGTGGAATATATGGCGCTACTGTCTTTAAGAACTCCATGCTTGCATGAACAGGAATATAAATCTCATTCTTGTTCAGCCGTGCGTCAAACCCTTTAGACTTCAAGAACTCGACTAACCAATCTTTATCATCCTGGCTATAGTCGTGGACGGCGAGCCTAACCGCTGGTTTTCTTCCAGGAACCCCGGCAAACATAAGGTTTCCATCATCCATGTACCACGTGGCAAGCATGAGCGGGCTGTAATACTCTTCGATCAATTCGCGGGCAACGTGCTTGCCGCCCTTGTACCACGCATCCCACCAATCCATAAACGCTGGCGTTCTGTGGGTTGAGGTCTGGTAAACGCGATTGGCAAAGGTTTTCTTTCCTGCGATTGTCATTATTCTTGCTGGAATAGTGCGAATTGGGCTAAACCCAAACCCCTTCATGGACTTTATTTTTAGGTCAAGCCATTCTTTTTGTGCTTCACCCTGAGCGAAGTCAATAGCAGCGTATTGGGTTTTGCTGATACTTGAATCTCCCAATAAAGCGCCTACAAGCATAGACGCCTGCCCCCAACTAGGGGCCGGGTGCTGCGTAACAATTTCATCGCCCGGCCTTAGGTTTCCAGCGTCTTTCCATCCCGTAGAAGTCAAGAATGGATGATCGTCAGTAGCCCATATTTTTTGAGTGCGCCCGTAGGTATGTTTGGCGTGTTTTGTTTCAACGCGCAACCATTTCCTGCCGTCAAGATTGTTTTCATACCAATTCGTAATCTTGCGCGGTTCAAGTTTACCGGTCGACTCATTGAACGCCATGACATCGCCGCTGTATTTCTTGCGTACAATGTCCATAATAGCCATTGTTTTTCCGTCTGCAAGCAATACTCTTGTTTCGCGCCCAAGACACCGCATAGAATCTAGATGACGCAAGCCGATGATCTTTGACCCAACCCGGCTATTCTCGCGCACGATCTCAACGAACGCGCCGTTTTCAGTCGTTAGAAAGTTCATCACCTGCTTACTCAGGAATTGTACCCAGCCGATCTGCGCGCCGTCCGCCATAAGGTACAACTCCTGGAACCGCCGCGCCCGTAGGTCAGACGTGCTGTCGATGCGCCAGGACTTTGCCGCGACTTTGGTGGTCGCGACGTAAACCGCCGCTGCCCACATCGCCTCATTCAGGATGGTGGAGCGCAACACTTCATCCCGCTGGCGCGACCAATACGGCGGGGGCTGCGGGGGAATGAGCAAATTCATTCCATTGAACCCCATCGTAGACGGGATGATGAGATTGATCACCCCGTTACGCACTTCGCCCTGGTCGCGGGCGGTTACGGACTTGTCAAGGAAGGTAGTCTCTGGCATGGTTATATACTCCAATAGCTTGCCCGCGCCGCTGCCATTGACAGGCATACGCACAGGTCAATCTTCATATGTTCGGCCTTTTTGACGATGCGCATCTTTTCGCCCTCGGTTTTCGAGTTGGCGTTCATAATGTGCTCATCAAGATCGTGATAGCTTCCATCATGGCGGATACGCCGCTCGCGGATCATGTCTCTCAGTGACTTGTCAGCAACCGCCCGCTCCGCGCCCTGGTTGAAGGCGTAGAATAGTCCTAGCAGCTCATTTGTCAGGCGGCTCGCCATGTCCTCAAGCTGGTAAGGGTCATAGGCGATTTCGATCACGTTGTACCTGTCCAGCAAGCGCCTCAACTCCCTCTCCGGCCCATCTTCGCCGCCAAAGTCCAGCTTGCCGCCCTTGGGGGGCTTCCAGGCGCGGGCATAACGAATATCATATTCGCCCGTACCGCCCCGGCCCGACAACATGAGCAATCCAAAACAGTCGCCGCTAATGGCCGCGTCCATCGCTAAGATCACCGACTCGTTGGGGGTCATGGGCTTCGCAGTGTCACGGCTGGCATTCCACCACTCGCCGGGGACGAACGTCTGAGAAGAACTTGCCCACTGATTGCGATGTACCCGGTTGAACTCGTTTTCTGGTAGCACGGCGGCCTCGCTGGAATAATACTCAGGCGTTTGCCAGGATAGGCGGGGGGTCGTGTTCCACAAGGCAAACATGCGCGCCGAAGGATTGCTGAACGCCTCCAATGGCGGGTCGAGTTTATCTGTCCAGGGCAGGCGCTGGCCTTCCTTGACGCCCGACTGGTAGAGGCGCTCCAGGAGCGGGCTTTCTCCCGTATATCCTGCGTAGGTCTCAATCCACCTGAATGACTTACCGAACTTTGTCGGGCTTAGGGTTTGCTCAACCCACATTTTCTCTTGCGCCTTTTGGTGCGCGCCCCACAACTCGCTAAATATAATCGCATCCGCGTTACCGCCTGCTTCGCCTGAAGGGTCGATAGGAATAGCTTCGATGAAGGTCTTGTTTGGAAAGACCATCTTGTAATTCGTGATTTTGATTTGATCTTTCAGGTAGGGATTTAGCTCAATCGCCCGCCGAATGTAATAGAATACCCGGCTATCGGCCTGGTTCAAGTCGTTCGCAATGATGTAGATGCTGCCCCACTCGACCTGGAAGGCGCGCCATAGGACAATCGCGGCGGCCAGCACCGACTTGATTGACTTCTTCAAGTCACTCCACAGGATCACCGAATAACGAAAATTACCGTTCTCTTCCACCTTCAGAGCTTCCCGCAAACTCAGGCGCTGATAGTCGGCCAAAATTAGCCGCTTGTCCTTCGTTTCGGGGACGCGGAAATGGGTTAGCATCCAATGAACCGGGTCAGGGTCGATCAGGTTCGGGGCTGGTTTCTGGTTCAGGTTCAATCCCCTGCGCTGAACTTCCGCCAAGCCTAATGCCAACTGATTCAAGGATTCCCGCGACGTGCTGGACAAGTTTATCGTCACTCATGCCCTCGATTTCTACGATCTGTTTTACTACCCGGTCAAGCCCCAAGAGCTTGCACCGCTGCGCTATACACCGCTCTACGCCCTGCAAGAATGCCGGGTTGCCATCACTCTCGGTCATCACCTGAGAGACGGGCTGGCTCCCGACTCTGGTAAATTTCTTGTCAAGCGCCAGGCTGCGCTCCCATGCCTGCCAGTAGGTTTCTTCCAGTTTATCGATCTTTGCGAGCTGCTCGGCCCGCAACTTACCGATGTCATCACTTGCCCGCTCTTGCCAGGCCGTGACGATAGTCTGAATATCCGCGCTGATTTGCCGCCTGGATAGCTTACGGTCGCCCTCATAGCTTTGATTGATAATGTCTGTAATCTCAAGGTGACTTTTGCCCTTGACAAACAACTCTGAAATTAGCAGGCGGTCACGGTCTAACTCCCGTTGGAGGCGTTTGGTCTCTGCCATTAGGATACCCCTCCCGATTCCGGTAGGTCAATCAGTACCGGCGTCTTGCCAGTCATCTGCGCCCATCGCTCCAGCGTCACTGCAACATAGCCCGCGCTAATCTCGACTCCGCGACAACGGCGAGAGAGACGTTCGCAGGCGATAAGGGTAGTTCCACTGCCCAGGAAGGGGTCATAAACCGCCATTCCTATATTGGCGTATACCTCAACTAGCGAAGATGCAAACTCAATGCTAAATGGTGCAGGGTGGCCGTCAACGCCCCCACGTTGTGGTTGACAACGAATAACACTATCTATAACTTTCGTGCTGTTTACGGGCCGGCCTGCGCTTGTGAAATCGGACATACTACCGTCTTTAGATCGCAAACCAACTTTATCTTTTTTATAGTGGGTTACGCCGCTCTCTTTATATTTCGTGTTGGCGGTTTTATTGGCGGGTCTGGGTCGTTTTGCAAAGTGAAAAATCCACTCGTGGGCAGGTGCCAACCTGCCGCGCCAGTCGCCCATGAGTCCAGAAAGTTTATCCCAAACATACCAACCATATAGAGGCTGACCACGATCCTCCATCCAGTCCAGCCAATCATCCCAGTATCTATAAACCCTTCCCTCGATATGAACCAACCCTAGATTGATAAGAATTGACCCATCCTCCTTGGTCGTGTCTATTACTACCTCAGACATTCCGAGCATTAATTCCAGCCAGTCAAAGGCACCAATCTTGTACTCTCTCTGCGCCGCGTACGGCGGGCTAGTGAATACCATATCCGCCTTCTCCCCCCCCATCACCCGCGCCACTACCGCCGCGTCGGTGCAATCGCCACAGATGACGCGGTGGTTTCCAAGCTGCCACAGGTCGCCCGGATTCACATTCCACTTCACCCGCAGTTCTTCGGCGCGGTCAACCTGCGCGCCGGGATCGTCTGGCACATCTTTCTCAATGCCCGCTTCGACGCGCAGTTGATCCCATTCCGGCCCGTCGAACATCTCTCCGATCATTTCAGGGTCTTGCTCTCTGGCGGCTTCTAGGGCGCTGAAGTCCCAGGCCGCCAACTCGCCGGTACGATTATCGTATAGGGCCAGGCGCTTCTTTTCTTCATCGCTCAGCCCCGAACGGCGCACGGCTACCAGCGTATCACCGTCAGCGTCCACGACCATCACCTTTGACTTTCCCGCCTTCCTTGCGGCTTCTGTCACGCCGTTGCCAGCCAGGATAACGTCATTTTCGTCAATGACAATCGACCTTGACAGGCCGACTTCTCCGATTGCGTCAACGATCATTCCAATATTCCTGTCATTGTGAAGGCGGGCATTATCAGGATCGGGTATCAAGTCATTCAGTGTTTTAGGGTCACTCATGTTCTATCCTCAGGCGGTATCCGCCAAATGTCCGACAAATACACCCACGCCCACCCCTAACAAGGCAAGCACGTAACCGGCCATTGTGCGAGCGTGCGGGTTGTCGCTCTTGAACTCATCTTGAAACAGCAGCACGAACGGTAGGAGCACTACCGCCCCGATCCCGTAGCGGAGCATATTGCCCCAACGTGGGCCGAAGGTCAATGACGGCTTGTACGCTTGATGAGCGCCGAAACCGGCCAGCACCGCCACGAGCAGCTTCGGGAAGATCACCATTCACCTCCGAGGCGGCTTGACTTGCGCTTTGGGGCAGGCGGCTGGGTAAGCACGTCGAAAGGTTCTGGCTCGATGTCGTGGTGTTGGAGCTGCGCGACCAGGCGGGATGCCCAATTGCTCAGGCGGCTATTCTCTTCCTGTAACTTACTTACCAGGCCCTCAAGCGCCGTGATGCGCTTGCCGTCATCGGCCCGGCCACGCTTCAACTCGTTGTTCTCCGTTGTCAGGTGACTAATCACCACTTCCATGCCATCGACCTTGGCGCAATTCTCTTCTAGCTCCGCTTCCACTACCAGCAGGCGCTTTTGCAATGGCTCGACTAAGACAATTGCGGCGGCTGACACCTTGCCCGCCGCGTCGGTGTTGGTGAAGTTGATCTCGGCAGGTGCTTTGCGCAGGCTAATCCAGATGGAAGCCATCGCCCCGATTGCTGAAATGATAGACACGATGAGGGGGATCGACTCAGCCATATTTGCACCGCCTGTATGTTGGCCCTAAGAGTGACAGTGTTACCAGGAGCAAGGCCAGCGTGCCAAGATTGACCGGCCTTGAGAATGTGCGCCCGAAATATACCGGGTCGATTTGCGGCCAGAGAGAGAAGCGGACGCCCACCACATAGGCGTAGATTGCCATGTTCAAGAGACCCATCAGCACCGCGCCGGCCCGCGTCCAGCCCAAGAGACCATGACACTTTGCCAGCCTCACGGCGCGGATTGTCACCGCAAGACTAATCACCATGACAATCAGCGCCATGATGGTGTCCACGTCATACCCCGGCCCCGAAGGTCGCCATTTCATCACGAGAGAACTCAGCAAAGGCCAAGGCCGCTTCTTTCGTGGCTGCGTTCGCTTGCGCATCGAAGTAGCGCGCCTTCCACTTCTTGACCTTGGCACGCTTCTCCAGTGCCACGTTATGCCAGAAGTCACGATCCGCTTCGGCCTGCGCCAGTCTCGCCTTCAGGCTCTCGACTTCGGTAAGCTCGCTCATTGCACGCCACCATAAGGATCATCGTCATCACCCTGCCAGGCGGGTGACTTGTACCTTTGCACAAGGTAAGTGTAAGCGCCTTGGCTTGCCATGATCGACAGGATGAAGGCCCGCGAGAGTGATAAGGCCGCCTCACCAAAGCCGCCCGAACAGGGCAACCAATCGATTGCAGTCATGCAGCCCATGAGCGCCAGGCCGTACACGGCAAGCAGACTGGACACGCCTACGACGATACGCTTCGTAAGGCCGTCCAACACATCGAACCTTTCACGCAAGCCGGGGACGTAGGCAAAGCCTACCGAGAACGCGACGGCAACCGCCATCGCTACGAACTCCATAATTTCCTGGGGTGACATTGTGCCTCCTGCCCCTGCAATGAGAAATCGCGGGGCTTGAATATATTTTACCCGAAAAAGACAAGCGGCGCAACATGGATTGCAATCATGGCAATACCGTGCATAATTCCTTGACTTGTACATGTTGTGTATAGATTTACGCCCTTTTTGGGGCATTGCTGAAAACGACAAAAAAGACGCTGATTTTGTCGGGAATGGTAATTACTTACAGCTACCATATAGAATATAGTATATGCTACCTGTAAGTAATTAAAACAGTGCTATAACGCTTAAAAGTAGGTTATAACCTACTTTTCTACATTGCGTCAACAACCCTGGATGGGCAGGCGCTCCAATTTCACGCTTTCCATTGCTGGAGCTTCCCGCTCTGCCAGATGGTTGTATAGATTATCTATACAAAGAAACCCGGCAAGATCATCTCTTGCCGGGTGGGTGAGCAGAATTCGATTGTCATTGCCTTCCTTTCAGCCCTGGGGGTTCATCCGACTCTGTCTCTTACGTGCGTTCTTCGGGGATGCTCAGGCCGGGCCAAGTCCGGGGCTTATCGATCATTTGCCCGGCGACTTATTGCGCCGGGTTCGTTTCACATTCCTTGCAGCGCCGATAGACGATCCAGCCGCCGTTTTTGATCCTTGCAGCGCTCAATACTTTGGGCGGGTTGTAGTGGATGGTATGTCCGCATTCCAGGCGCTCATAGACGATTGCGCCGTTGACGTTGCTGCGCTCAATCACCTTGGAGATACAGGTCTTAGGGTTGAAGGGGTTCATGGGGCTACCGTCCTTCCGATTCTTTCCAGGCGTCCCGGACGCTCCACTCACGACGGTTATAGTCTACAATATTGCTTGCGCATTCACATTGTGAGCAATGTTCAATGCCCGGTTCTTCGCCGCCAGCATTCTCGTTACCACAATACATACACGTCCAGCGACGGTATCCGCTCGGCATGAGCGTAAAGCCAGAACGATTCGGGGTGCGCTGTAAAACTTCGGCCATCTTATTCCTTCCTTTCTTCCAGTTCTTTCAACACTTCAGCCGCGCCCTTCTCAAAGACGCCCAGCTCAACGAGTGCGCCAAAGATAGGGGGATTGATCGGGCAGGCTCCCGTCTCTGCCAGGGTGCGCAGGGCACGCATGACTTCGGGGGTAGCCAGGTCTTTCAGTTCAGCGGGGGTCTTTGTGTTCATCTTGTCCTCATTGGGGCCGGGTACGTCCGGCTCAGTTCTCGCTTTGCATCGGTGGGGGTCATTCTCCGCTTGACGTAACCGGTAATCATGGCCTCAATATGTTTGTGGGAGACTTCAAAAGCTGACATGTTTTTCATACATCCTTTCTTGAATATATGAATATTGTACACCCTATTCATTGTCCTGTCAAGGGGTGAAAACAGAAAATACCCCCGGTTTCTCAGGGGTATTTTCTTGAAAGGGCATGTGTTTTTCAGACTGGCTTACGGAGTGTAACCAGGCAGGTTGCAACGTTTGTTCCCGAGGCTTTGAACGTTTCAGCGGGTAGACGCTCGATAATGCCAACCTGCGCAATAAGACTTTTTAGGGTTTCAGTGCGCTTATCGCTCCGAAACTCGACGCTGGCGGGAGTAATGCCGACAACTGTCCCGCCAGGTTTTACAAGCGAATAGGCTCGCAAGATGTGGGTGATGTATGCCTGCTTGTCGCCAGGAACCGTGAAGGGTGGGTTCATTACGATCCCATCATAGGTATTGACATTCAGGCCGCTTGTCATAAAATCGCCCTCTTCCAGGTTAGAAATTCCTGGAATTGACCGCAACTTCTCGGCTCGCTTCGGATCAGTCTCGATTGCGTCAACCACTGCGCCAGGGTGTGTTTCCAGCAATGCTCGCACAATAGTACCGGTTCCGGCAGATGGCTCCAGGAATATACCCCCGTCAACCATTTTCGCCATGCGATATGCCAGGGTTTCGGGAGTAGCGTAGAAGTCAAGGGGGTTATCTAGCGGCATAACTCCTGTCGCTAAAACCTCATCCAAGAGCGGTTGACATGGGTCGTCAAAAACGTGTGCGGCAGTTTTCCCGCCTTTCCAGTGCCCGCCGATTCGGGTGAGCACTTCGTTGGTTCGTTCATAGAGACCACGCTCTAGCTTCGCAGGTGGTAAATATAGCAAGCATCCATCACAGCGGGCTTGCTTCAGGATGTCCATTACGTCGCTGTCAACTAAATTTGATTTTGGCATATCGGTTTCCTCTGAGATTGGTTTCGGGATTGGTTTGGATTTTCTTTCTTGTTTGGCGGCGGATTTCGCCCGGCTTTCTTCCGCGGCGCGCTCCCGCCAGTCCGGGTCGAGTTCGGTGAGCATGGCTTCGATTTCGGCGGTTTGTCGTTCAGTTTCAACATTCCATTTTTGTAGGCGCTCTACGAATGAGTCATAGTCGAATGGGGACATTTTCGTTATTTTGTAATCCTTTCTTGATTATTGTATACCTATAATCATGTTTATATCAAGGGGGCAAAATGCAATCCAGGGCCGGAATGTTCACGGCCCTGGAAGGGGGTTATATCCCCAGGAGCATCTGTTGTTTCGCCTGTCGTATCCTACGTTCACAGATTTCGTAATAATGGGGGTCGATTTCCACTCCAACAAAGCGCCGCCCCAGGCGCACGGCTGCAACGCCGGTGGTACCATGTCCGGCAAACGGGTCTAATACAACGTGTCCGGGCAGTGAGTGCAACCCGATAAAATGAGCGGCAAGCTGCCAGGGTTTTTCGGTTGGGTGTTGGTCTGCGCTCGGAATGATCTTTCTGATTCCCTTCATCCCCGGACGGATGATATTTTCGACCCGGTTCGTTTCGTCAAACCAGCGAACGGGCGCGCCGGGCTTCGTGCCAACTAAGACAGTTTCATAACTTCGGCGGTAGTGCCAGCCCATCCCCATCGGGCCTTTATCCCAAACTACCATTTGCTTGAAGTCGAAAACCTCATCCATCCATAACGACCAGCGGGCGAATTGCGGGTCGGGCCCACCACCACCACCACAACAACAACAACAACAACCGGGTGACAGAAGGCGCTTGTATTCCAACAGCGCCGCCTTGAATAATTCGTTCGCTTCTTTGCCGTCATTCTGTATGGGTCGGTTATTTTCTGCTTTATATTCCCCGGTTCCGAGTGCCCTTTCCCGCACACTTATCAAATCTTCGCTGTCGTTATTCTTGTGTCCATAGGGTGGATCGGTGAATACAAAATCCACGCTCCCCGCCGCCAGTGTCGGCAAGACTTCGAGACAGTCAGCAAGGTAGAGTTTCACTTGACCATCGTCACTTTGATAGGTAGGCTCCATTAGTTTTTCATTCCTTCACAAACACGATCACGCTTTCGCAGTCCACGCGCAACGCGTGGTTCTCGCCGCGTCGCATGCGCGGCGTCTGAATTTCGATCTTGTCTGACACGACAAAACCTATCTCTTGGCAGGCTTCCACGTGCCAGGCGGTGACGTGTTGCACCTGTCCCTTGCGGATATGGTCGCTCACGTTCAAGACGAATCGCCCGTCAGCCCTCAGTACCCGGTAGACCTCGCGCCAGGCGGCAAGGTGGAAGGCCCGATAAGCATCGCCCCATTGCAACTGGCCTGAGTTTTCGGGGTGAAGTTTGTGCCCTAAGACGTGGGTATAAGTGATGCGCCTTGACGCGTCGCGGGCGTTGTGGTGGTCGCTCATCCTGTTTCCGTAGACGGGTGATGTCACCACTGCCCCGAACGTCTCAGAAGCGAACGCCAGGGCAAGCGCATTGCCGACAATTCCAGGGCGTCCAGCCAGGCGCGCCCACTCAGGCTCCAACTCGTTGGTGATGATCGTGCTTTGAATGGTGGCCTTGCGGAGCTTGCCAGTACCGGCGAACGGGTCAAGCACCGGCGACAGGTCGCCCGCGTAACGCTGAAAGATTGGCAATAGGACGTCTGAGTATACGGCGGGGTGGATCATTCGATCAACTTTCCTTGTTCCGCTCGTTCTTCGTGGCGAAATAATACCGGTTGCAATTCAGCCCGCGCTATCCTGTGCTTTGCAATCTCAAAATATCCGTGTTCCGTGTCGCTATCGCTGCCGATGAAGTTACGCCCGGTCTCAGTGCAAGCGACTCCAGTCGTACCGCTGCCCATGCAAAAATCCAGCACCACGTCGCCGGGGTTGGTGTAGGTGCGGATAAGATACGCATACAGCGCGACGGGCTTCTGGGTGGGGTGAAGGCCAGCAGGGTCGGCGGTAAGCACGTTTGGCCTCTGTATCTCAATGATAGAGTGCGGATAACCTATGCCGTTTTTTCTTTCCTTCCCGAAACTACCATATGACGCGGTAGACACGGCGTAAATTTTACCAAATGGTTTTGTTGTGTGCTGTCTTTCCTGCGGGTTGTATGTTGGTCTCCCATCACAAAAAACGATAATATTATCGTGCCGCTTCATATGCCGAATTTTTACATTCATAAAGTCAACAGGCGAGCGTTTATCCCAAATGACTTCTTCCCTAAACCACTCCAAGTTGCTCATCACCAGCTTGCTTGTAAATGGCTGGCTCGCCGTTGTCACAAACGCGCCGCGTGGCTTGAGTACCCGCTTCACGCCTGCCCACATCGGCGCAAACGGGATAATCTCATCCCACTGCATGGCTGTTGTGCCATAAGGCAGGTCGGTAATGATCGCGTCAACGCTGCCCGGCTCCAACAGGTCTAGCAGGGTCAGCGCGTCCAGGTTGTAGAGGGTTGCGGTCATTTCTTCACATACCTCCCCAACTCAGCCAGGCGCTTGATTGCCTCTTCGATCTCCGCGACCTTCTTTGTCGCGGCGATGTTGACGGGATTGTCCGCGCCGAAGTGCTTTGCCAGGTTCGCGTCAACAGCATATGTTTTCTTCTCTTTCTTCAGCGCCTCAATCGCTACCTTTAGGGCTTTACTTGCGTCCACTTAGCATCTCCGCGAAACCTGCCAGCGGCACGTTAGCGCCCGCCAGCCTGGGCTTGATGATCTTCTCGACATACTCGGATGACAACTCAATCCCGATATACCGCCGGTCAAGCTGCTTTGCCATTTTCAGGGTTGTACCACTGCCCGCGAACGGGTCAAGCACCACGTCGCCAGGATTTGACCAGGATAGAATGTGGTCGCGGGCCAGGGCTTCGGGGAATGGGGCGGGGTGGTCGGTATCTTCTCCCCCTTGTGGTGGCATGTCCCAAATACTATACCTTTGCGATAGGCTATTTACAAGCGCACTTTTTGACATGCTTTTCATTGTCCCGTCTGGATTGCGAACGGTTCCAGAGTAGGTCGCTCCGCCATTCTTTGTTTTTCGGTCTTTGATCGGGTTGAACGTCTTGGGTAGTCCCTTGCTCAATATTAGCATGTACTCGAATACCGGAGCGTACCTGTATTGCAAATCGCCCGTTGCGGTAAATCCGCCTTTATTCCAAATCATCGTATCGTGGATATTCCAGCCCACGCGCCGAAAGTATATCTTTTGTAGGCTGCTTGCCAGGCTTTCGCTGCCGTTTATGGTTGGGTCATTGA
>Ga0209416_1001680_pt1 | contig 14240 bp, 13 predicted proteins | sample RifGroF1_FD_184001 | JGI IMG/M metagenome (GOLD analysis project Ga0209416, IMG submission 184001) | Groundwater microbial communities from Rifle, Colorado, USA - Groundwater F1 (SPAdes) (version 2) | ecosystem: Environmental > Aquatic > Deep subsurface > Groundwater | place: Rifle, Colorado...
GGCCATATTTAACAAGAATTTGACGGAATGGCTAATCGAATACAACTTCAAAAGACCTCATACAGCACTAGGATATCAAACACCCATAAAAGCCAGCCACTTGTCACCTATGTATTCATCCTGTACACATACTAGACAAAAAGGTGATTTAGGTGTATAATACTAGGTTATGAAAATAAATACGGGTGACAATAGAAAAGTTTTCTTTTTCTACCTAATCTTGGTAGATTTTGTTATTGCAATGCAAATTGCGGCGGTTTCTTTCTCGCAAACAAAATCAAGCGATTTCTTTTTATCTTTTGTCATTTCCTTTGTAGTTTTTTTGGTTTTTTCTGAAATTTTTGGAAGTAGCAGAAAGATAAAAAGTATTATGCGTCCCGGACTGGTTTTTATGGTGCTGGGTAGTTTAGTCAATTTTTTCTTTTTTAATGCAAGCTTTTTTGTATTTGGAAGAGTCTTGGCTGGATTAGGCGCAGGTATGGTAATGGCAAGTCAAATCGGAATGATTTGGTATGATGACTGCGAAAGAATGAAAAATTTTTCTTTGGTAATTATGATTTCTTTTATCTTAGGCTTGGCTTTTAGTCCAGCTCTAGTTAGTTTTCTATCTGGTCCAGCCCTAGGTGAAATGAGGGTGGTTTTTGTTTTGGGAATGATATTGCCAATCTTAGGAATACTAGAATTTAGTCAGACAGCGGGAGAATTTTTTGAACGAGTAGGTAGATTTTTACTCAAAGAGAAAAAGCGACTCGGGATTTGGGGTGTTGGTCACACAGTCAACTGGACTATCGATTTCTTTTTCAATTTTATTCTTTATCCTTTTGTGATATGGAAACTTGGAGTATTAGGTGGTGGAGCGGTGATGATATTCTTATCATTTCTAATTTGTTATGCAATAATGATTTTTTATGACTGGGCAAAAAAAGACTGGTTGGGAATTGAAACAATCAAGGAAGTTAAGGAATATAATGGGAAATCAATGATTGGAAAATTTACTTCTTGGATAATGAAAAAAAGTGATCCTGTTTTGCTGGTTTTTCTTTCGATCAAATTTGATCCATTCATCACTACTACCTATATGCGACACGGAGCGCATCAATATTCTGGTATGTCAAAAAGAGATTGGAAAATCTTTATGTCTAGTCTTGTAATTGGAAATGTATATTGGACGATTGTGGCCTTTGCCGGAGTAGCAATCGTTGAGTTTGTTGGAAAACATCTATTTTAATTTGAAATAAATTTTTAATTGTGCAAAAATAATAAATCAGTTATAATAAAACTGCTATGAATATACTCTTTATTTCGAATGATTTGGGGCAAATAGCGATTGCTCAAAGATTAGTTGAAGAAGGACACTCCGTAAGGCTTTATGACACGGACTCTTCTTGGTTTGAAAAAATAAAAAGACCAGGAATTGTGTTTGTTGAGAGTTGGGAAAAGGAATTAAATTGGGTCGGAAAAAACGGTCTTATTGTTTTTGACTATTCTGGAATGGGCAAGACTCAAGATAAACTTAGAAAAGACGGCTATAGTGTTTTTGGTGGATGTGAAATGGGAGAAAAACTTGAAGACAATCGGCAGTATGGTCAAAAAATCTTTTCAACAGTTGGAATGAAGATAAAAGAAATAGTTGATTTTTATGACATTGATGAACTAATTAAGTTTATCAAAAAACATCCATTGAAATGGGTAATCAAACAAAATGGACATGCTAGCAAAGGCTTAAATTATGTTGGCCAAATGGAAAGTGGGGAAGATGCAGTTTGTGTTTTGGAAAACTATAAAAAAGTTCTAAACGGGAAAAATTTTCATTTTGATATCCAGGAAAAAATTGAAGGAGTGGAAATTGCTGCTGGCAGATTTTTCAATGGTTTTGATTGGGTGAGTCCGACTTGCATTAACATCGAGCATAAAAATCTTTTTAATGATGATCTTGGTCCAAAAACTCATGAGATGGGTAATTTAATGTGGTATGAGGATGATGAAAATAATAAGCTTTTTCAAGAAACACTAGCAAAAATGAAAACTTATTTGCAGGGTATAAATTTCAAAGGATATTTTGATATTAATTGTATAGTGAATGAAAAAGGCGTCTGGCCACTCGAAGCCACGGCGCGTCTTGGGCAACCTATGGCACAAGTTCAAAGTTCCGCGCACATTTCTCCTTGGGGAGAGTTTATGAAAGCAATAGCCGATGGCAAACCATATAAGTTGAAATATAAAAAAGGATATGCCGTGATAGCTTTTCTAGGCACTCCGCCTTATCCCTATGCTAACAGATCCAATCTAAATTCACCGAAAGGCTTGGAAATATTTTTCAAAGAAAAATTGACTAAGGAGGAAATGGACAGAATTTTCTTGGAAGAGGTAAGTGTTTTTGAAAAGAGAGAAATGATGAAGTATCGGATTTGTGGCGGGGCTGGCTATATTGCTCATGTGGCCGGAACTGGAAAGACAGTCGAAGAAGCCAGAAAGAAAATGTATAGTCTTATAAATAAACTTATAATCCCAAAATCTTTCTATCGAACCGATATTGGTTTAAAATTTATCGAAAAAGATCAAAAAAGACTTGAGAAGTGGGGGTTGATATAGTTCTGCTTGAATATTAGAAAACACCAAATTATTTTGGTGTTTTTTCATTTTTATGCTACAATAAAGTTAGAAAAAAATTAGGATTTTTTGTATATTTTGAGTAGCTCTTTTACAATAAAATAAGCTATTATGTTTATTTCAAATGAAAATTTTATTATAGTGCCATTAGCAAAGAGCAAAGAAACATGGAAATAATTTATGAGGATGAAGGGAGGTGCAGAACGAAAGAGATAAAAAAATTTCTAAAGCAAAAAGAAACTGAAATCACCAGTATTAAAAACAAACAATAAACTGCGATTAAAAAAAGAGGTGAACTATGCTAAAAAAAATGTTGTTTCTCGTTTTGACACTTGCTTTCGTTTTGTATTCTGCTGTTTCAGCAAAAACTGACAATGTTAATGCTGATAACAAAAAGATTCAGGCTTTACGTCTTTTGGCAAAACAAATGGATACGCCAAGCATTTCTGAAGCGCAGGAAAAAAATATTTTCAATAGATTGGCGTCATTAAATCGTGACGAATCCCTGCTGTTAAAAAGGTTGTGGAGGGCGGAGCTTGTCGCAAAGGGAGTGATTAGCCACGCAGAGTCAGCTGGTTTTTCTACGCTTGAAAAAATTGAAATAATTTTTTCAGAAAAAATAGCGGAACTATTCGGAGAGAATGCGACAATTTTTAATATCTCATCAGATGATTTTGCTCTTGTTGAAAAAGCACTTTCGGATGACGCTACGCTTATTAATCTGATGTATTCCGCTGAAGATGCCTTTAAAGCCGAAACATCAGCATCTACCAGAGCCCAGCTCATTGTTGCAGCCTCATCTTGTTACTATGATAACAATTGGCCAAAATGGTTATCCGCGACTAGCTATTCTGGAACAGTGTATAAGGGTGGAGGCGTTGGTCGCGTGAAAAATGATCCGAATGAGTGGCCATGTGATTTTGTTATTTACATTCCAGCTAACAGATACACAAAAGTCACTGGTTTGAATAGCGCCGCTCGAAGTGTTGTGAATTACAGTGGTGGATTAAGTGCTTCTCCAACAAAAGACGCAGTTATCGTTGGATATGGCAGAGTTCTGCGATATGGGATACCAACGGAGGATTGGGTTAGGAACTCATCCGCTTTAAAAAGTAAATCAAAGACAAATGAGAAACATGAACAATAGATGATTGCGGAAATTATTCCGCAATCATCTGCTCTTACAAAAAAGTATACTAATTTTTATATAACTAATTTATTAATATTAAAAAATATGGGTCAAGTTTTAGGAATGATTTCTGCAGTGCTTATTCTTTCTGCAATCTATTTTAGAGTTGGTGGTCAAAAGAATTTTTCAAATGGTCTTTTTATCGTTGGTATAATTGGAGAAATATTGTTTATTGCAATAATGATAATGGCTATTTTTGATTAACCCACTCTTTGCTGAACTAAAAAACGCCAATTATGGTGTTTTTCATTTTTTATGCTACAATAAAGTTAGAAAAAACAGGGGGTGTAAAATTAGGTTAATGATATGATGAAAAAAGATAAGGCGAGAAAACCAAAAAGAATGTTTCTTGAAATATAGTAAACTATACTTGACTAAAATTTATATTTATAATAAACTATAGTTGATGAAAATAGATAAAGAACAATTAGTAAGAATAATCGATTTTTGGCAAAAGAGCGCCAAAATGAATAACCTTTTCGAAAGGGATGTTTTAGATATGGTTGATTGTAAGAGCAAGGAGATAGTTGATTTCGTCGGACCAAGACGGAGCGGAAAATCATCAGTTTTAAAATTAATTATAAAAAAACTTAAACTCAAAGATGATTTCTTGTATCTTAATTTTGAAGACCCTTTTTTTGTTGAAAATAACAATCCTCAAATAATAGAAGAGGCTGTGGAGGTATATCGAGAATATTTCAATCCAAATGTTAGATATCTTTTTCTTGATGAAATACAGGAAATAAGAAATTGGGAAAAAGCAGTGAGAAAATTGCGAGACGGAACTGATGCGAAAATTTTCCTAACTGGCTCTTCTTCTAAACTTCTAAGCAAAGAGCTGTCTTCGCTTATAACGGGAAGGCACTTATCGTATCGCATAGCACCACTTTCTTTCGCTGAATTTTTGAATTTTGAGAAAGTGAAAATTAAAAATAAGAAAGATTTGATTCTTAAGGATAAATTGTTGCAGAAAAAATTTGATGAATATTTGGAGTGGGGAGGATTTCCGGCAGTTGTTTTGCAAAAAAATCAGGAACTTTTGAAAAACTATTTTTTTGATATTCTTGAAAAAGATATAATGGCGCGTTATGAAGTGAGGGATCGTGCAATGTTGGAAAAAATGGCGGTTTTTCTTTTGACTAATTCAGCTAAGATCATCACTCTAGAATCATTAAAAAATAATTTCAATCTTTCCTTCGAGACAGTTTCAACATATGTGGAATATTTCAAAGAAGCATTTTTACTTTCTGATCTTCCTCTATTTTCTTTTTCTTTGAAAAAACAACAAAAAGCTTTTAAGAAATTTTATTCTATTGATGTAGCTTTAGCTAAGAATGCCAGTTTTAAATTTTCCGAAGATAAAGGGCGAGTTCTAGAAAACGCAGTTTTTTTGGAATTTAAATCGAGAGGGGATGATTTATATTATTATAAAACAAAAGAGGGACTTGAAGTGGACTTTTTTACTGGAGCGAATGGCAAGAATAAAGAGTTGATTCAGGTTTCTTGGAGTATCAAAGACGAGGCTGTGCGCAAAAGAGAAACAAAGAGTTTATTCTTAGCAATGGAAGAATTAAAAATGAAAAAAGGAATGATTCTTACTTATGGAGAAAATGATATAATAAAAAAAGACGACAAGGAAATAATAGTTAGGTCTGTTTATCGATGGATGTTAGAAAAATAAAAACAAGGATATTTTTTATTTTTATGCTACAATAAAGTTGAAGAAAAGTGGGGGTGTAAAATTAGGTTAATGATATGATGAAAAAAGATAAGGTGAAAAAACCAAAAAGAATGTTTTCGTGGATGAATCCGAAATTGGAAGTGCGGGAGACTGGGAAGTATGGGAAGGGAATTTTCGCGAAAGAAGAAATTAAGAAGGGAGCCATGCTTATTGTAATGGGCGGATATATTTTAACTATTGAAGACGATAATAATCTAAAAGGAATCGTTGCGGATAAACCAATCGAAATTTCAGACTATTTCTTTTTTGGACCGAGAAAAGCTTCTGATTTAGATTTAATGCCACAGCATTATATCAATCATAGTTGTGATCCGAATGTTGGATTTAAAGGGCAAGTTTTTATGGTAGCTATAAAAAATATAAAAAAGAACGACGAAATATTTTATGATTATGCTATGGTTATGAATCCAGATGAAAGGAGTAACTCATATTTTAAAATGGATTGTGAATGCGGATCTAAAAAATGCAGAAAAGTTATTACGGAAGATGATTGGGAAATACCACAACTTCAAAAAAAATATAATGGTTATTTTCAATATTTTTTACAAGAAAAAATTAATAAATTTAAAAATAAAAAGAATAATAATAAAAATTTAAATTATAAACTAAAACAACATCCGTTGGATAAAAAATAAAAAATATGGATTACAATCTAATATCAAATATAGAAAGTTGTTATATGGATATACCACAACTTTTATATTATTCACACATTCCTTCTGCGCTGATAGCTCTTCTGATTGGTTTCTTCGTTTATTTTAAAAATAGGAGTTTGTTGTTAAATAAGATACTTTTTTACATATCATTAGTGTTTTCTTGTTGGGTTTCGTTTAATTTGATACTTTGGCTTAGTCATGACAGCAGAATGATAATGTTTTTTTGGTCGTTATTTGGAATTTTAAATTCATTGCTGTTTATTTTATGTTTGTATTTCGTCTATGTTTTTTTTGATAAAAAAGATGCAGGACTTAAAATGAAAATATTTTTTGGAATTTTATTTTTGCCAGTTGTTATTTTAACAGCATATAATTTACTCGGTTTCGATGTCGCAAGTTGCGAAGCTAAAGAAAATGCAAAATATTTTGATTATGTTTTTGGATTAGAACTTCTAATTTCTTTTTGGATTTTGATTTTATCAGTTTTGCGATATAGAAAAACAGAAGAAAAAGAAGATAAAAAACAAATCTTACTATTAACTATTGGAATAGAATTATTTTTATTTTCTTTTTTTATAACTGGTTATCTTGCGAGCTATATTGATAATTTTCAACTGGAGCAATATGGACTTTTCGGCATGACATTTTTCATGGGGATGTTGGCGTATTTAATTGTGAAATTCGAGGCGTTTAATATAAAGATGATCGGAGCACAGGCGCTGGTGGCAGGGCTCATAATTCTCATTGGTTCACAATTCTTTTTCATTAGATCTTTCATTAATCAAGTGCTTACTGGTATAACATTAATTCTGGCGATTGTTTTCGGTTGGGCGCTTATTCGTTCAATCAAAATTGAAATTGAAAGGAAGAATGAACTGCAGATGATGTCGGATAAGTTGGCGCAGGCTAATGATCAGTTGCGAAAACTCGACAACGCTAAATCAGAATTTATCTCCATCGCTTCGCATCAACTGCGAACACCACTGACTGCCATCAAAGGTTTCATTTCTTTGATTTTGGAAGATTCATATGGAAGAGTCAGTGCGGAAATAAAAACTGTGCTCAATAAAGTTTATACATCCAATGAACGATTGATTGCTCTAGTGGAAGATCTTTTGAATTTGTCTCGGATTGAATCCGGCCGAATGGAATATACTTTTGAAAAAACTAAACTTAGTGAATTGTGCCAAGAAATTTATGATACTTTTGCGCTTCGCGCCAAAGAAAAAGAATTGTATCTTGAATTAATTGTGCCAAGCGGGTTGAAAGCAGAAGCAATGACTGACCGAAGCAAGGTTCGCGAAGTTATTTCCAACATGGTGGACAATGCTTTGAAATATACCATCAAGGGTGGAGTGAAGATGAAAGTTTCTGAAAATGACAAAAATATTTTAGTGGCGATAATTGACACCGGCATTGGCGTTCCCGCTGAAGAAATGCCCTATCTTTTTTCCAAATTTTCTCGAGGCAAAGACATCAATCGCTTGAACGCCGGAGGCACGGGACTCGGGCTTCATGTGGCTCGAAAGGTCATGGAAGCCGTCGGTGGCCGTATCTGGGTAGAATCCGCCGGCACCAACCTCGGCTCGACTTTCTTTTTGGAAATTCCGAAAGAGCATGAGGAGGGGGATAATTAGTTTTTATTCTAAATAAAAAAAGCGATCAAATTGATCGCTTTTTTAAAATCCTTACAATTATCTTTTATCTTCTGCCGATTCCTTTGTATTTTATCCCAAGCTTTTTGATTTTTTCTTTGTCTAGCGAATTTACGCCATCGACAATCGCGCGGATGCCGAATTTTTTGAAAGTTTTTGCATCAACACTGGAAAAGACTTTGTGGTTAGTGACAAAAATCAGCGCGTCAGATTTTTTGAGAAAATCATTCAGATTTTTTGCGTCTGACATTGATGGGATGTATGGATCAAAACAAACCACGTGCGCCCCTTTCTTTTCCAGCTCTTCAATTATTTTCACTGCTGGCGATTCGCGAAGATCATCCACATTAGCCTTGTAGGACAACCCCATCACTCCAACGGAAGTTCCTTTTATCGGCATTTCTAATTCATTTAGTAGGTCATGCATAAGTTCTACTGTGTAAGCCGGCATAGAATTGTTGATTTCTCTGGCAACACGCAAAAATTTATGATCAAAGCCGGATTCTCTAGCTCTCTCAATTAGATAATAGGGGTCAACCGGAATACAATGTCCACCTACGCCACGACTAGGAAAGTGGGCCATAAAAGCGAAAGGTTTAGTGGCGGCGCCTTCAATTACATTTTTCACATCAATATCCATTTTTTCAAAACTTTTTGCCAGTTCATTGACGAATGCGATATTGATATCGCGAAAAGAATTTTCCACTACCTTGCAGGCTTCAGCTTCTTTTATAGATCCCATGGCTTTTATCGGCGCATCAATAACGGAAGAATAAAAATTTTGAGCTAAGAGTAAACCTTTTTTGGATGTTGAACCAACTACGCGGGCAATGTTACTCACGTTATAGCCCTTACTCACCGCATCTTTGCCGGGATTAATTCGTTCTGGGCAATGCGCCAGAAAAAAATCTTTACCGTCAACTAATTTGGCTTTTTGGAATAATGGCAAGAGCACTTCTTCGCAGACACCCGGATTGATAGTGGATTCAATGACGATTAGTTGCCCTGGTTTCCTGTTGCTTATAATCAGCTCAGTAGCGGAAATGAGCGGTTCAAAAATCGGAAAGAATTTTTCATCTACAGGAGTAGGTACACAAACAATTACTATATCTGCTTTTTTGAGAATGGCCGGATCGGTTGAGGCATTTATCTTAGAAAGAAATTGTTTTCTTTCTTCAATGAATTCTTCTTTGAAGGGGCTGATATTTTTTCTGATTTTCTCAATTTTTTTCTTGTCTAGATCAAAGCCATAAACAGCATAGCCTTTTTTAGCTGTTAAAATGGCCAAGGGCAATCCGACATAGCCCAAGCCAATCACAGCAACGGTTTTTTTCTCTAATTTCTTTTTTGCCATAGGATTTTTTTTAATATTTTAGGTATCTTACTTTAAGCATACTACTAAAATAATTTCTTGGCAAAGCTTGGACGAAAGCTTTTTTTGTAGTAGTATTATACTTATGAAAATACACCTTAGCCAATTTGCCGGTTTTTGTGATGGCGTGAGAAGGGCTTATGAAATGATAAGCGCGCTGGATATTGCACAGGCTAAAAAACCAATTTACATTTTGGGTTCTTTGGCGCACAACGCTGACGTGGTCAGGGAAATTCACAAAAAGGGTATATTTAAAATTGACTTAGAAGATTTTTTGCAATCCAAAAAAGGTGAAATTGGAACGATAATAGTCACGGCGCACGGAGTTGGTCCGGAAATTTTTGATATAGCTAAGGAAAAAGACATTGAAATTATCGACACTACTTGTCCCAAAGTGATCAAGGTTCAGCGCTTGGCGAAAGTTTTTTCCGCGCGTGATTATTCAATTATTTTGATTGGGGATAAGGGCCACAAGGAAGTAGAAGGGATAAATTCTTGGGGCAGAGGAAAATCTCGAATTGTTTCGACGCAAGAAGATTTGGAAAATTTGGATTTTTCCAAAAACGAAAAGATTATTGTTCTTTCTCAAACAACTCAGAGTGAAGAATTTTTTGAGAAAGCCGGAAACTTTATCAAGAATAAATTTCCTGATACGCAGATAATCTCCACAATTTGTTATACAACACACGACAGACAAGGCGAAATTTCAAAATTAGCCCAAAAGAATGATGTTGTAGTTGTGATTGGCTCAAAGGAAAGCGCCAATTCAACCAGACTTTTTGAAATTGCCAAAGAAAAAAATCCGCAAACTTATTTTATCGAAAATTCCAATCAACTCGAAAAGAAATGGTTTTTGAGAGTTGAAAAAGCACTGGTGACAGCTGGCGCTTCCACGCCAAGTTGGGTGATTGAAGAGGTGGTGAAGGAGATAGAAAAGTTATGATGAGGACTAAGGGTTGCTTTTTTCTCTTTATTTGGCTATAATTTGAGGGTAAGATAAAAACCTTTAAAGTTACTTATATGACAAAAATCCTTATCGTTGAAGATGATCCGATGATTTCTGAGATATATCAGAAAAAATTTGGTGATTCTGGTTATGAAATTTTGACAGCTGACAGTGGGGAAAAAGCTGTGAAGCTGGATAGAACAGAAAAAATAGATGCAATGCTACTAGATCTTATTATGCCCAAAATGGATGGTTATGAAGTGATTGAAAATGTTCGAAATTCAAAGTGTAATCTTGGCATGAAAATTTTTGTTTTCAGTAATTTGAGCCAAAAAGAAGATCAGGATAAGGCGATGAAATTGGGAGCAGACGGATTTATCATTAAATCTAATTATACCCCATCAGATTTGGTAAAGGAGATTTCTAGAAGATTAAATCAAGACAGAGAAAGTCAAAGAAATGAAGCTTTGCAAAGTGGAAGCGGGGAATTTTTTGAAAAAAAGCAAAAAAATGGTGAGAAGAAGATTTTGTTAATTGAAGACGAAGAGATATTTTTGGAAATGTTTGGAGAAAAACTTCGGCAAGATGGTTTTATTGTGGAAACAGCGAATAACGGAGCTTGGGGGCTGAAAGAAGCGCTCAGCAAAGATTTTGATTTTTTCATAATTGACATGATGATGCCGGCTATGACAGGGGACGAGATAATTGAAAAATTGAAATTAGAAGAAAGAACAAAAAATATTCCAATTATCGTGCTCAGCGCCTCAGTTGAGGTTCAGGTTGAGAAGAAAGTCAAAGAAATGGGAGTGAATGAATTTTTTGTTAAGACGCAAATAATTCCAAGTGAACTTTCTAAAAAAGTGGCAGAAATATTAGGGTAGTCATTACGAATTACGAATTTTTTACAAATATACTAATAATAAAATACAAATTACAAATCTTAAATAATATTCTAAAAATAATTAGTATATTAGTGTTTGATTAGTAATTAGTAAAGAAAAACATGAAAAGAATTTTAATTTCAGACACGCCAAATGTAATTGGGCAACATGTGAAACTTTCCGGTTGGGTGAGTGTTCGTCGCGATCATGGCAAATTGATTTTTATCGACCTTCGCGACAGGTCTGGAATAATTCAAATGGTAGTGATTCCTGATAAACTTGAAGCGTATCAAATTTCCAAAGAAGTTCGCAGTGAATATGTTATTTCCGTGGAAGGTTTAGTCAAGGAACGTCCTGGTGGACAAGAAAAAAGCGAAAATCCTTTGGGCCGAGTGGAATTGGAAGTGGAAAAAATGGAAATTATTTCTCGCGTAGAAGAAGAATTGCCTTTTGATGTTTCCAAAAAAGATTTGGACGTAAATCTGGTGACACTTTTGGACAATCGAAACTTGGCACTGCGAAACAGAAAAGTGAATGATATTTTCAAGGTTTATTCGCAAATTTTGAAATCATATGGCGATGTGATGCGAGAAAAAGGATTTCTGGAGATAAAGACTCCGAAAATTCTTTCGGCTGCCACTGAAGGGGGAGCAAATTTTTTCAAAATAAAATATTTTAAAAGGGAAGCATTTTTGGCACAAAGTCCGCAATTTTACAAACAAGCTGGAGTGGGAGCATTCGAGCGAGTTTTTGAAATAGGCACAGTTTTTCGCGCTGAACCACACTTTACCACTCGGCATGTCAATGAATATACAGGATTAGACGCAGAAATGGGATTTATCGAAAATTTTTCCGAAATTATGGATGAACTTGAGGCAGTAATGAAAAGAATCATAAAAGATGTCAAAGAAAAATGCCCCAAGGAATTGGAAGGATATGGTAGTGAAATTTTGGTTCCGGAGGAAAGTTTTCCAAGAATTAGACTTACTGAAGCCTTGGAAATTCTCAAAAAGGAATATGGCAAGGAAAATGAAGGTATTGATATTGATCCGGAAGGTGAAAGATTGATTTGCGAATGGGCCAAGAAAACACACGGCAGTGATTTTATTTTTATTACGCATTATCCAGCCAATGCCAAACCATTCTACACTATGCCAAGCAGTGATGACCCACAATTTACCGAAGGCTTCGATTTGCTTTTTAATGGAGTGGAAATTGCTACGGGCAGTCAGAGAATTCATAATTATCAGCAATTAGTAGCTAACATCAAAAAACATGGGCTAAATCCGGAAGATTTCAAAGACTATTTGGAAGTTTTCAAGATTGGTATGCCAGCGCATGGTGGTTGGGGACTTGGCTCAGAGCGAATTGTGCAAAAAATTCTAGGTATTGCTTCGATCAAAGAAGCGATTCTTTTCCCACGCGATGTGAAAAGATTGGCGCCATAACGAAAGACCACAGCACTAATTCCAAAAAATAAAAATAAACTTTTGTGAAAAAACATAAAGAAAAATTAGATGAAGGCAAGATAAAACTGGTGACTTTCGTCACATTTCTCATGGGGTTTGCGCAAGCAACGCTGATTTATGTTATGTCAACATATTTCAAGCTATCAATTGGAACAGATAATGTGGGAATTTTTTATGCAGTTTCCTATATTATATTTTTAATAATTCTTCTTAATTTGCATAAATTCGTGAGAGCATTGGGCAAATCTAATGTTTTCTATTTTTCTCTTTTTGCCAAACTCATCGTTATTTTCGGGCTAATTTTGGTGGAACCTTCTAAGCTTGGAATACTTCTTATGATTGCCTATATAATCTTGGGTCATATCGAATGGGTGGCTCTCGATTTTATCATTGAAGAAGTTTCCACTGATCGAATGTCAGGCCGGATTCGCGGAATGCATCTCACTATTCTCAACGCCGGATTTTTGTTTGGGCCTTTTGTCTCGACCTATTTTTTGGATAAGATAAATTTTCACGGCGTATTTATTTTTGCGCTGATTTTTAATATTTTTGTGTTTATCTTTGCTCTTTTGGGTTTTCGCAAGGTCAACAAAAGGTTCGAACAAAAATTGAGGGTTTTAGATATTTTGAAAAAAGTTTTGGCTAGGAAAAATATTATGCGAATATACTATATTTCTTTCGTGCTGGAATTTTTCTATGCCCTGATGGTTATTTACACCCCGATTTATCTTCGCGATCTGGGTTTTTCCTGGGGAGAAATTGGGAGAATTTTCACCGTGATGCTCATCCCTTTTGTGATTTTCCAATACCCGGCTGGGCTTTTGGCTGACAAAAAAATGGGAGAAAAAGAATTATTGATCCTAGCTGTTTTTATAATGGGAATTTCAACGATGCTGATTTATTCCATAGGGGCGGGTAGTGTTTTGAGCTGGGCGCTAATTTTATTTGTCACGAGAATTGGAGCGTCACTAATTGAAATTCTCAGGGATTCCTATTTTTATAAGAGAATTGATTGTCGCGACGTGGATGTGATTGATTTTTTCCGGACATCACTGCCAATGGCCTATATTTTCGCAACAATTCTTTCTTCTTTTGTTTTTCTCTTTTTGCCAATCAAATTTGTTTTCATTCTTACGGGCATTATCGTTCTCTCCGCGCTTTATCCGGCATTCCGCCTTACGGATAATAGAAGTGAAAAAGATATGGGGAAATGTTGAAATAGGAATGAGCTACTAAACAGTCGCAAGTAATATGTTACGTAATAAGATAAGTAACAAAAAAATGAAAGATAAAAACACAAGAAAATTGACTCGTGTCGGTAAAAGAAGTTTGGGGATAACTTTGCCAGCGGAGGAAGTGAGGGAACTTGGTTGGAAGGAAAAGCAGAAGCTAATAGTCAAGAAAGTGCGAGGAGGATTTTTAGTGAAAGACTGGAGAAGATAAAATTATGAAAAAATAGGCCGAAGCCTGTTTTTTTTGTGGCTTGAATTATGGTTGGGTTGGTGGTATTGTAGGGATATAAAAAAGGTGTTTAGCCAAAAGGACTTTAAAGTATGTTGTTTGAATTTAAATTTATTCAAAAACATACTAACCACCTGACTTCGTCGCTAGGACACCCTAAATATCACAAACAATTTTTCGAAGGGCTTCTTGTTCCGAATCCATTTTTAAAATAATTTTCTTAATTTCATCTGTATTTGGTGGTACATATTCCAATTGAT
>Ga0209416_1001708_pt1 | contig 14032 bp, 15 predicted proteins | sample RifGroF1_FD_184001 | JGI IMG/M metagenome (GOLD analysis project Ga0209416, IMG submission 184001) | Groundwater microbial communities from Rifle, Colorado, USA - Groundwater F1 (SPAdes) (version 2) | ecosystem: Environmental > Aquatic > Deep subsurface > Groundwater | place: Rifle, Colorado...
GATGGAAATAATCTCCGGGAGACTTTTCATGGAAAGGATGGCGCTAAAAGCCTCGTCACCCCAGAGGCTTGCCGTAAATTGATTCATGGCAGATAAATTGAGTTTAACATATAATATGCCTACTTATGGTAAAAGTTGCGGTTGTCACCGGTGGGGCCGGGTTTATCGGAAGCCATCTTTGCGCGGTATTGATAGAAGACGGTTTCAGAGTAATCTGTGTTGACAATTTAATTACCGGGAGTAGGAAAAATATAGAGCAACTTATTTCTAATAAAAATTTTGAGTTTTTGCAAAAAGATATCGTCAAAGATTCCCTGGGTATAAAAAAAGCTGACTACATTTTTCATTTAGCTTCCCCCGCCTCTCCCTATGATTTTCAAGTCTTGGCAGAAGAAATTGCACTTGTTAATTCTGTCGGCACCATAAAGATACTTGAGCTTGCCAAGAAAACCTCTGCCAAGTTTCTTCTGGCGTCAACTTCGGAGGTCTACGGTGACCCCAAAGAACATCCCCAAAAAGAAACATACTGGGGGAACGTCAATTCCTTTGGTCCCCGGTCTTGTTACGATGAGAGCAAACGCTTCGCCGAAACGATGACTTATATTTACATCCATAAATACGGAGTGGACGGAAGGGTGATAAGAATTTTTAATACTTATGGACCCAGAATGCAAAAGGACGATGGGAGAGCTGTTTCCAATTTCATCAACCAAGCCATTTCGGGAAAACCGCTAACGGTTAACGGAGACGGCAACCAGACCCGCTCTTTTTGTTATGTCTCCGATATGGTCGCGGGGATTGAGAAAGCCATGATGACCAAGGGTACAAAGGGAGAAATTTTTAATCTCGGCAACCCCGAGGAATATAAGATAATTGACCTGGCCGAAAAGATTAGAAAAGTGGCTGATTCAAAATCAAAAATAGTTTTCGGGCCTTATCCTCAGGATGACCCCAAGCAAAGAAAGCCGGATATTACAAAAGCCAAGAAATTTCTGGATTGGGAACCGAAAATTTCTGTGGACGATGGGCTAGTTAAAACCATCGAATATTACCGAAGCCTCAAAAGTTAAACCTTCTTTGCTTGACTTTAATAATCCGTGGAGTTATATTCTGCCTACCCCTGTCCAAATAAAATGTCCGCAGGAGCAGAAAGAAGATTTTTTTCAACACCTCTAAAATGGGTAGATGCCGTTTCTGAACATTCTACCCAAAACGCAAAACAAAGTGTTGAGCTTCTAAGGCAAGGCTATGCGTTGTTTGTCGATACCGTGCGTGAGTTGCCTGGTGTTAATGAAGGGCCTTCTAAACACTGGTCGGATTATCGGGAGGATGAGATAGACTATGTTACCCACCAACCTGGGGAATTACGATCAGGCGAAGAAGGAGCTCTTCGTATGCGTATATCTAATGCTTTGGGTTTTGCGTCGTACTTTCCGCTAAGGATTGGGGTTTTTAAGGTCCGCGATGGTACAGGGGAGAAAGGCTCCCATGAGCACTCAGCTAACGTCGTTGTGGAATATCCATTCGGCGAGATATTCCGCGGAAGAGTAGTTTTACATCTTAGTTATAGATTTTCCATTAGGGCACCAGATTGGCATGAAAGAGAAATAAACTACGATTTATTCGGAGTTCGAGACGACCAGTTGAGAACGATTGAAAAAGCAGATGAAATGGATTTACTTTTGGCTGCCAATGCCGCAGCAGCGCTTTTCGCCGAAGAAATTAGACAAATTCAAAAACAGCCCCTTACACCTTCTCCGTAACCCTATATTCAAGCCTTTTGCCGACCGTCACTTGATTTAGGAACTCTAGATAGTGGAATATTTACCGAATTTGACAACTAAATTTGTGCCTAGAACCTCAGCAAGTCTTTTAAGAAAAGAAAGAGAAGGAGTTGTTTTTGCATTTTCGACACGAGAAATAACCGACTGTTTTGTACCCATTCTTTTTGCCAGCTCTTTTTGTGTTAATTTATTTTTAACTCGGGCAAGAATAAGGGCTTTAGCAATTTTATATTCAAGCTCGGTTTCTTTTAGAGCTTTTCTGAATTTCGCGTCTTTGACAAGCTCTTTTTTGTGGGTTTCCCAGTCCATACTGTCCAAAAGATATCACAATTTTGCTATCTTTGTCAAGCTTTTTTTAAGAAGTCTTTTATTCTGGTCAAGGCAGTTTTTATTTCTTTTTTAGGTGTCTTTTGTTTCTTTTTGGTAAAAGCGTGTAAAAGCAAAAATTCTCTGCCCTTAATTGCAATATAAAAAATACGAATAGATTTTTCACCCAAAACTCTTAATTCCCATAGAGACGTTCCTGCAACTTTCTTAGCATGCGACATGCCAAGGTTAATTCCAAATTCAGCTAAAAGCTCAATTGTATTGTAAACTCTTGCGCGCGGAATTTCTTCTAGCTTATCAATAAGTTCTTTTACAGGGAATTTGCCTGTAGGAGTTTTGTAATATGTAATTTTCCAGCGGGCAATCATCCTCTTTAGACCTTCTCCGTCACTTTATACTCCAGGTATTTCCCGAGCATTAAGCGGGTGTGGGCGTCTAAACTTGGAAGGGCCGAGAAGAAAAAACCGGCAATAGGCATTAGAACAAATTCCAAGGGTGTCAAAATTGCTCTCCACAAAGGGTAGCCCTCGGGCCTTTTCGGTTTATACAAATTATCGATAAAGATGATGACCAAAAGAAAGGCCAGGGCCATGGTCAGTACGTAGGAAGAAAGCTTGGGCACGGTATAACCCAACACGGTTCTGCCGAAGGCGGGATTTAAGAGAACAGGAACGGTCAGGCCGATGGTGATAATGAACCAATTAACCGGCCACATAAAATGCGACCAGAGGACATAGATAATCCTCATTGTTTTGTCCCAAAAATTGACCCCCTTAGTTAAGAAATAGTTTTTAATTATGTATGGGTCGTCGGAAACCCCCCAAGCCCAGCGCTTGTATTGTTCATATTGGTTCTTAAGGGTTTTCCAAAAAGAGGTTGATTGGGCGGCATCGGCATGCAAAGGAAGATAAATTGGCTCTACTTCAACTCCGCCGACTTTATAGTAAGCCTTAAAAAACAGTCCCCAGTCTTCGGGAATTTTATCTGGGTCCCAATAGTCAACCTCGTCAAGAAGCTTGAACGAGAGAGAATAGTTTTGAGTATTAAGTAGCCTATCCTTTCTCGAAAGCATGGCCAAATTCCAAATGGACGAGAAAGTGTTGGGAACCCGGGTAATGGCCGGGAGTTCCCAGATATTGTTGTAAAACATGACCGCCGGTTGCCAGAAATATCGGTATCGATCGGGATTATCTAAAAACTTAAAGGTCAAGTAAGAGAAGTGTTTGGGATGGTACTTATGATCCGCATCGCAGCTCGTCACCGTTAAATAGTTAATATCCATCCCAAGTTCGTCGACCAATTTCTTTTTGGTCCAGACGGCCGCATAGCGCTCATTCGAGGCCTTTCCCGCCACTTCACCCGGTGCCAGTCGGTGGACAGTAATGAATAAATTACCGAAAATTCCAGCAAATTTTTTATTTAAAGTTTCAACTTTAGAAATCCTCTCTTCTTCCAATTCTTTTTCTTCCATGGCCAGGACCACGGTTATTTGCTTTTTTGGCAAATCTTGACCGGCCAGAGACGAAAACGTTCTTTCCAGAATATAAAGAGGCTCTTTAAAAGTAGGAACGATGACGACGTGGTGGACTTTTTGCCAATCGGGGAAAGGTTTGAGGTCAGAAAGCCAATCATAGTTTATCGACGCTTGGATTTTAAGATGGGAAAGAATGGCGCTAATCGCTATCTGGAAAGATTGGTAGAACCAGTAGAGGTTAAAAACGAGGATAAAATAAGCAACAGCATTGGGAATTACAAAAATTCCCCAGTAAGGGAAAAGAATAAGGTTCCAAGAAAAAAACCCCGGCAATATCTCGAGCAGTCGATGGATGATTCTGTCGTGTCTAATAAAAAATTCGCGCATTAAAGTCGGGGAAACAAGGGACTTCCCGATTTAATTTTAGGACCCTTAAATTGTTTTTCAATCTTTTCGGAGGTCTCGGGGATAAAAGGTTTTAGTTGATTGGCCAAATCTAAGATTTTAGCCGCTAGCGTTTTGAGTACCCCGATAAGTTTCTTCTCGTCGGTTATCTTCCATGGTTCGTTTTTATCAATATAACGGTTGGCCGAAGTAACTTGGCCGCGAATAACTTCAAGAACACCATAAAGATCGAAATTCTCTAAATCCTTTGAGTATTCTTCAGGGATACGGCTAGGTCCGGGGGTATCTATCTCGACTTTCTCGCAAAGTTTGGCAACTCTCGAGACTAAATTTCCTAAAGCGTCTGCCAGATCAGCGTTATATTTTGCGTCAAACCTTTGTAACGAAATATCGCCGTCATCCCCAAGCTGGTAAGCGGAGATTATTAAGTATCTTGTTCCGTCAACACCGTATCTATCAATCAGTTGTTCTGGGGAAATAACATTGCCCAGAGATTTGGACATCTTCTGTCCGTCAATTGTGAAGTAACCGTGGGCAAAGATTTTTTTGGGTAAAGCAATCCCGGCGGCTATAAGTAAAGCCTGCCAAATAACGGCGTGGAACCAAAGAATATCCTTCCCGACCAAATGTAAATCTGCCGGCCAATATTTCTCTTTTCCTTCGACAAATCTTGTGGCCGAGTAATAATTAATAAGAGCATCGACCCAGACATAAATAGTTTGGGATTTATCCCAAGGAACCGGAATTCCCCAAGGGACGCCGGCTCTTGAGATAGAAATATCCTCAACCTTTTGTTTAAGTCTTCCAACAACTTCGTTTTTTCTCTCGATGGGGAGTATTTCGTATTCACCCTTTTCGATTTTTTCCAGAACTTTTTTAGAAAGCTCGCTAAGCTTAAGAAAATAATTTTTCTCTTCTTGATAAACAGGCTCTTTATTTGGATGAAGGGGGCACTTTCCGTCTACTAATTCTGTCTCGGTTAAAAACTTCTCACAGCCGATACAATAAAGACCCTTGTATGACCCTTTATAGATAAAGCCATCGTCGTAAATTTTTTGTAGAAGTTCCGAAACAACTTTTTCGTGGCTCGGGTCAGTTGTTCTTATAAAATAGTCATACTCGATATTTAAAAGTTTCCATGCGTCTTTAAAACGCGTGGCCACAGAGTCCGCATATTCTTTTGGCGAAACACCCTTTTCCTTTGCGGCCTGGGCCACTTTTTGACCATGTTCGTCTGTCCCTGTTAGAAAAAATACGTTTTTATCTCCTAATTTTTGTCTAAAGTAGCGGGCCAGTATATCAGCAGCCAGGGTTGTGTAGGCGTGCCCGCTGTGGGGAACGTCATTTACATAATAAATAGGTGTTGTTATGTAGTACTTGTTCATGGTTTTTAGGCCAAAGGCCTGATCTTAGTATATCCTTTTCCTAAATTATAAGCCGATAAAAGGGTATTTGGGGATTTACATTCCCAGCTCTTTTTTGAAAATTTCCATCAAGAAGCTTGAATAAAAACGTTGAGAATATTGAACCGCTGCTCTTGCACCCCCAACGTGGATGTTAGAACCGATATCTCCGCTTTCCCCAACATAAATAACAACGACTTTTTCTGGTAAATACTGACTTTCCGGGTGGCCTACGATTGCAAATTCATGTTCATTGAAAACTACGTGTATTTCTGCCCCCTTTTGTATGCTGTCAAGATTGTCCTTGGCCACTTCCAGCGAAAACGAAAGAATGTCTGGACTGCCAAGCGCCCTAAACGGCGACTCTGGAGAGCCGTCCCCAGAATAGCGTCCTCTTAAATTTTTGCTACCTCTTTCCATGGTCGGAAAGTCTATCAAAAATTTTACCTATTAACAAACTTTTTGATCTTTTCGGCCCAAACACTTGCCCATTCCTCGGCCTCAATTTTTTTGATGGCAAGGAGCACCCCGGTCTTATTCAAAAGAGACTGGGTGGAGGCGATGGTGGCGCTTGAGACCTTAAGATTCTGCTTGATGTTGGTGTAGCTTCTTCCTTTTTTGAGCCAGTAGGCGATCGAGAGTCTTTTGGCAAAGGTTTCGAGTTCGCTTTCATTGAAAAAACTCTTTAAGAAGGTTTCGGCTTCTTCTAAGTCTTTAAGGTCAACTAGGGTTTGAGCCAAAGTTTTAATTATTTGGTTTTTAAGGGAAGGATGGAGTTTTTCTTCGGATACTCTCATGTGATTTAATCAGATAAACTAGCCGAAGTATAACAATCTAAAATCAAAAGTCAAAACTCAACGATTTTTTGAGAAGTAAAGTTCTGCGGTTACCGCCAGCCCCGCAATCAGGAAGAGATTTAAAACATTGCCGACACCAAGATAACGAAGTATTAAAAATAATGCCGCTGCCCCAGCGGCGACAAGACCCCTTCTGGTGTGAGCGAAAAGAAGAGAAAAGGAAAAAAGAAAAGCCAAAAAGACCAACAGGAAAAATATTGGAATGGCGGGGACGGAATCGGGCTCGACGAAGAAGATCAGGCCGGCCAGAAGACCCCAAAGGATTAAAGTTACGGCCAGAGTAGGCAGGAGATTTTTCCTTAGCTTGACCTCTTTTAGTCTGGCTTCCCTTCGCATCCTTTCATGATACAATGTTTTGCTATGGACCCGGCAATTTCCCTGGCGATCGTCATTGGTGCCCTGGTGATTATCGCTATTTTTATTAACCGAAAACTTTCCGACTTGGCAGAAAAGCAAAAACCCCCAGAAGAGCTGATGGAAATAATCAAGATGCTCCAGAGTGGCTCGAAAGAAGACCGGAAAGTTCTTTTAGAATCTTTGCAGAAAAATACGCAATCTCTAAATGAAAGGCTGGACAATGCGGCCAAGGTAATTTCCCAAGTGCAAAGGAATTTGGGGGAAATGAGTGAAGTGGGGAAAGGGATAAGAACCTTGCAGGAATTTTTGCAGTCTCCCAAATTAAGGGGCGGCCTGGGAGAAGAAGTACTCAAAGAGATGATCAGCCAAACTTTTCCCAAAAATGCCTTCCATCTGCAATATCCTTTTAAGTCCGGAGTCAAGGTTGATGCGGTCTTAAAGACAGAGGCCGGGCTTTTATGTATCGACTCGAAGTTTCCAATGGAGAATTTTAACTTGATGCTCAAAGGAGAAACCGAAGCGGAAAGAAATGTTGGCAAAAAACAATTTGCCGCCGACGTCAGAAAACACATTGAGGATATCTCCAGAAAATATATCTTGCCCGAGGAGGGAACGATGGACTTTGCCCTGATGTACATCCCGTCGGAGGCGGTCTATTACGAGGTGGTAAACATTCAAGAGCTAAGTAATTTTGCCAGAAGGTTGAGAGTTTATCCGGTGTCTCCAAATACTTTGTACGCCCATCTGCAGGTACTGCTTTTGTCGTTTGAAGGAAAAGATCTGGAAACAAAATCACGAGAAGTATTCCGGATTCTTCGGGCCATCCAAAAAGACTATTCAAAAGTTGACGAAAATTTGGGGGTTTTACAAAAGCACCTCAATAATGCCTACAACATGATGAGTTCGGTCATTACTTCCTTCACCCAACTGGGTCAAAAAATTACTTCAACCCAAACCCTCGGGGCGGGAGTCAAAAAAGGAGTTAAGGAGATAGAAGAATAAAACTCTTTTCATTAATGTTGCCCCAAAAAATGTAGCAGGAGGTCTCTTATAGAGACGATCCCTTCAGGGATATCTCCGTTTCTCACGACGGGTAAGTTTCTGAAACGGCCTGCTAACATCAGTCTTGCGCATTGCCTGACATCTGTCTCGACAGAAACAGAAATAATTTGCGAAAGAGGTGTCATAATTTCGCCTACCCTGACCTGCTCCGGGTTTTTGCTTTTCAGAATAATCTTTCGAGCAAAATCTCTTTCGGTGACAATACCAATCATCGTGTCTTCGTCGCTGATGACCAAGAGGGCATCGCTGTTATGTTCCGCCATCAAGCGAGCCGTTTCGGTAACGGAAAAAGTTGGTTGAATTGTATAAGGTTCTTTCTGCTCCTTTTTTTGAAGAAGTTCGCCAACGGTAGTGATGGAGTTTTTGGGAGACTTTTCGAGTTCCATGAGGTGGAGTATACACAATTGTTTTGCCGATGCAACTATCTGGTACAATGGCTTCGTGGCCAGGAACAACTCAGAATTAAAACTAAACAAAGAGCAGCTGGAAGCAATTAAATACGGCAACGGTCCGCTTCTAATTATTGCCGGGGCCGGGACCGGTAAAACCACGGTTGTTACGGAGAGAATTAAATATCTAATTCTTTCCCAAAAAGCAAAACCGAATGAAGTTCTAGCCCTGACCTTTACCGAAAAAGCGGCTCGGGAGATGGAAGAAAGGGTGGACGTGGCCATGCCCTACGGTTATACCCAGATGTGGATATTAACCTTCCACTCTTTTTGCGACAGGGTCTTAAGGGCCGAAGCACTCCACATCGGCCTTGACCCCCGTTATAAATTAATGACCGAAGCCGAGACAATCCAGTCGATAAGGAATAACCTTTTTAAATTTGACTTGGATTATTTTAGGCCGTTGGGGAATCCGACAAAGTTTATCGGTGGAATGCTCCAGCATTTTTCCCGCCTTCAAGACGAAGATATTACGCCCGGTCAATATTTGGCTTACGCGAAAAAATTAAAGGGTGTTGAGAAAGAAGAAAAAAGGAAGACGCTGGAGCTGGCCAAAGCCTTCAAAACCTATGATGAACTGAAGGTGAAAGAGGGGCTGATGGATTTTGGAGATTTGATTGTTAAAACTTTGGTTCTTTTCAGGCAAAGACCAAACATTTTGAAACAGTATCAGGAGCAATTCAAATATCTTTTGGTGGATGAGTTTCAGGATACTAATCATGCACAAAATGAGTTGGCCATTCTTCTGGCGGGAAAAGGAAGTAGGGCAAAGATAACCGTAACCGGAGATGATAACCAATCAATTTACAGGTTCCGTGGCGCGGCCGTATCAAACATTCTTCAGTTCAAAAAAACTTATCCATCTGCCAAAGTCGTGTCTTTAACTAAAAATTATCGATCTACCCAAATAATATTAGATTCTGCTTACCAACTTATTAAGTTTAACGACCCAGATACCCTTGAAGCACAATTAGGTATCAGCAAGAAACTTATTTCCCAGGTTGCTAAAGATGGAGAGGAAATTTCCTTTATCCACTCCGACAGAGTTGAGAATGAGGCGGATGCGGTTGCCAGAAAAATTGAAGAAATAAAGAAGGAGACAAAATATGAATGGAGGGACTTTGCCATATTGGTTCGGGCCAACAACCACTCAGAACCTTTCGCCAGAGCGTTTTCCCGAAGAGGAATTCCATATCAATTTTTGGGTCCGGGAAGGCTATTTAAACAGCCCGAGGTCATCGATTTAATTTCGTATCTTAAGGTAATTTACAACTTTGACGATTCGGTGGCCCTTTACCGATTGTTGTCTATTGAGTATTTGGATATTCCCGCCAGAGATTTGGTGGCCATTGGCAACTACGCCAGGCGTTTTAATTCGACGCTTTTTGAGGCTTGCGGAAAAATCAACGACATATTTGTTGCCTCCGAAACTAAAGAAAAAGTCAAAAAGATTTTAGAAATAATAGGCAGAAATCTAAAACTTGTTAGGCGGGAAACCGCTGGACAACTTCTCTATTATTTCTTGCAAGATACCGGTCTTTTACAAAAACTTCTTTCCCCCGATTCTCCCGAGGCCGAGAAAAAAGCCGGAAACATCTCCAAATTTTTCGACAAATTAAAAACTTATGAGGTTGACCACGAGGACGCCACTGTTCCTGCGGTCGTGGACTGGCTGGAACTTTCAAGCGAACTGGGCGAATCACCACGGGCAGCCGATACCGATTGGACTGAGGTCGATGCCGTCAATATCTTAACGGCCCATTCATCCAAGGGACTTGAGTTTCCGGTCGTATTTCTGGTCAACCTGGTGGCCCAGCGGTTTCCAACGACCGAAAGAAGGGAACAGATCCCAATTCCAGATGCTCTAATCAAAGAAGTTTTGCCGGTCGGGGATTATCACCTCGAAGAAGAAAGAAGGCTTTTTTATGTCGGGATGACCAGAGCCAGGGAACGCGTCTTCGTTACGGCGGCAGACTATTATGGAGAAGGAAAAAGAGAAAAGCGTCTTTCCCCATTTATCTTCGAAGCCCTTGGAGATAAGGCCGTAGCCAGCGAGTTGTCCGAGGTCGCTCATAAACAGCTGACGTTTTTGGACTATGCCGCGCCCAAAATTTCAGAAACTAAATACCAGATACCCAAACTTCATATCGACTATCTTTCTTTTTCTCAAATAGAAACCTTTAAAACCTGTCCGCTTCATTACAAACTCAAATACATTTTTAAAGTCCCGACTCCCCCTTCGGCTGCGCAAAGTTTTGGCAGTTCGCTACACGCAGCCATCCACGATTTTTACCTTGCGGTCAAGGCGGGCCAAAGACCCACCGAAAAATTAATCTACGAATTGTTAGAAAAAAATTGGGTCAAGGAAGGCTTTTCCGGCAAAACCCACGAAAAAAGGTTTTTTGAAAAAGGCAAGTTATATCTGAGCGGATTTCTCAAACAAGGATTTAACTCCAAGAACCCACCGGTTGTTATGGAAGAACCCTTCACCATTCCCTTAAATGACAAAAAAGGTAAAGGGTTAAGAATCGGAGGGAAAATAGACAGAGTCGATGTTTTGCCGGACGGAACGATAGAGATTATCGATTACAAAACCGGAGCGACGATTCCCACGCAGAAAGAAGTCGATGATAATTTACAGCTTTCATTTTATGCTTTAGCCGCAACCAACATTCCCCACAAGCCCTTTGGTAAAAAGCCGGAGCAGGTAAAACTCTCATTATATTTCTTGGACCAACAAGAAAAAATATCAACGGTTCGAAGTGCCGATGAATTAAGAAAGGCAACCGAGGAAATTATTGGGATTAGGGAAGAGATAGAAAAATCGGACTTTAAATGCTCTGACCACATCTTTTGCCAGAATAACTGCGAATATTCACTTCTTTGCCGGGCGTCGGAGTAACCGCTTAAAGTTTTAAGTCGAATATCCCCAATTGTCCCTTGACCGGAACAATCGGATTTATCGGTCGAATGTTTTTTAAAAACCAACTGTGAGCTCTGGGGTAAACCTTGATACAAGCTTTCCTTTCGTGTTCTTTTTTCATCGGTTCAATCCGGTAAAGTTCTACAATACAAAGAGCATATCCGGCAGGATGGATATCTGGTTTTTTAGAAGAACAAATAACCAAATCGCCCCGGTAATTTGTCGTCCATTTTCTTGTTTCAATAGTTTTCTTGCCGGTGGCAACCAAATTGGCCCAAGGTTGTTTAAGGGAGATTGCTTTATAAATCATAGAAACCATTTTACGAAAGTTCCCGGATAGGCAACTTCGTACCCCCCGAAGGATTTTTTGAAATGGGTGAAACCGAGCCATGATTTATTGGGAAATCTTTCATCATATATTCCCTCAAAATCAAAAATTCTTGCGCCCATTTTCTTCGCCCACAAAATTCCCTCCCAGATAATTTTATACTGGGCCAAGATCTTGCGTCCCTCTTTATTGGTGAATGCCTGCCAGTAATAACCGATTTTATCTCCAATTAAAAAAATTGTTCCCGAGGAATAATTAGGAGTGACCAAAAATAAAGAATTTTCCTTAAATAATTTCTTGAGAGCAAGTAAATGCGAAAAAGGAGGAACATATCTTTTCCATTTAACCGCCCGCTTCCACCCCTCCCTAAAGAGACCGATAGTATTTTGTTGGTTTTTACCAGTTTTTACAACATCAATTGCCTCGCTTTTTATAAGTTTCTTATAGTTGTAAAAATCAGGCTCGGAGCCTATTTTTTCTAATATTGCGCTTTTTGCATCCTTTTCTAAATTCCTCCACAATGCCTCACGGGATTTTGTGAGATCAAGTTGTAGGGTTTTAGTGGGAAGATATGGAGATTTGGTTAATCTAAAGCCCAAAGATGAAAGATATTTCGCGTCAAATTCCGTCTTGGGTTCGATAATAATTTGAAACGCATGATATTTTTTAGATAACTGCCTTATTTTATTTATTCTAATTTCTTCGGGCCTTTGGACTTTGATTATCGAACCGACAAGGGGAAGCTTTTTAATGAAGTAATTTATTTCGCCCGACTTCTCGACTACCCAACCGATTTTTTCTAAGTAATTGGCGTATTGGACAGTTTGGCGGATATCAACCATTCCTTCTTTGATTAATATAAATTCTTAAACAGTAAGTTGCGATAGAAGAAATGGCGACAAAATATAAAATTATTAAACTCCAGCCGAACATAATAGAATTCTGACTGAAAAGATTATAAATTCTTTTATCGAGCAGAAATTTGTGTATCCAAGAACTACTTCCCCATGAGTGGCCAATCAAAAATAATAAAGTAATCGCAAGATTAAGAGGTTCTTTTAAATGTTTGAACGTCCAATACCAAAATATGTACCAAATTAAAGATCCAATTATGTAGACAAAAGGAGATGCAAGTAAGAAAAAGTATACCGGACTTGCCTCGTTTATAACTCTGTGGTTAATCCAATAAGCAGGATCTTGTCCCAAAAGGGTCACTATGGTATCGGTCACGGCTGGGGTAACGAAAGCGAAGAAGAGAGGGTTTTTTGAGATTATCTTTTTCATCAAAATTTATTTTTAAATAGCCCTAATTTTGCAACTGTTCGCAGAAATATCCACCGAACGGATTCGGCAATTCTGTATGGCCAATAAAAGGGGCCGGTAACTAAGTCCCAGGTTCCCAAAAATTCGATAACTTTTGGGTTATATCCTTCTTTGAAGCGGGTAAAGCCTTTGCCTTCTTCTCTTCCCCACAAGTCAAAAGTAGTTAGCCCCATGTTTTTTCCAAACCGTATCGCCTCCCACATCATGAGGTTATTCGACATCACATTTTTATATTTGTTGGTTGAAGCCCCGTAAGGATAGTAAAGAAAGTCGCGCCAGGTAAATAAAATCCAGGCCGTGATTGTTTCCCCTTTGTATTTTGCCACCAAAAGGTGGGCAATGCCGGCGGGCTTAAGTTGTTCCCACATCAGCCGGTGGTATTTTTTGCTGTGGGCGTAGAAGCCTTGTCTTTTGGCTGTCTCTTCGGTGAGGGATAGGTATTTTTCAAAGGCGCTATCGGAATTATCTTCGGTAACGGTCACCCCTTGTTTTTGGGCAAGCCTGATGTTGTAGCGGGTCTTTGAGTGAAAACTGGCAAGAAGCTCGTCTTCAGATTTTGCTAAGTCTATTAAGAAGGTTGTTGGTGTAAAAAGTCTTCTTCCGGGAACTGCGCCACTGTCCTTTAACAGTTTTATGGCCTTTCCGTTTTTTAAAACATTGGGTTCAAGTTTGACAAAAATTACCTTTTCCTTCTTTGCCAACTTCTTAAGCTCGTCAATCATGGTCTTTGTCGGAGCAGGTCCTTTGATCAATGCCCCGACCTTAAAAGGAGTAAAAGGAATTCGATGAAGCGTAACCTGACCGAAAGAAAATCTTACAAGCTGGTTTCCCCAAGATTTCCTGAACTCTCCCCACTCCCAGGATTGGAGTGGGTGAGAAGCTGTTTTGTTAAAAGTTTCCTTTGTCATTTCAAGTATTTTTCGATAATGTCGTCGAACGTTCCCCTTATATCATCTACAGAATCTATTTTAAACTCATCGAGGGAATCTGCTACATTAATAGTTTCTAGGAGATTTTCGGGTATGTCCATTATGAATCTGCTCGGCGGGTTTGAAATCTTCTCGCCGAAATAAAGCCGGCGAGAGGCGTAACTTAAATACAATAGTTCTTTGGCGCGGGTAATACCAACATAGGCAAGCCGCCTTTCTTCCTCGAGCTGACTAACATCCATCAAACTTCTTGAGTGTGGGAAAAGGCCTTCCTCCATCCCCACTATAAAAACAACCGGAAACTCAAGGCCTTTGGCGGCATGCAGGGTCATTAATGTAACACCATTTTTGGTTGCATTAATTGGACCTGCTTCAACTAGTGCGACATTTTCCAAAAAATCATTAACATCT
>Ga0209416_1001712_pt1 | contig 14006 bp, 20 predicted proteins | sample RifGroF1_FD_184001 | JGI IMG/M metagenome (GOLD analysis project Ga0209416, IMG submission 184001) | Groundwater microbial communities from Rifle, Colorado, USA - Groundwater F1 (SPAdes) (version 2) | ecosystem: Environmental > Aquatic > Deep subsurface > Groundwater | place: Rifle, Colorado...
CACCATTTTCGTCATAAAAAGAAATGCTCATGGCGGTTGTGGATTGATACATTGATATAGTTATGAAATCGATAGTTGAGACACGTTCTGTTTTCAAAACATCATCAATGTATAATCTCAGTGATATGAAAGACCCACCCGAAGTCGGCATTTTAAAAATAAATCTCTTATTGTCCGCCCATGTGATTTGATTCGCAAGAATCTTGATCGCTTTTCTATCCGCATTATATGGACTGGTTGTCGATGTAAATGATATTCCAGCGACTGGAGTTCCATCCGGACCGGTTGCACCGGTGGCTCCAGTGGGTCCTTGAACGCCTTGAGGGCCTCTTGGACCGACTGCACCTTGAGGACCGACTGCGCCATCAACGATGCTGTTCTCAAGCTGAGCGATGTCCAGGCGGTTCTTCTCTACTTGTTGGGGGAGTGTTAGGTATTGCACATTGTTGTACGTTGACATTTTGTTGCTCCTTTGGCTGTATCGAGCCAGCCTGCTCCTGTTTTAGTTTTGCAGTGATTGCTTTGATGACTGGGATGTGTTCATCGAGATATTTATCATAAGCTTTGGATAAGGCCATCAAACCGAAGCCGGCGAACATGAAGATGTTGGCGACAGCCAGGCCGAACAGTGCGAAGTTTCCATTCCCTTCCATGAAGATGTACATGAGGAAGGATGTGGTGAGTCCGATGCTGAGCCCTTTGGAGAAGATGTCCTTGATCGTGGACCAGATCATGAAGTATGTGATCGTGTGAAGCTGTTTGACGGTCTTTTTCTTGTTGAGTGCTTCGTAGTACAGAGCCATGATCTTCTTCGACTCTTCTTCACGCTTCGCAAATGCGACACCTTGTGACCTGAGGAAGAATGTGATCATGAGCCCTGTTGAAGCACCGAGAACCGCGAAGAGGACTTGTTTCTGGATCTCTAACTGAGTGGAGAAGCCAACCACCAGCACATAGGTTACGATCAGATATGCGATGGCCGAGATGATGGAAGCGAAGAGTCCTGTGTAGATCAGGAAGTTCTTGATTTTATCGCTCATAATCATTATACCAGACATTTCTCCAGAATGGAAGAAAAATCAGATCATCAAGTGATAATGGAATCAACACCAGGCCGATGCTCCAGATCAGCGTGTCGATGATCATGTTGAAGCACAGGAGCAAGAGCCAGATGATCAGGAAGGCCACAAACTTGACCTTGAAGAGCGTTTTGATGCGATTGAGCATCGCCATGACACCAACCAGTGCGCCGACCATAACGCCGATGACAAGCGACACGCGATCGGTGTCTGAATAGATGACTGGGTTCGTGATCTTGACGGCGCTGAACACAGCCAGGATGATCAGAGCGAACACAATCAGCTTGTGGATCACAAAGACCTTCTTGTGATGTGCCGACAGCACCGAGAAAAGGAAGTTGTCATTCATGATCATCACATCACTTTCTGCTTGATCTCGATGAGTTCAGTCTTGAGTTCCTTGAGGATCGTTCCGATGTCAGAGATGTTCGTGTCCTTGTTCTGGAGCATGCGTTCAAGCTGGTTGAGTCCTTCCAGGCCGGTCAGCATGCGTTGATACAGTTCCGACTGCTGGAAGTTTGTGATCGACCGGTCAACCTGAGCGATCTTGTCATCGAGCTGAGCCAGCTTCTTGTCCACCTTGTCATTCAGGATGATGGCGATCTGATTGATCTTGCCGATGGACTGTGTGATGTCGGACTCTTTCAAGCCGACCTTTGAAGCCAGTTCCTTGATGCCATTGAAGGCCGTCATGATGTTTTTGTCTTGGACCACGCGCTTGTGGAGATAAGGAAGCACAGGCGCGAGATACCCGATCAGAAGGACCGCATAGGGTCCGTATTGCTTGATGAGTTCATACATGTTGATCAACTCTCCTGTTCATAGAGTGTGCGATTGTCTTGAGCCAGGATGACTCTGAAGAGATCGTCACATTGATTGTAAATGCCTTGAAGATAGTTGCGGTTCATGGAGTTGTATTTGGCCTTGATGGCTTCGAGCTTGTTGTTCGTGACCTCGATCGACTCTTGCTGAGTCGAAAGATCGTTGATGGCGACTGTGTTCGCGTTCACAACCGGCTCATCATGTTGATCAACCAGGTTGCGGAGCTGACTGGCTCCACGTTGGATCTCTGCAATCTCCAGAGCCATCATCTCGATGACTAGGGCTTTCCGTTGCAGGTAGTAGGGGAACTCCGTGTAGAGCTCACGCTTGATCGCCATGATGAAAGCGAACTTGTCGGTGTATCGTGTATAGGATGCGACATACTTGAGGGAGAGGATCTCATAGAGCTCCTGAAGACTAGCTGTCAGAGTGATGCCACCGACCGAGACTATCTCAGTGGCGAACTGAGTGGAGCTGGTGAACACATCATCGAACTTCAGAGTGTCATAGTATTTCTTGTCTTCATCGTAGAACATTATTTTTCACCGCCTTGATTATTGTTGCGATCCTTCGTCTGCGAGCCCTGTGGAGCCACTAGGCTGGCCTGTGAAGCGTTTTTCATGTCCACCTGGATATTCAGTCCGAACACGCTGTTGACGGTCTCACAGAAGGCCTTGCGCATGCGTAGCGCGTTGTTAAGGACAAAGGAACCGCCGTTCGAGTTGGTCTGTGTTTCCATCTCTGTCGTGTGCTCCTGCTTCATGAACGTGCCACCATTGTCGATGCCGATGATGTCCTTGCGCAAGTTGTCGATGGATTGATAGCTCTGGAAGTATCTGGCCGAGTCTTTGACGTTGGCTCCAGTGAGTTCTTTCAACTCAGTCGGAGAAGTGACCACAACCACGCGCTTTCCGTTCAGGATACGGTTGTCGAGATCCTGGAACTCTTTCTCGATGGCTTCCTTCTGGTTCGCATCTTTGGCGACCACATAGAAGACCTTCGCGCTGGTGATTAAATCGATGTTGACCAGCACCAGGATGTCAACCATCTGCTCGACCAGTGGCCGGATCAGATACGCGATCGGAGTGAAGTCTTGCGCAATCTCCAAGCTAGAGTCCGTCAGGATCACTGCTTTGTCTTTTGAATCGGGAAGTGCAGTCTGATCCTCTTCATCCCGATCATCGCCTTCAGCTGTGGATCCTTCTTCCTTTTTCGGAAGATCATAAACGACCTGGAACTCAGATCCGGACATAAAGGAGATGTCTTCAGTGTATTTCCCGTTTTGGATCTTCCACTGACCGGTGAACAGAACCGGAGTGATGCTGATGTATCGACCATAGGAGTCGATCGTTCCTTTCAACGTGAATGGAAGGAAGTAGAACTTGTCATTGAAACTGAAGAGTGCTCCTTTGAATCGAAAATACAGAACACGCTCGATCAGATCCGGAGACAGTTCAGGGGGGAGATTCTTCCACTCGAAGCGCTCGATGGTTTCCATCATGTGCTTGTGCGAAAGCATCGACATGAGAAGTCTTCGGTCCTTCGAGCTTGTTTTTGCAATTGGGTTGGTGTTGCCCATTCCGTTGGCGATCGTATCGAAAAACGGAAATGTGCTTAGTGATTGATCGCTCATGATGATGCTCCTTTACATGATGACTTTTTTGAGATCAGCCAGGTTGAATGAAGCTTTCGCTTTCATGTCAGCCAGTCGTTTGTTGTAGCTTGATACAGCGTTGTTATATCGTGAATGAGCCTTCAGCATGTTCTGATTCGCCATGTACGCCAAACGATTGTCAGCGGACGATTTTGGCGACTTGGAACGCATGTCGATGATCCTTCCTGATATTTCAAAGGAGAGATCCTCGTAGTTCCTCGCATCTTGCTGAAGCTGAGCGATCCTGGATGCTTCTTGCTCGACCAGAGCCACGTTCTTGGCTTGGAGTGCTTTGGCGCTCATGGCTCCGAAAGCAACCATCATGAGCTGGCGACCGATCAATGGGATTTCTGGATTGATCATGGTACAAACACCAACCCTTCCTTGAGTTTCTGGTTGATGAACTGCGTTGTGTATTCATTCTTGACAACGTTCTTGAGCTCACCATACACAGCCTTGCTGGAAGAAAACAAGGTTCCAGCTTGATATGCCAGATCGCTGATGCGCCTGATCACCGATGTTGGGAACCCTCTGAGCTCGTACTCCGTCAGCATCAGATCGATGTTTGAAGAGGTGCGTTTCACCCAGTAGATGCCGAAGATGTTGATGATCTGGAGCGAGACTTCGGAAGTCTCACCGAAGACTTGATCCGGTTTGAGACGGAGTGATTTTTCTTGGAACTTGAAGTTCATATACGACAGTCCAGCATCGACTCCAGCTGTGGCGAGTCCGACCAGAGCACCGACAGCGGTTCCGATGCCAGGAATCACAGATCCGGCGATTGCACCACCGGCCACATTCTTGATCGCGTTGGTTCCCATCTGAGTGAAGAACTGGTCCTTATATGTCGGGTTCTGAGAGTAGAAAGCATCCAGCTGATCGATTGCGTACTTGATCGAGTGCGTGAATGATCCGGATCCGAGCACGTTTCTCTTGTCCACAGTGTAGATCAGGAAGTTGATAACTCCGCTGTTGATCGAGATCATCAATCGGATGCTGTCAATCAGGAAGTATGGAATCGTGAACTTCTTGCCGTAGACATAGAGGTCATACTTGTAGAACGGCTCTCCGCTTTTCGGTTCATCCGTTGGCGTTGAGGAATAGCTTGGAGTGATATTGATGTCGGTGATGAACTTGGTTGCACTGAGCGCCACTTTATCAGAGATTGATGTTCTCGCAGAATCTTGCCAGCAATATTCCCACCAGGTAGATCCTACATGAAGATTGAGAGTTTTGATCATGGCTCTGTCGGTCAAGCTGTATGTGACAGAATCAAACTCCAGAACTAGATCATTGACGATCTTGATGTCGATCAGGTTTGTGGTTGTCGGACCGATGAAGTGGTCATAAGACAAAACCTCATCTACAACTCCTGATCCAGTCTGAATAAAGTCTTTTTCAAACGGAAGCGCGATCACAGATGTCATGACTTCACCTTCGTTGATTTTGGTTCCGAAGATCTTCACATAATAGGTCTCGTATGTATTATCAATATACTCAACCCATCTGAGCCTTGCATTGGTTCCGGATCCATCATACACGCATTGATATTTATGAGTTGAATCGATGTAGGCCGTCTTCTGGAAGTAGTCATAAATCTCAGGCTGAGTCGTGTTGACTTCCGGATATTTTGTGGTGAGTGCAGTCAAGTTGGCGAAGTGTTCAAAGTCGAAGATGGAGTTCTTGAACTTGAGACCGACAACATCATCATCAGGATTGTACTGGAAGAAGAGCAAAGCCCATTTTCCGGTCTTGTGAGCGCTAGTGATGACCGAAGCTTCAACGGTCTCTTTCAAGGTCATGTCCGCGATGTCGTTGACACCGCGCCACAGAGCTGGGTCGTTGGAGCGTTGAAGGATCAGATAGGTGTTCAGAAACTCCTGATAATTCCCGATCAGAGGATCTTCATCCAGCATGATCATGTATTGATCGTTGTTCATGTAGTCGATCGAAGCGATGCGATAGATCTTCGTGAAGCTAGGAATGATGATGTGCGTGTGATCGCGGATGGATGTGGTGTCGGGAAGCGTGATGTTCTTCGTGATGAAAGAGGTGAGTCCATCGTCCGGCTTGAAGTTGATGTCCAGCATCTTGCCAGCCACAAGCTTGAAGGATCCGCTTGTGAAGAAGTCGCCGATTTTATAGACATTGTTGGTATAGGTTGCTTTCAGAAAATAGACTTGCATGGTCTCACTCCTTAATAGAAAGAAGGGGTCAGGGCGTGAACCCTAACCCCTCACTGATTTTTTACGATGGATCGGTGTTGACAGTGGTTAGACTCAGAAGGGCATGTTCTCCGAGGTGAGCATCATAGACCGGATTGTGTCCGAAGGTGAGGTAGTGGTTCATGTCCAGGCGCCGAGCGTTGAAGAAGCTGGTGCCGACCGAGAACGCGCTCATGATCGGATAGTCTTGCTTGTGGATCAGAAGGACGGTGATGTCGTCATTGATGGACGGTCTGGCGGTGAAGGTCGCGGTGTAGGTCTCGTTGGCGAGGTACGTTGCGAGATTCGGGAGCAAGTCGCCAGGGAAGCAGTGGGTCACAACTGCGGAGACCGTGTAGTCTTTCTCGACCAAAGCGCGGACAGTCGTGTTCGTGCCGGTGAGAGTAGCTCCGGAAGCGTTGATCGCGCCGAAGTATTTCCAGTGAACTTCTTTGAAGACCGGTTTCGCATCTTCATTGAAGAGGAACGGCACATCGTGCTTGTTCACGCTGGACAGAACGCCGAGCGGAACCACAATGTCGAAGTCGGTGAGGTGATAGTTCCGGAGAAAGCCGTTGTCGTTGAAATCTCTGGAAGGTTCCGCGAGTTCAGCAACATAGTCCTCGATCTGGCGATAGAGTTCCTGAGCTTTGTAGACCAGGAGATCCTTGCCGGTGAAACCAGCATCCGGAGCATACAGAGCGATGTCGCCGAGATCGGTTGCTTTCGCTTTGGCGCTGACGATGATGTTGGCGGTGAAAGTCGTGTGTTCGTAGACTTCCTTGGTGATCTGGAGCCAGGACAGGATGACTCCATTGAAAGACCCGAAGGATCCTTCATCGAGAAAAGCTTGCTTCGTGAGGTACTCATCGACAGTGACAGGAATCTGCCGGAACGTATCGATGACGATTTTTTCTTGAACCGGTGCAGGCGGTCTCTTGACAGTCAGAAGATTGTAGTCTCCAGTCGTGTCGGTTCCATCCCAAGCGTAAGTTTTGAGTGCATCCGTTGAGATGTAAAGCTTGGTGTCTCCGTAGAGAGTGCCATCGACCTTGCGGGTCCCATAGATGCCACCGAGATCGGTGATGCCTGCGGAGAACACCTGCAAGGAGATGATCATGTTGAACAGTGAAGCAAAAACTTTGTTGGTGTTCAGTTGGCCATCGTATGCCATGATAATCAATTCTCCTTTTTTCTATTTTAGCATGCGCTTCAGCTGGTGCGTTTGCGCAGTTTGCTCATGAGTTGCGGATCATCTTGAAGGATGCTGTTCATCTTGATGCGGAAGTCAACCGGTGATTGATTTTCATCCAGAAGCTTCTGAAGCTTCTCCGCGACTTCTTCGGTGTCACTGGTCGGTTGTCCGGAACCATGTGATCCAAAATCCGAGAATGGATCCGTTCCGAACTCGTTGATGTAAGACTTTCGATATTCGAGTGCTTTGACGATGTAGTCTCTGTTCGAGATATCACCGTTTTTGATCGCTTGGAACTCTTTTGCAAGTTCCTTCGCCGGTCTGATCGTCTGCGGTTGCTGAGCCGGTGCTGGTCGTTTGTTCACATAGTCGTTCAAAAGCTTCTTGTATTGATCTTGAAGCTCCTTGAACTTTGCTGGATCCACCATGTTGTTCATCTGCGTTTTCAAACTCTCGATCTGTTCGAGTTGCAGTTCCTCGACAGTCTTTTCGTTATCAGCCATCGTTCGTTCTCCTTTGGGCTTATTTTGTAGTTAGAAAGCATTCGATCGTTCTTCGCTATCTGCTACTCAGGAATCAGCTGAGACGGTGACAGCGGGCCTGTTCATCACAGGTGATCCCCCGATGCCAGAGCATCACAGACCATCCACGAAGTGATACATCCATAACTACATGATATAGTATAATATTAGCACTCCATAAAATCAAGTGCCAACTTTCAAAAATATTGCAAAATGTTGTTGACACATCAAAAATAATATAATATAATAGCAGTGTGGGTTGGGGAAACCGACTCCAGAGGGAGCAAGTGAACGTGAAAAAGACTTATCAGATCAAAGGCTTCACCGGAAAGACTTTCCAGAGAACGACTGAGAGAGACTACTCGCATGCGGTTGTAGCTGACGAACATCCCGAACGTGGTGAAGGAATCTGCTTCTGCGGATCCATGAAGTTAGCCAAGAGCAAAGCCGGATCCATGACAGCATACGATGGAAGAAAGCGGACCATCTATGAACTGGAGATCATAAAATGAACATCAAGGAACTCATCACCACGAACATCGAGAGCATCAACACGGTTGTGATCAATAGCACATCCGACACGATCGAAAGCTTCAAAGAGGTCTTCCGAGGAAATGTCGAGGACATTCCTCAGGAGCTTCTGAGAAAGCAACCCTATGTCATGACAATCAGGTTCTGCGCTCATGAAGCAACATTCCAGTTCAAAGAGATTCTATCATGAAACTCAAAGATCTTGCCGTGATGACGAACCTGAGACAGAATGTGATCGTGTTCGATTACAACATGAAGGAGATATTCAGAGGTCAAGCTCATCTTCTGATCAATAACAAACTAGAGTTCAATGGACAGTTCATCTATCCAAACCGCAGAACCGTTGATTTTATCAATACCCATGAATCAAAAAAAGACACTTTGATCATTCGCGTTATATAGTCGAAACAGCCTTCGGGCTGTCAGCTGGAGACGGCCTTCCAGCTCTGATGATCTTTCGGGACACGGACAGGCCAGGAGTACTAAAGATGCAGAACGTAGTTGCACTAGTCGGAAGACTAACCAAAGATCCAGACATCAGAATGGCTGGAGAAACCAAAGTATCAGGCTTCACGCTGGCGGTCAACAGACCGTTCAAGAATGATGACGGCGAACAACAGGCCGACTTCATTCAATGCCAAGCATGGAAGAATCAAGCGGACTTCATGGAGAAGTACGTTGTCAAGGGTCAACTGGTCGCTGTTCAAGGATCCATCCGCACTCGCAACTATGACAAAGACGGAACGACCATCTATGTCACCGAAGTCAATGTCGATCAGATCCATTCTCTCGAAAAGCGCGAAGGCGCTGTTCAAACCGAAGAACAGATCCGCAAATCATGGACCGATGAATATAACAAGCGCAAAGTCGGTCTCGACAAGACCAAAGTCGGCGCCTTGAAAAAAGAACTCGAATCCAAGTATCAACCTCGCATCAATGCCTTGAGCAAGCCGGCAGACGGTTCCAAGCCCATCGAAGACGATCTTCCGTTTTAGGTGACTGACATGAGAAAAATCAGTGAAATCACAATCAACGAAAAACTGTTGTCAGATATCATTGAATCGCATCGCCTGTATCTGATCGGTGATGCATCTGGAATCCGTGCCAAGCTGTGCGATGCCGACCTGCACGATGCCAACCTGCACGATGCCGACCTGCGCGATGCCGACCTGAGCGGTGCCGACCTGAGCGGTGCCGACCTGCACGATGCCAACCTGCACGATGCCGACCTGCGCGGTGCCGACCTGAGCGGTGCCGACCTTGATTTTTCATGTCTTACACTATGTTGCAAAGGATTGAACTTCACGATTGATGAACGCCTAGCCAAACAACTGGTGTATCACGTCATTAACCTGATGAAAAAATCGAAGATCTCAACTCAAAAAATATTTAAGAAGAACGTCTTCAAGTGGCTGAAAGATAGTCACCTGGTGACCAAACACAATCTGCCGGTACTTGAAGATGAGATTTGATCATCTGCTGTCCATCTTGGGGAAGGACGAACGAAAACTTCCCCTTGTGGTGGACTTTGTTAACTTTCATGGAGCAACTGCTCACATCAAGCTAGCCGAGACCGGATCCGTCCAGGATGTTGCTCATGAGATCTCCAAGAGCTACGGAGATTGTGAAGTCAAGAGCTTCGAGATCTCCAACACGGTCAAGATCACGATCCATCGCAAGCAATCAAGATAGAGAATGGCTGGCGAACCAGCCATTCTCTATTAAAAAGACAAAAGGAGCGCTATCATGTACAAGATTGAAAAGCACTACATCAACGATCATGGCATCAAGATCCAGTACGTTGTCATTGATCTGTGCTGTGCCAAAGTGGTCGCACAGTATGTCAGCTACGAGAACGCTGAAGGATGGATCATCCGGAAGCTGATCGGAGTTCCTCATGAGTAAAAAAGACTTGCTTCAAGTCATCGAAGACATGTTCATCACGTTTGACGAGGACGGTCTGGAGCCGTCTGGACCATGCGGAATGACCGGAGCAGAGATCAACCGGTTCTGGAGACTCAAAGTCACGCATGCGGTCAACGAAGTTCTGTCGGAGCTGGAGTTCCTTCATGAGCTCAAACGCATCATCATGGAGTTCCTGATCGCTGATGCTCAAAAGGGAAACGATGCAATACTCAAGGCCATCATGGCAGAAAGAACGCTTAGAACGATGCTGGGCATGGAAGGAGACAATCGTGGAGAATAAGCGTAAGCAGATCTACTCGATGACCATTGATCAGGAGCTTGTCGAGAGAGCCATGAAGGCTTCTCAAGACAAGAACTTCTCACAATTCGTCCGAGAAGCGATCGAACACTACATCAAGCACCTTGAATCACTGAAAAAAGCGTGATATAATGAAAAATGATTCGATGGAGAAGTTGATCGAGTTCACTTCCAAACAGTGGAACGACTATGCAATCATCCTGAGGTACAAGAAAGCGAACTTCAGGATCCTTGTTTCTTCACTGAATGAACTTCAACAAAAACAACTAAAAGAGCATCACTCCGATGAATACAACATCACCGGATCCTGCTTCCTGAAAAAAGCTAACATCATGACCGACACAATCTTCTTCGAGTTCAATCAGTATGGGATCCCGATCCAGCTGATCAAGCATGAGATCAGACCGACAACCTATGTCAAGTACTACTATCAGACTCACTATGCTGGCAAGAAATACATCCAGGTGCAGAAGAACGGCTTCATGGTCTACTGTGCTCCGACTGGTCAAGGGAAGACCTGGTTCGCTTTGTCGAACCTGGAAGAGCTTTCCAAGCAGTTCGACACGATCCTGTACATCAACCTGGAACTATCGATCGATGACATCAAGAACCGATGCATCGCCATGAACATGAAGATTCCTTCCAACCTCTATGTGGCACCACTCGACAATGTGGAAGTGATCGAAGCCTGGTGTCTGACTCGCGGAACGTGCATGCTGATCATCGACAACATTGACAACCTAGTTGGCGGTGGACAGGATCCGTTCGGAGAACAGCTTGAGTTCATCAAGAACCTGGACCGCTTCCTGAAAGACTACAACCATCACGCGCTTGTTCTGACCCAGCTGGTGAAGGATAACGCCATGAACCTCTTAGCAAAAGATGGAGAGATCAATGACATGATCACAACGAACATCCTCTCCGGAGTCAAGCAACTGTCTTATCTATCCAGGACTGTCATGATGACATGCTTCAGCCCTGAGCTAGATGCTTATGTGTACAAAATCTTGAAGATGGGGAGCGCGAAAGTATGAATGTGAAAACAAACACCATCCTTGAACTAGAGCAAGCTGGGCGCTTTTCAGAAGCGGGTTATGGGCGATTGTTTGCCTATAACTCGCTTCACTTCAATGCGAAAGTCGATGCTAGAACGAAGGCCAAGTTCATCCGGAACCTCAATCCGGAGACAACCGCAGACACGCAAATAGATCTTCTTTACTCAGGACCGACCGTCTTCTTCCGATCAGACATCGACATCATCGACAAGTTTGTGGACAAGCTAGATCTCAAAAGCGCCTATCCGGCGTATCTGATCAGCGATCTGATTGACAAGCCAGGCATCTTCCGAATCCGTCATGATGGAGCGTTTCCGCTTTCAGAGCGCATCGCTCTATACATCATCAAGTTCAACTGCCAGAACGACAACCTCTTTGTGAAGTGGTTCCTCAACAGTTCGGCGATCACACAGAAGAAGATTAAGACCGATGGATCACGTGTCTGGGGGACTGTCGCTGTGTTCTCATCGACTTGGATGAACCTGATCAAGTATGTGAACAAGTTCCTGAGCACAGAAGAAGGAGTCATCATCAAGAGCTATACATTCCACGGATCCAGGACGATTGACATCCAGAAGTCACAGATCCGCAAGCTATACGACATGAAGGAGCATGGTGTTGCAAACGCCAAGAGCATGCTGGTGCAGGCCACTGGCTGGCTGGCTCTGATTGATCGTCCAACCTATTATCACATGGTTCAATATGTCAAATATTATCTCATGAGTACTGTGTACGACTACAACATGGCCGATGATCTCATCGGCGTTCAAACAGATTGCATCTTTTATCGGGTGAGTGAACGAACAGAGACCACATACAAGGATCTGACTAACCCGATGGTGACTCTATCGAATGAATCATCGACACTGGGAACCTATAAGTTCCAGCGCGTGAGATCAGAAGAGATCATCAAAAACAAAGCGAGGATGGTGTTGAAAGATGGCGACCAAAGGGAGCTTCACGCCGAGAATACAGAAACAGATTAACAACTTATCACGCGCGATCAATAAGATCAGCCCTGATCTGGCGAACAAAGCGTTCGCTGTCGAGTACTCGATCCGCGACATCAAGCCAGGCATCAACGATGTGACCTATATCAGAGACGGAGTTCAGACGAAAGTCCGCTATGACCAGATCACAACCCTGTCACCAAAAGAACAGGCTTCGCTTTTGAACAAGCTTTCCGCTGATCGCTATGAACTGCGCCAGGAGCGCGCTCTCGAACATCTGAAGGAGACTGGCCAGGTGTCACGCCAGTTCAAGAGATCCATCGAGACTCAGAACGCAAAACTGTTCGAGAACATCATGGAGCTCGAAGACAAGCTTCAGGGAAACAAGCCGGAAGCGATCGCTAAGGAGTTCCAAGATCTTGACATCAAAGTTGGTGAATCATGGTTTGATGAAGCGGACAGTTTCTTCCAATCAGGTCAGAGCACTCCGGAGTTGTTTGACTTCTACAGACCAGGAGAAGCCGGTGGCTTCAGTGAGCTCAACAGCTTCACCTGGAACGCTTTCAAGGTGTTGAGGAGTCTGATGTAGCCATGAAGGAAAAATCGTTCCACGGCCTTGTAGGCCACACAAACGCGCAAGGACAGCTTGTGTTCAAGGACCGCAACTTCACATCATCCGACTTCTATTCCAACACATACATGATGAGCTTCTTTCCGAAGTACTGGTACTTCGTGACAATCGGTTCTCGCGGTCGCGGAAAGACCTATTCAGGAAAGAACTTCGGGATCAAGTGGGTCATCGAACAGATCAGAACGATCATCGATTCCAACAAGAAAGGAAACATCCGGAAGTTCATGTGGTGGCGCTTGACCAACGATGCTGTAGGCAAGGTCATCGAGAACAATGGATCCACATTCTTCGAGAAGTCGCTTCTGGAGAAATATCACATCATCATCAACATCATCAACCAGGACATCCTCTTCGCTCGTGACGATGACTACACGGTCGAGGTCAAATGGGCTGAGGATGAAGAGAAGAAGAAAGAGCGCGTGAGCGCACATGATGCGAAGCGGATCATGGAGAGTCTATCCGGAGAAATCGTTCCTGACTCTATCGAATACAACTTCATCCAGGTTGGCAAGATTGCATCGATCCAGGAGTACTACAAATACAAAGGGAACCAGCTGAACGACTATGACACAATCATCATGGATGAGCTTGTCAGAGCTGAGTCGGAGCGCCGGACCTTCAACATCCCGAAAGCCTTCATCAACATGATCGAGAACGTATGCAGAAAGCGCAAGGGAGTTCGGGTCCTGATCTACGCAAATGCGATCGGAGAGATGCAAGAGGTCAAGCAGTTGTTCGGCTTCATGCCTTTGCCTGGTCACTTCGGGATCTACAAGATCTATCACAAGCGGACCATCATCGAGTATCTGGATGACTCAGAAGAGTGGAAGCAAGAACAGTCTCAGACGATGGCCGGAGTGCTTCAGTCATCGAGCGAGTTCACGAACGTTCACATGGATCCGATGGAAGATCTGGAAGACTTCTTCATCCCTCGCAAGCTAGCAACAGGCAAGAGCTACTTTGCATCAATAAAAATTGATCGCGGATTATGGCTTGACATTCACATCCTGAAGTCGTATTATTATATTGATACGGACACATACACCTCAAGCAAGATGCATCACTCGACTCGCTACGCGCTCGACAAGACCCTTGTCACAGCTGAGACGATCTACTCCAAAGAGATCATCCAGTTCATCA
>Ga0209416_1001717_pt1 | contig 13948 bp, 22 predicted proteins | sample RifGroF1_FD_184001 | JGI IMG/M metagenome (GOLD analysis project Ga0209416, IMG submission 184001) | Groundwater microbial communities from Rifle, Colorado, USA - Groundwater F1 (SPAdes) (version 2) | ecosystem: Environmental > Aquatic > Deep subsurface > Groundwater | place: Rifle, Colorado...
TGTGGAGCCGAAAACGCCTTGCCGAGCCTGCAACCGTGGCGGCGAACGCCGTCTTTCCCGAGGAATACCAAGACGCCATCGTATGGGAACTTTCATGCCGGATGGCCCCCGAGTTCATCGGCGATCCAACCGAGTACCTGCTTCGCCGGTCAGCGGCGGCCATGGCAGTCATGCGGAACCTCAACGAGGGCAACAACCCGGCCGAGCTGGTCAATGATATGTCCTACTTACGGCAGGGACTTACTTCTTACGACATTGACGAGGGATAAATGGCAACCCATGCTATTCAGATAGGCTTTCTACTGGCAGGCCTCAGAGATCCAGATACCAATGAGCCGTTGAACGGTGGATCGGTTGAATTCTACTCCGCTGGTACTTCTGCCATTAAAAACGTATGGACCGAACCCGAGAAAGTAAACTCCTATACCACGTACACCCTTGATACAAACGGAGTTGCGCAACTTTACGGCGACGGCATCTATAAGATAATAGTAAAAGACTCTTTGGGGGCAACAGAGTACACATTCGACGATGTGAAGTTGACCGCATCGGATTACAATGTGCGGACCCTCACAGCCGGAACCTATGACGTTACTCCCGATGATGATATTCTTTTGTGCGATACCGGCGCAGGAAGCATTACCCTGAATGTTGAAACGGTAGTAAACTTCACGCGGCCTTTGACCATAAAGAAGATTTCTGCCTCAAACCTCGTTGTTTTCAATCCTTATGGAACCCAAAAGGTTGATGGAGCAATTACTGCTTCATTGAGTGCCAACAACCAGACATTTACGCTTATTCCGGATGTAAACGCAACCACATGGAGGAAGTCGAACGATACGGCAACTAGCCTGGTTGATCTTACCGCTACCGTTGCCGAGCTGAACATCCTTGATGGAGCCACACTATCAACGGCCGAGCTGAATGTTCTCGACGGAAACACGTCCACGGCCGTGGAGCTTTCCCAACTCCACAGCCAGGGCGCCGTTGCTGCTGACTTTGCGCGCCTTCACGCTTCATCCGATGAGATCGCCGAACTTGACGGCCAAGGCGCCGTTGCGGCCGACTTTGCGAAACTTCATGCCGTGGTTGCTTCCGCAGCAGAAATAGACGCGGCGGCCGATGGTATCGGCGTTACAATTCCTCGTCAAATAGTTGTTCAGATTGGCGATTGGGACATGGATACCGTCAGCGGCAAAGGCGTTGCCTTTCCGGCGGGGATAGTTCTGACAGACATTGTAGGGCTTCGGGCGATAATAAGAAACGATGATGATTCGCAAAGATATGTTGCCGGGGGAAATTCAAGCGCGACCGGTTATGGTGTTAGTATTTCCGGGGCCACGTCACAAATAAACCTTGATAGAGAAGGGTCGGGGGCTTTTGATAATACTTCATTCAACGCAACCTCATACAATCGAGGTTGGGTAATTGTTGATTATTTAGATTAGGAGCAAAATGGCCCGACAACGAAACATAATCCCAATCCATTTAGGCTTGAATAAGTCAGTGGAAGAAGTCGGCCTATCCGTATCGTCGGCGGCCCTCTACGATTGCGTGATAGATGTCGAGGGCGACAATGCAGTAGTAAATCGACGCCCCTGCCTGAAAGAGTTCATGGATACCGGAGAGTCTGCCAGCGTCGATGGCCTTTTTTGGTGGGAAGCCCAACAAAAGATGGTGGTGATCTGCAACGGAAAGACGATCACAATTGACGACACCACAGGCAGCTTTACCAAGTACGGAGAGGGCGAGCCCCTGAAAGATGCCGGTGGCTTCACCATTTACGATGCAGCAGGCATAGCCATCCAGCCCTATGGATCGTCCGAACCCACTTCAGTGTTCACACCAGGCAACCGCGTGACCTTCGCCGACTTCTCCACGTCTGTCTATGCCGGCGACGGTGGCATTATCAAAAAGATAGGGGCCTCATCGGTTGCAAATCACGGCGACGCCGACGCCCCGCAACTTTCTTCCCATGTGGCCTTTCTGGATCGGTATCTGCTTGCAAACGAAATGGAAACGCAAAAGTGTCACCGATCCGACGTGGGCGCCCCGGACAGCTTCACAAGCAATTGGTTTTCGTCCGAAGCGCAGCTCGACCGCCTGCGCGCCGTGGCCGTTGAAAACCTGGAAGTATACCTGCTCGGAGATCGGACCCTTGAAGTTTGGGAAGATACCGGCGCGGACGATCCATTCTCGCGGGTTTCCGGTGGGTATATTCCATCGGGCACCATTGCACCCCACACCTTCAAGTTCTGTTCGGCCCCGGTCAACACCTTTGTTTGGCTGGACCACACCAAGAGCCTAGTGGCCCTGAATGGCCGCGTTACGGCCAGCCTGTCGGACGCCATGAACCGATATTTGCAACTTGAGGGAAAGATCCTGAGCGATGCGGCCGGCGACTACATCAAGGCAATGGGGCACTCTTTCTATGTCCTCCACCTGCCGACCGAGGGGGAGACCCCCGTTTTCGACTTCAAGTCCGGCCTTTGGAGCCATTGGGCCTACTGGAACAGCATCGCCGGGGAACATCAGCGATGGCGCGGCAACTGCCATGCCTACGCGCCGGCCTGGGGAAAAATCTGCATAGGAGACAGGTCGAACGGGAAAGTCTATACCCTGGACACAGAAACATACCAGGACGCCGGGGAAGCGGTTAAAACGATGGTCAGGACGGCGCATATCGATCGAGGCGACTTTGGAGCGATCAAGCGAACCAATTACGTTGACTTCAGAGCGAAAAAGACGGCGCCCGGTGGCGGATCAACAATCACCCTTGCCTTCAAGTACCGAGACAACGGCGAAACCACTTGGAGCAACGAGCACACCATCACCCTGTCGGCGGCATCCGGGGCCACCGACTACATTGCAAGAGTTCGACGTTTGGGAAGATACCGGACCAGGCAATGGGAGTTCTATTGCACCGACAACGCGCCCGTGGCGATCCTGCCCCCCGTTGAGGACTACGAGGTAACTTACTGATGCCCATCGTCAACCCCATATCGGTTCCGAGGACTACGGACCCCAAAGAGGTCAGGAAGTGGATGGAAAAGGTTTCGGCCCTGTTTTCATACCAGACTTACGAGGGAGTGCCGACCAACAACATAGTGCCACGGTGGGCCGGGGATCGATGCTTGGACATCACAAACAACGAATGGTATCAATCGGTAGGAACGGCGGCCAGCACATGGGCGATAATCACATGAGCATGCACATCAGAGAAGCCCTTCAATCGGACATGCCCGGAATTCTGGACTGTGCCAGGGCCTTCTTCGAATATGCCGGCTATGCGGCCAACGGCATGCCCCTGGACGATGAATCGTTCAATGTCATGGTGGCCGAGTACATCAAAAACCCCCGGGGAATCGTTGTTCTGCTGATGGATGAGCTTTTCGTGGCCGGTGGAATTGCCGGAATGGTTTTCCCCTGGGGATTCAATCGTAAAATATTGCTTTGCCAAGAGCTATTCTTCTGGGTTAATCATGAATATCGAGGCAGAAACAGCCTGAAACTTTTCAATGAGTACGAAAGGCTTTGCATGGAACGCGGCGCCCGCCACAACTTGATGATTTCCGTTCCGACCGAGCTTGAGAACGGAGTGGTGAGGCTTTACCAAAAACGAGGATATAGAGTCCTAGAAACCATGTTCATCAGGAGGATGGTCGAATGAAACAAATCCGCAGCACCCTATCCCTTTGTCCGAAGTGTTACAAGCGAATCCCGGCAGGTATCTATGTTGACGATGAGCAATTTGTGATCATGCAAAAGACCTGCTCGGAGCATGGCGACTTCGAAACCTTTGTGGAGCGGTCCGCGCAGTTCTATGCACAGTGCGCGAATTCAGGAGCCAGGACCATTTATGGCGGCCACTTCATCGACGTAACCAAGCGTTGTAATCTGGCATGCAAGTATTGCTATTTCCCGGTGAACAACAAGGCCAAGGACCGGTCCATGGCTTCAATCCTCCAAGAAGTTGTCGTGAACCACGGAACCGAGCGAATCATCCTTACCGGTGGAGAGCCGCTTTTGCGCGAGGACATTACCGACCTGATCAACGTGGTTCAGACAGTTCTCCCGGTGGAGATCGTCACGAACGGGACGCTCTTGACGGCCGAAAAGATTGATGAACTTGCCCCCCTGCTCATGGAATCCGGTAATGTTGTCAGAATCAATCTTTCCCTGCACGATGAGGCCCAGGGCTTAAATCGACTTGTTCTGGAAAACTTCCGGGCCAAGGGCCTGCGCCTTGAATCCGTGCTGGTGGTGATCGACAGCATTGGCCAGATTGAGGACTTTGTTGCCTTTGCCTACGAGTGGAAAGACGTAATCCAGTCCACCCGCATCAAGGCCGCAACTTCGATCTGGAACGAGCAAAAGCCCAACGCGGATATATTCGTTTCGGACATGCTCAAGGTCATGGAGAAACTTGGCGCAAAAGTGACCTGGTGGCGCAACAACAAGGTTTCATTCATCACCACCGAACTGAATGGAATCTTCCACAACTTGGTTTCCTGGTACGATGTTGGCAATGTAGATCTGAAGGACATCCATTGCGCGCCGACCTACACCGCCCAAACGGGCCAGGTTGAAAACAGAGTAACGGCAATGCTCATCAATGAAGGCATCCAAAAAGGATGGCTGAACGGAGAGAAAGTATGGGCGCAGAAACCTTAATGGGTAGTTACCTGGGAGCAGATGCCCAGGAAGACGCGGCAGAAATGGCATCCGATACCTCAACGCAAGTTGCCAGGATGCAGACAAAACTTATCCGAGAGATGTACGACCAAAACAGAGCCGACCAGCTTCCGTTCCTTGAGGCCGGCCAAAAGGCCGTCAAGCAGCTTGAAACCGCTGATCCTACCGGAGGCGCCCAAAAGTATCTTGACCAGCTCATGAAGCTGACTTTTCCGAGCGGTGTCGATCCTACGGGAGGGATGGACAAGTATATCCAAGAGCTTGAAGGCCTTGAGTTCGAGTTTGACGCGAACGACCCCGTTTATCAGTGGCGCGCCTCAGAAAATGAGCGCCAGGTCAATCAGTTCATGGCTTCCCGGGGCGGTTACGACAGCCGGGCCGCCGCCAACATGCTCTTGAACAGCGGCATGGAGTTGCAGAGCCAGGAGACCGACCGCCAGTTCAATCAGCGGTATTTGGCGAAATACAATCAACTCACCGACCTGGCAAAGCTTTCCTATCAGAAGGGCCAGGCCGAATACAACAAGGCGACGGACAAGTATAGCGCTGACGTTGCCAAGTCCACTACCGGATTCAATGCGGCTATGACATTAGGTGGCACGAAATACAACAAGCTGCTCGATTTGGTTAAGGTCGGAACCGGTGCGGCCGGTGCGGCCGGTGCGTCCGGGTCAAGTGCATCAAATCAGCTCACCAACGTGTTGGGCCAGATGAGCCAGGACCAGCAAAACGCCATCCTGCAAAGTGGCGCATCTCAGGCGCAATTATGGAACAGCGTCGGCCAATCAGGCACCAATACAGCAAATGCAGCACTCATGTACTATGCAATGATGTAAGGAGCTTATATGGCAAACTATGCTAACGCCCTTGTCGATCCGAACCAATACCAGCAGCAATCAGTAAATAACTTCATGAACGCCATGCAGATCAAGCAGGCCGGGCAGCGCAATGAACTTGCGGCCCAGGCCGGCGCCAGAGAACAGCAGATGTCCGACCTTGAAATGATGGCCGTTCCGATAAAGTTTACACAGATGAAGGCTCAGCATATTTCACAGATTGCCAAAAACATATCCGGACTTCCTGAAAAGCAGCGCTCTGCAAAATATGCCGATCTGGTCAACAAGGTAGCGCCCGCGCCCATGACCACGCACCCGCAACTCGGCCCCCTCGGTGTGGTGGATTCGAAGGATTTTGTAGCCCCCGAAGAGTTCGTGAATATGACCGATGAGCAGCAAAAAGAATACCTTGAGGTTCTTTCCTATACATCTTCTGAACTTGCTAAAATCAAGCTTTCAGACAAAGAGGCCTTAAACAAGGAAAAACAAGTCCTGCTAGAATCAAAGGAAAAAATGGCGCAGATCCGGGAAAAGGGCAAGATCGATATGGCCATTTGGGGCCAGAAGGGCCAAAACGCCTTGGCGCTTGAGAACGAGAAGCAGGAAGGGGCGAAAGAATCCCTCGGAGATTTCACCAAAGAGGAAATCGACTTGATGGGGGCCACCTACAACCTGAAGGGCACCCTGCCATCCTTGGGAATGGGCAAAGATGCGACAACCATCCGCAGGGCCATCCTGAAAAGCGCGGCAAGCCAGGCCATCGGATCTGGAAAAAACGCATCTGAACTTGTGGGTGGCCAAACCGACATCAAGGCCATCGGCCAATCCATCGGCCAGCAGGAAAAGCAGATGGGCGCCATGGGCTCATTTGTGCGAAATCTGGACGCCCAGGTGGATAAGGTCAAAGAGCTTTCAAAGGAATTGAGTTCATTCGATACCAGGCTTTTGAATATCCCGTTGCGCGCGGTCCGTGGGAAGCTGGCCGGCAGTGCCGAACAGGCAAAATATGATATGTATCTGACGGAAATCGAAAGCGAGATCGGAAAGCTTGCAACCGGTTCGTCTGCATCCGTTGCCGAACTGAGCATCGGCGCACAGGAAAAATGGGCGCGCATCCATGACAAGAATCTGAGCCTAAAGGATATGATTTCACTCTTGGAGGAAACCAAAAACGCCGGCAAGATGCGCATGAAAAGCGTTGAGGACCAACTCAAAGAGAGCCGCAAGCGTCAACGATCTGTCGGCGCAACACCAGCGCCAGAGCAAATCACCGCAGCGCCCCAGGACGTTGTTCCCGGACCCCAAACGGCCGAGGACTACCTTAAAAAATTCGGCGGGAGATAATCCATGGCTGGACAATATCTTCAAAATTTCCGAGATCCGAACGCCATGCAAACCATTGCGGCCCACTCCCCGGTGATCGAGCAGCCTGCACCGACCCCAGGGGCTAGTGGGCCCACTAGTGCGCCCGGACCCGCCCCCGCCGCCCAGGGTGGATCTCCAACCGTTGAGCAAATCATGTCCGATCCCGAGTTCCACGCCATGCCGATCGGTGAGCGCCAGAAGGTCATGCAGTCCATTGACCCCGAATATGCAGGCCTGCCTCCCCAAGAGCAGATACGAGTGCTTGAAATGTCCCAGGGGAACCAGGCCGCGGAGCCCCAGGGAGAGCTTATGGCCTCCCACGCCCCCATGGTATCCCCTCAACCGGAAAGCCGCTTTGATAAGACGCTGAAGGGCTCTGCCAGGGTGCTTTCGCCAATTGCGCGGCCTGTTCTTGAAGGCGGTGGCATGGTGGGGGGTGCGGCGGCCGGTGCTTTCGCGGGAGCCCCTGCCGGCCCGGGGGCGATCTTGACAGGCATTGCCGGAAGTGCAATGGGCTACACAGCTGGAGCAAAGGCCGCTGACCAGATCGATATTTGGGCTGGGAAAAGAAAGCCATTCTCCGGACCTGGAGAGCTTGCCAAGTCCACCGCCGAGAACCTTGCAACCGGAGCGGCCTATGAGGTTGGTGGGCAAGCAATCGGACCGGCGATTGGTTTAACGGCAAAAGCAATCGGGAAAGTCGTTAAACCAATTCTTGGTAGGCTTTCCGGATTGGGCAAGGCGACGGTTGAAACCGCAATTGATAGCGGACTAAAGTCGGGCGCATTTAAAAATCCAATAAAGAGCCTGACAGATTTCGACAAGGCGTTAAGGGGAAAGATTTCTGGAAGATATTGTCGAAACTGCAAGGGGGATGCTTTGGGAGCTATAAAAGAAAACAGATCAGCAAATTATAGATCAATGATGGGGGAGATTGAAAAAAATGCTTCTCCCATAGACATGCTACCTATAAGGAAAAACCTTAAAAAAATAATGGCCGGGTATGGCGTAAAATTTCTTCCTGACGGCAAAATAGATACATCCAGGATAGCGATGGGTAAGGCTGGCAGAAAAGATATTGAAGAAATCATAACGACCATAAGCGAATGGGGATCTAAGCAGGGGGACGACACCGCAGTGGGACTTGATACCCTCAAGCGTCAACTCGATGATTTCTATTCGGACTCTTCCCAGGCAAGATCGTTTGTTACGATGGTCCGCAACACGGTAAAAGATACGATCTCGAAAGCGGTTCCGGAATATGCTGAATTGACAAAGGGATATTCTGAAGCAACGAAATTAATCAAGGACATAGAGTCCGGGCTCATGCTTAGAAAGCAAGGCATGACCGGAAGAGTTGTCGCAGATCAAACTCTTAGACGCCTTATGTCCTCGATGAAGGACAATAGCGAGCTTAGAAAAGAGTTGGTAGACGTGCTCGGCGTTAAGGGTGGAAAGAAACTTTCAGAACAGATCGCCGGTTATTCGATGAAGTCATTATTGCCGTCTGGATTGGCAGGTACCGGGCCTGCATTGGCCGCCGAAGCCGCCTATGCACATTTTGTCAATCCTCAGTTTTGGCCTGTTTTGGCGGCAAGTTCTCCAAGAGTTCAAGCTGAGTTTTTAAGGGTTTTAGGTCAAGGTATGGCCGCCGCTAAAGCGATACCGAAAGAAATGGTAAAAACTGGCACAAAACTATCTCTTGTTGGATCTGAAACTGAAGGAATTGAGGAATAAATGTTTGACCGTCAGACGGCCCGATACAGTCAAGAAGGTGAACCTCCCACCTTTGGCGCCTTTCCGGTCTCGGCCCCGGAAAGGCACCCGACAAAAACCACCCCTCGGCGCCGTCTGACGGTCATCACCAATAACCCAACAGTCGGAGGATAGCGGCAATGGCAAAGAGCATAGACGAAATCACCGAACTTTGGAAAGTCGCGGGACCAGAAGCGAAGCTGGATTATCTTTTTATTGCCGTTTGCCATGTCAATCAGAAGATTGATGAAGGGAAGGACACTTGCATTTATAAGTCAAAGGAATGTGCGGCCGCCTACGTCACAAAAAAACAGGCAAAGGTTGTAACGGCTGTTCTGTTTTTGCTGCTTCTTTCTTTCTCGGTCGGATCTGGATACGTCACCTTTAAAGAGGCTTTATCGATGATAAAGCCGTGAGGGCGCCATGCAGGGGCACGGATGCAAAGTCGAAGATTGCCCGGAATATCGAAAGGGAAGGCAGATTTGGGGATGCCAGCATCCAGCAAGCGGAGAAAGGTGCCCGCTGACCGACGGCGAAATAATGGAAATAGAGATCATGAACCAAAGAAAAAAAGCTGCTATCTGTGCGACGGCGCTCCGGCGCCGGGCGACGGATGCATAGACTGCGAGGCGTTTAAATGAGCGAACTACTTGAAAAGCAATTCGAGTTTGGTCGGCTGCTTCCCAGGCTTATGGTCGCAATTCTTGAAAAGGGATATACTTACACACCTGGTTGTGCCAGATGCGCGCTTGTTGGGCATCATAGGCCGGGAAGTTGCCACTATTCAGGGCTGGCAATTGATATAAATCTTTTCATGAAGGGGGAATGGTTAAGAGACGGCAAGGACCACGCTCAATTTCATGACCTTTGGGAACAGTGGGGCGGCGCCAAGCGGATACCGGGCGACTTCAACCATTACAGTGTCGAATTCAAGGGGATGCGATGATGCTCAAAAAACCGTCTGACAAACTGAAGTTGTCAAAGATTGAGATCATCAGGAAGAAATATCGTAAACTGATAGCCGAAAGGCGGAAACGGAGGGAACAAGATGAGAGAGGAAAATAAGTTTGTGGTAGGATGCCTCCTGGCCATTGCCATGGCGTCCCTGTTGTTGGTGGGCTGGATCATTTTCAAGGGCGGCAGCAACGAGCCGATAAACCTTCTGATCCTGCTGGCAAGTAATGTGTCCGCTGGATTCGTCGGGTATTTGACAAAGACCCTCACATCAGGGAAGGAGGAACCGGCAGAACCGACCGAACCGACTCGACTCGGAAACTCTGGACAGGCCCGCCCTGCTCTTATCAAGGCAGTGGCCGCGACGTGGATCATTATCGCCCTGGTCTGCTCCGGAATGGCGCTCACGAGCTGCACGGCAAAAAACCAGACGGCAACGCAGCAGATAGCGGAGCAAACCTCAGATCCGTACAAGATAGCCACGGCCGTCTATCTGGACTGCCGGATCGCCTACAACAAGTCGTTGCGCTCCTATCTGCCTTACGCCGATTTATTGGAGTCGAGCAACTCGGCCGCGGCCGAGAAGATCAGGCATATGTTCAATGAGGCCGAAAAGGTTTTAACTGACTACAAGAAGTTGGCGCGCCTGGGGGCCTACGAGAGCATGGACCGGAATGCGTTCCTGATCATGCTCAGTGACATCAGTATCGAGATCGCAAAAGAGCTCGATGCGAAAGGGGGTAAATAGCCATGAGTGAGATTCAAAAAATGTCCGTTCTGGACGGTATCATTGCGGCAAACATCATCTTCAGGCTGTGGCTTGAATTCAGAAATTCGGGCATAACCGTTGACCTGAACAACTTGGCGGCTTTGGTGGCCAAGGAAGAAGCCGAGAGCGCCGAGCTTAACGCTCAGTTGAACGGGGAATAGTCTTTTCTTCCCAATCCCAATACTTTCCGCAAGAGCAGACATTCGATCCGTCTGCTCTTTTTTCGTCCCACTTAGCCCTTGAGATCGTGCGCGGCTGGCCGTCCTTCAGGTTGACGCGGCACTTGTGCTCAATGCCTTCGAAGAGGCGATGCTTGCAGGTTCCGCAGTGGGCCGCCATTTATGGTTGCCCCTGCTTCCTGATCGCCATGCAAGCATTCGTCGCACTGTTCGTCAAGGATCATGCCTGATGTGCCGTTTGGGAAATATGCCATGTATCACCTCTTATTCTCCGCCCAAATCCCAAGGAAAAACGGCCACAGGATAATGAGCGCAAGGCTTATAACTATTAACCAAACATAATCGCTGATGGTTTTGAGTCCGTCTTCCTCTTGTGCAACAACAACACCAATCATTATCATCCACCCAATAAGCCACAAAGTTAAGGCCATATCACCCCTCCCATCGCTTGAAAAGCTCATCTTCTTGCGGGCCAAGTCGCTCTTGTATTTCTAAAAACTCATCCCAATGCGCCACCTCGACATGCTCAAGCAGTTTTTTCTGCCCATCCACAAGCTTGCCCTTTTTGTTGCGATAGTATTTTTTATGCTTCCAAGAGCAAAACTTGCATTTAATCACTTTTCCCACCTTTCCATCAGCTCTTCGATGTGCCCCGCTTCGTATCCCACTGCTTCGAGTTCGGCGCGGGTGGGAAATCTCCATGAACCACTCTGCCACAAGTTTTTTATTCCAATAGCTGACCAGCAATACGATGTTAAAATAGCTCCACCCTCTTCAATCGAATAGAAAAAAGCAGAATCAATATCGTGCCCAATAATGCTAACCGGATCACCCCTGCGCAGGTTCGGACGCTTCTCTGGGATCGGCTGGCAGAAGCGATATGCAGAGGAAATTTTCTGGCAAACACGCCTGCCCACATACCGAAAACCATGCCCAGCTCCAATGTCATCGGCGAAGAATATTCCAGGGCGCATATCTTCCAGTGAATTACCAAGAAGCACATTTTGACCTTGCTTGAAATCTGTCATGGTTTTGCCTCCTTTTATTTAACCAGATCCCCCAAAATACTTCGCCAACAAGCTTTTTTCGCCTCGTTTCTTTGCTCTTCCGTTACCTCGTTATACGGAACGGAAAGCCACACAGATGCAAAATACTTGTATGGTTCTTTCCCAATCTTTTCGGCCTTGCTAAGTATATTTTCTATGTTTATGTGTGCCATGGCATCACCCCCTCAATACTTCAATTCAATCTTCATATCCTCATCGTTACACACCCTGTCCGGGTCCGGTATACTCATATGCCGTCACAAAGGTGGCCACGCGTCCATTTGCTTTCATGTAGTCAATAGCTTTCATCTCGGCTGTTTTTTCATTAAGGTCATAGCCGGATATACTCACCATCGTAAACATTCCATCCGGCAGTTTAAACCTGCATATGAACGTTTTTTTGATTGCCATACCAAACCTCCAAAAAGTAGTTAAGTGGCCTCAAAAAGTTTCTTCTTAACCGTGGGAGCCTGATCTATACGCTTCCTGTTTTCGCGGCTCCACGATCCACCCCCCGCCATTCCGATTAATTTATAACCAGATGCCTTGAGAGATGATCCGCTTTCTGTTGCCAGGATATAAGTTATCAACCGCTTGTATCCAAGCGCCCGGGACGCCCTACGAGCTGCGCCGTAAAGCATTGAGCAAGCGTTTTTTGTGCCGTCAGTACAGCACCTTGTGACCTCAAGAGTCAGGCCATCGTCAAGCATTCTTGCAACCGGACGGCCGACAGTCACAACACCCACGATTTTTTCGCCGTCGTTTGCTGCTATGCCGAATTTCCAGCCTTGCGGAGGCAAATGGTGCCGATGGTATCGCCGCACGAACTCGCAGGCCTCTTTGTAGGTGATCGGTTCAAGATTCAGGCTCAAGATTGTTTCCTTACTTAATACTTCAATTCAATCGCCATATCCCGGTCTGCGGCTTCGGGCCAGGTTTGGGGCTGATTTTCAGACGGAACAGCAACGCCTGAGGTACACCGCCCGTACCATCACCCTTTTTTGACCAAAATTCAACCCCATCAATGGTTGGGCTGTCGCCTATTCTTGCCCAAGCTTCTGCCAGGGGACTCTTGTCGTAAATGAAAGCCTTGACGCTGACAATCTCCCCGTTATAGTCAGCGTTCCACCGAATCCCATAAACGTACTCCTTGCCCTCCTCGTAATGCATTGGATTCTCCAACTCTGCCGTATACCACTTGCCTTTGCGTTCGTACTTTTCGCGGGCGACTTGATAACCCACGACGAAAGCAATTATGACAATACATATTGTTAACACCATGACAGTTTTCATCCTTCCCTCCTATTCCCACATATGGCGAAATTCTTCGACGTAAAGGATAACGGTCCAATAGCCTTCAAGGTTAAGCCAAAAGCACTTAATACACAGTTCGCCATATTCTTCGTGAGTCATTATTGATAACTTCATAATGTTCCTTTCTTTGCGGAGTCAGGCATATCCGCTACCAGGATGGCTATCGCCTAAAATCTCTGGCAGATTTCTTGCGAACAAAACCGCCGTTGTTCGATTTTACCCATGCCCAATTTTCTATTTGTTCTCCAGTTTTAAGATCATAAGCCCTATCGCATCGAAAACAAAACATGTGCGGCGGTCGCTTGTAGATTAGCGGCTTTCTACCGCAGCACCTTCCTTTTTCGTCCAGTTTCGATATTTCTGGCATAATTTCCCCCCTCCGCCTCATAGCTTCTCGCTCCGCAGGACTGGATTTTTGGCAGTCCGTTACATCTTTTCATCTTCGAACGCCGAATCCTCGTCGGGCTGGTCGATGGCATCCGTTCCACAGACTTCTTCCTTGTCCGCAAGCGGATCTTCGAGCCCCTGCCGGACAAACCAATCGGAGAAACCATACAGCCATTTGACCATCTGTGCCGTGGTTTGCGGCTTCGGACTTCCGTTGATGGTCGGTTTCAGGCCTGCAAGAAGGTCCGCTTCATCCTTGGCAAGCTTGGCGCTCAATGCGCGCGCCTGATTGTATTTCTCCAAAAGTTGGAGGCTGATGGTTTCCTGTTCAGGTTCCGGGGGGTCCTCGTTCTTTGGGGTAGCCTGATCATATCCAATCCACCTTCCTTCGGTGTTAAACGGGAACATCAAAACCGACAGCTCCTTGCAGCGCAGCCACTTATCCTTGAAGGTCTCGCGCAAGGTCACCGTTTGCGCCCCAAAAAGTGCCCGATGTTGCTCGGCCAGGGCTTTGATTCCAGGCCCCTTGAGCGTTCGCCAGGATTCATAGGCCCACGGCCCCGGTTGCTCCTTGGGATCCGCTTTCTTTTCCTGGGGGCCTGATCCTCCATCGCCAGGAGGCACAGGGCCGCCGCTATCGTAGGAATG
>Ga0209416_1001719_pt1 | contig 13927 bp, 20 predicted proteins | sample RifGroF1_FD_184001 | JGI IMG/M metagenome (GOLD analysis project Ga0209416, IMG submission 184001) | Groundwater microbial communities from Rifle, Colorado, USA - Groundwater F1 (SPAdes) (version 2) | ecosystem: Environmental > Aquatic > Deep subsurface > Groundwater | place: Rifle, Colorado...
TCTTCGCCATGACATAGCGGCGTTGCTTGTCAGACTTCCAGCCGCCCGCCTGTTTGACCGTGATGTGCTTGTACGGGACGTAGTGCATCAACCCGTGTCCCTTATTGCCCATTGTGTAAACCAATACGCTGTGATGCGCAATCTTCTTTGTGTCAACGGGTACGGACTTGAGGAAGGCCGAAACTTCTTTGGCATTGCGGATGGTCACCTGAATCATAGATGACCACCTGCAACAGCGTCAAGTATTCTGGATAGCGCATTAGGAGATCTACGCTTATTTGTTTTCTCTCTTCGGCATTGACATTTCCACCCACCACAAGCCAAATTATTTCCTTGTGGATTGACTTGTGCGGTTTCCCATTCTGACGCGTAAGCCACCAAGCCGCTGAGCTGCGAACAGCTGCTACAATGCTCTTCTGCATGTCCTAAAATCCATATCTCTTTTCCGCCAGTATTTAATGCGATCAGGTGTACTGCCATGTTATACGCCTCGTTGTACCTGTTCGCCCACAATTGGACACGGCTCAATAGCGGGTCAACTCCGGTCTGGTCTACTCTCGCATCCACGATGGCACGGTAAAAGTCGTCTATGTGTGACCATTGCTCGCGCACCATTTCTTGACTTGCATCCCTGATGTACTCAGGCGGAGGTAACTCGTTGCCGTCATCTGTCCAGGCAGTCTCAAAAGCCTGCGAGATTTGCCCCAAAACAAGGTCTTGCATGATGTTTACAAACTCCCCGCCCAAGTCGCCATCGTAAACATTACGCACCATGCGGGTTAGCGTTGCCTGAAAATACTCCACCGTCTTGACGCCCAGACTGACAAGTGAGACCATGAGCGTGAGTGGTATCTCGCGTCCGCATTTTTCCAGGTATTCAACTGCATCAATCAGGGCTTGATTAATCATTTATGTCACCACACACAAAAACAATCCCAAATTCCACAACGGAGGGATGCTCGCCAACGCGGGGATTATCCACGCCTTCTTTCCGAAGTCCAATCGTTTCATCAGCACGCAGATGATAACCGTCACGGATAGCTTGACCGTAATCCACACCCAAACAGGAAGTCCTGCCATGAACGGGTTAGCCTCGTAAACTCCTGGAATATGCAAGTTAACAAGCGTGGTTGTGATGTCGAGTAGTTCTGCGAGGAGGAAGAGGGTTATCATAGGTAAGCACACACGGCACGCACAACTAAGGTCGTTTGGTCGTTTCTGACTCCGATGGTATTGATACTGGGTGCGTCAGTCATAACATTAATATAATAATTAGTTCTGGAAGTCAAAGACAAAACCTTCTCTGTAGATAACAGAGCATTAAGGCGATTAACCGCTGAAACAAAATGCTTTGTAGTAAATTCAACATCACTAGCAGAATTATTAGCAGTTGATAAGGTTACATAAATAGGACAGGATGCGGCGGTAGCAAAGTCGCCATTTGCTAATATATAAGAAAGAGCTTTATAATAAATCGCCCAACACCCTATTGGAAAATTTACAACTAACCCTCCTGGGTTATACCATGTTGATGCGGTTGGCGTTGTCTGCACCCGAGATACCGAGTCTTTCATTGTAAAAGTCCATTTGTCTGGACTAATCGGGAACCCGTATGGTGCTTTTACCATCGAATAATTAGGACTTGTGACCGCCGCCGTTGAAACAACCGAATAGTCCGTACCGCCGTATAGGGTTAATCTTGTGGTCGCTATTGCGTGAAGTATAAAACATTTTTCAGTAGTGTCTGTAAATTTTATCCTCATTCCAACATAAAGAATACCGCTCAAATCTCCCGAAGTATCAACGATAAACGTATTCTGTACCACCTGCTTGACCATCGGCGAGGTTGTGGTATGGTTAAGAGCCAATGTGTTTACGGTCAAGTGTGTGTTTGCGTGGACAACCGTTATTGTTGCGTTCTCTCTACCCGCACTTGAGGATACCTCTACCAAATCTCCGACCGTAAAACCTGACGTATCAGCCATAGCCAATTCAATGTTATTCCCTGCAGCGGGATCGCCTGTATAAGCACGCTCGACATAAAGAGTATCCGCCAACTTGACCACAGGTGTTGTCGTTGTGTGGTTGTTTACTAAATAAGCAACTGTTATTGACGTGTTAGTCGTTACAACTGTGATGAGCGCATTTTCCACGCCCGCAGATGAAGATACTTTTACTACATCCCCAACTGCGAAACCTGACGTATCGGTCATTTCGAGAGATATGTTTGCCCCTGCTGCGGGGTCATTCGTATACGCTTGACTTCGCGGAGTCCATGTTCCCGAAGCGGCTATCCACCCGTTAGTTGTTCCCAGTGCCGTCAACGCCTCCCTCACCGCCTGCTCTGTTGCTATCTTCACATCAGAACCAGTCGCGTCCACAGTCGTTACTAACTCAAGCCCGTCCTTCAATGTCTTGGAGTTTGCCCCGTTCCATTGGGGAATGAAGTTGTCTGTGTTGGTTGCGGGTGCGATTACATCCCCACCACCTGCGGGTGCGGTATGCACATGGTCGCGCCTTGCGGCTATCAGGGAAGAACCTGGTGCGGCAACTCCGAGAGCCTCAGGGTTGGTCGTATCAAACAGGGGCTTGTTGGTATAGGCTGTTTCAGCATTTGTCAGTCCAACAAAATTCATCAATCCCGCTGCTGGCGCGGTTGCCTGTAACAATAACCCGTGATTGGTCGTATTAGCATTTAAATCTGTGTTAGCGTCTGGGGTTGCGAAGTCATCCAGTTTGGTCGCAGCTATCGAAGTATTTGCCGCATTATCCCCCGAGTTCGTGTTCGATGTATTTCCGATCACAACCTTCTCTGCATCGGTCACATAATTATCGTCAGCCCCCAACACGGCGGCATAAACACCGTCAAAATAAGTCTTTAGAAAAGCCTTGATTTGTGTCCATGTGGAGGTTACTAGAGCATCCGAGGCTGTGCTATCTCTATAAATAGCTTTGTCAGCGTCAATCGGTGGATTTTTAACTCCAACCGCGCCTAAAGCAGTATCTCCGCCAGTCGCATGTTTGAGTGAGATTGCAGAAGCCACGTCCGCATCCGCTTTGACCGCCGCCAATGTCGTTTTGTCTGTGTCCAGTTCGTTGATTGCTGCCTGTACGTCTGTTGCGATTATTCCACCCGCAGGAGTATTGGTTATTGCGCTGCCGGCGTGTCCGTGTGCTGCTGTTGCGAAGTCAGAGGACTTAGAACCACTATCCTTGATTAACTTGCCGGTCGTAAGGTTGAACGATGCAAAGTTGTTGCCTACTGCCGAAGCGGGTCCAACCACGTCACCGCCTCCAGCAGCCACTTCCCAGCCTGCATTTTTCCGTGAGTACGCATTGCCGTCTACAGGCGCCTCGGTTATCCCGCCGCTGCTCCTGCTGGAACCGCCGCCACCGCTCCTTGTTATTTGTGGCACCTGCCAACCGTCTGATGTCAGCACAAGGTATTTTTTCTTCGGGGCCGGCACCGCGCCCGGAGTGTCCAACGTGTAGATCGGCAAGTCCTCCGGCAATATAGCCGGTATCTTTATGCTGGAAATCATGGCAGCCGCGTCTTGATTGGACAACCTGCGCACGACATCAGACGGGATGCGGATACCCCGCTTCTCGGCATACGCTATGACGTCCAGAAGCAATTGTTTGTTACTCTTTGCCATTGGAAAGTTTCCTGATGACTTTCAGCACCGCATCCGTTTCGTCTGGCTCGTTGCCAGTAACTTTGATGTCATTCTTGATGGTCACGGGTGTTGGCTCCACCACGACCGTCACGTTTGGCGGCTCCTGTGCCTTTTGCGCCTCCTGAGTGATATTCACGACAGGAGTTTCGCCGGGATGATTGTGTACCGTGACATTGATAGGTTGTGCTGTCTGGCTGGTCTTCTGCAAGGCTGCGACCTCCAGCTCAATCGCCTTGAGTATCGCCTCCGCCTTGTTGTCTGGCTTCCCCTCGGGTTTGTCCGCAAATATGCGTTTGACGTCCGCCTCGCTCTTGGCGTCCTGCAATGCCTCAGAAATTCCGGCGTGTAATTCATCAGGGATGCAGTCGCTGGTGAAGTCCCGGATAGTCTTGCCCGCACGCACGCGTGAGATCGCCATGCGCTCCCATTTTGCCAGGTCTTGATCCGCGTCGCTCTGGCTGTTGTCAGTCGGCACGGACACGGGTGCGGGCGCAGGCTTCTTGCTCAATTCTGCTATCTGATCATCGTCCAGGTCATAGCCCAACTGCTCCATCGCCATGAGTAGAGGCACGCCCGCATCCACCAGGCTCTTGAGACTGCCAGCCCGCGCGGCTTCATCTGCCTGAAATACGTCCAGATCTTCAAATGCCAGCTCGACCCGCAAACCCATGAGGGAGAATAACTGTTCGTTAGCAATGTCCTCTGTTCCCTGACCGGATGGTCTGACGGTATCCTGCCAGAATGACTTGCGATGTTCCTCGGCACTGGCGCGGTTGCTCTCGGATCGCAGCATCCCTTCAGGGATCCCAAATGCGTATTCGATATTCTTGGCGGCAATATTGTAGTTACTATCCATCGCCATGTCAGATATTTTGGGGGTGATGACTTCCGGCTTCATGGTTCCCCGCATCCGCATCGCCAACACCCGCCAAGCGTTGGATATGCCGGTCATATTGCGCTTGAAAAAGTTCTCCACCCTTTTGCGCTCCGGCTCATCGATCGTCCCGTCAATGGCAACGATGGTCAGCGGCATGGCTCCGCTCTCAAAGAACTTGCTCGAGAACCTGGACATATAATGCAACAATCCGCTATCCGCCAACGCTACACCGGCAGCGCTTACACCCGGTCCAATGTCATCCTCAGGGTTGAAAAAGTCCTTGACGTAAACGATGTCATCTTGCTTCCAGGTTGCCACGACCGCACCGTTAATGGTCTGGCTGAATTGCAAGCTTCCGTCTGCCAATAACTTGGGCTGGTTCATCGTGAATGGATTGATAAAATCCAGTGTCTTGGGTCGGTACGGGTTCGGTAATTTCAGCCAGAACGCAGCGCCGTACAGCAGTTTGGATGCCTCGGTCAGACGCAGGAAGCGGGAGGGGGAGAGCACGAACGGCCAATCCACCAGGGCATCAGACTGGTTGTAAACTCTGACCGGCACGCTTGAAATAGCGTCGCAGCGCAAGCGGATGGAGCGATAGACCAGCGGGACCAGCTTGTACGACGCCTGGGTAGTCTTGATCTTGTCCCCGTAATCATCCTCGGATGACGCCCAGGACGGGATGTGGGTGATCGCTTTGATAATCTCGCTATATAATTTCGCCATGTTTACGCTCCAAATAGGATCTCAAAAACTTCCTCTGATAACTCATTATACATCCCACTGGCCGCATCCATCTCATCATCATGCGGCAAGTCTGGTTGTCCGTGCATGTGGTTTAGCCAGCGCTCATTCCACTCCCCCCGCAATAGTTTTACATTTCCAGCCAACGCCTGAGATGCAAGAGGTTTGGCGCGGGTGATTTTGTCACCTTGCGGTGAGACGCCATGAACATCATACCCAGCCAGCATTTTCACAATATAGTTTGCGTCCCGTTTTCCACTGGCTCCGCCCTCCATCTCAAAACAGATCGCAACGTTTTTACCGTCTTGACCGGCTGTATTTTTCATGTCTGTGTCAGTCCGCGCCGGATCAATTTGTTCGGCGGTTGCATCTAAAATATAAGTGATTTTGTCCAGTATCTTACCCTTGCAGGATGCTGTAAAATCTGGATCATGTGATTTTGTTTTCTTTTCTGTGGCTGCCAGATCCCAGAAACGAACCTCACGCCCCCCCGCTGGAACCGCATCAACAATTTCAAACCACGCCTTATTAAATAGTTTCCCCGCCGCCGGTTTTATCAACCAGTTTCCACCGCGCTTACCATCACCGAGTAAACGCTGTCGCTCGATGTTATCCAGTGCCTGTAGATTTGCGAGATAACCTGGATCAGCATCCAACAATGTCTGATTGTCATACACGGTGGATAAAATAAAGGTAACACTTTTGGGGGTACTGTTTGGGTGTTCAGACTGCAAACTCTCTGCATCGTCTGCCCAATAAATACGGTCATGCTCGCGCACCATCCAACGTATCACGCCGGATCGCTCCTGAATGGCATATCCATCTTCTCCAATCCACCACTTCAAAAAATCAGCCAACCAGCCTGGCTCTGGGTTTGCGGATGCTCTGATGTATGGGCGCACACCACACATGGAACGGTTACGAGATAGCATGTAAAAGAACTGCGAGGCTGTAAATGTCTCAAGTTGGTCAAACTCGATCAACGGTATTTGGGATGACTTCCAGCTCTCTTTGTCATCCTCGCGCTGCATGTGCGAGAAAGTGATCTTTGCCCCGCCAGGAAATTTGAATTGGCGTGCTGTCTCGTTTGGATCTGCGTTGAGCAATGGGTATATCTTTTTTGCTTCATCCCACAATGCGCCCTCGTGGGTGATCTCTGGTATGGTGCGCCGGAATATTACTGCCCCAAAATCTTTATTGTTTATGTGTCTCAATGGTTCAAGCAATAATGCCCATGTCTTTCCACCGCCAGCCGACCCTCCGAAAATAGCAATATCAGCTGGGGAGGATAAAAAGGTTTCTTGGCGCGGCTGCGGTCTGATGTCTGTCATTTGTCGCGCCCATTATCCGGCATATATACCATGACGTTTATCTTTTCACCCATACTGGTGAAATCTGTCCGGTCAATAAATAGGCTGTGCATCTTGCCAATCTGATCCATGGCGTGTTGCGCATCGTGCAATTTGACCTTGACCCACTCATCCTCCCATTCTTCTTTATACTCTCCCGATCCTTCCATCCTGCGGGTGCGCTTACTCTCGATCTCTTTGACCAGGTACATATGTGCTTTGGCGCGTGGATCGTTGAAGTTGAAGTACACGAAACCTTCATCTGTTACTCGAATAAATGGCAGCGTGTCTGCCCTGGCCATCTCTCCATAGCGCGCGATCAGTTCATCCACTCCCATGGCCTTTTCTTTCAGGCGTTTGGTTATGGCAGCGGCTATGTTAGGGTTTGTTAGAGCGGTCGAAGCTGAAGATCTGGCAGCGTTATATCCTGATGTTGGATGCAAATCCATATACGCCATGGTTGCGTTCATACCATTTCCAAAGTACGCATCGACGAAGGCTTGTTGCTTCAAAGTAAGGATACCCTTATCCTTTGCTTTTACCTTTGACTTTTTTGCCTTTGGTTTCTTCGCTTTTGGCGTAGGGGGAGTATCTTGTTTTTGGTCTGACATTATCCTCTTTCGCTTGTATCTGAATTGGTGTAACGTTCACAAATAACGCCGCAAGTTCCACCAGCATATTCATTCTTTTGGCTTGCATCATTGCAGCCGCAGCCTCGATGTCTTTCTCTCCCATGTCCAACGTCAATCTTATCCCGCCGTCAGACATGGTTTCAACCTTGATAACCTGTCCGGTAAAATGGATAGGCTTATTACTTGCTGTCATCTTCCTGCTTTCTGTTTCAACAAGTGCGCCAGCCCATTGCTGGAGATAATATCTTCCAGATATTTCACGCGCTCGCGCAGTTCCTGATTTTCACACTCCCAACGTTCATTGATTTTGTCCAGCTGCTTGATTTTGCCTTCAAGTCTGGCTATGGTGTCTTGCTGGATTTGTACCTTGCCAACCAGTTCTGTTATCCGTAACCCGAGCGGCTCGATCAGGGTATTGGCGGCTTTGGTTATGTTCTCAGCCGCACTGGAGGCAGTCACATGGCGGTTGCCCCACACGACAATTATGGTGGACAGGAGACCGCTGCCGAGAATGGTCAGGATCATTGTGGTTAGATTATCCATATCGATTCACCTTTGCGGTAAAGTTGGTTGTCATCAGGATAAATGTGAGTATCGAATGGACGCGGATGCCGGATGACCAGCCGTTGATGGCAGGGGTGATGATCGGATACCCCCCAAGGAAAAGAAAATACGTGTAGAACAAAACAATATGTGCTATACAGACTGTGGCCAGTAACTTACACACTCTCCGGCGGCTGACCCTGTACGTCAGGATCATGTAGATAAGCGCCGCGATGGAGATACCGTACAGTATCGGCGATGTGATCGGGTTTGCCATTTCAGGCTATCCGACTGCAATTGGATCTTTTGCGCTCTGGCTGGATGTCTCAGCTACGACCACCACGGAGTTACCTTTGGGCAGCTCGACGGTCTTTGTTACAGTTGTGGTTGTGTCATTCCGTAAGGTCTTCAGCCATTCAAGTAACCGGTTTATGGTCGTGCTGCCAGTGGATGCTATCAGTCCGGCAAATAGGTAACCAACAATGTCCGCCACGCTCACGCCCAATTTTAAGAACAGGTTGAATTGCAGCAGGAAGGCGCAGGCTGTGCCGATCAGGATTGCTGATAGTAATTTAGTTGAACCTTGCCAGGTGGGGGATGTGATCTTCTCGAACAGGGGCTTGAAGACTTCAATGAGCCTTTCAGCCGCAAACGAGATGGTAAGCAAAACAGCAAACACAGCTATCAAATTTTCGATCATTTTATATCTCCTTCGTAAAGAACGGGAACCATAAATCTATTGTACAACATATTTTGATTGATTAGACAATAGATTGGTGGCAAACGAGTTTGTAAAAAGGCTTGACTTTGATGTGCATACGTTATATAATGTATATACATAAGGAGGTACTATGAATAAAGATGAGAGATTTATTTTCAGGGCAGACAGTGAAGTAAGAACGAAGCTGGAAACATTGGCGGAAGAAAAAGGCATGTCGATGTCAGAGGTTATCCGCACCCTTATTGAAAAGGAATGGCTTATCGCTAAAATTCCTTTGATCGGAACCATCAGCGAGAAGGGTATCAATATCAAGGATCAAGGTTTTTCGCCGCTTAGTTTTGAAAAAACATACGGTCGGAAGCCGGTGGCTGGAATTGATTACTCTGACGATGCGCCAATGTCCCAGGATGAGCACGATTATCTTGCAGGTGAAGGTATCTACGCTTAACCTAAATGCGCCTGGTGCAGGCAGGCGCAAATAGTCGGGTGTCCAATCTAGGAGGAAAAGACAACTCCATGATACAGCATCCGAATATAAAAATCAAGTAGCTATTGGAGGAATGATGTCACGAACTTTGAACGGCAAGACCACTGGCATGGCAGCCCGAATAGAAAAACGGCAGCTCAGGGAAGAATTAGCTGAAGACCGCAATGCAGTATGGTTGAGGGAATACAACCGGGTCGCCCGTGAACTGATGGCTATCGATCCCGACTGTGAGACATGGTTCTTTGCCAGACCTGAGCAGACCAGAGGCGAAATGTACCCGCTGATGGTGGAACGGTTGGAACAAATACAGATGGGGCTGGAAGTACCCAGCGATCAACAAGCCGACGCACGCCTGTGCAATCGGTTTGGAACACAACTATAGGAGGTAAGGCAATGACAGACAACAGCAAGGCAATTGTAAAGAAACCGATGGAGAAGATTCAAGGTTATTTGGAAAGCGAGGTAATTAAGAACCGCTTCGCAACTGTCCTGGGTGAGCAGGGCAGCGCATCCTATATCAGCAGCGTATTACTGGCGGTGGCAAACAAGCCGGAATTGCAGGTATGCACCCCTTCCAGCATCTACGTGAGTGCGCTGCGGGCTGCTACCATGCGGCTGAGTGTGGACGAGAGCACCGGGCAGGCGTACCTTGTGCCATTCAAAGACAAAGCCACTTTGATCATCGGATGGAAAGGTATCTATGACATGGCAATCCGTACTGGCAAGTATCGCCGCATCGAAGTCCATAAACTTTATGAGGGTGAGACCTTCGAGCAGGATCGCTTGACAGGCATGATGTCACTTGGTGGCAGCAAGAAATCCAACAAGACCGGCGGCTGGATGGCAATATTTGAAATGTACCCGCCCAAAGGTCAACGCTCTGGTATGTCAGCCGCCTTATTCATGACAGTCGATGAGATCCACGCCCACGCTGTAAAGTACAGCCGGGGCTATGATCGCAAAGACGGAGCATGGAAAACAGCGACCGAGCAGATGGAAAAGAAAACCGTCCTGCGCTTATTGCTTCGCACACGCGGCTATCTTGACCCCCAGGACGAAGCTGCGATGGCTGAGATCGAAGAGGAAACAGCCGGGCACGACTTGCCGGATGGCAATAGTGACTTCAGCCTCCCGGAAGATGTCTTGGAGATCGAGGCGACCACGCCAGCACCCGACCCAGTTGATGCAGCCTTCCCACCTATGACCGACGAAGAGAAGGCAGCGATCAAAGCCAAGGAAATTGCACAAAGCAAGTTACTCTAATACCCAATCCCTACCCTGTGCGTGTCTGTGGAACACCAGATAGCTTGCCACAATATGACGGCAGGGGGGGGATTACATTCGAGGAGGAATATCATGACAGAAGAAAATGCAGAATATAAAACAGGCGCAGCCGGATTGTTCGCGGTAGCTGCCAGGGGAATACCATCCACTGAAGAATATATCAAGGAAAAGTTGGACCAACTAGCAGAGTTTGAATCGCAGCGAGACCTGATCGAGATCAAAAAACGTGACCTGCTGGATGAAGTGAAAGTCCCGGAAGAAGTACAGACGATCATTGATAATGGATTTTCAGAGATTGCAAAGATAGAAAGTGACCTTAGAAAAACTTTCCTTATCACTGAGAAACAAATACAAGACAAACAACCATTTATCGAGATCCCGGAAGAAGTAAAAGCTATTCTTGCAGAGATAGACCGGAAGCGCGAAGAGATTGCATCAGGACGCAGACAGCGCCAAGAAGCATTGGAACTTAAGATCGTCACGCTGAAGCAAGAAATGCAAGCAGATATTTCCGACGATACACGAGCGGTCTATGCCGATGTTGCCAAGCGCAAGGCTGAGATCGAAGCTGAGTTTGCAGGATCACGCCGGGCAGTGGATGAAAACATTGAGAAGCTTAAGGCAGAGATCAAGGCAGCTACCAGAGAGATCGGGTACACGGTTGATGGTACGAATTACCAGGCTATCTATGTTAAGGGCAAGAAGACTTGGAACGTCAAGCGACTGGATGCCTACATCGAGCGCAACCCGGACATCAAGAGCTGCTATGACGTGGGTGATCCTAGTGTGACCATAAGGAAAAAGTGAGATGAACGAATCAGAGATCAAGAATATCTTAGACCTGCATGTCAAGTGGATAAATGACGAGGACAGCGGTTCCAGAGCCAACCTGTACGGAGCCAACCTGAGAGGAGCCGACCTGAGAGGAGCCGACCTGAGCGGAGCCAACCTGAGAGGAGCCAACCTGTACGGAGCCGACCTGAGCGGAGCCGACCTGAGCGGAGCCAACCTGAGCAGAGCCAACCTGTACGGAGCCAACCTGAGCAGAGCCAACCTGTACGGAGCCAACCTGTACGGAGCCGACCTGAGCGGAGCCGACCTGAGCGGAGCCAACCTGAGAGGAGCCAACCTGTACGGAGCCGACCTGAGCGGAGCCAACCTGAGAGGAGCCGACCTGAGCGGAGCCAACCTGAGAGGAGCCGACCTGAGCAGAACCGACGGGATAATGTCTTTTGGTCCAATTGGGAACCAAAAGCGCATCGGTTACGCCTGGCTGGACAAAGACGGCAAGGCAATAATTCGCCTGGGATGCAGTGAGGAGAACCTGAAGAACACCGCAGCAGCCATTCGCCTGAAATACGGAGCCAAGTCCACTTATGAGGCTATGGTCAAGTTGGCAGCAAAGATAATTGAGGAGCAGAAATGATACCCCTCTGGTTATTCGTGATGATCTTCGTCTGTGTGTTCGCCGGTTTCGCCGCTGGCTGGTATGTGCGCGGGCAGCAGGAGGAGCGATGAAGAAAATTGAAACTAAACCTTTATCAGAAGTCAAAGATGGGGCGTTGTTTTTAGTGGATCTTGAAACCGTGCCTTACCATATGAGAAATGATTACTACAAAAGAAACCTTGTCGTGGAAAGCGGAAAACCGTTATGTGATTTTTGTGATGGAACCGGTAACGAGTTTTATTCTATGTACCGTAAGTGCCCGGTGTGCGGTGGGGATGGGATCAAGAGGGAGATCGAAAAGGTGGCAGATGAACAGAATAAATAATCGGTACTCTCCCAATCCAAAGAAATACAAACCGAGACCACAAACACGAGTTGTTATGCTGTGTCCTGTATGTTTCAAGGTAACAAATATGGAGTGGACACAAATGTGGTTGACAGTCCCAGTGTACACGACGGAAATAGTTTGCTGGCATTGTGAAACCAAAATATTAATATCCTTCGGTGTAAAGGGATTTATTAACAAGAAGCAGGATTAACAATTATAAACAAGGAGAAAATAATGTTTGAAAAAATCGTACTAAATGGGTACATCAAAACAGTTACGACAAACTGGGCAGATGATGAAATAAAAATATCCATAGCTTCGTCCGTCGAGGATGCAGAATTTGAACGGGAAATTATCGGCGGGTTAGCCAGGAATGAAGTACCTTGCTCTCTCAAGATCCACGAAAAAGACGGCGACGAAAACCTGACAACTACAATTGATTGTTGGGTGCAATCGGTCAAGACAGACCACAAAACTTTGCAAGTGAATATCTCTGTGCAGGCACGCGTGACCGAAGATAATATTATCAAGGCGCGCTCTCTGGGTATGCTATCCACAAGGGATAAACCAATTACTGCGTATTTTGAAAGCCGCCAGTCAACCATGAGGTTTGAAGTCAAAGAATTTACTATGACTTCGGAACAATAAATGACACAACTAATCAGCCTGGATCAGCACGACATTTCCGATGTGAGGCGGATCGCCAGCCTGCGGGTGGAATATTGTCAGCAGGTCCAGGCTGGTTATTCGCCTTACTTCGCAGGTGATCGGCTGGAGCATGAGATCAATTCCTTCGGCGCTGAGGTCGCATTTTGCAGGATGACCAGAGCCGCGCCGGATATGAACCCCCGACACTTCATGCCCTACGATGCCATTGTAAACGGGCAGCGCATTGACGTGAAATTTTCGCTCAGGATGGATGCCCGTCTGCAGGCGAAGGCTATTAAGGAATGGAAAACGAAACCGGATTATTTCGTACTGATGGTCGGACGCCTCCCTGTCTATTTATTCTGCGGGTACATGCGGGCTGATGATCTGCTGAGACCTGGCAGGATCGACGCGAGCACAAGGCAATGGACGGCGGTGTATTCGGCAAGTCAAGATGAGCTGTACCAGGAGATGTATTAGGAGGAAGACATGATTAAATACTTTCACGAATTGACCAAAGAAGAATTTGACAAATTGCTTGAGAAGAAAATGACTTGGGCTGTATGTGCAAAACTATATCCACAACCACCATGGTGCGAATATACCGATGCTGTATGCGGAATGATGGGATGCTGGTCGCTGATGGGTTTTCATATTATCAACAAAGATTCGTGTGGCAACTGCGATTGTATAAAAATTGATGCTTAAACTACGCAACTTCACCAAGCTATTCATCCTCCTCGAAATGCTTGACATCCTGACAACCATGATCGGGCTGTCCTACTTCGGCATGATCGAGGGCAACCCTGTATTTTCCAGTATGCCGATGTGGAGAGCGTACCTGATTAAGCTGATGTGGATAACCTTCTTCATGGGTGTGCTGGAATATCCAATAAACATACCGGCGCTGAGACGGCTGGTTCCTGCGTACTGGCTTCCCTGCCTGGTATCTCTGTACCCGGTGGTAAATAATATCTACATAATAGGGATATTGATTTGATGCTTGACATTGGTTGCGGAGATAGCTTATAATGGATTTACAACTTAGGGCGAAAGCTCAAAGCCGTTGGCAGGCGGTACAGTCACAAACGAAAACTCTTTTTCTGGTTATCGTTCTGTTAGCCCAACCTTAGTGACTGAAGGTTCTGCCGAACTGGACGATAGGACGATAACCAAAAGAAGAGTTTTTT
>Ga0209416_1001723_pt1 | contig 13883 bp, 14 predicted proteins | sample RifGroF1_FD_184001 | JGI IMG/M metagenome (GOLD analysis project Ga0209416, IMG submission 184001) | Groundwater microbial communities from Rifle, Colorado, USA - Groundwater F1 (SPAdes) (version 2) | ecosystem: Environmental > Aquatic > Deep subsurface > Groundwater | place: Rifle, Colorado...
CGCCGAGGAGCTCGGGCGCGACGAGGCAGCCTACAGGCAGGCGCTTCTCGGTGTGCTGGAGAGTGAGCGATTCATCCGGAACGAGTTTCTCGACCCCGATAGCTTCAGCACCGGCGACGTCTTCATGAACGTCGGAGACAATGGAAACAGAACGTACTGGCTTAATATCCGCGCGGAGTGCGACTGCATTACCCGTGATGCCGGAACGCCGGCGATGTTCCTGCTAAAGGGACAACCCATTGCCGACGGTGGATTGACTTTCATACCCGGCGCCGGAGCGGTCGCTGAGCGCGACAACGAAGCCATTGTCTACGCGATGTATGAAGGCACCCACGTGCGCTTCCGGTTCTTGGAGGACATCAAGATTCAGAAGTGGGCAGGGCAATCAGGCTGGAAAAACAAGCGTATCGGGCGACTCCTGCCGCCTTTTCTCACGCGCCTGCTTGAGCGTTACGCGGCCTATTCGCACCGCCCCGGCTTGCCCCGAGTGCCCACAGTACTATTGCCGCCGGAGGAGACAGGTAATGACAACAACGTTCCGGGCACGGGCGGCTAGTCGTAGGTCACCGTCGCCTGTCAATGGTCCGGACTGCGCGTAACGCAAGCCCAGGCATTTCGCTCTGCCGGGGCCGCAAGCCTAAAGCAGGGGAATCAAATGGCGCGGGCGCATCCGCTTGAATGCGCTAGGGAGTCGCATCCGATGGCCACAGGATGCCCCCGGGCCGTAGCCATCGGAAGATTCGTCGCAATCGAAGCTCTCGGGTCGCCAGACCCCCTTGCAGCAAGCCGAGGATCAAGTAGTCCGCATCGAAGAGATCCCGAGCAAGTATCGGTGTCATGCGCTCTACGGAGGCGTCGGAGTCAAATTCACGACCTTGATCAAGTGCGCGCTGAAGAGCCAACGCATGGATGACCTGGAAATGCACCACGATGGCGCTATCGGGTCCCAAGGCCTCGACCGGCGGCAACCAGACGTTGCCGCCAGGGTCGCGGGAGCCGCTGAGGAACTCCCGCACCGTCGTCAGGTCCGCCAATCCGGTGCGAATCATCTGCGCCGCCTCCGGCCGCTTCACGCCGTGCTCGGCACACACCTCGTCAACGCGCTGGACCAGCAGCCGAATGCGGTCGACGTACTCACGGACCCGGGACTCGTGTCCCGTGCTCTCGCGATCAACCTTCTCCGCAACGTCCGCAGGGAGGGGGTCCCCGCCACGTAGGATCTCGTGGAACCTGTAATCCCAGTCGACGGGATGCGCATCTGGCTGCCCCAGGGGTGTACCGTGCGTCAACTCGTACTGCAGGTGGTGGCCAACGTGATGAGAAAGTCGGATTGGGTTGTTGCCAGCAGGCAGGGCTCCGAAACAACGGCTGCGAGTGATCGCATCGGCCTTAAGGCACTCGAAGAACAGGACATCCGGCATAAGCAATCGATACTGGGACGCCAAGGCCCGGAACTCCGCAGGCGACAGGCTCTGCAGGACGTTCTTGTCCAAGATCAACCCAGGTCGATGCAATGTGTCCATTCTTTGCCGCCTTATCGTTTGCGGAAAATTGAGTCGACCGGAAGCAATTTCAAGTCCTCGCGGGGGCCGTAGTCGTAAGCGCTTCCGCGAGAAACCCAACGCTCCTGCACCCCCGGCGGCATGAGATCTCCGGGCCCACGGACGACCAGGCGGCTATCAGGATGATTCGGATGGAATCGATTGGTCGCCCCCTTGACCTGCCCCAAACTTAGGGCCAGTGACTATCTCGTAGGCACATTGGTTGAAAACGGACGCTGGACCCTGAACCCGGTGGGGCTGGGGGCTCCTCGTTCGCCTAGTCCGGGCGAGGGGGGGGCTGCGTGCTATCTGTGGAGAGGGTGCAGTTTGGTGCCTCGTAGAACGGATTAACTTTACCCTCCGCCAGCCAGGCCGACACAGCCTGCTGTTCCTTGATGCAGAGCAGATCCACCGTCGCCTCTGACTTGGTGCTGCCGGTCTGAATGGCCGTCGCCATTGCGCGGCCGGCGCGTTCTTCGTCTAGGGCCTGCCCCACCACGGCGATAACTAACCAGGGGTGGTCGAGGTTCGTGTGCTATCGAGACTCGCACAGATAGGCTCGATGCACGCCGGGAAAGGTAGCCAGCACTCTTCTTGCGATTGATTCCAGTTCCGCAGGCGAGGCCGTCGCCGCCGAAACTGCAATCTGGAGGTCCTGCCTCAGCTGCTCCGTGGAAAACCTTGCGACCGTTCCATATGCAAGAATCGCCTGGATCTCTTCGGGATATAGGGTGAAGCGCCGATGGTTGGGATTGAGCATGAATGTCGCCCCCGGCGTTGCCTCGAGCAAGTGGCGCCCGGTGAGCTTAACGCGACGCCACCCGGCAGTAGTGGCCCTTGAAGCTCTATTCCTGAAGCTGCTCGAGCATCCGACGGGGCATCCGGCCTCCTTGTGGAGTCGGTTCTCATCCGTCTTCACCGCGTGGTCGAGCCAGGCCGTGAAGCCATCGAGCACCTTCAGCCTCGACGGCCGCTGGTAGGCCATCTGCGTCCGGTGCGCGGGTTCCCGGAGCCAGGTCTTGATGGTATTGCGGGACAAGTTCGTCCGCCGGGCGATCTCGCAGATCGACAGCCATTCGCGCAGCCTTAGCCGCCGGACCTTCGCGTACATCGACATGGTGTGCACCACTTCTCCCCAGAGGCCTGGTCGCCTGCAAGGTAGGGGGAAACACCCCGGTCAATTTCAAACGCACCGAACCGCCGCTTGCGGAGCCAATTCTCAACGCGCATCAAAACCTTCGGCTTCCAAAGGAGCCAGCCCACATCGCGTCTAGTCGTTCTCCACTCTGTCCGCCGGGAAGACCGGAAGCATTAGCACAAGAATCGTTAGAAGAAATCCGAGCATCCTGGCTTCGAAGTAGAGGAATATCTGCAGAAATACGCAGGCGCAATAGATAGCCCAAACTAACACTCTGCCGTTGGAGCTGCTAATTCGATTCAGATTCCGAACTCGCACTGAGCCTCTTCTTCTCTCGTCCCAGCGAATGAATGCTGAGTATGCACAGGAAAATACTCCCGACAGAGCCATATAGATCCAAAACTGACCTTTCTCGGACTGGCGCGTAGCCGCATCAACAACAAGATTCAGGACCGCAAGGAAGAGAGGGGACGAAAGTTGTAGTGCCAATACGGCAGAGAAGATCAGACTGGCAAATGAGTCCTCTTCGTCTCGCAAGGCTCTAGACAGCTCGAACACGAGCCTATGCGTCGTGATGCGCATCATCGTTCAAAGTGCTCCATGTCATAGGGGCCGGGCTCGCTAATGCAACTAGTGGGATTGGCTCGGCAACCCGGCGGCGTTAAGTGATGTCCTACGGCTCGCCAGCCATAGATCCGGCCGCCTGTCGGATCCGACATGTACACCTGCTGGGCACCCAAGTCGACGACACTCCACGCAATAGCCGCCTCGGGTGCAATGACCTTAAATCCAACGGCCGCCATGATCGAGAAATTTAGGCCGCTATGACCCACAGCAGCGGCGTCCCCATTCATGACTCCAGAGACGCCTTCTTGTGCGCTAATAAGAGCGCCGCCAGCTAATCCTAAGTTCCGCAAATACTTCCCCAGTCCGTGGAAATCGCGAGCTTGGCGCATCAGCTCCTTTTCGTTAGTTGGGGCCAAAGCGATCAGGGTCTGCCCAGCTCTCTCCGTCGCCAGTCCAGTTGAGTCGATTACGATAGCTGTTGCGGATGCCACATCGGCAAGATCAGATTCGTCAATTCCCTCTGGTTCTGGTGTACTTTCACCTTGCCTCTCGCCGAGGTTTTCGCTAGCTGTGAATCCACCACCACCAAGTCCTGTAAGACTGAAAGTGCCGGACATGGTGCAGGTGCCATCCAAGTTGGTGATTCGAGATCCAACACACCTGCCGTCTGGATCGATATTACTCATTGGGTTGTTTGCGGCATAGTTGTATCTATTGAAGTTCCATCCCGTATTAATATTGGATGCGATCGGATCCGCGCTCATAAATCGACCGGCTACCGGATCATAGTAGCGCTGCTGCATGTAGACCAGATTCGTCGCCGCATCATTCTGATGCCCGGCAAAGCCATGCCCATTCACCCACGTACCGTCGGCAGGTTCGCCGTAGGCGGTCATGCGCTCGCGTCGTATTACCGTCCCGGCCGCGTCGGTGACCGCTACCAGGCTACCTAGCCCGTCGGTGTGCTGGTAATTCAGGTCAGGACTGCCGCCGTAGGGGATGGTGCGCTTAGCTACCAGGTTGCCAGACAGGTAGATGTAGGCGTGCGTGCGGCTCAATTTCTGATTGTCGGCATACAGCAGCTGCCCGGCCCGGCTGTATTGGTACCAAGTGGCGGCGCCACCTGAAGTTTCGCGCACACGCCGGCCCAAGCCATCGTACTGATAGCTACTATTTCCAAGACTTGCGGTGAGCATGCGGTTGGCTCGGTCGAACGTGAACGTGTCGGTGCCGGGATTGCGGGCTACTGTGTTGCCCCGCGCATCGTAGCCGAACGTGTTCAAAGTTGTGCCGCCTGGCGTCTTCAGTGTGGCCAAGCGCCAGTCACTGCCGTATTCATAGCGAAGCTGACGCAGCCCTTGGTCAGCCTCTCGAAGGTTGTCCAAGGGGTCGTAGACCCAGCGGGCGTTGCCGCCATAGCCAGTGGTGTTCGTGACCGTAAGAAGGCGATCCACCGCGTCGTAGCCCATGACGCGATCGCCACCGGGCTCGCCTAGCACCGCATCGACGATCTTCGTTACATTGCCATTGAGATCGTAGGTGTAAGTGTCATCGATGGCCACGCTGGTCCCCAGAACGTCGCGACTGCGTAGCGGCAGCTGGCGGGCATTCTGGGTGAGGGTATGCAGCATGCCATTGCCATAGGTGAATTGCTTGATGTCCCCGTTGGGGAAGTAGCTCACAGTGGTTGCGTACGATCCGGCCTGGGTGGCTTGGCCCAGCGCGTTCGGGGCAAAGCTGACCGAATGGCCGTCGGGGTACGTGATCGTCGCCGGGTCGCCCAGAACGGAGTAGCCGTGTTCTGTCAACCAGTTGATGGTTCCGGTTTGCAGCCGCTCTGAGGTCAACAGGCGGCGCTTGTTGTAGGTATAGGTCAGCGTGGTTCCGCCAGTGCTGGTGGTGTTCACTGAGCCGTCGGCGTAATAGGTCGTGCTGATGTCTGCTGTCGTGTCTGGGTAGTTGACCAGCGTCAAGCGGTTTCGGTTGTCATAGGTGCGGACGACCCGCTCTGACGTTGGCACGCTGCTGCGGTCACAGGTCGGAGTCGTAAGCGCACTGCCCTCGGCTGTCCAGGCAATGTTTTGGGCCCCGTCGTACTCGATCAGCGTGGCTCCGGTCTCAGGCTCGATGCGCTTACAAAGCCGCTGGTTGATGTCGTAGACGTAGGTGCGAGTAGCTGAGACGGATCCCCCGCCGTAGTTGCCGGACCGGATCACCTGGGTCGGTTTGCCCAGCACGTCGCGAACGATGGCGTTGATCTGCTTCTCGGGCTGGCCATTGGCCGTAATGATGCTCAGCGGCGAATCCGTCGACGGCGTGTCGAAGGCCTGGTAGGTCGACTCGGTAAAATAGCTCCGGGGGTTCCGGACCGCTGTGCTGAAGCCGGCCTGATAGAAGTAGGTCGTCACGGCGGGCCCGCCATCGGCCGTCTTGCTCACGCTGGTGGGTCGCCCCAGGGCGTCGTACATGGTTGTGGTGCCGGTGGTGCCGAAGGAGCTGATCGAGGTGGCGGTGCTACGGGGATAGCCGGCAAAGCTGACCCGCCCCTCATGGTCGTATTTCCAGCCCAGGAATCGCTGGGTGGCTGTAGCCGCAGCATTGTCGTACTCCCGCTCGACCACGGGGCGCCAAAGTGCGTCGAAATAGATCTCCTTGCGGTAGTTGCCCCGGGTCACCGTCTGGCGCCAATGGCCGGCAGGAATGCCGTACTCCGTGGCCGCGACCTTGGCGTAGGCAATGGTCGTGGCTGCCCAACTAACCGTATCGCCGGTCGGGTGGGTCAAGCTGGTCATCCGGCCCAGCGCGTCGTAGCCATAGCTCGTCGTGTTGTTGAGCTCGTCCTTGACGCTGGTGACGAAGCCATGGGCGTTCACGGTGGCCGTTTGTGTGACGCTGCCCGGGAAGGTCACGGCCCTCGGGATTCCGCGGTACCAACTGCTCAGCGACGTCGTGTTGTTGTTGCCGTCCTTGATCGTGGCGATGGTGCCGTCGGCGTTGTAGGTCAGGGTTTGGACAAGCAGACCATTGCTCAGCGTAGTGCCGGCTGTATAGAAGTGCGTCGGCAAAAGGCTGGTGGAGTCGAAGCCCGTGCGGGAGGTATAGACCCCCGACTCGACGTTGCGGGTGTTCGCAATCTGCCCCATGACCCACTTGCCGGTGTGGTCGTAGTAGGTCGTTTGGTCAGTTCTCGCATGACCCAGGGTGCTGGCCCGGTACTCCTCGGTGGGCCTGGCCAGGGCGTCGAACGCCGTGGCGGCCCACACAAAGTTCGTTCCTTGCTGAGTGATAGTTCGCTCCAGCAACGGACGGTGGTACTCGGACGGGAAGCTCGCATAGTTGACCTGGGAACCTTCTCCGAAACTTGCAAGGTAGGGCGTTGTCGCCGCAAAGTTCAGATCATATTCGTATAGCGTGGTGCGAAGCGCGTTCGCCGGGTCGACTGCCCCGGTCCCGACCTCCACCATCTTGAGTTTCCCCTCGTCGTAGCGGAAGGTGTTGCCGTAGGTGTAGCGCGTCCACTCTCCATTCGGACCCGACACAACGGTCTTGCTGGAGCCCGCGCACGCAGCGGACTGGCAGGGAGGCGCCCAGCAGTCGTAGTACGGGACGCCCATCCCGCTATTCCAAGCGGTGCAGACCGGGTAGGCCAAAGTGGTCCCGGGATAGCGATGGATGCTCTTTCCTGACGTGTAGCTGTAGTTCCAGGTGGCCGCCGTCAAACCGGGTCCGGAGACCTGCTTCGACTTAAGCGTCAGTGCATGGTAGGAGATGGGGAACAGATTTGCGTCATCATTCGTGTCGTTCTGTGACGTGACGTTTCCACAATTCAGCGTCACGCTGCTGCGCCCGTGTTCCTTGATGTTGACGGTGAAGGTTCCCACCGCGCCAGCAGGGTGAGTGATTGTGCCGACGGGTTCGCTGGCGTAATTGACCGGTGTTTCCAGGATCGAGCAGCTTCTGTAGATCTCGCCGGGTGCGAAAACTTCCGTGTACTGAATCTCCGCGGTCGTGAACGCGCTGAAGGCAATAGTCCACGCAGAAGTGTCAGGCAGGGTGACCTGTGAAAGCGTTTTCCGGCCCGAAGTGAGACTGGTATACGTGTAGCTCCAGGTCCGAGTGCCATCGCTGACAGTGGCGATATGGCCACTGCTGTTGTAAGTGACGCTAAGCGTCCGGCCGTCGCTGCTCGTGATTGCCGGTTGCGCGGTGCCGGCATTTAGGCGGCCCGGCTGATTCCAGGCATTGCTGTACTTGAACTGCACCCAGTTGCCGAAGCGGTCCTCAATGCGGGTGGCGTAGAGGACGTTCTTGCGGCGATCCGTTGGAATCTCGCCCCCGAGGCCCTGAATCGGTGTCGGTCGACGCAGGGGCGGCTCATAGTGCTGAGCCATCCAGTCAAACCAGTACTTGGTGCCATCCGGCGTGATGGCTAGGAAGCCCTCGCCAGTCCCATTTTGGATGCTGCTCAAGCACGAGAGATGGATCTGCTCGCCAGCGATCCAGAGCCAAGGACCGCCTGTGGTCGGCTTTGTTACGCCCGCAGCGGTCTTAAGCATTTCGCCACCACCTACCCCCGGAATACTCAAGTTGAGTCCATTCCAGAAGTCCGAGAGCAGATAGCCACCCGGCGGAAGAGGTGGAACTGTCTGGTTGGAACAGCGACTGGTCGAGCCGCCCGCCACCAGCCAATCGGTCGCAAACACGCCGCTGATCTGGGGAAGCTGAATATCCCAGTCGGCCAGCATGGCGTCGGTCGTGTAGTACCTGCGGTCCCGGACCGAGTAGGAGCGGCCGAAGGCCACGGGCAGGCCGCTGTTTCCGGGGATGCTGACATCGACCGCAGAGAACGACAGGGCTCCGTTGCTTAGGCTGACCTCGTCGCCAAAGGCATTGTTGCCAAGTGGCGCGACTTTTTCGCTGGACTTGATCCGGTTTCCCACCTCTTCCCAGGGCGCTTTGCCGCTCTGGGCATGGGCAGCGCCCGCAGTCAGCAAGATTAAGGCAGCGGCTACAAGCTTTCGCATGACGGACGCTCAGTTGGTTGTGTTTCCGCTTCAACGGCGGAACTGCTCGTTGACCGGCCATAAAAAAGTGAGACTTTCGTCACATCGCGAAAAATTCTCAGAAGGCCGCTGGCCGACCCGTCGCCAGCCGTTCGTTCATCTGGACAACCCTAACCACGGAGCATGCCAATGAAGCCCCTCGCCGTAATGAGTCTGGTCACGGGTCTCCTCCTGGCGGCCCTTCCCGCCACGGGCTCGGCGCAGGCGCCCGCTGATCTGGAGATCTCCGTTTCCGCCCCCACCGTGGCCCGCCTGTCGGGCGACACAGAGATCGTGGTGAGCTTGACTAACGTTGGGAACAAAGCGATCACCCTGCCTAGTCAGCCAGGCTGGGATGCGGAGGGTGGCTTAACGCTCAGCATTACCCAAGTAAATGGAGCACGAGTGAACCGGCCGGTTCAGAGCGACGAGCCACTACGTAAGCCGGTCCGCTCAAGGAGCGGAAGTAAGATGGCCCTTGAGGCTGGACACGCCCTCGACTATTTCCACGTGATACAACTCGGCGATCTAATCAGAGTACCCGGAAGCTATCGGCTGGTCGTCACATATCGCAGAGCGGGGATGTCAGATCTCGTCTCAGATCCGGTGGAGCTCGTCGTCGTCAATTAGGCAGGCAAGGTTGAATCAGCGTCTGACCAGTGACTGGCCGTTTAGCTGTCTGGCGAATTCTTTGCACTGGAATGAAGCCCTCTCGGGGGGGCGAGGCAGAGGCCTATAATTGCTGCGTGCCCTGCCGAGTGAAGAGCTATGACCACACCTGCCGAGCGTATGCGAAACCTAGTCCAAGCTGGAGCCTTCCTGAAGGAGGTCCGGGCTAACGAAGCGCTACCTACACAACTTCGTGAGGAAGCGGATCGTCTGCTAAGGCACTATCCAACGGTTGTAGAGCTACAAATGTTGGCGAGCGACTGCAGCATGCTTGCGGCCGAAACTGACTGGGACTGGGTGCGGAATAGTCTTTGCGGTGCGCACACATGACGATGCGTCACTTGCATCGGGCGGCGGCGGGTGCCTCTGTCCCACTTTTCATGGGACCCATGCGGTGAAAGCACGGAGTTTTGCCGTCAACGGCACCGCTAGAGGACACCGCCTCCCAGTGGGCGGTGTGCGTCCAGCTTACATCCAGGCTCTTCGGTGAGTTCTCCTGGTATCAGCCTCGACGCATTCTGTGCAGCGTTTCTATTGCTGGGTTCTGACAAGGCTAGTTCATGCACGCCGCTGAGATCCTGTCTCTATAGTGTTCTCAAGCTGCCCCCTCATGATGTGCAAACCAATCTGCGCCATACCATTTGGCTTGCAGTGAGGCGCAACTCGATTCAATAAGTCAAGTCCGCGGCGTTCAAACGTTTTTACGTCCCAATGAGGCACGACATTTTCTCGATACATGGCAACAGTTTGGGAATAGCTGCCAAGCGCTGTCAGGTACTGCTCCAGTGCCTGCTGGAAGCGCTTTTCGCTCTCGCCATCAAGCCGCTCGCGGAGCCCGTCCAGAATATCTCCGAGGGTTGTTGTTTCCGTAAGCTTCCTTTCCTCAAGCCTTTCGATCCCCCGCGCCAACTCCGCCAAGCTCCGAAGATGTTGCTCCGCCCATGCGCGGCGTTGCGCTGCAGTGGATTGCTCGTGCTGGATGATGATAGTGAGCACTAAGCCAAAAACACCAAGCATTGCAAAAAGAGGCCCAGCCACGCCCCCAAAGTAGTCGCCAAACGTTGCCCAGTCCGAGGGGTTGCGACTTATCTCTCCACCGAGAAGCAGCGCATATGGCGTAGCGACAAGAACAGCGATGAGCAGCGCACCCGCGCCCATCACCACAGCTAGCTTTACCGGCAAGTCATCAGACATCCAGTCAATCGCTGTGCTCAGCCAGTTCTCATGCTCGTCGCTCATAGCGCTACTCCTATTCAGGGCCCCGGGGTATTTTTAGCCGCGTCTTCACGGACTCTGCAATCTGCTCACGTCTCGCTGCAAGCTCAGGGCCTCCTACGGGGTCGTTCAAGAAACCAAGAGGCTCCGGACAGCCGGGGGTAATTCAAGCTATGGAAATACCGTCTGACTTGATCGTCGGTGCTGGCCTAAGCTGGCCAAGCCGCTGGTGCTGCCCGCGGCCAAGCCCGGTCAGCTGCCCCCTTCGCTTCAAGCCCTAAGCGGACAGCCGCCGCAAAGGGGAGTACTGCCGCATCCGAAGACTGAGAGGTTCTCGATAGGCTAGAACTCGGACACTGAAGTCCGATTTTTCGCCGGATTGTTTGCCGGCCAAGCTCGACCTACACTTCCTTCCAATAATCGGCGTACGGCCAAAAGAGCGGGCACCGACCAGATGTGAAATCGGACCCCGGGGTCCGCATATTTGATACTTGTATCCCATCCTCAACATTAAGGAAATCTAGTGGCACATCTTAAAATCGAGCCTGTCCGGCTGAAGACTTCAGGCGGATACGATGTTGAGATTTACGGAATCGATCCGGCCAGTTCGGACTGCCTGATCGGTGAGATAAAGACTCAGTACGGTGGCCCTGCAATGTGGGACATCCATGGGCGCTGCCGAGATCACGACGTTGTCTGCAATCTTGATGTTCGGTCAGATGAGTTTGTAGAGCTTGAGCGGCTTGCTCGTGCTCTGGTAAACGAAAAATATCTGTAACAGTTGGGGCCGGGATACAAGAGTTCGTTCAAGCCGACGCTGCTTCGCGACGCGGCTTGTCTCAGGCGCTAGATCCGCTCTTGGCCCGAGGCCGACTTGGTGAGCCACAGAGACGGCGCGATGGGTGCCGGTGGTACTTTCGGCCGGGACTGAAACCGTGGCAAATATCGCGTGAAGCAAAATGCACCTGTCCCGAATCTCACTGTAGCTCGTAAAGGACTGATCGGATGCGGATCGGCTTCGGCGAAATGCTAACGCAGGCGACAGTAATGGCCGATCGCTTGGCTGCCAGGAGGTCTGCCCGGCCGATCGTCTTCCTAAGTGATCAGCCTTCGGAATTGATGCCGACCCTCCTTCGCATCGGCAATCATTTATCCTCACAGGGTCACGACATTGTCATCGTCCACGATCCTCCAAATGCGGGCCCCGGAATTGAAGGCTTGACGAGCGAGCCGATGGGCAGTCCCAGTTTTCGCTTGTTGTTGATCCCCGATATCCACCAGCTAAACCGACGCATTCTTGCGAGGTTGCTAGACGACCTTCATTTGGTGGCGCGGGACGGTCTCCCCGTAGGCTGCATCGCCACGGGATCTGCAGAGACACCGAAGCTGGTCGGAGAACTAAGGTCGTTCGCAGAACGGCTTATCGAGTTCAGGCGTACCTCGGTCCCGTAAATTGACCTACAAGAGCGAATCTGGCGGCAGTCGCCAGATTTCGCTTTGGACCATGGACTGCTACCGACCCGAAGCGGACGTTAGCCATTCGCTTCTGACAGCGGCTGGAACGATAGGCCATTGACATCCTTTCGCTCGACCGCATCTCAACACCCTAGCTATAACGTGGGGGAGACATGAAGCTAAAGCGCGACGCCAAAACACTAAAAGCCAAGGCGATTGCATCACTCAAGCGCGCACTTGAGGCATTCAACAATCACGATGACGACGGGAGACCGGAAACCGTCCTCCTGCTGATGCAGCACGCTTGCGAAATGCTAATTAAGGCCCTATTGATTCAGAACGGAAAAGGGGTGTTCGACAAGGAGAAGGGCACCTCCATCGGGGTCGACAAGGCGCTCAACATTGCTCAGTCGAATGGGTGGCTGAATTCGACCCAAGCTGGTGCGATTCGAGTGATCGACGCGCTGCGCGATCAAGCGCAGCACTGGATGGTAGTGGTTCCGGAGGATGTCCTCTATATAAATGCGAGGGCGCTTATCACCGCTGTGGATGAAATCCTATCTGGGCATTTTGATGACACTCTTTCTGACAATCTTCCCGTTCGGGTTCTGCCGCTATCGACCCAGCCTCTCCCCGACTTTCTGTTGATGGTCAATCGCGAATACGCGCAAATTCGCGACTTGCTGGCCCCGGGGAGAAGGGCGCGTGATGAGGCGAGGGGTCGAATCACGGCCCTACTGGCAATGGAAGCCCACATAAGTGAAGAGGTGGCGGTCTCCAAGCGTGACTTGGACCGAATTGAAGAAGCTATCAAGGCAGACACGTCAGTGGAACGGGTTTTTCCACGATTGATGACCCTAGCAACTAACGTGGAAGGTGAGGGCCCAACGCTTCGTGTTCGCATCACCAAGTCTGAAGATGCGCCAGCGATTCGCTACGTATCCGGCGATGACCCAGAAGGGGCTGCCGCTATTCGTGAGATTGACCTCCAAAGAAAGTACTACCTTAGCCCGAGCGAATTGGCTCAAAAGTTGGGATTGACACGAAATAAGGCCAAGGCAGTTCGTGACTATCTGCGAATTGATGAAGATCCGGCGAATGTCATCACTTTTGAGTTCGGATCTCAGAAGCACCCGAGATACTCCGACAATGCTTTACGTGCGCTCCGGGAAGCCATCACGCCAGAGCTGGTCGAGCAGGCCTGGGCGGATAGAGCTACCAAGAAGCGTTAATGGATGCTGGCAGTCATATCTACCTCTTGTGCTGTTTCGAAAAGGGTCGGCTCCGGACCGGATCGCGACAGTGGAAGCGATCCGGCCGCGGGCTACTCCCTAAACCTCAGTCTGCTCGGCAATCTCCAGTGCGTCGTCAACCTCGATGCCGAGGTATCGAACGGTGCTCTCGAGCTTGGTGTGGCCCAGGAGAAGCTGCACCGCTCGTAGATTGCGCGTCCGCCGGTAGATCAGCGAAGCCTTGGTCCGTCGCATCGTATGCGTCCCATACGATCCGCCCTCGAGTCCGATGGAGTCGACCCAGCTGTGGACGATTCGAGCGTACTGACGTGTCGAGAGGTGGTGCGGGGCGCGCAACCTCGTCGGGAACAAGTAGTCACAGGGGCGGAGGGCGGCGGCTGCTATCCACGCGGACAATGATTCCCGGTGACCTGAGACGAAACGTGTAGCCATTTGGATAGTGAGTTCTCTACCCTTAACAGGCAAGGAGAGCTCCATGAAGAAGCGATTCACCGACGAGCAGATCATCTCGATCCTGCGCGAAGCTGAGACCGGCGCGATGCCGATCAAGGCGCTGTGCAAGAAGCACAACCTGACCGAGCAGACGTTCTTCCGCTGGCGAAACAAGTTTGGCGGCATGGACGTGCCCGATGCCCGCCGGCTCAAAGACCTCGAGTCCGAGAACAGCCGGCTCAAGCGGCTGGTGGCCGAGCAGATGCTGGTCATCGACGGGATGAAGGAGATCGTCCGAAAAAAATGACGACCCCGTCGGAACGACGCGACACGGTCCAACTCCTGGTCCGTCGGGGTATCTCGCAGCGAAAAGCCCTTGGGTATCTGGGTTTGAGCCGCCGCATCGCCAGCTACGTCCCGCGCCAGGCCGCCAAGGACGAGGCCGTGGCGCAGCGGCTGCTGGCCGCGTCGCCGGAAGTGCCGCGGTTCGGGTATCGCCGCATGGCGGCCTGGCTGGCCCTGGGTGAGGCCCGCGTCCGCCGGCAATGGCGGGCGCTGGGCCTGAATATCC
>Ga0209416_1001725_pt1 | contig 13867 bp, 16 predicted proteins | sample RifGroF1_FD_184001 | JGI IMG/M metagenome (GOLD analysis project Ga0209416, IMG submission 184001) | Groundwater microbial communities from Rifle, Colorado, USA - Groundwater F1 (SPAdes) (version 2) | ecosystem: Environmental > Aquatic > Deep subsurface > Groundwater | place: Rifle, Colorado...
TTATATAAAAAACAGATTTCAGTAATAACAACCAATAAACAATTAAAAACAATCCTTTTTCGTTATAAGCAAGCCCTCTGTCCTTTGTCTCCCCAAATTCAAAACCGTTACCGCTTAACGGGGAAAAGAAAAAAGAGGGGTTTGGGGAGAAAAAGGAAAGGGGGCGTCTTTTCAAAACCCGGTCTTTTGTAAGGGCGTTATGACAAAGCATAAAACTTTTATCATTTCTACAAACTTTTATTTGAAAGAATAATCAAAGGCTGGGCGGTTGGATTGTAACCGCTAAAATAACCACATCTTGACTCTAAAAAAACAAACTGTCATAATCTCTTAAAAAATTTAGGAGAAATTTTATGTCAGAAAGAAAAAGTGCCGATTTTTGGAAAGAGCAGGTTGAAAAATGGAGGGCGAGCGATTTAAGTCAAAGTGAATATTGTAGGTTAAATAATCTTAATAAAGTTAGTTTTTCTAAGTGGAGAAATAAACTTTTTCCAAACCAAGAGATATCAAAATCAGATTTTATTAGTATTCAAGTTGATAAAACAACACAATATTCTGAAATTGAATTATTTTTTAAAGAAGATTTTAAGTTTAAACTGAAAGCCGATTTTGACCGGGAGTTGTTAAAAAAACTTCTGGAAGTTATCGGGAGCATTGAATAATGATACTCGATTGGACAAAAACAAAAATATTTTTAAGACCGGGTGTGACTGATTTTCGAAAACAGATTAACGGGCTTTCAATAATTGTTAAAGAGGAATTAAAAGAGAATATTTTTTCAGGATTTCTTTTTATGTTTTGTAATAAAAACAGGAGTCGGTTGAAAATTCTTTATTGGGACAAGACCGGTTTTTGTTTGTGGATGAAACGACTTGAAAAAGATAAATTCCCGTGGCCTAAAAATAATGAAGAAAAATTAGAAATTGATTTTGAAAAGTTTAAAATGTTGCTTGCCGGAATCGACTTTTTTCATACTCATAAAGAGTTAAAATTTACAAAAATATTATAAAAAAATAGTAGCTTTTTTAAAATAAATATGCTATAACTCTTGTTATGAATGAAATAGAAGAATTGAAGAAAAAACTAACCGAATTTGAAGTTGAATGTAAACAGTTGAAAACTGATAATAAAAAACTTGAATTCGATAAAACTATTCTCGAAGAAAAAGTGGATTTCTTAACCAAAAAACTCTTTGGCTCAAAATCTGAGAAGATAAAAAAAGATGAAACTCCTGACCTTTTTAACGAGGCAGAAAAAACAGTTGAAACTGAAATTCTTGAAGAAGAGCCGGAAGTAATTGAAGTAAAATACAATCGCAAAAAAGGTAAAAATAACAGGAAAAATGGCTGGGATAAATTACCTGTAAAAATTGATGTTATTGATATTCCCGAAGAGGAAAAAGTTTGCGCTTGTGGCGAAAAGATGACAGAAATAGGTCGAGAATCATCTGAAAAATTAAATGTAATTCCTACGCAAATTGAAATATTAAGAACCGAACGAATTAAATATGCTTGCAAATGCTGTCAGGGAGTTGAGAGCGAAGGAGTGCATCCAACGGTAAAAATCGCGCCCGTTCCGCCTTCAATTTTACCAAAAAGTATTGTTACACCAAGTTTATTGGCTTTTATTTTGATTAGCAAATTCTGCGATGCTTTACCATTTTACAGGCAAGAAAAAATTTTTGACAGAGTTGGAATTGAAATAAATCGTGCGTCAATGTGCCGTTGGGCAGTTCATGCGTATGCTAATTGTGAAATGCTTGAAAAATTGTTGAAAAGAGAGATGAAAAATAGTTACTTCATTGGGATTGATGAAACTACCGTTCAAGTTCTAAATGAGCCGGATAAAACTCCACAGTCCAAATCTTATATGTGGGTTTTTAGGGGTGGGACAAAGGAGAATCCAATAATTCTATTCCACTATGATCCCGGGAGAAGCGGAAAAGTCCCCAAAGAGTATCTGGAAGGATACAAGGGACGAATCCAGAGTGACGGCTATGGCGGGTACAATTGGATTGAGTTTGAGAAAGATATAATTCATTATGGCTGCTGGTCTCATTCGAGGCGAAAATTTATTGAGGCAAATGATGTATCTAAAGATAAGAATGGACTTGCAAGTGAAATTATTCAACTAATCGGAAAACTTTATGCAAATGAAAGTTTTGTGAAATCGAAAGAATATTCTCCTGAACTTGTAAAAAAATACAGACAAGAGCATTCAAAACCAATACTTGATGATATTAAAAAGATTTTGCTTGAAAATATCGGTGAAGTTGCACCCCAAACAAAATGTGGGATAGCATTAAATTACACGCTCTCGCAGTGGGAAAAGTTGGAAAGATACATTGATGATGGGCTGGTTCCGATTGATAATAATCTGGTTGAGAACGCAATTCGACCTTTTGTGATTGGGCGAAAAAACTGGTTGTTCTATGATAGTCAGAATGGAGCAAAAGCCAGTGCATTTTTTTACAGTTTGATTGAGACGGCGAAAGCAAACCGGCTTGAGCCATATTCGTATTTGAATTATATCTTTGAACAAATTCCTTTATGCAAAGAAGAATCGGATTATGAAAAATTGTTGCCCATGTTTGTGGATAGGACTAAAATTAAGATCTATAAAATTCCTGAGTAGAGGGGTGTGGTTATTTTAGCGGTTACGTTGGATTAGAAAAAAATTTATGGATATTTTATGGATACGATATGGGTATAAAATAAAAAAGCCGGATTGTTACATCCAGCTTGTAAATTTATGTGAGATTATAAAATCATTTTATTTTAAATTTCTCTTTTATCATCTTTGATAAATCTGTATCTTTTTTTAAATTATTTATACCAGCTATAACATCTTCATTAGTTTTAAAGTTATACAATTTTTCAATAAAAAATACTCTGCTTGCACCGTGCTTTTTATCTTTTACAAGTTTTAATATAATATTGATTCTTTTCTCATCGGCAAGAAAGGAAATGGCTAATGCCAATCCATCTTTATAGCCCTTTTTATTAGGATCATCAATATTTTCATCTGGTACAGCTTTTTCATATTCCGACAATAAAACATCCCATGCTAACTCTTTTGCCTCTGGAACTGCTAATGTTCTTGCTATTCCTGCCTTTATCCTTAAATGATAAGGTTTTTTAATATGTTCAATAAGAATTGGAATAGCAAGGGAATATGATTTTTTTGTGTTTACTAAATCCCAAACAGAAGTTACAGAAATCCCAACTTTATTAAGAGATTGAATTATTGGCAACTCATCTTTTTTAAGTAATTCTTCAAATTCTTTAAATTTTTCCTCTTTTTCTTTTATTGTTTTCTGGTAGTTTTGATTATTTTGGATCTGTGACATTAATTCTGCAGCAGTCATTTTTTTTGCATTCATTATTTAGCCCCCGGAATAAACTTAAGATAAATATTCCCGTTTTGAATTTCCTGCATTAAAGGGCCAGATAATTTTGTACTTGGTCTTACATATAATTCAAAATTTAAATTGTTCGTTTTTGCATAATCATAAAAGTCTCTTAATTGACTTTTAAAACTTAAAGATTGAACATTCTTAACCTCTGAAAGTGTTGTTTGTGTTAATCCATCTGGAATTCTTGTTCTTCCATTTACCAGTATTTTTATCTTATCGCCAATATTTCCAACTGCTTGTTCTCCCCATTTTCCAATTTGTTGAGGTGTACCCGTTTTCGATAGAGAGACTAAAGCATTAGCCCCAAATTTTAATCCATTTTTCTTAATTATTCTAATAATACCACCAGCTAAACAACCACCAAGACCTTTAATTAATCCCGGTAGTACTGAGAGAACAAATTGTGAGTCCAATAGCCCGCTTAAGTCTTTATTCCTATAATACTCATCCTTTTCTACCCATCTACCAAATCTATCATGAGTACCTTGATACCAGACCAGATTTGAGTCATCAGGATTAACAAAACCGTCTAAAGAATCTTTATTTTTCCCTCCATCCCCTCTACCATCACTAATACCTGCAAATGGATTATTTTCATTAACCGAATTATCAACAGGATCATTAGTAATGCGTTCTGTTTCATATGTCAGCCCTGCATTCGAATGATGATAAATACCATCATCATCTTGATATGTGTATCCATTATCATTTGAATAATTATCATCGGAATCTGTATCATTATCAGAATGTTCACCATTAACATCAATCCAATCTCCGGACTCAGGATCATAAGTATCCAACCCCAACGGGTCAACAAAGTTTACAGGATTATTTCCGCAATACCCATAGTAGTTTATGCCATCCTTTGCTTCATCTTCCTGTATAAAGTTCCCGGTCTCACTATCATACCACCTTTGATTCATGTAATAGCTTGACTCTTCAACTTTTTCATTTTCAAACCCAATTATCGCAAATATCAACAACAAATCTCTTAAATAATCACACTCTATCTTTAACTTTTCAAAGAACAATAATAGTAACAATCCCCTAAAATCAATATTTACCCTATCCATCACTTCATATTACAAAATTTATTCCGCTTTTTCAACTCTTTTTTTTAAATAATATTTTCTTTTTATTTCTCTCCTCTTTACACTATTTTTTTTCTGATTGACAATCTTTTCTTTAAATACTCTTAATCTTTTAAAATATTCTTCGCTTATCTCATCAAAATATTCATTTTCTCTCGGATGATAACTCTTGTATATCCTTTTTAAACTCTCAATAGGTGTATGTGTATATATTGCCGTTGTCTCAATTGATGTGTGCCCTAATAACTCCTGAACATATCGCAAGTCCGCCCCTGCTTCAAGTAGATGTGTCGCTGTTGAATGCCTTATCGAATGAACTGTGATATTCTCTCTCTCTATTCCAATATTCTTTAGGTATCCCCTAAATATTTTCCTTATTCTCTCTTTTCTAATTCTTCCAAATACATATTCATCTTCCCTTTCAATTCGCCCATCAAGATGCTTATTTAAAAAACTCATTGCAACCTCAGAAACAGGAACAACTCTATCCTTACTAAATTTCCCCTGTCTGATAAGTAATATTCTTTCTGTAAAATCAATATCTCCTATCTTTATGTTACAAACCTCGCCAATCCTTAACCCACTTGAATATATTAACTCAAACATCGCCCTGTCACTCAACCCTTTTTCACTCCCAATTTCAATACTATCAAGAAGATTTGACATCTCTTCACCGGTAAATATTTCTCTAATACCATCTTTTCCGTCAGGTTTGATAAAATAATCTTGTGTTGGATTTGTTAAAATCATTTCTAATAAATATAAACACTTGAAAAGTAGCCTTATTGCTCCAAATATCATTTTCTTACTTTGCTTTGATAAATGTGTTTTGTTATTTAAAAATCTCATAAAATCCTTTATCTCATTTATTCCGACTTCCTTTAAATCTTTATCCCCTCCTAAAAATTCAACAAAGTATTTTGTACAATATATTTTCCCTCTGATTGTGTTCTCTTTATACCCGTTTGATTTTAAATAGTCCTGAAATATTCTTTTGCAATATTCAATTGTTAATTTTTTCATTCTCAACCCTCATAAACTTTCTCGGATGGAATTTATCAAGTACCTTTTTTAAATCATCTTTTTCTACCTTTGTATACACCTCAGTTGTCTTTAATTTTTCATGTCCAAGTAACGCTTGAATATATCTAATATCACAACCAGCCCTTAATAGATGAAAACCAACAGCGTGTCTGAAATTATGGCTTGTTACTACAGGAAGATTAATACTATTTGCAACCTCCTTTAACACAAGATTAACAGATTTCTCTGTCCAGGCGGATTTTATTCCAAATAAAGAATCTTTGTTCCTCTCATTCCATTCATTAGATATTGCATCCCTCATTTCTGTAACATATATTTTCAATACATTTTTTGCATATTCATTCAGAAATGCAATTCTATTTTTACCTCCTTTACCGTCAATAACATTAACAACACCTCTTTCAAAATCAATATCATTAACCTTTAATTTCCCGACCTCGTTTATCCTCATAGCAGTTGAATACATGAGTTCAGATATAACAGATACTTTATACCGTCTAATCTGTTTCTTTAATCCATTCTCTTTATTAAAATCAGATAATTCATTCAGAAACTTATGCATATCTTTTTCTTTTAATATATTTCGAGGTAATTTGCTATCTTCTCTCATTTTTCTGACTTCTTTAAATGGATTAACATAAACTAATTTTTCTCTCTTTAAATAATTAAAAAAACTTGATGCTGAAAATACAAAATGATTTATACTAATATTTTGATATTTACTTCCCTTTTTGGTTGTCTTTTCAGTTAGCCATTTTTGATAGGAGAAAACATCATTTATTTTAACCATATTTAAAGATAGGTTATACTCGTCAAGAAAATCAAATAATTTGGGTATTCTATGTTTTAAACTCATTAAGGAGGTTTCTCTTTTCCCTCTTAATCGTTCATCTTCAATATATTTTTTTAATAATTCCTTGTTTTCCTCATTCATTTTTTCCCCCCTGTGCCTCTCTCCGTTATCTAATGCCCACTTTTTTAACTCACGATATATAGTGAATTAACTCATTCAAAGTGGGCAATGACCACTTTTGACCACTTTGACCACTTTACAGTTTTTGTAGTTTTAATCTAATCTCCGCAGGCGTTAGTATCATTGATAAATTTAGATTTGATATTTCTTTGTCATCTTTAAGGCGATAAAAATATCTTTCTCCTCTGTTATTGCCACGAATTAACGATATATATTCAAAATCTACCAATACACCCAAATTCTGTTTAATCGACGAATGCCCAAATCCAGTATTTTCCCTTATCTCTCTTTGGGTAAATGTAACCTCGTTTACTTTCAGATTATTCTTTTTTGATAAAGTTCTTGCCATAACTCTTAAATCCTCATAGAGTTCTATTGTGCCTTTAGGTATATCGCTCATCGTTGCAGGTAAGACATTGCCTATCATAATTTTATAGGCAATTTCATAATCCGTTAAATCGCACTCGATAAAAGAGAATCTCCCGTCAGTTTTACGCTCTTTCTGATACTGTCTTACAAAGCAAACGCAGGCGATTAAATCGATAAAGCGGTCAAAATCCCGTCTTGTCCTCATTGTAGTATCAGGAAAGTTAAGAAAACTCCTGAACGGATTAACAATAATTATCTTCTGTAAAAGCCTTTGAGCGGATTTATGCTTTTTTACGATACCCGGTATTACATCCTCTTTTAGATATTTTCTCTCAATCGAGTATTTATCTTTCTGCTTTTCGTGGATTCTTCTCGTCTGCTCGATTGTCTCATCTGCATTTACAATAAAGAATCTACTTGCATTTTCAGGGTTTACATCATAACGAGTTCCGCCTATTGCCATTGAAACTATCGCCTTTGTAACAATATTCTCGCTTTTCATCTTGCCGGTTTTCTCGTCTTTGGTTGTTACAAGTCTTGATAATTCCTTATTCGATAGCATCTCTCTGATTTGATGTTCGATTAACTCGTTATGCACCGCTTCACCCATTATTAAGAATTTATGAAGTAAATCACCGATATAGTTTAACGCCTGGTCGGAGAGGCTTGTTAAAGCAACAATATCCTCTTCGGGTAACAGTTTTCTCAATGTTTCAACGAGTAAAGACTTCCCTGCCGCCGATTGAGAGATTATCATCACACTTATCGGGTCGTCCATTATCCTTGAAGTTGCAGCTATATATAACAGGAGTTTGTTTAAATCCTCTCCTACATAGCCGAGAATTTCCATATCCTTAACGATTTGGTCGAATAAATCGGTAGATTTCAGGAATTCCATACCGATTTTAATTTCTTCTTCGGTTAAATCTTGCTTTTCTTCGCCTTTCGGGTTTAATCTTTTCATCGTTTCAGCTTCAAGATAATCAACAATTTGCAATAAATCCTTTTCAATCCTTTTCGTTTCAATATTAAATTTCTGACTTAAAGTTAAACTAAAACTGTTTCGGCTTCTGGAGGAATATAAATCGATTTTATCCGGGAATTTCTCCCCCTGATATTCTGCCTTGATACTTACTTTCAGGTTGGAAATTGATAACTCTTTTACATCAAATATTCGGTAGATTATATCTCCAATGGTGAAAATGTAATTAACTCCCTCTTTTTTTACATGGAATTCTTTTTTTTCATCCTCTTTTTGTTGGAATAATTCCGATTTATTAATTAACTCTTGAATTTCTTCTTTGGTTATTCCGTTTTGTAGGCATTCGTTCCAATCTTTTTTAACCGGCGGAATAATAATTTTAACCTTGAAGCCGTCTTCTAAAAGTTTTTCTTTAATCTTTTCCCCTGCATTAATGCCTGCATTATCATTATCAAATGCAAGAATTATCATTTTTACCCTGTCGTCTTTTAAGGTTTGCAGATGCTCATCGGTAAATCCGTTGACCCCGTAAATCGGCTGGACATTATCAAAACCAACTTCGATTAAAGAAAGAGCGTCAATTATACACTCGGTTAAAATAATCTCATCATAGACAATACTTGCTTTTCGGTTGAATATTCCTCTATGCTTGCCTTTTAGGTAAATATGGGGGAGTTTGCTTTCAGGATTAATACTTCTGCCGTAAATCCCGATTGTATTATCGTTTTCATCGAAGATGGGGAAAATAACACAGTTATTGAAAACTTCAAAGCCTTTCTCGTGGATAATTCCAGCCTCTTTTAACGCATTTTTCCAGACATCCCCGATTATCTCTAACAAACTGCCGTCAACGAAACCAATTTTAAACCTTTGATACAAATCTCCTCTTACCAATCCCCTTGATTTTAAATAGTCTGTTGCCTTTGGATTCTCAAATAATTTCTTGTGGTAATAATCAATTACCTCATTTAGAGTAATTTCGGGCGGTTTGTCATCTTTTGGATCTGTCGGGGCAGTCTCTAATTTCCCCTCTTTTGGGGTAGAAACAGGTTGTTTAAACCCGCTTTTAAGATAGTTTAAAGCCTCTTTAAACTCAAATCCTTTCATCTTCTCCACAAGGCTAAATATATCGCCTGATTCTCCACAGCCAAAACAGTTGTAAAGACCATCTTCCTTTGATACCGATAAACTCGGTGTTTTATCATCGTGCCACGGACAAAGACCGATATAACTTTTACCTTTCAATTCCAATTTAACACCAAAAGAACTAAATAAATCAACTATATCAACGGTTCTCTTCAAGTCATCTTTCTCAAACTCATTAAGAAAATTGGCAACTTTCAGTCTGCTCATTTTTAGCCCTCCGATTTCGAAAGTCTTTTAATAAGTTCTTCTGTAATAATATTGATTTCATCCGCTAACTTGCTTTTAAACTCACCAACCCCTTTTTTACTCTCAATCGCCTCCTCAATCCTTATGGATTTAGATATTGATGTAGGGAATGTTTTATCTCCAAAGACTTCGACTATCTCGTCTTTAATGCCTTTTGTGATATTGGGAACGCTGTCAAACGCATTGACTATTACACCGATTAACGATAACTGCGGATTTAGACTTTTTTTAACTTTAGAGACGGTTTCCATCAGGTCATTAGTTCCCTGCATGGAGTAAAGGCTTGGGGTCATTGGAATTATAAGATAATCGGAAGATATTAGACCATTTAGGGTCAATGCCGATAAACTCGGAGGTGTATCGATAAATATATACTCAAACTGTTTAAAATCATCTCTTTTAAACAACTCTTTTAGTCTCAAATAACCGTCAACCTCTCCAATCAACGACTTTTCAAGCCCTACAAGTTTGATACTTCCTGAAAGCAGGTAAAGATTAGGTTTTACCTCTTTTAATTCATATTCACTACTCATCAAAGCCTCATAAAGACCTTTAAACTCGCTATCTGTAAGGCTTTTGGTTAGATTCGCCTGCGGGTCGGTATCAACTACAAGGATTTTCTTCCCTCGATTCGCGATATTAATTGATAATTCTCTGCAGGTCGTAGTCTTTCCTACTCCGCCCTTTTGATTGGAAAATATTACTATTTGAGGGTTCATCTGTTGCCCCCTTGTCTGATTTTAGATTCCTTTTTTGCAAGGGCTATGAGGTTCATTAGTCTGTTGTAACTTCTGCGAAACTCAAATAAATTAACAACTGCTTCGCTTTTAAAATAGTTTTGCTGTAATAACAGAAGATTTTCACCGGTCATGTAGAGAAAACAAACGGCTTTCCTGTTTTCCTCCACAATCTCAACATCTTTGACAGTGCAATTGTTAGAAAAGTAATAGGCACACTCATATAAATCTGTGCTTTTTAAGGTAGGCAAATTATCCATTTTGAGATTCCTCTTTTTTTTGAGGAAAAACCATTCTTTGACTTTTTACCAGAAATCTGGTATTATATAAGTTATAAGAGGTTCTCCTCTTGTTTGTTGCCCTTGCTTTCTACAGTTTACTAGGCGGTGGAAAGCGGGGCTTTTTTATCTCTCAACGAGAGATGTAATAAAATAATATATTTCACCTAAAGGAATTTTTACTTTCCTTTTAAAGCAAGTCTAATATAAAATCGCTTCATTGTCAAGCAAATATTATTGAATATTTAATTTTTTTTTGATATATTAACTTTAATAAGGTGTAGCTATGACTTTAGGTGAAAAACTAAAAGAATTGAGAACAGAAAAAAACTGGAAACAAGAAACAGTAGCTAAAGAAGTATGTGCTGACGCCAGACAAATTAGTCTTTATGAGAACGATAAAATTACTCCATCAAATGAAACAATAATAAAATTCGCTCAAGTATATAATGTTAGTATAGATTATCTGTTAATTAATGATTATCCTCGCAGACCTTTATTCTTAAAAGACAATTCTATTATAGAAAAGTTGCAGTTTGTAGAATTGCTGACAGAAAAAGAAAAAGATTCAATATTTAATATAATTGAAGGGTTAGCATTCAAAAATAAAATACAAAGTGCTTTAGAAGTAGTTAAACAATCTTGACATACAATATAATAAAAAAAAATCATAAATTCTTGATTTTTTTTCAAAAAATGTATAAATTTAAATTAAGAGGTGATTTATGTTAGCAGTAAAAGAAGAAGCTAAAAAACTTATTGACAATCTTCCTGATAATGTCGAATGGGATGATATTATGTATGAATTTTATGTCAGACAAAAAATTGAACTCGGATTAAAAGATATTGAAAATGGCAGAACAGTAACTCTCGAAGAAGCTGAAAATATATTATTTGCAAGATGAAAATTATTCTTTCTCGAGTAGCTTTAACAGATTTAAAACAGATTAAAGATTTTATTTCAAAAAATTCTCTTTATTATGCTGATGTTTTCACTAAAAAACTTACAAATTCAATCAGAAAATTAATTGATTTTCCTAATATTGGTAGAATTGTTCCTGAATATGACAATATAAACATAAAAGAAATCATTTATCAAAACTATCGTATCATTTATAAAATTAAAGATAATAGCATAATATATGTTATCTCTATCATTCATGGTGCAAGAGATTTAACTAGTAATATCAACTTATTAGGTATTGAGGATCAGTAAATATTTTTTCCTATTTCATATAATATTCATATAATTCATAATAGCCATATTTCTCAATTTCTCTAACTATCTCACTTTTAGAAAAATACAAAAACTTGTATTCACATATTTCCCATGATTCATATATTTTTTTATATGCTCCACCATTGGGAATATTTTTAGTTCTTCTTACTTTCCTATTTGCAAATTTTTTCGCGAATTTCGAAAATGGTGATCTATGATCTGTCCATCCGGCATTTTTTTTAAAACTTCTACTCATGCTCTAAACTCCTAAAATTAGAATTTAGAACACTGCTTGTAAATGTCTCCTTTTCATTTTATAGTCCTTATCTTTTCCAATCCGTAATCGTTCCCATCTCCCCCTGTTCGCCTTATCCACACCCAACAATCCCTACTACTCCACCCACCCCAGACCATTTAAAACCCACAAATCCACTCAAACCCTATTTATCCGATTTATCCCAAGTCGGGAGTTTCCCTCGTTGCGTCCTTGCAACTCGGCGACATAATCACAGTTATCGTAAGTTGCGACCTCCATGTCTACTATCCGATAACTGAGATTATGCCGACTCCCTCCGATTTTTCATAACCTGCCCACCCGGATTCATTTATTTTCTCGGGGGTCAGAGTATCACTGTCTCTATAGTCCTAATGGTACTACCTCTGGCTCATAGTATCACTACCACTATAGAGAGAGTATCACTCTGACCCGGAGGTTTTTCCGGTAGGTCTTACGGTTTTTGTTTTCTCTTTTCAGGCTTCGCCTGTGCCTTGCATTTTTCTTTGTGAAAAAAGCAAGGTCTATTATTTAACCACATTTCAGCCTGTCAGTAACTTTCAGGGATTCCCTGAAAATCCCGGAAAGTTATTGATAGGCAGGTAATCCAACCAGCCCCAGCCGTTTAAAAGTAAAAATAATCTCCCAAGAAAAACTACAAGTCAACCCACAAATGTCGCCTACCGCCTCTTAAACGCTGATTTCACGGAAGAAAATGGCGTTTAAGAGATAGGTAGGCGAAAACCGTAGCCATGGATGGCGGAGGTTGTCGTTTGTGGGTTGATGGGTTTCAACCAAGCCTTTGGGTTAAAGATAATCTAAGGCCGGGGAGTGTCAAAGAACTCATATTTCCCAATCATTTTGCACAAGTTTATCGTGCAAGGGGGCTGGGGCGGGGCGATATTATAGACCTTTCTTTATACTATCAATATCATATTCACAGAATTTTAATTCCTCTAATTTGTTATCGATAATTAAAATAAGCGTTTCATAGGTAATCGCTTTTTCATAAGTTACATAAAGATCAATTACATAAAAATCATTATCTGGTCTGTTTAGCGATTTTGTATATGAAATTTTATTAATTTGATATTCTTTCATTTCACCAAGTACAGATTTATTCTTTTTTAGTTCTTCAATTGATTCATTAAAATCATAAGTTAAACTAGATTCAAGTTTATCAAATTTGTAAGGATGATTTGAAAATTCAAATATATTTTCTTTGTAGGTTATGTTTTTAATATAACTAAAGTCTTGTTTTTGTAATGATTGATAAAATTTATTTGTAATTTCTTCCGCTTCTTTTTTGTATTTCGGATTATTCATGTTTTTACAACCATTTAAAAATATAAGTATGACTAGAAGACAAAACAAAATAACATTTTGTTTCATTTGTCACTTCCTATTTTGTCTTTTTGTTCTTCAACTTTAGGAGCGACTTTGTTCTTGTTTAAATCCTGAAACTCAATTTCTTTGCCTCTATCTTTTGAAATATCTTTAAAGTGACTATCCCAAGCTTTATTAACATCAAATTTATTATCATTTTCATGAAGTGATTTTTGATTATCTACCCATAAATTTTTGTATTCTTTAAACACATCTGATGTAAAATTGTTACAATTATTAAAAAGTGGATTATATGATTTTGCTTGATTCTCTTTATCTCCTGCCCCGTATTTATCTAACTTTAAAGTATTTGTAATAGCCTTAGCAGTTAAATTATCATCCATTCCTGAATATTCGACTATATATGGTCTAGCTCCAACTTTTTCGTTATATTGAAATCCTTTTGAATGAAATTGTGTAATATTATTTTTATTGTCATTAATCTTAACTGCAACTAACCAATGATCCATATTGATCGCATTGCCAATTTGTAAAATTTTATCATTACCTGCAAACATATCACGGTGATAAATACTTGCAAGTCCCGTAGGATCCACTCTATTCAATGGGTTGTTGTTGGCATAAACATACCAATTCAACCCATCCTGAATCGGGTCAACATTTATAAATCTTCCTATTGTCTGGTCGTAATATCTCGCGTTGAAATAATAAAGTCGCTTTTTCGCTAATTCATTTTCATTCAATCA
>Ga0209416_1001728_pt1 | contig 13852 bp, 11 predicted proteins | sample RifGroF1_FD_184001 | JGI IMG/M metagenome (GOLD analysis project Ga0209416, IMG submission 184001) | Groundwater microbial communities from Rifle, Colorado, USA - Groundwater F1 (SPAdes) (version 2) | ecosystem: Environmental > Aquatic > Deep subsurface > Groundwater | place: Rifle, Colorado...
GTCTGGAATATTACCAGGCATATTCATCGGGAGAAGTGCATCTTGTAATGCTTCAAGGCGATTAGTCCACCCTGCTTCCCTTTCTTTTACCCATTCGCCCATCATGTCAACAACGGCATAAGTCCCGTCAACGTTTTCTTGTAGCTTCCATCCAATGCTGTTTGCGTGTTTCTCCAACGCTTTTTCATTGTTTGATAAATCTACTTTATAGCCCTGCTCTTTTCCCTGCTGATGCCAGTCAGACTGGATCTCGTCAATCAGCAATACGCGTTTTCCATCTGTGTCTATAAACTCCTGGAAGCGTGTATGCGCAAGTACGTTTGGTTGTGACCAATGAGATTTATTGAAATCTGGATTATTGTTTTTTATTAAATCTTCGTAATATCCATCAAACCAATTATTTCTTGCGTCTTGTTTATAACTATCATTTGGAAAACTCGCTGATATTATTTCATTGTTCTCATTCCAGTGCCACGCCCACTCACCTCGTCTGAAGTCATCATTTTTCAAAGGTTTTGAATGCCATCTAGATTCTGGTGAAACCTGTTTCCATGTCATAAAATATTCATCTGTTGTTGCTGGCAATCTGATCAGCAGATTCCTGATTTTCGTTCCACCACGTAATAAGTATGAATTAAATTTTGTATCTCCATCACTCAAAACAGTTTCTTCAATTTCCAGCATATTGGCGCGGATGTAATCTAGTACTTCCTGTTTACTGACAGATCCTTTTTGTTCGGATAACCAATCCACAATTCCAATCGTTTCAAGTTCTTCTGGTGCTGTGTTGTTTTTCAATAAAGCAATCAGGCTGTTTGCCTTCATGTTGTCTGGCATCTTTGCATTGATTACTTTCTCTGATTGGTAGTGATACCATTTGTCATTATCTTCCTGCCATAAATAATGATCTTTCTTTTCCATCGCGAGATCATAGATTTGCTTTGCTCTTACTGGATCCTGTTTGTTCAACGCAATCAGTAATTGCACTTTCATTTCTCTGGTTTCTGCATCGTATAAGGCGAACAGTATTTCTTTATCTGTCGATCGCAGCAGCATACGCGCATAGTTGTGGATCTCGTCCGGCACATGAATCTGATTTGGTTTCTTGGCTCCATCCTGGTATAGAAATTCTGCCTTGATGCCTTTTACAAAACCTTTGGCTTCAAGTTCGTTGAAGTATTCACGCATATCTCTGAAATCATATTCGGTCAATCCGCGTTTGGTCATGTACTGATCAACATCATTGGCATACTTTGCCTGAATATATTCGTTTGCTAAATAACGAAGATGTGACCAACCGCCCTTTGAAGTATCGTCTGTCTGGTAAAACACATATTTCCGCACTGGACCTTGCGCGCCAACGTTGTAAGGATCGATCTCATAATAAGCAATTTCGCCCCGGTTCAACGCATCAATAATGTCGTCAAGGTGAGATCCGGCATAACCTTCTTCCTGCAATCCCAGTACCATATTGTCTTTAGCAGAAGCCAATCTCTCTGTCGTCCCTCTCAAATTGACTTTCCATTTTTTACCGTCAACATGCGCATTGGGTTTCAACCCCTGCATTACTTCATCATGGAAAATATATGTCTGTACTTCCTGATACAGATTATTGATTTCTTCCTGGCGTAATGTGGTCTTGAAAGTATTGTTGATCTTATCGATAGCAGCGATAAATTCTTTTCTGTTGCTTGGATTTATACTTTCAACCATCCTTCCAGTTTTTGGATCCGTAATATCGAATGATGTGTACTCATCAAAATAAGTTTTGATTATATTGATCTGCTCTCTGGTCAATGCACTGGCAGCTTCTACGAATTGAGAGTTCCCATCAATTCTCACCGCGCCTGTTTCTGCCATAAAGCGCGCCAACATGCCATCAAGATTTGTATCTCCGGTAACATTTTCAAGTAATGATGTGACTTCCCTGTGATCCAATGATCTCTGGTTGGATAAATAGTCCCTGCCCTTCTCGATCATAAAGCGCGTACCAACTTTTTTATAACCACTCGCCTGGCTTCTACCTGAAAGATCAAGCAATGTTCCGTCTGGTAATATAAACCCGGCCTCTTTTATGTCGTAGGTGGTGCCAAATTTGCTGATAGCATCTTCAATCAATCTCGGGTTATAGCGCAACTGGCTCAATCCGGCTGCATCATCCATATCGCCACGCCCAATGAAGAATGTTTCGTACCAATCTTCTGGTTTCATACCAGGGTTGTTTCTTGCCCAATCACTGGCGATGCCCTCTAATACCAATCGAACATGCTGGAACCTGTCTGATTGCCCTATCTTTTCAAGGTGCGCCAATATGGTTCGTTCGGCAGCTTCCTTGCCCACTTTGATCTTGGGTAATGCTTCTTGAAATTTTCTTTGCTGGATCTCAAGATGTTTTTGAAGTGCTAACATTTCATCGTAGTAATTGCGCCGTTGTGCTGTGGCCTGTGCCTGCTGCTCTGGTGTTATCCTGGGTGCTGGCGTGATCGGTTCATCCGTAATGAAATTCACCTGGCTTATTTCTTCATCCGTCATGGGTTGGGTTTCAATGGTGGGTGCTTCTTCACCAAACATGGACGGCTGCGCATCGATCGCCTGTTGTTCCATTGCGATCGCCTGACGTAGATCATCAGGTGTGACATCCTTCCAATGCAATGACCACTTACCGTCGGGTCCAACAGTCATTTTTTTCTTTGCGCTGGTGGAATGTTTCAAGATGTACTGGATCAAGTCTAACCGCGCTGTTTGTTTTGGCTGCCCGGTTTCATCAATTGGATTGAGATCCGGCTTGCTCTCCGATACAACTTTCCAGATTTCCTGCTCGTTGTCGTTGAATACCTGCTTCTTGGGTGCTGCGGTTTCTGCTGGCTTCTGCCCAAATAAATCACCTTCACCTGCTACTGGTTGTACTTCTGTTTCAGGCTGCGTTACATCTGTTTCAGGTTGCGTTACCTGCGTTACATTTGTTTCAGCTTCAACCTTTTTCTTGGTATTGTTGATGATGTCCCATGCGTCCGATGGTGTCATTTCCATAACATCTTCGGTCGTATAACCTAAATCGCGCAGATCAGCGCGCATCTTCTGTGTGATAAATACTGGAATACCTTCGCCCTGGGGTGGCATTTCAGCATCCAAAGCAGCAGCGGCCTCCGGAGGAATCTCTGTTTCTGTTATCGGCATACCCGGTGCTGTGCGATTACTTTCAGAACTCATGTCCTTTATGAGCCGGGTGTATATCTCATTGTAAAATCTTGGGTTCAATTTATCTCTGGTTGCCCGGTTGAATGTATGAATCGCATTACCGCCACTGATCTTGAACATGGCATCTTTGATTTCGGGACCTAATAAATCTCCCCATTTGAGTAGGGTTTCCGGCACTTTCCCTGATCTCCATAGCAACTGTGCCTGTATCATCCTGCGACGCTGTGTACCCACCGCATTTCGCCATTTTTCGGCTTCTCCCACCCTCCCAGGGAATTGTTTCTCGTAAAGATCGGAAAAGATTTGATCCAATCTTGATTGCAGCTTTTCTTCTTTCAGCGTGGTATTGAGATATAAATCGTTTACATCCTGGTTATATTTATCCCATAGCATACCCTTTTGTGGATCTCCCCATTCCAGTGAGTACGCATCGGCTTCAAATTGTGAGAATAGTTTTTGCTGTTCTGTATAGAACCCGTCCCAAAATATCTGATTGTCTGCGATCAATGCGAATACTTCTGAATACAATGGCTTTGTTGGATCCAATCCCAACCCTTTCATTATGCCCATCAGTTTCGCGCCCTCTATGTTCTGGAATGTCGTCCAGCGCATGTCGGCTTCGTCTTTCGCATTCAACCAGGTCAAGGATCTCTCGACACCTTTCAACTGCTTGGCGTTTTCTGCTACTTCTGCCATGTATTCAAAGTGTTTCAGCCAGAAATCAACTCGCATCTGTACTAAATTGTCGTAAATATCCAATACACCCTGCGGTCCCTCAATCTGCGCCTTGCCAACCGCATCCTGGGTGATCTTGTCCATGTTACGAATGACCTGATTGCTGATTTCCTGCTGTAATTTTTTCTTTACATCCGTAAATGCCTGATAAATCTGTTCTTTGGTGGTTGCATTGACCAATTTTTCATCAATTTCCTTGATGATTCCCAATTTATCCAGCATGTCTGTGGCTTCCGGGTCAAGAAAATCACGAATAGATGTGGCCACACCACCTTCACCCCATATTGCCTGCTCGATCTTGGGTTTTGAGATGTTTCGTTCTAACATTTTACTAACTTTTTTGGATAAACCAGGCTCAATTGCTTCCAGCATGGCGCGTGTACCGTCCGGCATCTTGGGAATGCCCTTGCCAACCCTGTGAGCGCGGTTCATATACTCGCTGATCGCATTCGCAACCGCTACTTGTGAACTCCATTTCTCAAATGCCTGTGATAACCTGGCGAATATCTGTACTTTTTCGCCCTTATTCAGTAATTGATCAATCAATTGGATGGTTCCGCGCTCTGCCTGGCTGGCTTTGTGGATCTCCAACCCGATTGGCTTCGATTTTGCGCCAAACATTTCCAATGTGCCTGCGCCAATGTTTCCATAATCGGCTGCGCCTGCGCCCTGTAAGTATCTGACAGGGATTGTACCGAAATCCTGCATGTATTCTTGTCGCCGGAACTCATAACCGATGTGCAATATACCGTCCCATTGCATGGTGACGAGGTTGTTGATCGCATTGTTGAAGAAATACGCCGGATTGAAACCCAGTAATAAGGCTGACTGTGCTTTTTTTATTACAATCCCCAATCGCATCAATGACTTATCAGGTTTGACACCGAAATAATCTACTGCCCACTTGCTGATTTGTGTTTCCAATGCTTCCAACATCCTGAATTTCAACATGGCTTCGTTGAATGGCACACCTTTATCTCCGAAGAATATCTTTGCCATCTTCTGCAATTCGACACCATTCAGGTTCTTGGTCTTATCGTCCTTTATCAGCATGTCCAGCAGCTTCCCTGCGTTGGGATCCCCCTGCGCTTTCAATTCATTCAACGTCTGCATAAACCTGGTATAGGTTTTGTTGGCTTCATCAGGTGACATCTTATTCAGTGCTGCGATGAAATCTTCCGGTGTCTGTCCCATGTATTCAGCCACGCGTTTGATAATAGTGCGCTGCCCATCAGCCAAATTGTAAACATCCATCAATTCATCGACAACTGGCATCCCGTCTTTCAAGGCTGTTGGCAATGACTGCGCTTCTGCGCTCAAATACCACCCAGGTATATTCACATCTGTCGCTTCACCACCCACCATAATTCTCATGGTTGGTGCGTCTGCGCCTGCAACGGCATCGCGGGGTTTCAAATTGGCAATGGCTTTGATCATCTTCACAAATATATTCGGGTTGCTTTCCGGTGCGACCAGGTTATAAACACCATCCATGAAGGTGGTCAATACATGATTGGCGCGTGCTTTAGGTGTCAATCCAAATAGATAATTGAACGGATTTAGTTTAGCTGTTTGCGACATATCTTTGACGTTTCCGGCTGCGTCTATACCGGCTACCCATCGGCTGAATGCTGAATATTGAGCAGCTTCCGCAGCTGGCTTTGAGCGTATCAACTGCCCATACGTGCGCGTGTTGGTAACAAGATCCTCTTGTGTCGTGCTGAATGCTTCCACCACTGTCGTTTTTCCGCTGATCTTGCCTGCGGTTGATAGCATCTTATTGGTTGCGGGTCCAATCAGATCGAGCGGATCTAATACCAGACTGCCAACCAGGTCTTTCATTCCTCCCCAGTATCCGAACTTGGTGGACAATTCCAAATAAACATCGTTCGCGCTTGCGCCCTTTTGCAGTTTATCTCTGGCTTCTTTCATGAAATAATTGACTGCGTTCGCTTCGCCCGGTATCTTCGTAATGATGTCATCGTTACTGGTGATGATGGAACCAATGACTGTTTTTTCTGTTTCTTTTGGTCTGGTGTCAATGCCTGCGCCGGGTGCTGTCGTGAATGATTTGATAATATCTTCCTGGGACATGCCAAATTCTTTTTGTGCAACTTCCCAGTAATTTCCATCTTTCATTGCTTTTTCAAGTGCTGTGAACTTTGCGCGATCTTCTTCCCATCCCTGCGATAATATTCGCCCAGCTCCAAATGATTCGTAATAAATAGATCCCGCGTGATAGGCTGCTTTGAAGTTTTCCCAGCTTCCGAATATCTCATTCAATTCGCCGTACTTCTCCGGCTTGAATAGACTTGCCCATATCTGATTACCTAAACCCGCGCCCTTTTCTGCCTGCTGTTCAAGGTAATCCAGGTATGCAAACTTGGTGAGAAAATCTTTTTCCTGATCTGTTATTTCCTCTCCGCTGTCAATCTTCTTCTGGATCTGTGCGGCCAAATATGTCCCGCCCATCATACCCACTGCGCCAGCGATCGCGCCACCCACACCCAAAGCGCGCCCGCCCAATGCTGCCCCACCCAGCCCGGCAATTCCATATTGAATGACAGGAGTCAACATCTGCGCCGTTTTTTTCCATAATGGCAATTCTTCGTACTTATAAGCAGCGCGATCAAATTCCCTTTCTGCGAATGCCTGCGCGCTTGATTCTTCCCTGACGTTTGGATCTGGTGTGTATCCCTGGTTCTGTGCTTCCCAGCGTTTTTGTAATGTGTCCCTTTCCCAGGATGGCATCATGTTCGGGGGTGGTGCTTGCATTTCATTCAGTACAATATTGATCGGATCTTCCGGCTTGATTGGATCCCAGGTTGTCCAGTGTTCGTTTGGTCTGGATGCCTGCAAATATTTATAAGCAGCTTCAATGCCCTGCTTGTCTAACCATACTGGCGGTTGTGTGCCTGGTGGTAATGATTGCAGCGCATAATAATATCTTCCGATCCTACGCGCATCGCTCCAATAAGGATTTTGTTGGATTGGTTCTACTCTTACTGGTTCATTCCAGGGTCCTCGATCGTGTAATATCGGGGTAGGATACCTGTTTTTCATCTCTGGATTGATGAATGTCTGTGGAGGTCTTGGCAAGTTTATGTGCCAACTCGGTTTTGTTGTTACCGTTCCGGCTTCATAATCGTATTCTTTGCCTGCCTGCTCTTGCTGTCCGATCGATTCCCGTAACCTGATAATTTCTTGCGCTTTTTCGTAGGAGTTTTGTTCGGCCATTATGTTCCCTTTTCAATTAGATTTTCCACTGTACCATTTCAACCCACCATTCAGGGGGAGGGGGAGTATATTCGTATCCACCACCACCACCACCGCCGCCGTCATATGGATAATCGCCCCAGTCACCATAACCACCACCCCCACCTGCTGGCGTGGTTGCTTGCGATTGTGGCGGGACTGGCGGTCCTAATCCCTGAAAGAAAAATGTCCCGGCTGGACCGTTCTGCCATGACATGGATCTCAACAACTTCAATTCATCATCCTGCTTTTTCTTGTAGTTCATGTAGTTCTGGATGTATTGATTCGTCGTTGGATTATTCGCCCATCGATCCGGCTGCGGTGATGTGTTGTAGTTTTGAATTTGATTCATTGCCTGTGGCATGGTTGCCCATCGATCCGGCTGCGCATTCATGTTCATGGTTGGAGCGTAGTTTCTTACCTGCATTTGTGGTGTGAATTGATTTTGTCCCATCTGCGTATAGTTCGTACCACCTACCAAAGGTTGTGGCACTAAATTGGATGTTACTGGTTTCCTCTGTTGGTTCTTTAGCATCTGTTCTTTTTGCTTTTTATACGCGTCTGCTTGCGCCTGCATTCTCTGCGCGTCGGCCTGCCTGCGCATCTGTTCTTGCTGCTGCTGATATGCCTGCGCCTGTGCCTGCATGCGTTGTGCTTCTGCCTGCCTGCGTGCCTGCTCTGCCTGGTTTCTGCGCTGTGATTCGTTGTAGGATGCGTTGTATTGTGTCTTTGTTGGCGGTTTGTAGGTGACTTTGTTCTTCACCTGTTGGGTTGTGTATTGGCCGTCCATTTTTATTGTCATAATCTTCGACCTCCATGTTTGCGATCTGCTTTCTTTACTGCCTGCGGGTTGATACTTTTTAATAATAACTTCATTTCGTCTGGAATACCCTGCCACATTTCAGCCATTTCAGTTTCCAATACCGGACCATAAAATTCCTGCTGCGCTTCGTCGAATATATCTTCTAATTCTGCCTTGCCTTCTAACATGGCATCGTCAAGATCCAATATATTAAATGGCATTATATACCGCCTTCCATTGGTGGCATTCCTTCTTCTGGATTTTGCCCTGGTAATTGTTGTGGCATCTGCATCGGCATTTCTCCGGGGATCCCTGACATGCCCTCCATCATGTCACCCGGTTGTCCTCCCCCACCTGGTGGAGGTTGCATCATACCATCGGGTGGCATCTGTGGCATTCCTTGCCCTGCGCCTGGTGGAACCATGCCCGCGCCCCCCTGTTGTTGCATCATTTGATTTTGCAATTCCTGCTGTTGTTTCATCTGCATTTCCTGTGCTTTGCGCTGAAATTCCAATTCAGATAACATCTTGACATACTTCTCTTTGTATATCTGCCGGGTTTCTGCGCTCGATTGTCCAACATTCAGATATTTTTCACGCGCTTTTTCGATTGACATCAATTCAGCTTTGACCAATTCCATCGCAATCCTTGCCTGACTAAATTCATCCTGTGGCATTTCAATCCCCAGGGTTGCAACCAATTCAACATCCTCGGGGATCTGTGACAGATCAATATTGATACCCACACCTGTTTGGCCAACCTTGAATTTTTTATAGTTTTGCGATCTCAATATTTCAATGCCCAATGTCATCGCGTCTGTGATCACATTGGATGCCATCCTTTGATAAGGTATCAGTGGCAACCTGCCGGACTGTGAGAGTAACGCGACCATTGAATAAGGTGCATTACCACCCATCGGTTCACCCAGGGTTTGACTATAAATTGTGCTTTCCTCTGCCTTCTGTTGCGTGATCTGGTACAACTCTTTCATGCTCTGGTCTATGGTGTCGCGCTTCATGGGGGTCAGGCTTTCACCGCGTTCGATCTTGATCACACCGCCTGGCGTGTCATAATCTATCACCAATGATTTATTGACATTGTTTGTTTCATACACGTTGACAGGTGTCGCGCCTGTTGCGAATGCGTTGGAATACATCAATGTCAGGATCAATGAATCTCTTGCATGGATCTTCCCCTTGATGGTGCTGTACAAGAACGGCTGCCATTTCTTTTCATCTTCGAATAGATCTCCACCTTCTACAATTGCGCTTGCGATCGGGATCGTCGGGAGTTCGTGTTCTTTCAATATAATCGGTTGATCCTGCCCACCCAGCCAGATCGCGTGAATTTCTTCGTCCCAGTATTCGTAAAATTCTACATCCTTTGTTTTGTCCTGCCCTTCTAGTTGTTGCTGTGCTACTGTCCCCAATCGGTTGGTTGCATCAATGACTTTGATCTCCCTGAATACCACATGTGCAGCCAATCCAAAGACATCATAAACCGGGTAACATATCTTCGGGGATAGGACTTCCCATATCAAGGGTGTTTTCTTTGCAATCTTTTCTAATCGTCTTTTCTTCGCCGGGTTCTTTTCGTTCGCGATCAACTCATTGACAGATATAATCGCAATGTCGATCTCACCATATAACACGCCGGAGAGTGACGCGGTATAGTGCAGGGGTGTTTTCCTTATTCGACCGGATGCAGTCCACATCATGGCAGCAGCTTTTTCAAGGCTGTCCGCTGTTTCTTCGTTTAGTTCATCTTTGTTTTTCTCACGCGGAACCGACCACACCGGATCTGCCGCCGTCAATAATCTCACCGCGCCCAGGGTCTTATTTCTTGCGTCGGGTGACATGGTGATCTTGATCCAGTTTTCGTTTGGCATGTCTATTTCTTCTAACAAAAATGCGTCGTCAATTTCTTTATACAGTGCATCGCGCTCACCGTATGACGATATGATCTTGTCTGTGTATGCCTTCACTTCTTCAAAACTTTTCATTGCTTACCATCCTTTGATCTGCATAAATGGGTTCTTTTGTTTCTGCTGCTCTCGTTCTTCTTTGATGTCTGTCAGTAAATATCTTATGTCGTCGTATGCGTGATCTTCCTGTGTGGTGTCCACATCTTCCGGTCTGGTTGCGTCATAGATCAATTCGGGGATCGTTCTGATCGCGTTTCTGCATGATCTGAATATAACCATGCCTGGCATTCCATCGGGTAGATTGCCCAGCATCCGGTCAAACTTTCTTTTACCTGATAGTCTATCGTTATCCGCTTTACTTGGGAAGATCCCTTCATCCGCGTATGTGTCAGCCGTTGAATATACCCGATCTCCTGATTGCCTGTTACGTGACCACATTGCAGGATCCATGAATGTGGCTTTCATCAGTTCGTCACCTGGTGTATTCTCTCTGATCATTCTTGCCTGTTGTACGTCTGTATAACCGGGACCGTACAATTCGCGATAAATGTATATTCTCTGCGTGTCGATGTCCCGCGCTGCCCAGTGTGCCGAAAATGGTGCAGAATAACCCCAGTCCACCGCCCTCCATTTTGGCCAGTGCTGCGGGATCTGAAAAGGTTCACAGGTGTGACGCTCATAATCCCATTGCGGGAATGCCATGCCTTCAAATACATCCCAATCCCCATCGCGCCAGGCTTTCCCGAGTCCACCTTCAAGATTTTCAAGATAATAAATATATTCGGGAGGTAAGAACGGGTTATCTTTATAGGTTGCAGGTATAAAACGGGTGAATACTTCTGTCCCCTGTCGATGTGGTATGACGAATCTTTGTTTGAACCATGCGTGACCGATACCGCCGGGGTTCGATGTCAAATAAATACGTACTCTCCAACCCGGCTTTGTGGTGCGGAGAGATCCAAGCAGCATGTCATATTTTCTTTTGCTGATCTGGGTCGCTTCCTCGATCACAATCACATCATATTCAATCCCCAGGTACTTATCAATTTCGCTTTCGTTGTTGAAACCACCCAATACAATGCTGCTGCCGTTTGGAAATTCCAGCTTATTTCTTGATGGTATGTAAGTATGTTGGGTATATTTGAAAACCTTTTGAATGAGATCTTCAAATGATTCTGCTGCTGATTTGGCCAGCTTCCGCAAGAAAAGAACCTTCAACCCTGGGTAACGTAGGCAATCATCAACCGTTTGCGCAAGTGTTGCGTGTGATTTTCCTGGACCCCTCGCCCCTCCCATCGCTATTTCAATAGGTCCTTGACTGTTATCAGCTTCCCTTGCTGTCGCGTGAAAGTATGTCATTTTCGGCAGCGCGATATATCCGGATCTGATAAATGATTCTGTCTGGTCTAATGGCATCCCGGCAAGGCGTGCTTGCTCGATGTATTTTCCCAGTGCTTTTGTGTTCTTAATCGTCGCCGTTGTTGTCATTCTTCCCGCCGTAAACCGTTGATAGAAGATCCTCTAGCCCGCTTACCTGGACATTCATATTTATTTCTGTCGGTGCATCTTTATATAATCCCATCACCCGCGCCAGGATTTCAATAGCCCTGATGCGATCATCAAATTCTATTGTTGTTCCGCTGTTTGTGTGCTTTATCCCCTTGATTAGAAATCCTTTTCCCTCTTTTTTTATCTTTTCAATATTGACGTATTGTTTTATGTCGCCGTTCGGCAATGTCACTTGCTCTGTATAGTCAGAAATATCGGTTTTGGCGAGTTTTATAAGGATGTTGGTAACTTCATCCTTACTTATATTTTTTTCGCGGAAAAGCTGCTCGATTTTGGCTCTGATCTCAGGCTTTTTCATGTTGTCATTTCCGCTTGATCTTGCTGACACTTTAGAATACCCGGCCAGTTCTGCTGCTTTCGTTTGGTTCAAAGTATCTACATAAAATTCGCAAAATAAACTTTGTTTATCTGTCAATTTTCTATCAAGTGCGCGACCTGCCATAGTTTCAACCTTCCAATAATACAAAAAAAATACCAGGCTAACACCTGGTATTATGTTTTAGCCCTGCTGATATTATAGCAAGGGATTTCAAATAATCAATTACATCAAGATTAATTCAAGATCTGTTTGGTTAGTGATCTTGGTTTCTTGCAAACAAACTACGGGAAAATCTTTCAATACAGCCAATAGATCCTTTATTGATTCGCGTGCTTCGTTTAGATCATCAAAGAAATATATTCTCACACCACTTGCAGCATCTTTCATAATCCAAACCGTAATACAATCGTTTGAAGTTCTGATAATTTTTATAAACATGATTCACTCTCCCTTATTTTCCAAATAAAATTTGATCGCAATCAGGATCATATTAGATCTTGATCGGTTCTGCCTGCGCGCTGCGTTCTCTATTCTGTCCAGCGTTGTTACTGGTATCCGGATCTGAATAGATTTACTGGCAGCTTTGATCACCTGGTGGTCCTTCGGTATCATATTGTCATTCATTTTCTGCTCCTCAATTCTTTTATAATTTCATCGGTTCTTAGCATATTTTCTTCAAGTTCTTTATTTAGAAGCCCTCCCCATTGGTCGGCCATTGCATCAGCGATGCCCTGAAATGTGATCGATCTTTTCTTTCCGCTTCCCCCTCCTGTTTTTGCGTGCCACAGGGGAGAGGATTTACCAGACGCATAATACTGGCGGGGTCCCGGATCTACAATATTTGTCGGTTGTAATAATGGCAGCCCCTTCAACCATAGGCAGGTGGCCTTTGTTGTACTGTGTCCGAATTGATAAGGTTGAATAATCTGATCGGGTTTTCTCCAAAGTGTTGACATGATCCCGATAGGGTTTTCTATCGCAATTTTTGGGGTGGTGCGTTCAGCGATCATCATAAAAAAGGCCATCGCGAAATCCTGCCGTCCGTCTTTTCTTTTCTGTTCAAAGTATCGTGCGCCACTATTAGCAAGATGTGTGCAGGGTGGAAACGCTACAATCAAATCCCATTCCCAGCCGATGCCGATAAAATCTTCAAGTCTTCCCTGATAGTGCGGTCCCTCGCGTTCTGTTGGTAAAATGTCGCAGCTAATCGCATTATGACCTCTGGAAATAAAGGCATCGCGAACGATGCCAGAAAATTCACAGGCTATTAATATTTTTTTCAACATTTTTTTTCTCGCTTTCTAGTTCCTGTTCTAATTCTTTCAATTCCATTTCAAGAATTGCCCAATCTTCCGCTAACTTGTCCATGTCTGGGGTGTGATCTGCCTGACACCATGCGCGGGATCCACTGGCCACATCGTAGGGGGTTTCTTGTTTCGCTGCCTGCTTATATAGTTCTTTCACCTGCGCGATCCATTTCTTATGCTGTGCAATTTGTTCTGCTTTTGTTTTCATTTCTCACCATCCTTTTATAAATACAGGCTGCCCATTTCGAACCATGTATTATTATTTTTGTTTAGCTGCCAGAGTTGGACGCATCCGGTATCAAGTTGATCGATGCGCTCAACGAAATGCGCGACCGCTTCCGCTGTCTTGTAAGCATACTGTCGATAACTCATATTGTCATTCAAGTACATGCCCTTATTGAAAAAATAATATTCAAATGGGTGGTTGATTGGGTGTGAGCCGGAGGTAATAACAAACTCCGGCATATTGTTGGCAATAAATTCGGGGATGTGGATCTTGATCGTTGTCATGCTGTCACCTGCAATCTTTCGCGTCGTGCTAACATCCGGTATGGTGCGTGATCCCCTGACATTCTATATTCTTTCAAGTCTGCTTGCGCTGACCGATAAGGTCTTTCATAATCCGGCTTGGAGTAGGTTGATAAATCTTCCCATCCCCATTCTTGGCTAAACCGCTGTAAAACAATTACGTCTTTTGTCTTTCGTTCGTATGCCATGATCTTATTCCCTTCTAAAATAAACGA
>Ga0209416_1001730_pt1 | contig 13833 bp, 27 predicted proteins | sample RifGroF1_FD_184001 | JGI IMG/M metagenome (GOLD analysis project Ga0209416, IMG submission 184001) | Groundwater microbial communities from Rifle, Colorado, USA - Groundwater F1 (SPAdes) (version 2) | ecosystem: Environmental > Aquatic > Deep subsurface > Groundwater | place: Rifle, Colorado...
GAGAGTATTCGGCTTTCTTCAATCCGCAGAGACGCAGCGCTGTTCACGGCTTCGCGGCTTGGAAGTTTCAAGCAAGCCAGCCAAAAAGATTTTATTGAGGAGCTGGAATATTGGCTCAAATACTTTGACAGAGAGGTTTATAAATCCCACAAGCAGTTAGAGAAAGAAAATTATAAAGCCAAGCGGGCGGAGGAAATCAAAGACACTCTTTCACATTTAGACATAGATTACAAAGAGCCAAATTATAGTTAACTTGACTAAATCATATAGATAACCCTATAATGGGAATATGCTATATGATTTAAAATGTGCTTTATGCAATAAAAATTTCCAAAGCGACCAACCAAAAGCCAAAGGATGTTCTTTAGAATGTAAACTTAAAAGAGAAAGGATTAGAAAAAATAATTGGTTAACAAATAAATATCAAACTAATCCAGAATACAAACAAATAATTTTAGCCAGAGGAAGGGCAAGTTATAAAAAGTTTATACAAGAAAGAAGAATAAGAGTAGCGAACTGGCGAACTTCTCATAAAGAATGGATTAAAGAATACTGGAGAAATCCTCTAAAAGCTAGGGCGCGATTAAGAAAGAAAAAAGAAATGGTATTTAATTATTATGGAAATAAATGCGAATGTTGTGGAGAAACAATTAAAGAATTTCTCACGATTGACCATATTATGGGTGGGGGAGGCAAACACAGAAAACAAAAAGGGGTAAAAAATAGCATTTATTTATGGCTTATACGAAATAATTTCCCTAAAGGGTTCAGAACTCTTTGTATGAATTGTAATTTTGCACGAGGGCATCATCATTATTGTCCCCATCAAATATCTCCATTAAATAAAAAATTGTATATCAACTTACCTCCTAAACTTAAATCATCATCAATAAAAGTCGAGTATTTAGACCACATAGATGTGGATTTGCCGGAATAAAGGTCGTAAAATAGTATTATTAAATAGTCAAGCCTTAACCAAAAAATTATGTCTTGGAAAAAATTAAGTCAGGAAAGCGGAGATTTTCCCCGAAGCTGGGACTGGGAAACCGATAAAGAATTAGATGGCGTTTATCTTAGTTCGCGGGACGCAAAATCAAAGAAAGGCAAACCGATAACCTTTCACCAATTCAAAGTCGGCGAAGAAGAAGTATCAGTGCTGGGCGGAGTAGTTTTAGACCGCCAATTGGGAGAAATTGAAGAAAATGCCCGTGTTTTGATTACCTATCTCGGTGAGAAAGAAGGGAAAAATGGGACATACAAAAATTACGAGGTAAGCGTTTGGGAATAATATGACCGAACTTTGGAGAGGTGAATCGGAAAAAGTAAAGTTGAGCGATGAAGCCGAGACCAAATAAACAAAAGCCCGGCAAAAGTCGGTAATCCGACCTTCCTAAAACCATTTTAACCAACTGGTTAATATGGTCACGGAAGAAAAAACCCGTTCCAGTTAATCGCTCAAAAATTAGCTCCCAAAATTTAGTCAAAGAGTCCAAGTCTTGGATTTGAGAAGTTATCCCCAGTTGCGGACTTGCGGTGAAGAAGGAAGAGAGTAAGATTAAGTTAATGGACAAAACGATACGACTATATATTATAGGATTTAAACCACACGGGAACTTACGATTGTTTTATCGTTTTGTCCGCCCGTGTGGTTTTAATTTTGGAATATGAACAAAAAACAAAGCATAGCAAACACACTAGATTTCCAAGAATTCACTAAACGCGCCCAACAAGAGCAACAAAATTTAGGTATTGCTGAAGGTAATGAAAATAATGACTTTAAACATAAATTACCCCAATGTGAATCACCTATAGAAGAAATTATGTTAGTTTGCCTCCAATATGGACTACACTCCAAATTGATTATTCCTCAATATAATATCAAGCAATATTCCAAGCATCTAAAAAGAGTAGATTTTTTGGTAAAACCATCTATTCCATTTCAATATATAGATTTGAATTTCCCTATTGCTATAGAATGCGATAGCAAACAATTCCACGATTTCAAAAAGGATTTTAAAATAAGTAGGGAAATCGTTTCTTGTAATTTTATGCTTTTTAGATTTAATGGTAGTGAAATTTACACTCATTACCAAAAAATTCTTAAAGCCAAAACAGAAGAAGGAGTATTATTTTACAATAATGACATAATGCTTGTTCAAGAATTGGTTGAGAATATCCAAAATTATATCAATACTTGTATTTTAAAATCTTTAAATAACAAAAATGAGTAAGCACCGTTATATAAACACAAGATTTTGGAATGACAATTACATTGCCAACTTAGACCCTATAGAAAAATTGCTTTTTATTTATTTTTTAAGCAATGAACATACAAACATTTGCGGGATTTACGAACTTCCACTCAAAATTATAGGCATTGAAACTGGCATTGATAGGGAACATTTACAAAATGTACTTTTGCCTCGTTTGGAAAAAGATAAGAAAATCTTTTATAGAAATGGTTGGATAGCTATTACTAACTTCATAAAATATCAAGCCACAAATCCTTCTATTGAAAAAGGGATTGAAAAAGAACTAAAATTAGTTCCTGATGAGCTTAAAATGTCTATTTTAGACAGCGTGGGGACAGCTTCCCCACAGGCTGGCACATATTCTATTCTATTTAATTCTATTAATAACAACTTGGCGAAGACGCCAAGTAAGGATATTGACGATAAAGATATAACTTATTCCTCTTTAGAAGAAAATGAATTAATTAGAACCCCTAAGAGAGGTAGAAATGCCCAAGCTATGGCTTTTTGTATATGGTATGGCGATGAAGTACGCAAACTTCGGGGCACAGATGCTCCATATGAGGGTGGAGGATACTATAAGGCAAAAGAGCTTTTAGAATCTACAAAAAAATGGGATTTGGAGAAATTAAAGGATTTAGCACAATTTTTCTTTGAATTGGATAAATTTGAAAAAAGCCCAATGATTACTGCGTGTTTAAGCGCAGATACAATACGAAGATTTAAAGAGGATAATAAAAGTGATAATTTAATTTATGACAAACCTCACAGATAAATTAAAAAAGCTGGATAAAGACATTGAGCTAAACGAAGTTCACAGAAAACTTTTGGATTATAAAGGTTCTGACCGGATTATTAGTTCTCACGAAAAACTAGAAGAAATTACGCAAGCTCAAAAGGACAAGCCCAAGTTCCAGCTTAATACCCAAATCCCGACCCTAGACGGATACTTTGAAGGGATACGGCTGGGAACGGTTAATGTGGTTTCCGGGCCGACAGGTGAAGGAAAAACAAGCTGGCTTCAAACCTTGACCCAAAATTTCGCCGAGCAAAAAATAAACAGCGTATGGTTCACCTTTGAAGTAATGCCGGAAGAGTTCTTTGAAAAGTTTAATGGCAATGTTCCGCTCTTTTATCTTCCGAAAGAAATCCCCGAATCTCAAAATACTCTTCAGTGGCTTAAAGAGAGAATCATAGAATCGCAAGCCAAGTTTGACACCCGAATCGCTTTTATAGACCACCTCCATTATCTCCAAGATATGCAGGGGCTTTCGGGGCAAAACAACGCCTCAAACTATATTGGGGATTTAATGCGTAAGCTAAAGAGGATTTCCATTGATTTGGAAATTGTGATTTTTATTATAGTTCATGTCAAAACTGACGCCGGCAACCAAGCGGAAATTAAAAAGTATTTCACCAAAGACGACATACGAGATTCTTCTTTCGTCAAGCAGGAAGCCGATAGCGTGATGATGATTTGGAGAAAGCGCGCTAAAACACAAAATGAAATCGGGTGGGAATATACTCAAAACGCCGTTCTTAATTTAGACAAGCACCGGCGCACAGGAAAAGTTGGATTTATAAAACTACTAAATGAAAATGGAAGATTTACAGAAATCACAGAAAATTATTGAGCAGAGAAGAATGATTTTTGAGTGGCGGAATTGCTATCTTCGCCTTAAAAGAATTTTGGCAAGAAAATATGTGAAATTCCGAGTTCCCGAAATCGCCGAGCAATTAAAAGAGCTTAAAGAATCTTACGAAGAGGGATTAAAAGCTATTGAAAAATGGACATAGGCGAATACAAAATTTCAAAATCGCAAGTCGCCGAGATACGAAACTTATACGAACAGCTGGGGTGGAAAGTTTCGGACATTGAAAACGAACACAAGAAAAAGCTGGAAGATTTTTTTTGGCTGGAAGCGGGAGCCACAATTTCGGGAGCGAAATTATTTATTAAAGACGAAACCAATGAACAAGCTGACACCCTTTTATAAAACAGAATCTTTTGTCGGGCTCGCGGAAGACATCGCTATCGCTTTTAAGGTTTTTATTACAGGCGAAAAAGAAAACCGCATAAGATTTAAATTTTATTTGGCTTCCACAATTTTATCATCGGAAGTTTATAAAAAATTCAGCCACGAAAATTCTGACTTTGTTACCCGCCTTGTCGCGAGAATCAAAATGGAATTAAAAAATAAGGACTTGCCAGCATTGAGCCGAACATCGGTTATGGATGCGATTCAGGTGTTTTCAAAGTATAAAAGTTTAGAATTATTGGAAAAAGAGCTGGGGGCATTTTATAACTGGTCGGATTGCCTTCGTCTAGTTGGGAGAGAAAGAGCCCAAGAGCTGGACTCGGGATGCTGGCATTGTCCCATAAAAGGGCATTGCTCGGGAGCAAGCTAGGATGCGTTTTAAGGCACTTGTAGTGCCTATAGATTAAACGATAGCCTCAAAAACAGATAAGTTGACTTACTAAAAATCAAAAAAATCCTTAAATGTCAAAAAACCCTTTATTTAAGCCATTAAATGGCACATCCAAAAAAAGTGACGATTTCCATTAAGCACAAAAAAGGTCAAAAATCGTTTTAAACGCGTTCTAAGGTGGTTCTAAGCGATTTAATTATTAGATAATAAATTAAACAAAATGACAAGAAAAAGCGAAAACAAAGGAGATTTAATGAGTTTTTGCCGAAAATGTAAAAAACCAACTTGGTATATGGAGTTATGGGGAAAAATAACTAGCAAGGGCGTAATAGATTTATGCGAGAAATGCTTTAATAAAAAATAAAATGCCAGCATACACACACCAAAACAAAAATATCAGCGTTGCCGAACTCGTCTGCGGAAATTGTGAAATTTGGTTCTTGGTTTCTTTGGAACTTCGCGATTATGCTTTTCGCTGTCCAAAATGCGGGAAACTATTTTTGGTTAACGATATTTTTGAAATAAAAAGATATAAAGAAAAATGAAAAAATCACATCACCCTCACCATGCCTATCATCCAAAATCTGATGTGCTTTATAAGTGCTATCACAAACCGCATTTGTCTAGCGCGGGAATGTGTCCTCGTTGCCAAGAAGTTGCCGATTGGCTGGCGGGATTGCCTTTGAAAAAAGGCAAGTGGTCAATAGTTAAAAATCAAATACCTAGATATGAAAAAATCATTGCTTAAAACTAAATCACAATTAAAGAAACTTGCTTGGAAATACTTTACCGCGTGGATTAAGAGGCGGGATAAAAAGAAATGTTATACTTGCCCCGCGACCGGCTGTATTAAACAAAACGCTCAAGCCGGACATTATCCCCCCGGGTCAATTTTGCCAGAGGGAGAATATTTTAATGAAAAGCTAGTCCATCTCCAATGTTTCAGGTGTAACATAAACTTTAGTGGCAATCCCGTATTTTTTAGAAAAAATCTTATTAGAGATTACGGCGTTGATTTCGTAGAAATGATTGAAAACAAATGCGGAAAACCCGACCCGTTATCCCATCAAGAGATTCAAGCCATCATTGAAAAGTATAAACTTGAAAAACCCTTGTAAATCAATGGCTTTTAGCCAAAGTCCAAGAGTTTGAAAAGTTTTTTGGGCTTATCGGCAGAATTATCCACAGAGGGGGCTATTGACAGCCGATAATCAACTATGCTAGGTTAAAGATATGAATATACAACAAGTCTGCGAAGCGGTAATGGGTAACAAGGTTGTGAAGGCAACTAAATATATCAGTCCCAAGCTGATTGTCCGGGCTGTCCGCAAGCAATTCCACAAAAGAATTCAAAAAGGCAATATAGAAATATATTTGACTATCGGCAAACCAAATTGGGCGGAACGGGAGTTTGTTAAATTATGCCAAAAGGCGAAAGAGCCGTTTCCGTTAAAAAATATTCAGTTGAAATTGTATAATCCAATTAAGAAAAAATTAAAAGGTCGCAAATAACTAACCAAAACTTATGCTTACTCTACAACAATTAAAAGAAATGAAGCCAGGAATTTTTGCTAGTGGAATTGGAATGGATGGTAGAAATGAAATTCGCTGGGTTGCTACTAGAGGAGATATTTATGATTGGGCTATTTACTATGGACGTTTAGAACAAAGTAATGAAGAAATTAAATGTTTTGGCGATAAATTACATTCAGAAGATAAAATTAGAAATTTCGTTCCTTGTGAAGATGAGGCATTTAAGAGGTATAGGTATTAAAAAGGTCGTAAATAACTTGGTTTTCGGGGGAAAGGAAAAATTTGTGGCATTCCCCTGTATGTAAAATACTTTAATAAACTCCTTGTGAAAAGTGTTTCCAAAACTTGAAAATTAAAAGATTAAATTAAAAATATGAAAAAATCACCAAAATTATTACTTCTGTTTTTAATCCCCATCGGGCTTTGGATAGCTTTATACTTTATTGGAATATGGCAAAGAGATAATGTTGATTGGATAAGCGGATGGCCTTCTACTTGGTGGATGTTTACAGACATATTTGTTGGAACACTTATGTTGTGGTCTTTTGGTAGAGTGTGGTTTATAAACTTTAATGATTAAAAAAATGAAAACTGACATAGAAGTAAAAATTGGCGGGAAAACTTATAAGCTGATTGAGAAAATATGAACACAAATAAAAGAGAGATGAAGAAACTTACAATCGGAAGTTTTAAGCGAATAGGAAATCAAGGTAGTTTCCGGCATTACTTCTCACACATTCTTCCTGACGGGAAAGAGGTTTGTTTGGAAGCTTGTCTAAGTGGTTATTGTGTGGCGATTTATAATCACGAAGGCGGTAATCTAATTGGTGAAAAAACTTGCACGAAGATTGAGGGAATGTTGGAATCCCAAATTGTATCAGGTTTTAGTATTTTGACAGGTGAGGCGTTAGAAAAAGCAGTTAGTATAGCCAATAAACTTTTATCAACTAATTAAAAAGAATTATTAAAATAAACGGCTCGCAACCTACTGCGAAATAATATGTTAGGAGAAAATAGTCAGGTAGCCACGCCTAAAATGTGGAAAGATTTATCAACCGATGAAAAATTTGAGAGAATGAGGCAAGAGATTAAGGGTCTGCAAAGTTATATTGGCAATTTGCAATCAAACATACACCAAATCAGAACAAATTTTGCGAAACACGAACACAGTAACGGGAAAATAATGACTCCGCATGAAGCATTTGGGTCGAATGTATTAAGTGGGACTGCTTCTAATGCTCTACATAACCTAAAAGCAGAAGCGGAAGGAAGTGTATATTTTTAACCCCCTTATCAGCTAACCCCTATGCCCACAGATAAAAAAGAGATGAAATTACGAAATTATTGGGAACGATATGCTCCAATTTGGTTAAAAGTATCGTGGGAAATGAAATGGGAATTATTTCTAGTTATTGTAATAATTCTATTTATCATATACTTATTTATAAATGTTGTTTATACTCTAAGTCATCTCATAGTAAAAAAGTGACAAACCTTAATTGCACAACTTGTGGAGCAGAAATTAAACGGGCTAAACCGCTTAAAATAATGTCGTGTTTTGATTGTAGAGCAAAACGCCAAAAGAAATACAACAAAGAACATTACAAAGAACAATCCAAATCCCGCAAAAAGTATTATCTTAAAAATAAAGAAAAATATCGGGCGCGGCGTAAATAGTTATCCACAGCCTATAAAAATAAAAGAGTATAATAAAAACAGGCAAAGAAGAAGAGAAAAGAGAAACACAAAAAATCCAAAGTCTTTATTTTCTCCTCTATCGCCTAAAAATTACTCGCTGTCCTGCAAATCTTAAAATGATAAGGAGTGAAAAGTTCCCTATAGTATTAAGATAAACGCTCGGCTTGTTTTACCAAAACCTCCTCCGTTGCGGAGGTTTTTGGTTAGCAGGAAGCGAGGCATTGGTTGCCTCGCTTTGTTTTGAGCAGTTGAATCACTGCTCGGCGGGTTTTATCCAAAGGGTTTTGAATCCTTCTGGAAGATAGACAAGCACTTCTAGTATATCTTTTTCGTTGAAAAAATATCTCTCACCGTCAAATCGGCAGTAGGTGATGAAGTAGTAATTTTGATACTTCGCCATAGCCACATAGATTATCCCTTTCTCCGATTCCAATTCTGATATAGCCATTACTTCACCTTGTCCTTGAATCGCTTGAAGATACTTAACAGGAGGGACTTCGGCATAAACATTCACTTGGATCATTACCGCAAAGAGGACAATCCCAATCAAACTCTTCTTCATATAAACCTCCGATAATGGTTATGTAAGCCATTTTCCATTGGACATCAAGGCGGAAAAAATCTTGAAACAACTGCCGTGTCAGTGCAAATTTCTTCTCCGCAAGCTCGCCTTGCTCTTCTCCAGCCACCTGTCTTTTCTTCCGCATCGTAACCGACATTGACATAAAACACCTGATACTTTCTGACGAATACTTTGCCATTTTTGACAAAATACTCCTTAATTATGTGTAGAGGAATCGCGTCCATCTTTTTTACCTTCCTTTCTTAAAAAGGCGAGAATTTTATCATCGGATTCTTTGCTTTCGCAAATATGTTCCCTACGGGCATATTCGGTAGAAAAATGAACCCCGCAATTTTTACATTCTTTTAAATCCGCCATAAACTTTCCTCCTTTTCTTAGCTTGCCGTCCTCGCCACCAGTAACGAATGTCCAGCCAGTACCACGCAAACCACGCCTTTAAAACTCTAAAAATGTTCATCTTTTCCTCCTCTGTAAATTGGGACACTTTATGCGGAAACAGAAAGCTCTTGCTTTGCCGATATTAAATCTTTTCCACGAAATCCGACAGAAAAACCAAAACCTTTTAGTATCCATAAAAAGAACCTCCTATTTAAGGATAGCATATTTCTAGCCATTTTCAAAACAAGAACCGCATAAATCAGCTAGAGGATTGTTAAAGCGATTTCCACAATTCGTGCATACTTGGGGATTTTTTTCTTTATAAGAACAATTAAGACACATATTTCCTTTTTCACCGATAGTGTGCGTGCCGCGAATAACCTTTTGGCAATAATCGCAAATAGGATGTTCCCAAATTGTTATGTTAAAATCTTTACATACTTTTTCCAGTTCTTCTCTGGTATCAAGATGAAGTATTGGCATACCTTCTTGTTGTGAATCTTTGTAGTTCAAATCTATCAAATGTGAAATCGTAAAATCATTATTCGCGATAACACCTATAAGGTTATCCGTGTCATACAAATCTTTTTCGTTCATATAAGAATTGTTGATTTTTTGCGTTAATGGAATGCGGACGACAAGTTCGTTATTTTCTTTTGCTATTTTCATTGATTTAATTATAAAGCAAAACTCCGCCATTCACAAGATAGCGGAGCCTGCTAGACAATTCAAATTAAGCCTTTTGAATTATCAGTTTTTGAAGCCGGTGGCCGAACGAATTACCAGTTAGTCGCTAGTAAATGTCTTTTCCGACTTAGTGGCGGTCGTTGCGAAGCAAATCGCGACTGCTTTATAGCTCACGCGCTTACCACTAAACTATATTTAATTCTGGAATTTTACCTTTAAAAATCTTAAAATCCATTATACTTTTCCAGTGATGACAATCGGCACAAAGAAGTTGTCCATTATTTGTGTCATGTCTTAGTTTAGAAAACCAAGCAAAGGGTTTAATATGGTCTGCATGTAAATTATTGGTATTTTTACACCATTTACAAAAATGTTCATTAAAATTCCAAATATGTTTTTTCCATATTTTATATCCTACATTTCTAATAGAATTTCTAATTTTAATGTTTAATGGAGTAATTCCACCTTTCCAATGATTAGCTTTATTGCCTATTCTTAATGATGCTTTTTCGCTTAACTTCTTTTTTGTTATTTCAGAATGAACTTTTCCATAAAAAGGATTAGTTTTACCTTGCATAGCTTTGGCAATGTTAGCTTTATGAATTTCAGACATAATATAACCTTTTTTAAATTCTGTTGCAGGAGAATTATGTTTTCCTTTACGAGCTAATCTTATAATCTTTTTATGTTCTTCAGATATTTTTTGTCCCTTTCTTGGCATATTATTTTAAGGCCATTTTTTATTTAATACGGCATTGTTCCAACACCACTTCCAGTGATTTTGATAACCTTTTGAAATTGCCCACGAACCAAGTTCTAATTGAGAATGCCAATCTGTATATTCTAGTTGAGGCATTTTTGCTTCTTTCTTAAAGGCATCAAAAGTCCCTTTCCAAAATTGTAAGATGCCAATAGCTGAAGGAACTCCATTTTTATAATCGCCTTTAGCATCTGGATTGTAACCTGATTCGCAAGTTATAAGTTTATCCATATCTCGGATATTAACGCCATATTTATCCGCTACAAAAGACATATAAGCCACAATCTGTTCTTTAAGAGTTAAATTTAATTCTTCAGCTTTAGCTATTTTTATAAGTTCTGTCCATCTAAACCCACTAGGTAAAATAAATATCTTTTCAATCCAAATAGGCATTTCTTCTTTGTAAGAGATGCCGCTGGGCAGAATATATGTTTTTGCTGATGCTGTAGATACCAATAAGAAAAATAAGACAAGTCCTATTTTCATATAGTAAGATTAAGATTAAGAAATGCCCGTGAGTTTCTTTCCGCCACTATACAGCCCGCTTGCGGAGAGACCGAGAATGATTCCTTGCGTAATAAACACTGGCATAGGAGTTCCTATAAGCCAGCTTGCGGCTACTCCGAAAACCATTGCCGCTAATACCGAATACTGCGAAGGGAATCCCCAGCTTTTTACGACCCCAACTAACCCGACAATGACCGGAATTGCTCCTAGAAGCACCGGATTTAGAGCAAAAAATGTGTCCATATTATGAGTAAATTAAGCTAATAAGCTAATAATACCGACTATCTTTAGTATAAAGTATTAGGGGCGTAATTTCAACTTTTCGTTCCACACTTTTACATCGCTGTCAATATCGTTATTCACACTTTTGTAATCTCCTAAATGACCAAAAGCTCTGTGGCAAACTATGCCATTTTTACCGCTTTCGCATAAAGTTATAAGGTTGCTTGGGTCAAGTTCCAATTCTGGATGTAAGTGAAAAGGTTTTTTATGATGGACTTCAAGAATTTTTGTTGAACCGCATAAAGCGCAAAAAGGAAACTTGGTTATATGTTGTTTGCGAACCACTCGCCATTCCGGGCTTCTCGCCGCTCCGAAAGTTCGGCTTGCCCCAAAAATGTTTTTTATTCTCTCAATAATCGCGTTATCAGCTAGAAAAGCAATAAGCAGACCAATGATAGATTGCTTCTGCGCTGGCGTGAGAGATACTGGCGGGCGGATGGCTTCCACGATAATGCGAGGAATTGAAATTAACCCAGGACAAGTTTTAGTCACAGAATTTATTTCTCTATGCCCAATTATATATTTCCGGTTAATCGGGATATTCCATTTTTGGCAAAGTTCTTTTACAAGTTGAATCGTAGTATTATATTGAATCGCGTTTATGTCGGTATGTCCGTATCCTTCGTGTTCAATGGATAATGAATAGGTATTGGGATTTAATTTTCCTTTAGAGATTACGACTTCAGAAGTTGGCGCTTTAATATCCCCATTCGTCCAAGCAGTATTTTCATCTAAAACAAACTGCCAGACAGAGCCATCTTTATTCACGCAATAGTGAGAAGATTTTTCAGCATTCAAAAACTCAGAGTAAATTTGTTCTTTAGTTCCATCCCCGATATGAAGGCAAATTATCTCCGGTTTATGCCCTTTCCTGCCTTTCTCAAAATTAGGGACTGGTTTCCAAATTTTAATCATAAACTTTCGGAGCTAAAAACATTCTTATAAATTGCCATAACTTCCCCCAAAACCCCGCTTCATTGTATTCCGTGATTATGGGATTTTCTTTTTTTTTCAAAACATACATCTGTGCGAATTCAACATCATGGTCTTTTGCTAAAGTTTTAAGATAAGGATTTTCATAGCTATCAAAAACTAAAAGCCGTCCAAAATCATCTTTTAGAAAATGAAGCGTATAGTGATTAGAAGCTCCTAATCTTATAAATTCTGATTTCTCATTTTGCGACCAAGCATAAACTGCCACTGAAACAGGCGAGCGTTTAAGAGCAATATCAATTTGGTTTTCTTTAACATATTCGTAACCAAAATCATATCGTTCCAGCCATTTTTTGCCTTTTTCAATTAAGTCAAGAGGAACTTCTTTGTAGTATTCATTTATATCTTCAACAAACGGCCAATCTTCTTCATTCACCAATCCATATTTTCTAATAGTTTCACATACAGCTTTAGGAGTATTGCCGGAATTAGGTAAAGTTCCTGATAATTTTGCAATATATCTATCTGAATAATTCGGCTCAACGCCATATTGGAACTTCTCAAGAGTTTCAATATCAGAAAGTATTGTAAAAGTTACACAAGCAGAAGTTTCTTCTCTTTTTCTTTGCGGTTCAAATCTGGGCAAAGATAATTTCCAGTTTCCGCTAGGGTTCAAATCTACACTTCCTAATTTTTTACTTCCGAGAAAATAGTCGGTAGGTGAAATAATTGGCGGAATGAATCCAAAATTTTTCATTTCTTTGTTTGTATCTTATTATTTAATAATAAAGCATCTAGTTTCAAATCCATAGAATCAAGTTTGCGTTCAATGTTATCTACTCTACTTTTCACAATTCCTACTTCCTTATCTACTCCGCCTATTCTTGTTTCCGTAGCCATTTGTGCGGAAAAATATCCAATGAGCGGCGCGGCTATAAAAGACACCGCCGCCATTGCTAATCCCCAAGAAAGTTGTATTTGTCCTTTTTTCATCTTCTAAATCTTAATGTTCTTGATAAAGCTCCTCTTGTCGGCCCGTTAACCAAAGTTCCGTGATTCTTTTTACCTGATATATCAGGTGCGAAATTATTTGAAGTTCCCAAAAGTTGCCAATGACCAACAAGCCCGTATTGGGTTGTCGGGATTCCATAATATACTTGACGAACTTCCGCCGCCGTAAGCGCGCGGTTGTATACGCGGACGTCGTCGATGAGGCCTTGCCAATAGTCAGTTTGGTCCGTGCGACTACCTATAGTTGGAGCTACATTATTTAAAATTGAAGTGGTAAGGGCATCCGTGTTAATAGTTAACGTATCCTTTATACCGTTTATGTAAAACGCAACTCCCGAAGCCGCAGAGGAACCGTTATACGTCATTGTGATGTGCGACCATTGATTTATTGGAATAGCAGTATTTGAAGTAAGCCCCAAAGCGTTAGCGCAACAGACACTAATAAACCAGAGTCTGAAAGTGCCTGCCGCGGACAACATTTGTATTTCCCAGCCTTCATAATTACTAAGGGCATTCAATTTACTAATCACCTTCTGGTCTCTCAAAACAGAAGGATTAACCCAAGCTGAAATAGAAAAACTATTGGTGCGCTCAAAATCAAAATTTGATTCGTTGGCAATATTCACATAATCATCCGTCCCGTCAAAATTTAGCGCCTGGCCGATTTTGCCGTAAGATAATCCAGTAATAATCAGTAGAAGAAGTAGAAATTTTTTCATTTTTCTATTATTCCTAACTTTACACCTTCGGCTATTTTGGCTTCGGTAGCGGCAATCTCT
>Ga0209416_1001734_pt1 | contig 13816 bp, 8 predicted proteins | sample RifGroF1_FD_184001 | JGI IMG/M metagenome (GOLD analysis project Ga0209416, IMG submission 184001) | Groundwater microbial communities from Rifle, Colorado, USA - Groundwater F1 (SPAdes) (version 2) | ecosystem: Environmental > Aquatic > Deep subsurface > Groundwater | place: Rifle, Colorado...
TCAAAGGAAAGGCCGGTACCAATCGTGAAAGGCTTGTAGGTATTTGTAGTATTGTCGAAACCGAAAAGCACATGGGCCGCGGGATCAGCGGGCAGCAATAAAACATCACCGGGGTCAACCCCTTGATAAGTCCATGTGCCTGTCCCGGTGGTGCCGACCGTAAAAAGCCCACCGTTTTCGGTCGGGTAACCGGTCTGCCAGCGGATACCCCAATTTTGCGTAAAGTCGGAGGAGAAGATGTCGAAGCGATAGACGTTCTCCGCGACGTTGGTATACCAGCGCGCCGTGCCGAGTGTCGTTCCAGCGACGCCAAGGACGAGGCCCCCTGCGCCGGTCAGCGTCAAATCAGCAATGGACAGGCTGGAGTCCGCGATAGAGCCGTCACCATCAGGGTCTATGGTTCCCATGAGGTAGTCTATAACGGCATTTTGAGATGGTGCGTGTGTGGTATCTCCGTTGGCATTGGCCGCTGTCAAAGCTTCGTCCTGAACCTCGACGGCAGCGCCCGCGAATGTAGTAGCAAGGTCGGCAGGACTCCATACACGCGAAGCAGTTTCAGTACCAGCGCCAAGTTCTGCTACAGTTCCTTTAGGTGGGGGCGGCGGCACAGGAGGCGCTCCGGTATCCTCCAAATTATACTTTAGCCCAACACAGCCAAACATCATGAAAGCCATTGCAGCAACGATTATTTTCTTCAGCATGTCGTTTCCTTTTTTACAATAATGCTATTAACTATATACCAAATAATTGCCTTAAAAGCAATGGCTTAGTCTAAAAAAGTACTATCATTCTTCTTCATCAGCCTTCATGTGCCAATACATTATCTTGCCTATAAATGTTAGCGACTCTAATGTCTTTGGTACGCCAACTTCCTTACTGAGCAAATCTTTTGACAGAGAGTCAATAAACTTGAATGGCGGCAGTATCTGTTTGGCCAAAGCAGTACCGAAGCCCTCCCTACGAACTTGCCATGTTATGAAGCGAGAGGCACCCGCAAGACGCCACAATGTATCGAATACCTGATCCTTAAAGGATGTCTTCCTTCTCAAGATAAAGTCTTTAAGTTCATTGGCTCCACCATTGGCCAAAGCAAGCAGCATAGCTAGTTTAGCCAAGTTCTGGATAGCCTGTATCTTTTCAGACCTATCACCATTTTTAAGTTTGTTATAAACTTCGTTGCGGTAAACATCCCACTGCTTCAGTGTATATGTCTTGAGCATATAAAATACCCTGCCGTTACCAGCGGTAAGGTATTTCTGCGGCATCTCAGAAAGAGCCATCGGTTGAAAGTCAAGCACACGACTGTATACGAGAAGTTTTATGTTGTCGCTTACGGCCCCGTCTTGCAGTTCCTTAATTACGCTATTTGTTTCCTTGCCAAAGATAGGCGATAGTTCGTCCCTTAATTTAGCGTCGTTATTCTTAGCGCGTTTCTGGTATTTCTCAAGAGAGTTTGCTATCAGTGTTTCTTTAGCCAATGAGTCCATCTTGGTCAGGCCGGTCCATTTGAAAACAAAGTTTACAGCCTTGCTTACCGTACTGGCATCAGCAAACTCCTGGGCGATACGGTCCATGCCGATGTCTTCTTTGGTGATTTTAGATTTACCAGTAAGCGCCTTGCCAAAGTTCTTTGCGGTCTTAATCATCCCGCCTTCGTAAGCGGCCCACGCAAAGTCGCCAATCTGAGTAAGGGCAGATGATATACTGCCCATCGTGTCTATATATTCTATGTTTTTGTAGGTTTGCCAGCCGCCTTGTGTACCTCTTTCGTGGAATCTTGCATTGAGAATTTCATTAACAGTAGCTTCGTCGCTTCCCTCAATTACTCCAGCGTCCATCAACTCCATTATGTATGTGCCAATATTCTGAGTGTAATCACGCTGATACTTATAGTTTTCTATTATTTCCTTATACTCTTTAATGTCGTCACGTAACTCTGCGGCCCTCTTAGAATCTGTTGCCTGTTGTAATTTTGTTTCCGCAAGAGCAAGCCTTCTCTTGGCGTCGGAAACTTTCTCTGGAACCTTTCCAAAAAATTGACGCGCCTCTATGTTCTTCCGCATCGAGTGGATATAAGCCACAAGCGCAGCATCAGAATCCATATAAAAGCGGTTCCATTCAGGCGGTATTTCTTTTATCTTTCTTGCTTTAGTTGGGCCAACACCGCCGATACCGGAAAACCCACCGGCTACCATATTTGAAATTATGTCGGCTTTCTGGTCATCAGACATTTGCGATACTGTGATGCCACGTTCGGCAGCGCGTTGCTTTAAAGCCCTTGAGTATATATCCCAATCCTTACTCTTATAGACTTCCTTCAAGAATCCTTTTTTGTTTTTAAGAACCCTTGGAGCGTAATCTTGAATATAACCTATATCCAGACCGACATCTTCGGCTTCGTTGTATAGCCTATCTAAAACTTCGCGGTATTCCTTATACTCGTTGCCAAGGTCGTACTTCTCAATAAGTTCCTCTATCTTATCCTTATAAGAATTTTTACGAGCAAAGTCCCAATCAGCATAGTCGCGGCGTGACATGCGCTGTTTGGCTTTATCTAAGAGTGGCTTGAGTTTTACGAGGTCATTCTTAGACTTTGTACCAATATCAAAATCAAGTTTCCGTACTTTGGCTTTCAGTTCTTGGCTGATATTACCTAACCGTGTAGACACAGAACCTAATAGTTTATCTGCGCCTTCAGCGATTTCAGAAATAACTTCCTTCAAGTCAGTAAACGCCCTTGACTTAGACCGGACATTGATAGCGCGGTTTCTTGCGAATACATCGTCTTCAGGTTCGGATTTTGTTTCGGCTTTCGGTTTAGCTTTGGTTATTTTGAATTGCTTATCAGCCTCTTCCTTCCCGTAGTATTCTGCTACGAAGTCGTAGGCTTCTTGGTCAAATTCATCGTCCATTCCTATTCTGATTTCGCCACGCTCGTTGCGAATGTCAGGCATCGAATCCCAAAGCGCCTTCATAGCGCCTTTGATTTTATCCCAAACGTCAGCAAACTTAGACTTCATTTTTTTTAGGAAGTCGCTGTATTTCTGGATGCCCTTATTCTTTAACTCTATGCCGTAGTTTAGTATGTCGGTGGCTATTTGGCTTGAGCCGGTATTGTTGGTTAGTCGGTCTTTGGCGGCTTGGAGTTCTTTGCTAAGTGCGGATTGTTTATCACCATCAGCTTCGGCCTGTACCCCTCCGGTAGCAGGCGCTTCAGGCGTTCCACTTCTGCGGCCACTATCTTCAGCCGCTCTAATATCTGCCTCAGTTCCTCCTGCATCACGCGCCTGTTGCTTTAGGGTGGATAGTTCCCCTAATTTGTTATCATATTGTTGGGCTATGTCAACGCCCTTAGATTTGCCATCCTCAAGCATCTGGTCCGGTGTGCGCTTATCCCTTTGCAAAGGATGTTCACCACGCGATGCCTCAAGCGCCTCACGGTACAACTGACCAGCGAAAGCGTTGTTGGTACGGTCTACGCTGAAATCCTTGGCAGCTTTATATTCCGCTTCCTTAGCCACCGTTTCTGTTCTGAGCCGTTCAAGTTCGGATACTTGTTCAGGGGTGGCTTGTTCGCCAAAGGCCACGGCTTCGTTGGTGGTTTTGAATTGCGGGATAGCCTGTTCAGTTTTAGCCGCTGTTCCATTTTCCTGAACGGGTGCGGTTTCTTGAACAGGAATAGGCGCTTGTTTGGGAACTTGCAGGTCTGGATAATTTCCCATCACTTCAGGAGGTACGGGCTTACCATCCGATAACGCTTTCTCTATAATTTTGCGGTGTGCGCTATCAAACTGCCGCTGCATCTCCAAACTAATATCATCGCCGGGCTTAACCTTAGCTTTCTTGTAGCGCTCGCCAAGAACCGTGGGCTTAGTACCCATCCATTCATTATTGGCTGTGGCAACAAACTCATCCCGCGTCATCTGCCACGGTTCTTTAGAAATATGCTCTGGTTTCTTGATGTCTCTAAAACCTGCACGTTTTTCCTGAATTTGCAGTCTCTTTAACTCAACATCTGCCGCCTCCCAAACATCGTCAATGTTTTCAGCGGAAACCCCCTCAATGCCAACCCTATCAATTATGTCTGCTTTTTCATTATCTGGCAGATTCATTCTGTCCATAGAAGCGTATATCTCTTTAACCATCCCGGCTAAATCTTCTATGTCAGACTTTTGTATAGCCTTTGAAGCGGAGATACTTGAAGCGGCATTATCTCTTCTTCTTGACAACTGGATAGAGTCACCTAAAACTAATTTCTTTAGGTCAGCATAAGTACCATCATATGGGAGCGTAAACGTCTTACCGTTTTGCGATTTCCATATTGACGCATTACTTGTATTGGTATCATCCCATGCGACACCTAACTTATCCATCTTAGCCAGCAGCGACATTATTCCTGGTGTGTTTGCTTCGTCATCAGGGCTTTCAACCATATCCGCAATGTCATCTTGAATAGGCGCGGCCTCGGCTACGGAAGGGGGAGTGGCAGGGGGGGGCGCCGTAGCTGTACCGCGCACATCTTCAGCCCATCGTCCTGTTTCTTTCATCTGAGAAAAATCAGGACGAGTTAGCGACTTAGTACGTTCAGCTTCTTTTAGTTTGCGTTGCGCCTCAACAGCAAGGACTTCAGGTTTCTCAAATTTTCTCTGTTCAGATTTAGCTTGACGTTCTGCCGCTGAAGGGTCTTGTTTTGGAAGGATCAGGTCAATGGCCTTGTCCTGTTCTGTTTCAGACAGCGTATCCCAAATTTGAGACAGAGCTGAAAAAATACGCTTTTGGCGAGTACGCTGCTCGGCAATTTCCTCTGGAGTTTGGTCTATTTCAGACTTGCCAATATCAGGTGTGGGAGGCGCTTCTTCCAGAACGGCATCAGAGATATTTTCAAGTTTAGGCGCTGCTTTCTGCTCACCAAAGGATTGCTTAACCTTTTCAACTTCTTCAGACATTCGCTCGTCGCGGCTAATAGCGTCAATCGCGGCTTGCTGTTTTTGCTGAGATTCTGCAACCCTGTCCTTGGCATCAAGGATTTCTTGGTTCTTGCGGCGTCGTTCTGCGGATTCTGCCAGTACCGCATCCATTTGCTGCTGGTCTGCATCACGCCTTGCACGTTCCGATGCTTCCTGTTGCGATGTCTTAAATTCAGACTCAACCGCTGCGAGTTCTTCAGGAGTTTGAGCCGGGAACGAGAACGGAGTTTCTTTAGGTTTATATGCAGCAATAGCAGCGTCTATGTCGGCCTGAACATTGGGCGGCATCTTGGCGCGGATTGCTTGTAGTTTTTCTACTGTTGTCTTGCCGGATTCAAGGTCTGTGGTGAAGCGGGATTTGGTTTCTGGCTGAACGTCAGTCTTAGTTTCTGTCGCCTCAGTTCCTGAAACAACGCTACCGCCAGCACCAGTTAACCCGGCTACAGGCATGACCGACACGGCTTCTTTCAGAGAATCGGCGAACATCTTGGCGACGTTCTCTGGCATCTCTTGGCCGGTCATCATCTTAGCGCCAATCTTGGCCATAACCTCGGCTGGTTCTTCACCGCCTTCCGTGAATGACTCAATAAGACCTGTTATGCCAGCACGTTTAACTCTATTCAGAAAGCCGGGTGCAGCTTTGCCAAGTATGTTGAAGTTGGAAACAGAGTTCAGGCCAGCACTAAACAGCGCCATCTGCTCTGCGGCTCTTGCTGCTTCCTCCTCGTTTCCAGTTTCTTTTAATACAGTCTTGTAGGTCTGAGCACCCTCTAACGAACCACCAACAGTACCACCAGTTACAGACGCGCCAAGACGAGCAAAAGACTTAACCGCTGTCGGTGTCATCTTCATAGCTTTGCCAGCAACCGAGATGGTCTTGTAGGCTCCAGCAGAAGGGACTATGGTAGCAGCGAATGATGGCACCATATCGAACGTGTTGTATACCCACCATTCAGGAGACTTCAGAAGTTTAGGATTATCCCATACCGTCTTATTGGCGATAGTCTCGGGTGGCCCGAATTTCTTTGCAGCGCCACTCCAATACTCAGCAGTTGTTTTGCCAACATCCGAAACCGCTTCGCCAATAGCGGTCTTAACCGGCCCCGGCTTCTCAATGGTAGGTGCCTGTCCAGAACTAAACTCAAACTCTTGCTTCAGTATGCGTTCGGCTTCTGGTCGTGATATCTCGCCACGGTCAAAGGCATCGCCCACTTCTTCGCGTGTCCTATAGCCTACCGCATCATCTGCGAAAGGGCTTTTGCCACTTGCCATCCTACCCTTGGCGTGGTCTACAGCTTTTTGTACTATGTCATCTGTCGCCCTTTTACCAGAAAGCAAGTAATCAACTTCGTCTTTAGAAAGCGTTGGGACCAGTAGCGGGATTTCTGTTTCTTTTCCATTAAAACTTACACCGATAGAAAGTTCAGTGGAAACTCCACCATCAGGGCGCTTTAGTTCGCCTAAGAAACCTCTGCCTTTTGGCGTTCCGTCTTTGCGCTTATCGTATATCCCGGCACGCTTCGGAGAAAGATTAGTCTCAACCCATTTGCGTTGTTCTTCGGTTACATTCTTTACGCTTGGATCGCCAGATAGTATCCTTGCAGCGATTGTCTCCTTAACATCTTGCTCGTTTTTGCTGTAATCCTTGAACGCTTCTTTCTGCTCTGGTGTTATCTTGAAATCAGGGCGCGTACCACCATTACGCATCCAAGCCCTTGCGCGTTCATTGGTCAGTACTGACTGCCGCTCAGTGTCAGATAGTTTATTAAACGGATTCAGTATGACAGAATTATCCTCTGTAGCCATGCCCGCCACATTAGGATTCTCAAAGAAATAGTTCTGTTCGGATTGATACGGCTTACGCTCTTTAATTTCGCTCATCGGATGGTATCCGGTTGGTTCAGACTGAGCATACTGATTCTTATTAGCGTAGTCCCGCTGGAACTCTTGCTCTATACCTTTACCGGCCATTCTGTTACCGGCGTACTCAAGCCCTGTACCAAGTGATTCACCAAGACCTAATGTGCCATGAGCAAGCGCTTTGCCAGCCGTAACAGGCAAAGACTGATGTTTTGCTTCAGGCCTAAACTCCCTAACCATATCCTCAAAACCGTTAAGCGCATCAGTCCTGTCTTCCTCGCCAAGCGCCTGATAACTCGGAGATGAAGCTACGTTAGCGTCAAACCATCCGAGACGAGCGTGTGCCTTGTCTTCGTCAGATAGTTTGGAATATTCAGGATTACTTAAAAGTGCATTAATGCTCGGCACTAACGACTCCTTAGTTTTTTGCCACGTTCGATTAGGCTACCAATGTCTACGCCGCTATCTGAGGTGGGCGAGTTCTGGCCAGCACCGTCCTCAGTGTAAGTAACGCCACTCTCTTTGCCATCCCAAGTAGACGGGCTGAATATTGAAACCTCTGCCTGTATTTCAGCCTCTTTCTTGGTAAGTGGCGGCTTGTTTATAGACTTACGGATTGAATTAATCTGGTCAAGATATTCAGGCGGTATTTCCTTGCCGGGTTTCCAACCTATTCCTTTCTTGGGGTCTTTCATAGAGTCATAGATTTTCCTGATTTCTGACATTGCAGTTATTTCAGTCTTAGCCTTTTTGTCTTCAGGAGATGCACCGCCTCCACCAGCACCTCCAGTTTCCTTCCTAATCTGAGCAGCATCAGCCTTAATCTGGTCGCCTGTCTTGTGGCCCGGTGGCAATACAAGGTCTTCGCCAGCATTGACCCATTTGCGGTATGGTGTGTTTTTTTCGTCGTAGAAGGTTTGGTGGGAACCTTGGAGTTTGCCATCTGTTTCTTCAGCCAACGCGCTCACTAAGGCATACGCCTCTTTAGCTTTAGCAGAATCATATTTTTCAGGAGTATCTGATATAACTCTCTGCATAAAAGGCGTATTCGCAAATGGCGTTTTTGAAATGTGGCCAACTACACCCCGGTATGTCTGGAAAGCCTCTTCACTGTCCTCTTCTATTACTGGCTTTAATGCCTTAAGAATCATCTTGGCCTGAGAACCCATCAGCTTCATCTGAGACTCTTCATCATATTTTTTTTCAGCAAGGGTAGCCCGCCTATCAGCAAGATTTTGCTGTTTTTCTTGAAACTGTATACCTCTATCAGCAAGAGCATTACGAGCAGCAAACTCTGCCTTTTCTTGCCTAATACGAGCAGCGTTCATTAGGGCATTAACGCCCTGAGAGGCATCTGGTCTGACATAAAAAGCGCTGTAATCTACCATGAACTATTCCTTTATCCTGCGTCCGTCCAGCCAACCCTTGGCAATTCCCTCATTGACTATATTAGAAGTTACAATGTTTTCTATTGTACCTGATTTTGCTTTATAAAATGGTGGGCATGAAATGTCTAAAATGTCTACGTTATAGACATCATACCAACAACAAAGCATATAGATTACTTTGTCAATCTGCATGTTGAAAAATCTTGCTTTGTTTTGTCTCCACCATACAGGAACCGCGCCATGCTGTTTTAGCCTAGATACCATATCCGAGCAAAAAAGTTCAGGGACTTCCTTGCGCTCTGACCATATGCGTGTCGCAAGTTTTAACCTGACAGAATCAATCACATCACTGTTTGCTTCACAAAAAGAAATTACACCATCGATGTCGTTAAGATCGTCTATAACAAACAATATAGATTCAAGCCTTATACCCATAGACCTGAAAAGTTCTATAGCCTCAATATCTTTCCCGTTAGACTCTTTGTGCATTGATAAGTTTATACAAGCTGTTTTGTGCGAAGACATTAATGGGAATAACTCTTCTACGAGTTCCTTTGTTAGGCCGTAACCGTTAGTCACCATCTCTATAGAACGTGCTACATTTTTTATCCCCTTAACAATTTCAATAATGTCCTTGCGAAGAGTAGGCTCCCCACCAGTTAAAATAATCGGAGCCATATGAGCGTGGATAGTGGCCTCTGACAAAATAGAATCTATGGACCTGTCTTCGCTTTTGTTATTAACACCGAAGTAACAATACTTACATTTTAAGTTGCACCGCTCTGTTACATCTAAAAAGTACCCCTGATAAATAAACGGAGCCATAGAGTGCATACCTTGGATGTAAAAGGCTGCATCTTTTTCGATTAAAGCCTCTGTCATCCCATGCTCTGGACACGTTTTTACCATAACAACATTATCGTTTTTTATGGCAATGTCAGCGAGAACCCGCTGATAACATTCTGGACAAAACGAAACTGTCTTTTTAATTACTTCCATTATTAGCCCCCTTAATGTAAAAAGCTTCCATTGGTTTATACCCTCTACGAAGATAAAGCCGTTCGACCCCATCCTTCAAAAACGACTCTACCCTAATCATAAGAATATTGTCAGCGCCCTTACTGAAAGAAGCCTTTTCAAACTTATCTATCAATTTGATACTATTTATTCCCCTATACTCTTCGTCTACCCAATAAAACAGTTCAACCATAAATCTGAATTTGTTATTAAACCCCCATTGAGAAATATGCCCCGCTACACCTCCTACAGTTTTCCCGTATGCCCCATTTTTGAGCAGCAAAACAACGCTATTCGGCTCATTTGAAATATATTCCAACACCATATTTTTGAAATGCTCCCTATCCAAAGGGAGGCCCATTTCTTTATACCCGGCATACTCAAAGAATCTTTCAGCACAATCTGCTATGCCTTCTATGTCATGTTTTGTGGCTGGTACGATTATCATTATTTACATACCGTAAGCACTAGGAGTGTATCCTTGCCCCATGCCGGCGCTGAAACCAGCCCCGCCTCCGTACCCACCTCCATAATAGGATGGTTGCTGGTAGCTCATGTATGTGGCAAGGGCATTATTGCCAGAGTTGCCAACAGCGTTCCATATCCCGGCTTGAGCCTGCCCAGAAGCAAGCGCAGCTTGAGCGTTAGCGTTTCCAGCCGCCATAGCGTTGTTACCTATTTGCTGACCGGCTTGCATTGAATTGGTGCCAGCAGAACCAGCGGCTCCCACACCTATCTTGGCGAGGTTAAGGTTCTGTTCGTTCACCGTACCGTACAGGTTAGAACCTAACCCGTAAGCCTGCCCCAATCTTCCAAGGGCCGTTTCTTGCTGTCCGGTAAGCCTGCCGTACAGGGTGTTCTGTTGACCGAGTAGCCTGTCATACAGGGTGTTGCCGCGCTGAGATGCAAGGTTGTACTGGTCCATTGCGGTCTGAGTTCTGTAGTCGCGTTCCGCAAGGTTCCTATTGTACTGTTTGTCAATGTCTTCAGCGGCTACGTTCATGGCAACATCAGACAATGTGTTGACACCGGCACGGCTGTTCAGAAGGCCCTGTTTAGACAGGGAACGGTTAGCTGCTTCTTGCGCCTGTTTCATTTTATATTGATAGACAGGATCGTCAGCATTCCACTCAAAGTCCATGTCCTGTCTTAGAGTCGGCAGTTCAGGAAGCAGCTCTCCAGAGCCATACCCGTTAGCGGGCGTTGCTGTCGGAACGTAATTAGCACCGCTCATAGTGCTTGTGTTTAGATGTTGAGGACTAGCAGAAGACGAAATCACGTTTTGCATATTACGTCTTTGCAGCTCAGTTGTTACAGTCTCCTTACGTTCAGGAGCGTTTTCGCGCCTACGAAGCTCAGTCTCAACACCCTCTTTCCATTTTCGCCTGTTTAGTTCTTGCTGGACGGCATTGTCCCATTTCGTCCGGTTGGCGTCTTGCGATGCTGGAGCATTGGCATTTGGCTGGCCGGAAACTAAACTCGGTGTATTGCCTCTTACTACTGGAGTCCGAGTAGCTCTTAAACTATTTGTGCCAGTACCTTGCGCTGTATAGTTGGCCGGTGCAGACGCCAGAAGGTTTCCGGTTTGTGCATTTTGGGATGGCAACGGAAGCGGCTGGTATGAACCGCCATTAATATTATACAAGGCGTTTGAATCAGACGGCGTGTAGTCTCCACCGACTTGGCCTGTAACCGGATTTATTCCAAAGGCCCTCGGGTCATACTGCGATACTCCAAGCCCCTGCATATAATTGTTATATGCAGGCATGACTGTTTCTTGGAGGTACTGCGGCATCTGAGTACGAAGACTTGATATGCCCTGGTAGCCTGCGTTTAGATACGGCTCCCAATCAGCCTGTGCCTTTTCCCACATCTTCAACATAGCGTCAGTAGATATTTGAGCCGCCTGTACTTGAGCTTCTGCCGCCTTACCTGCTGCTTTTTCTTGCGACTTACCACCAAGCCAACCGGAAACGATATTACTAGCTCCCATTTAAACACCTACTTAGTCGTCAGCCCACGGAGAATAGCTAACAACTCATTGAAAACTGTAACTAATTCTGCGACATTTGCCGCTGTACTGTCTGCTGGTATGCTGCCAACTAATTTGTTCCAAAGGTTGGCGTTCTGCTGCGAGTAAATCGTAACCTGTTGCTCTTTGCTTTGTATTGGATTTATGACTTTCTTTTCCATTACAGAACTTCCTCGCCAACACTAACTAATGTAATCGGAGAATCGTCGGTTATAGAAAACTCATACTGTCTTGTCCTGTACTGACCACAGCTATAAAGACTCTTAAAATAGTCCGTAGAGCCTGTAGCACCTAATGTGATGGTCCTTTCTGTAGACCACGCTGTCTGAGGGTTGTTTCTCCACTTCATCATTAGGTAGGCTATATCAGCCTCTAACTGGTCAGAGTCTCGTTTGCAGTAGATGTCGTAACGGGCTGCTGTCTTTTTCTGTCCTGGGCTTCCGTGGTGGATCATGGGAGTTCTGACCATGGAACGCATAATCTGGCCGTTGTCTTGGTAAGTAGAAGAGTCTAACTTATATACCTTGCCAGATGACTTATCGCCAGCCAAGGAAAGGTTCCACTTAGTAGCCAAGCAGAAGTGTTGCCCCCTGAAACGATTGTACGAAGCAGTCCCAGTATTCCACGCTCCCAACTCTTCCCATGATTGGTTATACAGGTCGAAACAGAGCGTAGTGTCCTGAATCGGGAAAGACAGAATGTATTGCGGTCTGCCGTCGAAACTCGCGTAGCCACCTATGGCATCAGATACAGAAGAGAACCCTTGGATATATTTGTTTACCGCTATAGAAATAGGAATAGCTTGGCGCGAACCAGAAGGCATGGCAGAGACTTTTCTTTCGTGATCCAGCCAGTACCAAACACCGTCAATGTAAGTCGGAGAGTGCGGGGCAGAGCAGCCACGGTCTACTGTGTACTGAGCCTCTTTAACGAAGGGCGTTACGCCGTCATCTCTATGGCCCTCAAGAGAGTAGGTTCCGAATAGCTCTATACGGTCATTGCCTATACCCATCGCTACAAGTAGGTCTGGGTAGGTTTCAGCTTCTGCCCAATCTGAATCCCAATTTTCGGGGTCATCAACTACCGAGAACCAGTACCTTTGAGTAGCGTTTTCTAATGCTATAAGATACTTATCGAGTGCTCCGATATGCGTTACGGTTGTCGGTGCGTCTATGTCCGCTATGTATTCAGTATTACCTACGGTCTTAATCTCTACGATGCGACCACCGTTAGCGGCATACAGGGAAGTACCAAAGTCAGCGAAATAGACCTTTTGACCTACCTCAAACGTATCCCCTGTAACGTCAGAAAATGTGCCTGTTGAATCTGTAATCTTGTAGCAATTTCCACCAGATACAACAATTACACACTCTTGTCTATCCCACCAATACAGTCCGTCAATAGCCGCGCCTGAAAGGGTATCAACCCACGCCAACAATCCCGGCCTACGAACAAGATTACCCTGCGAATCTTTAATGAAATCGACCCTTGCCGCTCCGTGAGTGGACAAACCTATTTCATCAACATCTTTATTGGCATCAAAATTTATTGGTAAGGGTACAAGCATTTTTATCTTGACAAACCTCTATTTAGTTTATTACCATGAACTTAAATAATATGCAATAAAAGGTTAATGAAATAGGGGGTAATATGAAGAAATTTTTGGTTATTCTATCCTTGGTCTTATCAGGTTGTGCCTCTACTCCGTTTGAGAGTTGGACTAAGGCCGACACCGCGCGGCAGGTGGCGTACACCACCCTGCACATTGCGGATTGGGCGCAAACTGTTGAAATATCCCGTAGCCCTTCGGAATACTACGAAGCTGGTCTTGCGGGCATAGTTATCGGTGAGTACCCGAAAGAATCCGATGTTCATCTTTACTTTGCGTCTACCCTTGTCCTTCAAACGCTTATCCCTGCCATGCTCGCCACAAAATACAGAGCTGCTTGGCAGTATGTTTGGATTGGTGCTGAGGCTGGAACGGTTGCACATAATTATTCCATCGGGCTAAGGTTTGGGTTTTAGTTGTGGCCGTATCCAGATAACCGCATATGTGATGAAACCGAATCAGCAGTAGTATTTAAATATCGTATATCGAACACTCCACTCACTACAGGTATCTTGGCAGTTGTCATTATTCCGGCAGTTCCCGGTGTCGTGGTCCCACCTCTACAATAGACAATTCCTATCGAGTTCTTATTAACGTCAAGAGCCTCGGCTGACCCATATTTTCTTGCAAACACATGGAGCGATCCATCTCCTTGCGTTCCTGTATTTTTTACTACTGACACATACAAAAAAACTTCAATCCAATCAGCGTCAGCAGGTACAGAATTTAAAGCAGTCCAAATATTATCGGCACCCGACCCGGTGGGGCCTACTGACTCCCATGTGGAAGCCACTATGACTGACGTTATCACTATGTTGGTATCGGAGATATTCGGATTACCGTTCGCATTACTGACAAACACTCCAGATTTTGCTTGATCCACCCCACCGATCTGCAAGCCGACCGGAACGTTGAATGTTCCATCTTGCAGAACCCTCCATCC
>Ga0209416_1001738_pt1 | contig 13801 bp, 12 predicted proteins | sample RifGroF1_FD_184001 | JGI IMG/M metagenome (GOLD analysis project Ga0209416, IMG submission 184001) | Groundwater microbial communities from Rifle, Colorado, USA - Groundwater F1 (SPAdes) (version 2) | ecosystem: Environmental > Aquatic > Deep subsurface > Groundwater | place: Rifle, Colorado...
GGTTTTGGTTAAGTTCTTTAATTGATTCATCAAGCTCGGCCTTTATTTTGGCGACAGTTGCTTCTTTACCCTTTTCATCAAATTTCGTAACGATATATCTAGCAAAATAAATGACTGTTTCAAGTTTCTTTTGAGGAACACCCAAGATCAAAGATAGTTTATTTGGCACACCATGAGAAAACCAAACATGTGTAACTGGTGAAGCTAGCTTTATATGGCCCATGCGCTCTCTTCTGACCCTTTTGTGTGTTACTACAACTCCGCATTTATCGCAAACAATGCCTTTATACCTGATTTTTTTGTATTTTCCGCAATAACATTCAAAGTTTTTCGTAGGCCCGAAGATCTTCTCACACATCAATCCATCCACTTCAGCTGTATGCGTTCTGTAGTTTATTGTTTCCGCCTTTTTCACCTCTCCATGTGACCAGCTCAAAACTTGCTGTGGAGAAGCAATACTTATTCTTAGCGCCTTAAAATCTTTAATCATGGTTTTTTATTCGCTTAATTTAATTAATTTACTCGCCAGTGGCGAACTTACTTAGCTTTTTCAGCTGGTTCTGTTGTTCCTGTTGTATCTGGTTCACCTGGTTCTTTTATCTCTAATTCTTCCTTACTCGATTCGATTTCCTTTTCTTCTTGTTTACTTGGCATTTCTTTTTTATCGGTTTCTACTGACTCTGTTTCATCAGCTAATTTCTCGTCCTGGACCCCCTCAATTAGAGCTGCCTCGTCTTTACCGTCCTCTTCTGCCTCAATCATATCTAAGCTCAATCCAAGAGCACGTAGCTCGGCAAGCAATACCTTGAAAGATTCAGGAATTGTTGGTGGATCTATTGGTTCCCCTTGGATAATCGATTTGTATGCTGCTGCTCTTCCAACAACATCGTCTGATTTAATAGTCAGCATTTCATGCAATACATTAGGAACTGCATGTGCTTCAAGTGCCCAAACTTCCATTTCTCCAAACCTCTGGCCTCCGAATTGTGCCTTACCGCCAAGTGGCTGCTGCGTAACCATTGTGTACGCGCCTGTTGATCTTGCATGGATCTTGTCAGATGACAAGTGATTTAGTTTGAGAATATATCTTGGACCAACTACTACTTGTCCATGGAATTTCTCTCCAGTCCTTCCATCGTATAAGGTTGTTTTACTTTCAAAATGTTCACCTTTTTCTTTCAATTTCTTTTCCAGTCTATCAAGGTCAAGCTCAGCAAAAGGTGGAATTATGACCTTTTCGCCGATTTTTTTCGCCTTTGCTGCGACTTCCATTTCTCTGATCTGACCGATATTCATACGTTTTACAAACATAGGACTAAGCACAATATCAACTGGTGTACCATCTTCCATATATGGCATATCTTCTACTGGAAGTACTTTGGCAATAACACCTTTATCTCCATGAAGACCAGTCAATTTATCTCCAACCTCGATTTTACTTGTTCTAGCAACCCATACTTTAACTTGTTTTAGTACTCCTGGATTTAATTTGTCTCCATTTACTTTATCAAGTAATTGCACACCTATAACAACACCCTTGTCTCCGTGTGGTACTCTGAGTGAGTTATCTCTAACGTCTCTTGCATATTCACCGAAGATTGCTCTTAGCAATTTTTCTTCTGCAGTTAGTTCTGTTTCTCCTTTTGGAGCAATAATACCAACTAGAATATCCTGTGCATCAACACTTGCACCAACTCGTACAACACCTGACTCATCAAGATTTCTCAATGCATAGTCGCCTACATTCGGTATATCTCTGGTGATTTGTTCATCCCCAAGTTTAGTTTCCCGGATGTCCTGAACATATTCTTTTATATGAATTGATGTGAAAACATCATCCCTGATCAATCTTTGAGAAAGCACAATACCGTCATCGTAATTGTAACCTTCAAAGCTCATGAATGCTGCAAGGATATTTCTTCCTAATGCAACTTCTCCATTGTCCATTGAAGGACCATCAATCAGAATATCATCCTTTTCGAATTTTTCACCTTTGGATATAAGAACTTTCTGATTGAATGAAGTGTTTTGGTTTGTTCTGATAAATTTTTCCGTCTCATATGTGACCTGTTCTTTTTTCGCTCCATGATATTCAACTGTTAGTGTGTTTGCATCTGATTCGAGAACCACTCCTTTTTCTTTTGCCTTAACCATTCTTCCTGAAGCTTCCGCAATTATCTGCTCATATCCAGTACCTACAATAGCAGCTTCAGGCTTGACTAACGGAACTGCCTGCCTCTGCATATTTGATGCCATAAGTGACCTTGTCGGGTCATCGTTGAACGAGAATGGAATTAGTGAAAAACCAACTCCTCCAATTTGTCCAGGATTAATATCAATATAGTTGATCTGTCCGACATTTACTCTATTGTATGTACCTCTATTCCTTACAAAAACAGTTGTATCAAGAATATTTCTATTTTCGTCTCTTTTGACATTTGCAGGAGCAATAAAATATTCCATTTCGTCATCAGCATCGAGATAACGGACTTCTTTGCTGATATAAGGTTTAATATCAACCTCTACACCAGCTTTTATCAACTTCTCAAGTAGTTTTGAGTCAATCTCAACATTTGCTTTTACTATCTCTTTACCTTTTTCGTTTTTTACAGGTTTTGCAGTAATTCGATTGATTAGCAACTCTTTATTTGATTTTTCAGCTTTTACTTTTGTATGTACTTTATAATATGGTGCTTCAAGGAAACCATAATCATTGATCCGTGCATATACTGACATATGAGAAACAACTCCAATAGATGGGCCTTCCGGTGTTGTCACCATGCAAAGCTTAGAATAATGTGAGCTATGAACGTCTCTAACAGAGAATGTTGCTCTTTCCTTTGTAAGTCCTCCAGGCCCTCCTGCTGTGATCCTTCTCTTTGTCTCAAGTTCAGAAAGAATATTTTCCTGATCCATGTATCTAGAAACTGCACTTGAACCAAAGAATTGATCGATTGAAGCAATGATCGGCCTTGTGTTTACCAAAACAGAAGGTGTTACAAGCTCGTCAGCACCATATGATCCCATTCTGTCCTTTATATTTTTCTCGACTCTAAGAATTCCAACCCTCACTCGTTCGGCAATAAGTTCACCGACACCACGAATCCTTCTATTTGCAAGATGGTCAATATCATCAGGAAGTAGATCACCACTATTTAGTTTGATCACAGCCTTGATAACTTCGACCAAGTCTTTCTTTTTCAATCCATAGTTTTCCGGTTTAATAGGTGTATCAATATTCAGTTTTTTGTTTAATTTATACCTGCCAATCCTTCCAAGATAAAACCTTCTCTTATCAAAAAATATTCCATTCACAAATTCCTGTGCGCTTTCAAGATTAATTGAATCCTCCGGTCTTAATTTTCTGTAAATGCTCAGAAGTGCTTCTTCCGTACTTCTGGTCGTATCTTTTTTTAGGGTTGCCTCGACATAATCTACTTCGCCAGTAACATGTTCCGAGAGTAATCTTCTGATCTGTTCATCTGTTGCGTAACCGATTGCGCGAAGAATTTCAGTTAAAAGAACTTTTGGCCTTTTATCAAATAATTTAACTGACATAACACCGTGTTTGTTTACTTCAAAATCGAACCATCTGCCTCTGAAAGGCATTAGTTTGACTGCATACAATGGTTTGGCAGAGCTTTTGCTTGCTTTTGATTCAGTAAATAAGACACCTTCAGACCTGACAATTTGCATAACCACAACTCTTTCATTACCATTCACTACAAAAGTCCCTCTTTCGCCCATTACTGGGATATCAGCTACAAAAAGTTTCTGTTTCTTAATCTCTCCTGTTTTTTTATTTTTCAGGCTGACATTTATATAAAGGGGTTTATCAAAAGAAAGGCCCTTTTTCTGAGCCTCTCTAAAAGTTATACTATTTTTTCCCCATTCAATTCCTCCAAATTCAAGTTCCCATGATTCTCCAGTGTAGTCCTGTACTGGGTTAATCTCGTCGAAAAGTTCAACAATGCTATCTTTTTCGAAGATGTTGAATGATTTAATTTGAGCTTCAATTAAGTCCACATCAAGTGAATCAAGCTCGTGTTTGCTGAGGTTAAGTCTTTTTATATATTTGGCCACGGTTCTTTAGTTTAATATTTATAATATTCGAGAGCCCTATACACGCAAAAATACGCACTTTGTAAACCCAAGTGCGTTTTTAACACTTTTTATTGTAAATTAACTTTGTTTAGCAACTTTTTATTGAAGTTTTGATGAAGTATCTTTACCATATTTTCAGTGTAATGTCAATAATTTTTTGACGTTTTATTTAGTTTATCTTTAGGAATTTCTAAATTTCTTCTTTATCAACTCTTATTTCATCCTTTTTCCCGTTCAAAAAATCTAATACTTCCTGATCAAAATTTTCTTCAATTTCTATTACAGAATATTGTTTCTCCTGGTTCGCCCCGGTAATTGAGCGATACAGCTCATAACCGGTTATAATAACCAGAATAATTATACCTACAATTATCAACCTAATCCAAGTTTTCGGCATTTGTATCGTAATAATAAAATTCAGCCTCGATCACGGCATTTACAGTGTCTGTATTGAGAAACTGCCCGCCGGCATCAGAGAAGCTAATTGTATAAATATTTATAATTCTTGGAAAGCTTTCAAGTTCTCCCACCAGCTTGATGATTGACGATCTACGCCCTCTAATTGTCAAAGTGAATCCTGACGTAGAAGTATTAACACCAAGCTGAGAATTGTCAAGAATTGATTTTTGTATATTTTTTTCTATGCTCAAGTTGACGAATTCAATATTATTTTCTTGAATAATCTGCTGGATATTTGCTATCAGGAAATCCTCTTCCCTACTTGCCGGCATAGATGAATCGAGCAATGTGAGTTCTTCAGCCTTCTCATCTTTTTGCGTGCTCAATCCAAGTAAACTTTCATACTTCTTATCCATTTTAGTCAAAACTTCTTCCTTGGTCCCATTTTCACTGGTCCTGTTAAAAATAGAAATGATAGCGGGCCTAATTGCAAAAAAGACAAGGAGAACAACGAGTATCAAAGTCGCAAAGGTAACTGTATAGGTCTTTCTTTGCGGTGTTGCCATTAATTTGCTGAATTGTGGATTTTTTAATTTTAATGCCATTTTTTTATTTTAAACCGATGAAGGGCTGATACTTTCTCTATTTTTATCAATTATCACTGCACGCAGCCCGAAACTCGCTCTCCTCCCTCCTGAAGAATCTCTATCCAACTCAAACGTCTCAACATTCACAAAACTTTCTGAGTTCTTCATTTGTGCTTCAAAAATAGAAATTTTATCGACATCACCTTCGGCCCTGATAGTTAATTCCTGGTCGATAATACTTATATTCATATTTGTGAAGTTCGCGTTCAAATAATTCTCAAGTTCTTTTAGAACGGTCGCATAGTCAGAGGAGTTTTGCCAAAGCATTTTATAATTTCCAGTTTTCTTTTGTGTAAGTCTATAATCAGCTTCTGCGTCAGCGAAAGCAGCCATTGACAGCTCACGTGTTTCTAACTTTTTATCGAGCTGCTTGGCCTGGGTGTCAACAACAACCCTAGTAACGAACGAAGCTACAACTATTAATTCAACAACAATAACGATCACTCTTGCCGTGCCCAAGACCCACCCATAGATCTTTTCCCACGCGGTTGGGGGAGAACTTTGTTTTCGAAGTAAATTAAATCCTTTCAGGCTCATTTGGGCGGTGTAATATTTGTAACAGTTTACGATCAAACAGACTCGCAGGTCAAATTGTTGTCTGAATTGTTATATAATAAAATATGTCTAATAATTCACTTCTAAAAATATGGATCGTTTCTCTGGCAGTGCTTGCGATGGCAGTTTCTTTTGAAATGGGCTTGTATTTATCAAAACGGGACAAAAATCTGGAGGTGAATAATTTGGTTCTTGATTCTACACAAAAAGCTGCTTCACTTGAGCAGGCACTTGGTATTAAAAATGGTGAACTATCGAAATTAGACACAACACTTTCAAAAGAGCTTAATAATAAGAATGATATGCAATCTAAAATTGACGGCTTGGAGGGTAAAATTGCTGGTTTGGAAACAAGTCGCGAACATCCTTTTTCTGTTCCAAGTGAGGGCACAGTTGGCACATTCAATGGGACTTTTGGTGGTAATATGAATGGGTTTAGGCATTTGGGCGTTGATATCTGGACTTCTTCGGAAAATAACGGTGCTATATCAACGCACAAGGGAAATGCTGTTTACTCTGTATGTAACGGGACTGTTTCGAACATTGAAAATGCTAACGCTGCGATTACAATTGCCTGCGATCCGATTGATAAGACAAAATATCACCTGCCTGAGTATAAAGTGTACACGCATTATGCGCATATGGGAAACGCGGAAACCGGTGAATTATATATCAAAGTTCACCGCGGGCAACGAGTCAAAGCAGGACAAGAACTTGGTTTTCAAGGCGATAAAAGTTCTTATTTCCCGGAAATGCGAAATGTCCATCTACATTTTTCAGTGTTCACGGGTTTATCTGAAACTGACAAGTCCGGTGGGGCATTGAACCCTTGCTTATACATTGGTGGTGACTGCTCGCGAGCGGGAGTGAAATTTGAACGTTGAATTATATCCTTTGCATTTTCCAGAGTTTTGTAAAGTGGCCATTCTTTTTCAGAAGTTGTTCGAACGTACCTTGCTCGACTATCTTTCCTTCATGAAGAACTATTATCCGGTCCATCTCCTTAAGAGTTGATAATCTATGCGCGATCACAATGGCTGTAACCTTGTTGAAAAATTCTTTTAGAGCGGACTGGATTTTCTTTTCTGAATCGGCATCCAGATGTGAAGTTGCTTCATCAAGTAAAAGTATATCAGGCTTTCGATAAAGTGCACGGGCGATGCCGACACGCTGTCTTTCCCCGCCAGAAAGCTTGATCCCTTTTTCTCCAACAATTGTATCCTTGCCATTTGGAAGTTTTTCTAGCAAATCAGTCAAATATGCGGTTTTATAAATATTTTGTATTTCATTTTCTGTTATCTCAACTCCCTCTATTCCTGCAATTTTGATATTCTCTTCAAGGCTGGCATTGAAAAGCTCGGTGTCCTGGAGAACTACTGCAAGATTATTTATGTAGTTTGCACGATCGATTTCTTTCAGGTTCACCTCTCCTATTTTTATATCTCCCTCATAGTCCCTGTAAAGATCAAGCAGGAGCTTGAAAAGTGTTGACTTGCCTGCACCTGAAAGACCAACTATACCGATCTTTTCACCTCTTTTAATCGTCAAGCCAAGATCATCTATCGTATTTCTATCGCCGTAAGAGAATTTCACATTCGTAAATGTCATTTCTGTCCAATTCTCCGGGTATTTTCCGATTTTATCACCAGTTTCTATGGTAGGTTTGATTTGCATCAGTTCCATCATCCTCTGGACCCAGATCTTGTAGACAAATACCGATTGAGTAATATCAGACAACTCCCAGAGGGCTGCCATAGTTTTCTCAAGATAAGCTCCAAATAGAACAATTACTCCGACTTGATAATTGCCCTGAACTATTTGATAAATTAGATATACATACATTAAAAATTCAAATAAACTTGCCAGAACCGCGAGCCAGATTATACTTATCTGGAACAGATAAATTCGCCTTTTAATATTTTTGAATAGATCATCGACAGCCTTTCTAATTTCAGTGAGAATCGTACCCTTTAGGTTCAATGCCTTTACTGTCTGAATATTATTTACTGACTCAAATGCTATGCCTTCGAGATATTCTTCTTTTTTCTTAACTGTGTATTCCTGCCCAGCTGCTTTTTTGAATAATCTGAATGAAAGTGAATAGAATAAAATTATGAAGATGAAAAGAGATATACTTAGAAATTCATCCAGGGTTAGTAAGACAATACATATGCCTATTGTATTAACCACAGTTTCGATCAAAATACTAAAATAGACCCTTAGAAGTTCCTGCATTCCCCTGCCCCCATTGTTCACTTTTTTCAGCTTGCTACCACTATTTAGTTTTTCCTGCCATGACATATCAAGGGAATAAATATGGTTCAGAGCTTTCAGTTTGGCATCCAGATCGATCCTTTCAGCCACTTGATATCCGAAATATTTTGCCCATTGCTTGATATTTGAACGCAATAATCTTGCAATAATCCAACCAACCATTAACAAAGCTATTTTATTAACTTCTTCTTCTGAATTTCCTTTTGCGAGAATATTTATCACACTCGCCAACGCCCATGCGGGATACAAATTGACAATATCGCCAATCACACGAAGCAAAGTCGCCGTGAAGAACTTCCGTTTGTAAGGTCGGATAAAACCATATAGGTCATGAATTAGACTGCCAAAGCTATATTTTTTCTCTTTGTCTGTTGCGCCCATTGAAATATTCTGATAAGGGAAAACCGTTAATTATCGCACAGGATTGAACTAAATGGAAGTTAATTCGTCCTGAATTTTCTTATTTTTCGCAGCGTTAATTGCAACTTTTAGTTCGTTTTGGTAGTCCATAGAAAATTATAATAACTTGTAATATTTAAAAATTTCTAAAATTCCATTATTGTTCACATCTCCTCCAATAAACCCATCGTCCTTTTTTGATCTCACTAATTCCTTCAATTCTTCAGAGGCATTGCCCATGGCACCAGCGTATTTGCACAAATAAATGAATTGCCAGTCGCTTACGCTATCTCCAACTCCTAGGAAATGGTCTAAATCAATACCCAAATATTTCGAAACTTCGATCGCACCGTCCTCCTTGGATATTCCTTTCGCAGTTACAATTCCAAATTGCAGTGGTAGGATAGTCGGATGTAGCCCCCAGCTTAAAGTTAGATCATTCTCAAAAGGCTTAAACAGATCAGTAATCTTTTATTTTTCATTCTCATTTTTTGCAACAATCATTATTTTTGTCACATCATATTTCTCAATCTCATTAACAAGCAAATTCACTAATTCAGCCTCATGCTGTAAAACATACGCATGAGCCTTTCTAATTTCCTGATCGAAATTTTTCTGCGAAAAGTAGCTATCTATTGTATAAAATTCAACGTAAAAATCGGCTTTAATAAAAAAATCCAGTACTTTCAAAGCTGAACTTTTTTTAAGCAAATTACTTTGAATAATTTCCTTTTTTATCGGATTAATTATCACACCACCACCGTCAGTAATGTGAGGATTATCAAGACTTGCTTCCTCTACGATCGAACTAATCGCGAAATGCGGTTTAGCTGTACAAAGAGTAATAGGAATTTGTTTTTCCTTTATTCTAATTAGAGCATTTACAACGTCAGGATGCGGGTCCGGAGAATTATACCCCTTCTGTTCACCAACCAAAACGCCATCAATATCAAGAATAAGTGCTTTAATTTTCATCTTGCTATTCATTTAGTGTTCTTTAAATAATTATTAAACAACTTCTCCATAAGCTCGGGGATCAGTTTTACTTTTTCTGGAGTCTCGACATAGGCAAGCCTGATCTGGGTTTTACCGGGATTTTCCTTTCCTGCCGGGATATTATAGAAACCTGCCATTGGCGAACTGAGCAAGGTGTAGAGTTTTCCGCTAATTTTTACTTTACCTTCGCTCGCGCAGAATTTTACAAAATCAGCTGTATCAAAACCTTTTGGCGCGATATTTCTAAAATCAATAACTGAATATATAGCAGAATCGGGTGAAGAAATTATAATTCCGGGGAGCAAATCCTCGAGCCTTTTGTTCAAGTCAAACATCATGCTTTTGTAATACTGTCTTTGTTTATCATACCATTTTTGCAGATCATTTTTACTTTCGTGTGCTAAAGCACCAAAAATATATTGGCCGATCGCATTTGAACACAAATTAGAAGTATATTCCGCAATGGCGCGGTCATTAAATTCGGCATTATCTGTAACTAGACCACCGACACGAAGTCCGCATGCATTCCAAACTTTTGAAGCTGACTCAATGCTGATTCTTCTCCCAGTAATACCTGGGACTTCCTTTTCATTCAGTTTCCACACACTAACAGGCGAGTCTTCCGTATAAAACAACTCACGATAAGCTTCATCGCTGATCAACCACATATCATATTTCACAGCAAGTTTGGCGAGTTTGATAAATTCAGCATGTGTCATAAATTGGCCGGTCGGATTATCATAAGGAATAACAATCACAGCGCTTGGCTTATTTTTCTTGATCAATTTTTCCATTTTGTCGAAATCCGGTAGTGAAAAATGCCCGGAGTCTTCTAAATGCCTTGTTATCGTTATGACTTTTCGGTCTGTGCGTGCTGCCATTGCAAGATAATTCGTATATGCCGGGTCCAGCAGTAGAATTGGTCGACCTTTTTCACGGATAGAATCTGAAACACCAAGCACAACAAGCTCCATGGCTGCGCTACCCCCATCTGTGACCTGTGTGTGCAGGCCTTTTGTTTCAAACCCACTTGAATGCAAAATATTTAAGAACGCTTCATTTGCTTCATCAACCCCTTTTGTTGCAGAGTAGATCACTGCGCCATTTTCAAAAGGACTTCCTTTTGCACCAAGCTCACGCATTCTTTTTTGCATAGCAGGATGCATTGGAAGAGTTACATTTCCGATGGCGCCATTAATACTTGTCACTTTGTCTTTGCGCTTGAGAAATAGTATCTGAGCCGCACGAATAGCAGATGGTTTTTTATCTTGATAATAATTCGATATCTTAGGTTTAAGAGCTGGCATAATTGTGTTTTAAAAAGTAATAATCTTGTCGCTCAGACGAACCATTTGGTATAGGTCTTTCATTGAACTTACTGGGCATGTCTCTGTTCCTTTCTGCTTGCGAAGTTCTAAACATGTGCCACAAGCCAATATTTCAGCAAGGTCTGATTTTAGAAACTCTTCTGCCTGTCCTTTAATATCAAATTTCTCAGTACTGGCAGATTCGTATTCGACACCTTCGCCAATGAGAAAAATTGTCACCTTATCACCCTGCTGCAAAGCAAAATTCGCTAAACGGAATGCATTCCAAACAGTCTCCGAATTTGTCTGACTTATAATGATACCTAATTTCATGACAATCTTTAGTAAAAGATTAATTTAACAGAATATAGCAGAAACGGAGGAAGGGCTCAATTTTTACGATTCTCAGAACTTGATCTGTGCAATCAGTTCTTTCTTTGTTGGCAAGTATAGTTTATATCGGCTTGCAAAAAGGCGGTTGGTGCTTTCTGGTAGCGTCATCCTAACGACCGCATCATTTTTATCTGCACAGAGAAGTATTCCTATACTCATATTTTCATCATTGGTTTTAACTTCCCTATCATAATAATTCACATACATTTGTAACTGTCCAAGATCCTGATGTGTTAATTCACCAATCTTAATATCAAATATCACAAAACACTTCAATAGTCTATTATAAAAAACTATATCTATAAAGAAATGCTGTTCGCCAAAACTGATTCTTTGCTGTCTAGCAACAAAAGTGAAGCCCTTGCCAAGTTCAAGCAGGAAATTTTTCAGGTTGTTTATTAAATTTGATTCTATGTCGTTTTCTGAATAAGATGCGTCTTCTTTTAAGCCAATAAATTCAAAAATGTATGGGTCTTTTATTAGATCTCTTGGGCTTTTAACAATTTGTCCTTTAGTGCTTAATTCAACAATTTTTTCTTTATCTTTACCTAATGCGAGCCTTTCGTATAATGCAGAATTAAACTGCCTTTTTAGTTCTCTAAGCGACCAGTTCAACCTGAATTTCCGAGACAGCGTCTCGGATTTCTTTAATTTCGCAGACACTGTCTGCGATATTTTAGATTGGTCAGACAGTGTCTGACCTTTTGAGTATATAAGATAAAAGGATTTCATCTGTTTTAAATTTGTTAGAGAGAAGCCTTTACCAAACTCCTTTGTAAGCATACTACCTAAATTTAGTAGTGTTTTCTCACCATATTCTGCTCTTTTTTCTCCTTTTTGTTCATCTTCAACGATCATCCTTCCAATTTCGAAATATGTTTGTACCATGGTAGTGTTCATATTTCGGAAAACTCTTTGCCTTGCCGATATGAGCAAGTATTTAATTTTGTCGAATAACTCATTCTCTTCTATTTTGTTAGCCATCTTGGTAATTTAATCCAGCCAAAGCATACCAAGAAGTTCTTAACAAATCCTTAACGAATTATGAATTTTTTCTCCTGCCTGCCGGCAGGCAGGGAATTTTATCCAAGCTGAGAAAAAACAAAAACTGCATAGCAGGACAGAAGGAATATTCCTTCTAAGGGGGTGAAATAATATTTTTTGCCTATGAAGGCCAGAACAACTAACGAGACTGTTATAAAAGCCAGAAGGCCGATCTCAGTCAAAAATTCATTCAGGTCTAATGGCGTTATTAAAGAAGAAGCTCCGAGAATAATTAGTAAATTAAAAAGATTGGACCCTAAAATATTACCTATTCCCATTTCTCTATTCCCCTTCTTTATTGCAGTAAATGAAGCGATCAACTCAGGCAAGGACGTGCCAATTGCTATCACAAAGTAACCTAGGACCGATTCTTCTATCCCAAAAAGCCTTGAGAATGCAAGAAAGTAATCAACACTTAATTTCCCGAAAAAGATCAATCCAGCAAGTGAGATGAATAATATTAGAATATTAAATTTGACCCTGGTTTTTATCTTTATTTCATGGTTATTAATTTTTGACAGGAACACTGACGCTACAAACAATGAGAGAATAGCTATACCTATTAAGAAGTCTAATTTTCCTCCATTTACAAAAACGACTAATAAAAATAGTGCTAGAGCAATCAGATTGAGAGGTATATTAAAAAACACATCAGCTTTTGTGAGCTTATATGGCTTGTAAATTGCCAGTAATCCAAGTATGAGACAAATATTTGCTATATTACTTCCAATCACATTTGAAATTGTAATTGCTGTGTGTCCCGTGTAAGAAGAATAAAGGCCAATTACCAGTTCAGGCAACGAAGTACCGAATGCTACTATAGTGAAACCTATCACGAAGCTGCTTATTGTAAATTTTTTTGCAAGAGCAATCGACTGATCAATAAAAATATCGGCAGCTTTGACAATTCCGATCAGACCAACTATTGCTATTATTAATTCCAGCATCCTTTTGTATCAACCTTAAAATAAAAATACAGGGTGCTCTAAAACCTAGTCTAAAGAATATCATATTTCTGGCCAGAATGGTCACAGGACCTCGAGCTCTTTGAGCTTGTTGATGAAGCTCGGGACGCCTTCGAAGACAAATGTTTTGATGCCCAGTTCGTTTGCACCTGAAAGTTTTTCAGGGGAATCATCGGAGAATACAATTTCATCTGGATTTACACCACAAGCGTCAACAAGTGACTGAAAGATCTCTTTATCAGGCTTTGCAACGCCCACTTTGTATGAAAATATCTGCACGTCAAAGTTCTTTAAAAAATCAAATTTGCTATTTAATTCCCTTATTCTTGTCTCAAAATTATTTGAACAAATACACGTCTGCAAGCCTTTTTCTTTCACCTTTTTCACTAAATCTACTATTTCTTCATTCACCTCATAGGCATCCCTCAATGCCTGGAAAATTTCCTCATTAGGCATGCTAATTTTTAAACTTTTTCTAACATAATCCCAGTATTCATTCTCCGAAATTAAACCTTTTTTAAAGTTCAATATTTCGTCTGATTTATGAAAGACATGTTCAATAACATCCTCTGAATTATTACCAGACAAGGCCTTTTTAAATCTCTGAAAACTTTCCGGGGTGAAATAAACTCCATCTAGATCGAAACAGACTGATTTGATTGTGGACATAATAGAAGTTGATAAATAATTTAAGTAATTCTTATAATTTACTCACTTT
>Ga0209416_1001740_pt1 | contig 13789 bp, 31 predicted proteins | sample RifGroF1_FD_184001 | JGI IMG/M metagenome (GOLD analysis project Ga0209416, IMG submission 184001) | Groundwater microbial communities from Rifle, Colorado, USA - Groundwater F1 (SPAdes) (version 2) | ecosystem: Environmental > Aquatic > Deep subsurface > Groundwater | place: Rifle, Colorado...
CCGCAAGCCGTTGGGTCCGCGATAACCTACGGTCGGCGTTATGGCCTGCAAGCCATGGTCGGTATTTGCCCGGACGATGATGACGCCGAGGGGGCCATGAGTCGAGAGAAGGCTCCAGGAAAGGCCAAAAAAGAAAAACCGGCGGCCGAACCGCCCAAGTCAACCGTTCCCCAAACAATCACAGCCGCCCAACGCGGCCGGATATTCGCTCTGGCCAAGGAAATCCATGCGGCGACTGGCAATGCCAACTACGGCGACGGGTTCAAGGAGTTTGTTAAAAGGTGGTTCAAGCTGGAGTCGTTTAACGACATCAACCAAACGCAAATTGACTACCTAATCAGCTATATGGAGAAGGAGTTGTCCAGTGGGAAGCCTCAATAAACAACTGATAATTGGCAATATTGGCAAAGACCCGGAAATCAGATATACCACCGGCGGTCTGGCTGTCGCCAATTTCAACGTCGCGGCGAACGAGAAATACAAGGACAAGGAAACGACCGAATGGTTCAATATCGTGGCCTACGGGAAACTCGCGGAAATTTGCGGCGAGTATCTTTCCAAGGGACAACAGGTATACATCGAGGGCCGAACGCAGACCCGCGAGTATACCGACCGCGACCAAAACAAGCGCCGAATAACCGAAGTTATCGCCGATAAACTGGTCATGATTGGCGGCGGCAAGGGCAGCCAAACAAACCGACCAAAACAGGAACCGGCGCGACAACAGACCGAGGATTACGGCCCGCCGCCTGGGGATGATGGTTTACCTTTTTAACGTAATCACAACAATTTATCGCCTGCACCTCGTCCGTGGCGAGTGCAGGGAGTGTGAGAGGTTTAAGTATGCAATACAAGATTGAAAAGGGGGTTGACCCGCCCCTAACGGCCGGGTCCAATTCCAGGTGGCGCGAACTCCGCGAAAGTTTGGAGGTTGGCGATAGCGTGGTGCTGCCCTACCGCGTTGGAGAATCGTTTATCTACGCTATGATTTCCTATGCCAAGCGCCACAACCTGCCGCACAAATATACCAGGCTGAGGCTGGACGGCACTGACGACGTGCGGATATGGAGGATTAAATGACCAGACCGAAAACGTTGCCGGAGATTAAGCCGTGCCCATTTTGCGGGCGGAAACCTAAAGTCACTATGCCAGACTATGATTGGGATTATTGGGTAATAAGATGTTTCAAACGCGGGCTATACACGGGGCTACACCATCAAGTTGAATTTAACGCGAAAACCAAGCGCGGAGTGATACTGGCATGGAACCGGAGGGCAAAATGAAATTCAAACCGATGGCGTTCAGCGGACCCATGATCCTGGCCTTGCTGAATACCCGCCCGAACACCTGGCCGCCGGAGCCGATTGACCCGTCCAAGCCGTGCAAGGGCGTCACGAGGCGGATAATGAAAGAACAGCCGCCCGACGGATGGGGAGGGGTTTCTTGCCTGGCCGCACTTGCAAAGCATGCACCATTTCAGCCCGGCGACGGAATATGGTGCCGCGAGGCGCTGTATTGCAGTTTTGAGCGCTCCGCATACTATCGGGCCGACAACTATTTCGCCCTACCCAGTGGTTCGTGGCGTTGGCAGAACTCGGGTATCCCGCCGAGGTTCATGCCGAAAGAGGCTTGTCGGTTGTGGCTGGGATGCCAAAAATCTGAGCCGGTCCAAGTTGGCGCGATAACCGATGGTGACGCCCTGATTGAGGGGTTTAAATCCGTTGGCGATTTCATGGATTATTTTTGGAGCTTGGGCAAAGACCGCAAACCAAATGATGCAACGTGGGTATGGCGATACGAAATCCCGCGCATCGAGAAACCGGAGGAGTGGAAATGACCGACGTCGTAACGATTGAAACGTATAACGCGGCATTGGCGAAAATCAACCAATGGCTGTCCGATTTGACCATTTCAACAAATGGCATCGGCGCAAGGCTGAACGACCTTAACGCGCAGCTGACAGTCCACATTACCACCACGGCGAAGGCGATAAACGATCTGGACGCCCGGCTGACCGCCCTAGAAGCGGCCAAGGTGACGCCGGAGCACGAGTGTGATGCGTGTATGTCGGGAGAGCGTGACGGTTGGCAACCAAAGGAGTGCGCACCGACTGGAGACGTTGAACCGCTCCGGGACGCCATAATCAGTATATTGCATCCCTATTTCGGGCCGATGTGGGGTGCCCGGTGGACGGCCACAAACCAAATCCTGTCCGCCGTGGCCGCAGCCGCGCCCGAGTTGCCCGTGGTGGATGCGATGGACTCCATGTCACACCAGTGTGGATATTGGGTATTACATGAGGGGCTATGGGAGGTTAGAGTTTGGAATAGGCACGACCACGCCTTTTATGAGCCTGGCGAAAGGTTCTTTTTCTACTCCGAAATCCGCGGGCCGATCCCGACGCCGAGGTGAGTGATGGGAACGTGGAACCATTTCGTATCTGAACAACGGGGAATGTTGACCATTGTCCGCACCGTTTGCAACCCTGGACGCTACGGTTGGCAGACCTACGGACAGCACTATATCATCATGTCCTGTCCATTGGTAAAATGCACCTATTCCGCGCCCGATGAAAACCCGGCGCTATGGGGGATGGAATGATCGGGGTTCCACAAAACTTTGGAGTAGCCCCGTTCGCCTACAAGTCGCCCGCAAGCGCCCACAAGGCACACAACGTGGCCGAAGCCTACGACCCCATGGCCCTCGACAAAAAGCTCGCCCTGGACGTGCTCAACAGCGCCCTGGTCGATTTCTGCGGGACGTTGGCCCGGTTCAGTATGCCGCAAATGGAAGTGGAAAATATCCTTTATGACGCCGCCCGGTTCATCGCCTGTGACCGGTTCTGTCTGTGGCCACGGGATGAGCGGGACGAACTGGCCGGGGCTTTGGGCAACCGGCCGACCATTTTCGAGGAACTGTGCGAGCGGGCCGACGTTGAGCCGGAAAGAATTCGCCGCCAGTTTTTCGTATTCAACCGGCTTGTTGTCACCAAGTTGATAAAGCCGATCAACGTGAGGTTGTGGATATGAAAGTCCTTCGAATACCGTTCTGTCACTTTCCCAAGTGCCCGTATGCCCTGGCGATTTCCGCCGGGCGGTGCGTGAAATGCGAAAAGACCGGCAAGGTTGTTTACGACCTGACGAACGACGGTTTCCGCGCCCTGGCCGTGGACGGGAAGCTGCCGTGTCCTGAATCGTGCCCGCTAATGGATGAGTAGTCGGTTTATTTTCCTTGCGCCCGTGGCGGGGATGTGGTAGGATGAACTCATCGTGCAGGTAACACGGTAGGCCGTTGGGCCAAGGACGGATAAAACTCATGGCTATTTTTTTGCCTACAACCCAATACTCCTGGATGCCGTTAGCCGTAAGGCGCGGGCGGACCTACCCCGTTACCAACATCCAGGAGTATCTTTTTTGAGGTGGCACATGTCTGATTTTACCCTTTTCGGCAATAACCTGTTTGGCGACCCGATAACCCAAAAGAAAAACGGCGTTTTAGCCGAAAGGTTCGAATTCCCGCCCTTTTCTGTGCTAAACGCTCGCGAGGGGGCCTGGCAGGAACGGAAGCGGGCGTGGTTGGCGATGGGGATAAAAAGCGAAATCGGGCGAAGCAAAGACCCCGCCTTTGCTGGCGATTGTTTTCGGGGCACACTTAATCATATAACAAAAGGCACGGCAGTTGATATTATTAAAGTTTTTGAATCGGCTGGAAACACAACGTCCATCTTTGACCCCACGCTTTGTGAGATCATTTACCGTTGGTTTTGCCCCGAGGGCGGGCAGATAGTAGACCCTTTTGCCGGGGGCTCCGTGCGGGGCATTGTGGCGGGTCTGTTGGGGTATAAATACCATGGGATAGACCTACGGCCCGAGCAGGTTGAAGCGAACTACGTTCAAAAGGCTGAAATATGCCCCGATGCCTTTGTTGAATGGGTTGTGGGCGATTCCCGAGAATTGATGGACGCCTCGCCCGATGCCGATTTCATTTTTTCCTGCCCCCCATACGGCGACCTGGAAAGATATTCCGATGATCCCGCCGACCTGTCAACTATGGAATATCATACCTTTATCGCGGCATATAAACGGATCATCCTAAAATGCGCAACCAAACTAAAGCCCGGCGGGATGGCCTGTTTTGTCGTGGGCGATTTTCGGGACAAGCGAACCGGGGCATACAGGGGTTTTGTAGCCGACACAATTAAGGCATTTCAGGATTGCGGCATGGAGTTTTACAACGACGCCGTGCTGATAACCTGCGTTGGTTCCCTGCCCATTAGGGTGGGGAAACAATTTGTGGCAAGTAAAAAGCTCGGGAAAACCCATCAAAATGTGTTGGTGTTTCGCAAGCCGGTAAAAAAGGCCGCATAAATGCGCTCGCGCAACATCAAACCCGGTTTTTTCGAAAATGAAGACCTTGCCGAACTACCACCTTTAGCCCGCCTGCTTTTTGCCGGGTTATGGTGCTACGCCGACCGCGAGGGGCGGTTCGAATGGAGGCCGAAAAAGATCAAGGCATGTATTTTGCCCTACGACAAGGATGGAGTTTCGGGCCACTTGGACGCGCTGACAGTGAATGGCTTCATTCGAAAATATGAGGTTGACGGCAAAGAGTATGGTCAAGTCGTTCATTTCCTCGATCATCAAAAACCTCACCCCCATGAGGCCAGGTCTAAAATACCTGAATATAATCAATGTCATGACATGGTATACCAAAGTAATGACAAGGTATTGCAATGTAACTCTGATATTATGATATTAGGATATTCTGATATTAGGAATGAGGATTCTGCTCCGAGCAATAAAAATTGCTCCGAGCCGCCGGTCATCACGCTTCCGCTTGTAGATAAATCTGAATACGGAATAACCGAGGCCGACGTTGCCGAATGGTCAAAAACGTTCCCCGGCCTGGACATACTCCAACGTGTCCGAGTTATGAGGGAGTGGTTGATTTCTAACCCTACACGACAAAAAACTTCCAGGGGCATACGCCGATTTGTAACCTCATGGCTTGACCGAGACCAAAACAAAATTGGCGGACGCGCCATAAAAAAACCGGACGCCGTGGAAGATTGGGAGCCGCCCGACCTGAGTAAACCGCAATGGTAAAAGACGACTATTCACGGTTTCGTCAGCTCATGCACGACGCTATGGCCTATTGGGATATCAAGCATTTTTTGTCCGAGCACGATATCCAAACCAAAATCAACCAGTACTGGCGCGGATTGGCAAGGTTTGAATTTGATGAGGTAGGCAAGGCGTTTACCGACCTGATGGGCGATTCGACACGGCCCCGCGAGTTTCCGCTTATCGGGACACTGTCTGCCATGGCCCGCAAAGGTAAGCCAGTTGAGGCGCGGGAGTGGGGTTATAAGGAGGAAAGCCAGTTTTTTACCGCGGCGTTTACCTACCTGTTCCCGTCCATGGGTGTTATGATTTGGAGCAGCTATCGGGGCAACAAAAAGTTGGAAAAAATAGGCGATGCGTTCATGGATGAGGAAACCGTCAGGCAGGAAATACGAGAGCGTTGGCCGGACGTTGAGGAATACTGCGTAACCAACTATCAGCACATTTTAAACCGGCGCGAAGCCGACCAGACAGACCGGGAAAGGAGTTGACGATGAAACCTATGGAGGGCATGACGACCGATCCCTACGGGCTGCCGCTCATGGCCGGGGCGTGGTTGGGTTGCCTGATTACCGCCGTTGACCTACCGGGCGCTAAAGACGCCTTCATGGCCGAAACGGGACACGACCTGTCCGACATTTTGGGAGCCAAGGGGCTTGATCGACTGATTGACGAATCTACCGGCCGGACCCGCGAAGTGATCGTAGCATGGGCCGATTGGGTGACGAAACACCTTTGGGGAGAAGAGGAGAATGGACAATGAACTTCATGCAAGGGTTTTACGTCGTCGCCGGGGTTGTCGCTATTTCGCTTGGAGTGTGGGGTGCCGTCGATAGTTGTTGGATGCACGATGCGGACCGCGCATTGCTTAATGTAATGTTCGGGGTTTCGCTATTGGCTATATGCGCGATAGGCTACAAAACCTTTGAGGAATAAGGGGTATCGACATGGGAAAGCTGAGAAATTACATAAACCAGATCAACCAACAGTGGGCGGCCACGTCCGCGCTGTTCGCCCGGCCTGTAGGCGCAAACGAACTTATCGCCGACGACCTGGACGCCATCGAGGCGCGGCTGGACCGGATCGAGGGGCAAATGGCGGGGGCGGCGAAAAGGACTAATCCCGGCTGCGCAAACCCCTTAAACTGTCGTTTGACTACCGGTCAAGTCAATCACGATTATTGCCCTGTTTGCCGCAAGGAAATAAACGCAAGGCTGAACCGAGGCAAGGGCAAATACCCGGCCGTGGGAACCGTCCGAGACAGGGTATGGGGTTTGCTGAACGATTACTCCGACGATGACAATGTTAACACAGGCGAAACGGTTGACGCCATCATGGCCCTTTTCCCGCCGGCGCCCACGTTGCCGAGGATGACGAATGTGGATGAATTTGAACGTGGCCGGGACTACAAGACGCCTAATGGCTATATGACATATATCGGCGGCTCAGACGGTATGTATTTTATCGGACACACCGGGAACGAAAAACACTTTCCCGTGTTTACTGCTATTTACGGCCCCGTTCCGAAAGTTGAGGTGGAATAATGGACACGCGAGATATCGTTCTACGGGCGTTATTAAACAGTGAGCGGCAAACGTTGGGCCATCAGGCTGAAGCGGTTCTGGAAGCCCTTGGCCTTGTTTGGCGCGACGAGCCGCCGGATGAGCCGGGTATCTATTGGTTAGATGGAGGACTATGGATGGACCAAGGAGATGATCCATTCAATTTCAACGGAATTGTCCATGTATTTCCTCTCAATGATATGCTGGCCGTAGAAATGTGGTCGCTTGGAACTTACTACATGACCAGATATAAAGGCCGTTGGGCCAAGTGCCCGATACCGGTATCGGCGGAGGTTGCATGGTTGCGGGAAGGGATGAAAAAAATCATCGAACTGGACTTTGACGAAAACGCGGAAACGTCCGACTGCACGGAAATAGCCCGTCAGGGTTTGGCGGGAGAGGGCGAGTGATGGTAATAGCCGTTGCCTTTTTTACTTTGGGTTTTGGGTTGGGGCTGTATCTCGGCGCTCATGATGCCGTTGAACGGTATTGGATGGGCGTAAACGACGGGAGGCACCAACAGTCTCAAATTGACGCGGCGTTGAGAATGAGGGGGAAGTTATGACTCCCTGGAATGGCTTTGACGAGGATTGGTTGAAAGAATACCAGGCCAAGCACGGGCTGAAACCGCGCGCCCTGCCCCAACCTGCCGCCCCTGCCCCTAAGTCCCCGCGTGGTGGCCGGGGCAAAGCGACAGGTCATAGCGCGGGTGTGCCCAACAAGACCGAAAACAAGTTCGCCATGGAGCAACTGCCGCTTATTCAACCGTCGTTGGATGAATTGAAGTTCGAGCCGTTTACCCTGCGGTTCGAACTCGACGGGGTAACCAAGCGGTATACCCCCGATTGGGTAACATGGCTAAACGGTCAAATTTCCTGTTACGAAACCAAGGGGAGCCAGAGGGACAGCCGCGATTCGCAGTTACTTTACCGGTTGGCTAAGGTCAATTTCCCCATGTTTCACTTCGAGGCATGGCGGTATAAAGACAGAAGGTGGGTGCAGATATGGACCTGAGCAACTGCGCCGCGCTGGCGCAATGGAAGGGGGATAAGGGATGAGTAAGAAAAAGAAACCTGAAATAGTCGAGATTATCAACCCGCCTAAGCCGTCTTGGCCTTGTAATGAGGGCAAGTATTGCCCGGTCTGTAAGGGATCGGGGGAACGTTCCAGACCACTAAACTCGATAGAGAAAATGATAGGCAGGTTAGCGCAAAAAGACCTTGTCTTCCGCCTCACCGCGCCGGGGATGGTCGAGGCGGTGGCGGCTGACATTCATGATAGCGTAACAGCAGTTGGACTGAAAACAAGTTCACAGCTTGCCGAGCGCATCCTCCGCCTGATCGCGGAGAGGCTGGGAGGTGGGGAATGACTGAAAAGAATTTTTATGCTTTCCCAAGGCCTATTGGGGATGTCGGGTCTGAGTGTTTATACTATAACGAGGCCCAAACCGGGATGACATTTCGGGATTATGTCGCAGTCTCCGCAATGCACGGACTTCTGAGTAACTCAGCGATACAGAAGAACAATGACCACTTAGCTGATGAGGCATACAAGATTGCCGACGAGATGTTGGCAGCAAGAGAGGCAGAGAACCATGACTGACCTAAAGCGACTGGCCGAGGCGTTGGGGATTCATTACCAGGAAGCTTTTGACCTTAAAACTCCGTGGCCAATGCCATCGATTACAAAGTATGGGAATCTTTGGACCAGTATAAACGAGAGCATCCCCCTCTCCGACACTTCCGGCCGGCTGCTGAAGTGGCTTCTGTGCGAGAGCGGGAAGTGGAAGTTACGTTGGCAGTTAATGAAAACAGGAAGTGGATGGATCATTATAGACATTATGGACATTCTTGGGCGCGGCCCAGACCCTACACGGGCCGTCCTGGCCGCGATTATGGGAGGTGAGTGATGGAGCGTGAGCCCCAAGATAAAAGAACAGTCAGTTGGGATTGTTTATCATGTCAAGAAGACCTACCGAAGAACTCGTGTCAGAAGTCAGAAAGACCATGTGGTCATCACTGTAACCACACGTGGACACATGATAGTTGTTGCTGGTGTGGAGAGATATTTGGTGATGAGGACTATGAGAAGTGCAAGGGGCGGGTGATGAAACTTGAACGTTGGCTAAAGGTAATCAGCGAGTCGGAATTTTTCGGCTACTATGAACCAACTGCCCTCGCCGCAACCGAGTATTTCAACAGCCTTGCGAAAGAGGCTCTGGAGGACAAATGAGCAACCCATGGGGGCTTAATCTTGGTCCATACTACCCGCCAAACTATAAGGAGCAAGACATGGAACTTCACAACGAACTCCGGGCCAACTCCAAACCGCTTGATCCGGAAATTGCCCGGGCGCTTGACGAGAACTTCTTCGAGTGCATGGCCGAAGCTCCGCCGCCGTCGAAACTCGACGAGCACGCGAAATGGTTCGAGAGAACGATTGCTGGTGTAGCGTGGTTGGCATGGCATTTGTCATCCGCCTATGCCGATGAGTCTGGGGAGAAGAGGCAGGATGCGTTCGAGTCTCTTGTTCAATCCCAAGTGAACCTCTACCGTTCGGTCTGGCAACACGCCGAAAAGCACGCCCGAGAGGATTCCCCGAAGGAGGTGGTGCCCATGGATTAGAGTGGCAATGGCCCCCGCCGGGGTCGTAGTGGTTTCCGGCCCCGGCAACAAATAAACAGGAGGCGCTATGAATCAATTAGACATATTCACCGGCAAGGACAAAACGGAATTGGCCATCGAGTTTATCCAAACCCATGAGCCGCCCGAGGGGTATTTTGTGGGCTTTTCAGGGGGCAAGGATTCCGTGGTGTTAATAGATTTAGTGAAACGGTCGAAGGTTAAATATGAAGCCTACTATTCCGCAACCGGGATTGACCCGCCGGAAGTGGTCAAGTTCATTCGGGACAACCACCCCGAAGTTATTTTCAAAAGACCGCCCGAGACCTTTTGGGCGTTGTTACTCAAAAAACCCCCCCCCACCAAGTGGCGGCGTTGGTGCTGTGATAAACTAAAAAAAAGGCCGACATTGAGGGTGCCGCTAAAGCATAGGTTAATGGGTATTCGTTCCGAGGAAAGTTTTAAGCGAGCGTCGCGGCCTATGATAGATTATTACAAAGGTGGACAAATATTATTTAAGCCTATTTTTACATGGAAAGAATGGGAGATATGGGAATATATCGAAGATCGAAATTTGCCCTATTGCAGTCTTTATGATGAAGGGTTTAGCCGGATAGGCTGTGTAATCTGCCCGTTTCTAAGTGGGCCTAATTTGGCAAAAACGATGCGCCATAAAAATAGGTGGCCCAAACAATATTTGATGTTCGAAAAAACCATGGCTAAACGGTTTAACCTTGGCCGCCCGGATGGTTCCCCGTGGGCGGAAAAAACCGCAGAGGAGTTTATTTTGAACTGGTATCTTGGGAAGGGGGTGAAACCAGACAAATAAAGCCCCTTGCGGGGCTATGGGGGAAGGGATGGGGTGTGAGATGGTTGACCTTACCAAAAAACGCGGGAGGCGTCAAGTGAAAAAACTCAAGTGGCTTTGCAGTCTTTTCGGCCACAAATACTATGTATATGCTAAGCCCGCCGAAACGTGGGGGAAAGGGATAAGGTGGCTTAAGTGCGATAGGTGCGGACGTTCGTTTGCCATGAATTCGCGGGTTAGGGTTTTGATACCCATGGACGCGGAAATTGAGGATATGCACGAGTGGATTAAACAGTGAACCCGCCGAGCGCGGAAAGTCAAGGAGAATGAAATGGCGATTACCCGAGAGACGATAAAGTATGGATACGAGTTGCTCCAAGAAGGCGATTATCAGGAAATCGGCGATTGGTTTTACAGCGTAGGATGGGAGATTTTGGAATTGGCCGAGAAATCGATTGACCAACCCAATCCACCCGTGGTAAAGTGACACGTTTTCAACTACCAAGACGGCCCCGGCGTGGTTTCCTGCCGGGGCTGTCGCCTTTTGGAGACCGCCTGACTATTCGCCGACCTTTTTCCCTTCCCGCACCTTGGAAACGATAGCCAGAACCGCCCCGAGAGCGCCCAAGGCTGCCGACACGGCCTCAAACGTAGAGGCCTGAGCGTCCACGTCGTAAACGTAGCCGAACGCCGATAGAACCACGCTGGCGAGTATCAGCACAGCCGCGCCGACACGCCCCCAGACGATGGACAGCCAAAGCGGGTCAACCTGGTAGTTCCATGCCATTATTCCACCTCCGGAAGTTTGTCAGCCGGGCGGCGCTTCCGTTCGGCCATGACCTGGCGCATTTGGTCGATTATTTCCTCGTCGGACTTGCCCTGCATGGTAGCCCAAACGATGTAGGCTTCCAGGCCGAGGAGAGCCAACTCTTTGCCGATCAAAACTCCGGTAACCGGGCCCATCATTTCACCATCCGTTCAATCGCCATACGGGTTAGCAGGTTGATGATTTCCTCCAAGGCTTTGGCCTGATCGGCAGGCGGCGACTGACCAATTTCGATGTAGGACTCGTATATTTTCAACACCTCGTCGGCGCGAACCAACACTTTCCGCTTTTCGCGCAAGGCGTCCTTTTCAGGGTCCAACAGCCCAGGTCTGGCCACGTCCACGAGATACCGGTCATATTCCGCGTTGTAGAGGGATGCCGCCAGCACATACCGCTCTTGCGGAGTGTCCATAGTGCCCTGCCATCCCGCGCACCCGGCCGCAATGGCCACCACGAGGGCAACTGTTAAATAAATCTGAATGGTTCGAAGTCGCATAAAGTCTCCTTCCGGCCTACCGGCCCGTGATTTGTCCTTCGGTGAAGGGGGTATAGGTGAATGCGTCAACGCCGATGGTGGCAATTTGCTTTTTGCCGAGTTCGACCCAAAGGTCAAAGTTTCGCAACTGGTCCAAAACCACCTGGCAGCCCGCCGAGTCCTCATCGAGATTGCCCGACCCCTTGTGGCCGTTAATGCCGAAAAGACCTTCCTGGACGGGTATATCCGGCCCCATGTTCAAAATATCGTCACGGTTGGCGTCCCGGTAAACCTTGACCGGGCGACGTTGGACGTAGGCCAGATATTTGCCACGGTGAAGGCCCATTTTCCACATACCCAGGTATTGACCGGGCACCAATATAGCCGTTCCCCGTGGATTCTCCCGGCGCTTTAGGTGAACCGCCGACGGGTCCGTTGTGGCTTGCCAGCAGTGGTAATTGATCGTGCCGCAGTCGTTGGTGTAAAACGCGCCAATCCAATCATCCCATTGCCCGGCCTTGAGCACGTCGGATCGGACCCCAAAATAGTTCATATCGTATGGCTTGTCGTAGGTTTTGTAACCCAACGCCTTATAGGCGGCGTAAACCTGATCGAATCTTGGGCAGTCCACAAATCCCCTCACGGCTTGCCGAACCAAGCGGCGGCGGCTCCAAACGCCGCGCCGACAAGGGCGGAAATTGAAGTTTTGAGGAACCACTTCGAATCGTCGGCCCGCTCTTCGAGCCGCTTAATCCGAGCGGCGTTGGTGATACACCGGGGCATACCGGCTTGACATTGGCCGATGAACGCCTCAACGCGGATTTGCGAGGCTCTGATTTCCTGAACGGTCCTGTCCGTTTCCCCATGGAGCTTGAAAAGATCCTGGATGTCCTGTGCGTCTCGGGCGTCTGCCATGCTGGTTATCTCCTATGTTAGATTGTCAACGAGCCTCATCTGCCGCCCGGCTGCCCCCGGTTATTCGTCGATCAATTCTCCCGTAACATACCAACCGTAAACACCTATCTGCTGTGTGCCGTTCAGTAACCGGACGTGTATTAACGTGCCGGCCGGAAAGCAAAAATTTAACCCGACAAACTCGTTCGATCCGTTCGACGCCCCGACGGACGGCAAGCCGTGTTCGATACGCCATTGGCTTGAAACCTCGTATGGTGCGCCGGTCCAAAGGAAAATGACCATTATCCCCGGCGCATCGTAGCCCTCGACCCCGTATGCTTTCACGCATAGCACCTTGCCAGCCGGCACGGTATATGGGAGTTGTGTCACCGCCCCCAAAGCGCCACTGTTGGCCGGGAGAGGATCGTCTATCCCGCCCGGAGCGGGCATGTCCGTCTGTCCGCTGACAACCCACGGTTCGGCATGGACCACCATCGGGGTTAGGACAAAAAACAATACAAGTATCAGCTTTTTCATAACGCTCCTTTACGCTAAAAGTCTGCCGGTGAGGCCGCTCAAATTTAACACCCCGCCGCCGTCGCCGTTCCACGTGGTCGTGCCGGTTGCGGCAGAATATTGCAGCCATGCGATATAATGTTTCCCGAGCCCAGGCTGACCAATGTAGTGCCCCTTCGTCTCCATCCGCCCGTTGGCTATGGCCGTCGTAAACCCGCCTACAGTCCCAGAGAAGGCGTTCGTCGCGTCCAGCCCGACCCCCGCGATAACCCCCACGCCGGTATTGGTGTTTAGAGCTGTAGCGAAGGCATCCGCCTCAACCGCATCTTCGTTCATTCCGCGAACAAAACTGAACTGGTAGTTCACCGACGCTTGCCATTGCCGAACCGTGGCCGTAGTGTAGGTGTGGGTGTCCGTGGTGTCCCAAATGAAAATATCGATTGGGACGCGGTTGAACATATTCCAGACGCCCCAGTAGCCAAACGCGGACGCCCCGCCCCTCGTTTGAGAAACCGTCGCCCCCGATGGGTTGGTGTTGATCGTTCCAACGTAAAGACCCTTGCCAGCCCCCGGGCCGTTGGTTATGTCGTATCGGTTGACCCACTGGCCTATGGAGTTGCGGATAAGCTCGGTTTTGCCTACCCCGGTTCCCCTGACCGTAAGGCTGTCCCAAAGAGGCCCGCGAGTGCATCTAAGCGTCCCCGCGTCTACCCAGGCGAACATGTCATAGTTTTTATCGGCCGCACCCGCCGCCGGTGATTTGGTGTCGTCGGCTAACCCTTGCGCCATCCCCGAAATGGTGTAGTCGGTCAAGACCCCCGACCCGTTGTCGAGAATAATAGTGCTATGTAAATAGGGCACATAATATATATTATTGGCTGCCGCCGTATTGGCGGGCACTGGCTCGCCGGTGAGGTTGGTTAATCGTCCACCAGGAACGGGCGGGACGTGTGAAGCGAACTCA
>Ga0209416_1001743_pt1 | contig 13781 bp, 23 predicted proteins | sample RifGroF1_FD_184001 | JGI IMG/M metagenome (GOLD analysis project Ga0209416, IMG submission 184001) | Groundwater microbial communities from Rifle, Colorado, USA - Groundwater F1 (SPAdes) (version 2) | ecosystem: Environmental > Aquatic > Deep subsurface > Groundwater | place: Rifle, Colorado...
TTCTATAAAATAATTAATTACTTGATCTATGTCTTTATCAATAGATTTATTGTTTATGTTATTAAAATAATTGATTACCTTTAAATCCCTTATTTCAAATGAATTACAAGACAGTTCTTTTCCTGTTATTTTAATAATCATCCTATCCTGCAAAAAATTGGCTAATGAAAATACATTTGCAACTTTATTAAGTTCTACAATATATTCTTCATTCTTTTCATGTATAGCTCTTAAAAAGACTATTAATGATGGAGATAATTTTATTTTGTTTAAATCTTCAATTGATACATTCATTTACTCCATATTTTACTTTGATCCATTCTACAAATTTCCTACTATCATTTTTGATTGTTTGAATCTCATCTATGAATGTAAGAGAATTCTTATTGTTGAATTCCATGTATTTCTTTACAAAGAAGATTAATTGTTCTTTATCTTCTAAGTATAAACCTTTATCTAGTAGAGAATTTAAGATGTAATCATATTTATTTATCTCAAATTTTCTCATATTATAAAAAGAGCTGAGATATAATCCCAGCTCTTATTTTTTAATTACACAAACAGTTTAACTACCTCTTGTAATTTCTCAAGAGTTATTTCTGCTAAATCCAAATCGGCAGCAATTTTATCGCGTAGCTGCCATTTACCATTTAAGTTTGACAGATATGTATCAATGTCATTTGTTAAATAATACTCAGCCCTTTCAACATCAGCCTCTGCTTTCTTTAATGCAGATTGCTTGCGGATAATAACACCTTGTTGTGTCATAATCTGTGCCTGCAAATCTGCGCTTAAAATAGCTGATGACTCTTCAGCTTGGATTATAATACTGTCTTTTTCTTTGTTTAATTCTACTACTTTAGATGAATACTTACTCATAACTTTAATTTTTAATTATTAATTTAACTTTAGAAAACTTTAAATCACTTGATATTACTTGTTGTTCAAATTGTATTGGTTTTGACTTTTTGATTTTTAAATCAATTGTTTTAACTTCTTTTACTTTAATGCCAAAATCAAATACTCTTGGATCATTATAATGTTCTGCATTTAGTTTTGGAATAGTAGTCATTGCATCTTCAATGTAACTTAATTGAATATCACTTGAGCAATCAGTATTTTTCCTTGGTGTTGATAATTGATTTGTTGGTTGTAATAATGTTTTTGCAAATTCTTCAGCTTCTTGTTTAGTTGCAAACCATTTAACGCAACCTTCATCTTCAGATCTTTGATTACAAGTCCAATTATCATTATTTCCCCAATGTATTGAATTAATTTTAGTAATTTTTGCAATACATCCCTTATTGAAACTACCAATAGAATAAGCCTCATCTTTTAATGCAACTACCCAACTCCCAACACTCCATTTTTCCATAGGCTGTTCTTTTAAAACATATTGTTTAAATTGGTCAAAGGTTATTTCAATCCCATCATCCTGTTTCCTTGAAGAACCTCCACCATCATAATTAACGTATAAATAATCATATTTGAATAAACTATCATTAAATCGTTGTTTAATTTTCCAATCATTTGATATTTGTTTATTTTCATCAGTTATTTCAATATACCATTTTTCTGGTAATATAAATTCTTTTTTAGGATTTACGGAGTCAATTTCTGATTGAGAAGCTAATCTACAATATTTTGAATCAATTCCAGTTGATTCTCCTAACACTGGTCTTAACCATGTTGGAAATTTATCACAACTGTTAATATCCTCAACTTGAAATATTGGAATATATTTAGAATTTCTATAATCATAATTTCTACCCTGTTTTTCTGCATAAATCCAATCTCCAATTTTAAACTCCCTAACCTTATCAACGTGATCTAATGGTAAATATTGTTGAATTTCTGATAAATCTGTTAGCAATTCTAAAGAATCTTCTAATTCTGTATTTGCCCAATAATCATTTGAATACTCATGTTTACCATCTTCTATTAACTCTAAGAAATAGATTTTGTTATAATTACCAGAATTTTCTAATTTCTTAAATTTAATATATCTTTTATTAGAATATTCTGTTTTATACCATTTATTAACAATAAATTTACATTTAGGTTTTTCTACAAATTTATTAGCAGATATACAGGCATTTAACCAGTCAATTTCTTCATTTGTTACTTCCTGGAAATGTTCTTCTTTAGTCCAGAATTTCCACAAAGAAGTATTAAATTTATTATTGCAAATGTATTTAGCCAAATTTGATCCGTAAAATTTAAATATATATGTATCATTATTATACAAATATTTATATACTTTGTCTTTTATTAAATCCATAATTTTTCAGATTAAAAAAAAGACTAGAGATTCTCCAGTCTTTTATATTGATTGATTGCTTTTTTTCTATATTCCTTAGTCGCCATAAAAGCTCTTTGTGTTAATTTACCACTATTATGTAAACATGCAATACTATCTAAATTATATGTTGGTACATAATGATCCATTATTGCGGTAAAAACCTCAATAGATTTATCTCTATCCAACATATCATTAAGATTAAATTTCTTAAAGGTAAGTCTTTTATATTCATCCAAGTATATTTGGCGGATTTGCAAAATTCCATAAGCCTGTTCACTTCTATTTATTACATTAGACTTACCTCCACTTTCTAAATTTATCAATGCTGTTAATACCTTTGTCTTGTGTGACATTGCAGTAACAGTAATATCTGTATCCATTATATCCATCATCTTTCTATAACTGATACTTATATCAGGTGCTAGAAGATTAATAGAAACGAGTAATGGAATAATTGTTATCCACTTTTTCATAATATTTTATTTAGTTAAACAAAAATATACCTTTTAGTATAATATCAAAAAGTATGTTGCAAAATAATTTTATTTTATTTCAATTTCAATGGAAACATTAGAAATTCCCAAAAGTTCATTATTAAATTGTTCTGCTATACTTCCATCTACTACCCCGCTAAGCTCTTCTTGGAAATCGTCACTATTAAAACCATCATCAGTCAGATCATAGGTTACGGTCATTTTAATTTTTTTCATTAGTTTTCTTTTTTAAAATATTTAATCTAGCAAATAATACCAATCTTCATTTGGCATATCACATGAATTTCTATGCCAAAATTTAAATCTATTTAAATATTGTTTTTCTATTTTATCAATATAAATATCTTCAATATGAAACCTAATTAATTTCCAATCAATGAATGATTCTATAAAATATTCTACATTTTCATAATTATGGATACCTATATTTATTCCACATATTCCAAGGTTAAATAAGTCAGATATTAACTTATCGTTTAAATAATACCCATTTGTATATAAATAAATCTTTCTATCGTTAAATTGTTTTACAATTTCAAATATTTTATTCAACTATGAAACTACCATTCTTCATCATCATTAAGATTTAAGTTTTCTTCAATAACAAACTCATCTGATGGGATAAATTCATAGATATCTTCATCAAGTTGAATATCCATATAAGCTGTAAATTTAGCTTCTTCTTCAGGAATGTATTCAGTTACTGATACAGGTTCCTGTATTAATACTGATACCATTATTCATTAATTTGAAATGAAATTAATTCAGCTTTTAAATCATGAGCAATATTTTCAAGATGAACTTGAATCTTTTGTACATCAGTAGCTTTATTCCACATAAGGTATAATTGACCTTCTTTAGTTCTCAACCATTTGTCAAAACCTTTCTTGGGTGGTTTAGGTTTACAACTTTTACCATTCTTATCCAAATTCAAAGCCATTTCAATGAATGGATAAGTTGAGTGTAAATTTCTAGTTGCTTGTTTAAGAACTGGTTCAACTAAAGTTTTTGATGGAGTTAACAATGTAAATTCTTCAAGTGATTTTCCATTTTTATCAAATACATTGAAGTTTTTTACTGAAATTTTGGCTACAGAGTATACACCACTCTGTTGGATGATTTCGCCATTCATTCTAAATGATGCCGAAACTGTACTTGTGTTGTTATACATCATATTATAAATTCTGTTCAATATTAGAATTAATTTATATTTCTCAGTTTATCAATAACTGAGATCGCACAATTTAATTACAAATAATAAGCCTATTACAGTTAAATTCATTCTTAACTCTTATTATTGGGTCTTGTTGTAATTAATACGACAAATATTTTCATACTTGAAGGCCAAAGAAAAATAAGTGTTTCCGATTGGTTTGACTTATAGATCAAGGCTGCCAATATAAATAACCGTAGCAACAATTGATGATTGTATTTGATTTATTTATATTATACCATCGCCATCTCTCATAAATGCTATTCACGAACATTTAGGCGTGTTTATGTTTTTAATCTTAAATTTGATTCCGTATATACATATATTGATTCCACATAGTAGAACAAACTGTTGGATTATATTTCTTTTCAAATAAGAATAATAGTTTATTAACTGCAAATCTCTGTTCATCTATAGTACAAGAGTCCAATACCTTTTGAATCCATAATAATACATCATATGGGTTATTTGAATTTGCTGCCATATTAATTAGTTTTAGGTTTATAAAAAGCAAAATTACTGTTGAAAAACAATTATTGTTTTTGGATTTCTCCTCAACGTCATAATGTTAACCAATATTTTCTTATCCTCATTCAATTGGATCTTTTAAAAACTTGATTGCAGTAATTTTGCTTGTATTTTTAAAAGAAACAATTAATAGCTGGATACTTCTTAAGAAATTATCTTAACCCAATTTAATCATGATAACATTAATAGAATGTTATTTTTGTACTCTTTGATCTACATGACACTATTAATTGTTTCAAATTTCAACTTCAACAGCTAGTTGGCTAATCCAGTTTTCATCTGTACCAATGATTGCTCAGTTGGTTGGATTACAAATAAATACTTATGATAATGCAGAAGTATTTATTAATATATCGGTGGCAGCCGATTTTTTTTAAAATTATTAAATCCCCCGTACATATAATATTTCTACTTCTATGGTCTGTACTTTCTTCTTTATTGTTACTCTTTAAAAGCTTACAACTTATAAATTTCCTCCCAGTCTATTGCTTTATTGCACATTAGCAATATGTCTAAGGGTTGGGGTATTAAAATCAAGGCTAGCTACTCCATGTTTGATTTAATAATATTTTATGTTTCTTTTTTATTTTACAATTATTTCGGCTTACCCATAATTAGTTCTTTATTTAATGATAGAAGAATCTTCTATGATGTTTCTTGTTTTGAATACCCTTCCAAATATAATGTGTTCCCGTACTTAATATTGCTGTTAATAGATATCCAGTAAGCATAGTTTGATTTCTCTGCTTATCAGTATATCCAGCAAATTCATCTGAATGAAGGTTTATTTCATTGTAAGTAAATCCACCAATCATAATTGCAATTGGCGCTGTTATGTTTAAATCTTTCTTAAAATTATAAGTAGATTTTTTTGAATACGCCCTGTATTCCCATTGGGCTTTTGAATTAACATTAATTGCTACAATAAATGTCAATAATAATAGAATTGTTTTCATGATTTTAGTGTTTTAGTTATTAATAGTTGTTTAATAAGTTTAAGATTTTAATCTTCTTTTAAGTTCCTCTTTATATATCTTATAATGTAATTTCCTTTTAGCTTCTTTACCATAAAGCCATTCTTCATCATAATGGAAATCATCTTGAGTATATCCACCTCCATAAACAATTTTAACACCTTCTATAGATTTACGTTTAATATATGCTATTATATTTTCTAAATGTCCTAATTCCAATTGTTCAATTGGTATTTTATTACCATTTTTACATCTGTGTATATAATTCTTCATTATAATTAATATTAGTTTTTAAAAAGAATGTTATTGCTCAAAGATTTATTAGTAGTCCAAATAAAGTGTTTATATTTCATACTCCCAACACAAAGGGATACTGGGATTCTTCCTCTTATATTGCAATAACATCCGTGGAGATAGTAGGATTTGAACCTACTTCACTTACCAACTAATGTCAGCACGCTTACCCTAAAGCTCTATCCCCTTGAATGGTTTTTCAGATTACCATAAACTGTTAAATATTTTAAATAGTTAATTTTCAATGTATAATTTCAGCGTACCAAAATAATACATCGTGAACAGTTATATCTGCTATCACATATTCTCTCGACAGAATACTACCTGTTTATACCATGTTCGAGATAGTATTTATCAGGATTTCTAAGGTTTTAAAAAGAACCATCCCTCGCAAGGATGGCTCTATGGTTTAGAAACTTTTCTTGGCGGAAAATTGATAAAGCTGGGAGCCTCATCACACATCTAAACAAAGATTAAAAAGAAACAACCAATACTTCCACTTTCTTATACACACGTTTGTACATTATCTAGAATTAACATATTTTGTCATATCAGTATAAATTGTTGGCAATAGGTAGCAAGCCACGTGGGGAAACCATTAATCCTTATTGGTTGTTTCTAATATTATTTTAAGTTAATTAATTCAATTTAAAAAAACAAGTAATATCAAATCATTCTTTTCATATTAGAACTTTGACCGCCCATTAAGCCGCAATTACTTGTTTCTAAAATAAGTGAAATTGATAGTAAATCATATTTGTCTACGGATGAAATTTCAGATAAATCTGTGTGTTTATTCCAATTTACTTCTACTTTTACTATATGCCCAACCTACATTAAATCTCAAGATAGTTTGTAATATTGTTCAAAATATGAACTTATCAATTATTTAATCTTACAATATCACAAACTTCTATTACTGGTTTAATAATGTTTTAATCAATAATTTCAACATAAGTTAATGCATCAGAAGCATATGATTTCCAATAATCAAATGTTCCTACATAATAGGTTGAGTCTTTAGGAATTATGCATTTGATGTATTCACCCCCAGCCTTCCCCCACCACGCCCGCCGCCACCCGCTCCCCGTCGCCCAATTTTTGAGTTCTTTAAGAGTTTTAAATGAATGTAATCCTAAATGAATTTCTCCATCCTTATTTGAAATAATAGATTTATAAGTTTTACCTATTTCTATTGAAACTCTTTGGTATGGTGTAATCAATTCATCTCTTAATTGGATTAAACCTTTATAACATACTATATCTTTAGTAGCTATTTTAGGTTTAGTTTTTGAACTTCCAAGTTTTAAACACATAACTTTAAGTTTTACCTGTTAATTTATTAATACATCTTATTATTTGGATTACCTTTCTATCCTTTAATGATGAGGAAACAAATAATCCTATCAAATCATCATTATCAGTATCTGAAACAGTTATTTGTAATTGTTTTTCCCAAACCCAAATTTTAAATGATTCAAATTTATATTCAGCAATATCATTGAAGACTAATCTTTTTGTATGTTTTAAATCATCTGATTTTAAATATTTGATTAGTATTCTTCTATTTAGCCAATATTTATGATGTGTAAAGAAATCACAAAATTTCCAAATTAAACCTAATGAGAGAATAAGTAAGATAAAGAATAATATTTCCAACATGATACTATATATCCTTGGAATTCTTGTATAAAATATTGGTTTCATGTTATTTAAGTTAAATGGTTAAGAAAAATAAACTCTCACAAGATTCCCACTCTTGATTTATCCAGATAATCTTCTATTATACTTCTGGTTTATATGCGGCAAATAGACTTTGGCAACTCCAGTTGGATGAGAGCTTAATAATTAAAATCCAGTGTCATTTACTAACAATGTAGTTTTGCTGGATTATAGTTCTTTAGCAAATAATAAATGCCAATACAAAAACACCTGCAAACATCAATGTTGCAAGGATAAACGGTAGATAGTTTTTTCATTTTAATGATTTTAGATAATTAACGACTTCTTTTAGTGAATTGGTTGATAATAGTATATTATTATATCCATAATCCATTATATTGAATCTTTTAATATATTCTCTATCACCATCATAAGTTATTTCTAAATTTAATCCTTTAAAATGATATTCCCATGCCGTGTAATTAGTCCAATGTGATTTTATGCCAAATAACTCTCTTAGAATTCTGGCACACTTTCTCGAATGATATAAGTATAAATTAGTCATTTGAATATGCTTTAAGAATTAATAATAGAACAATATAATTGTAGTTATGCTTTTGTTATGATGTATAGGATGAACATTAACCTATATATAATATTAACTTAGTTAATATCATAGTTAATCTTGTCTTCTAATGAACCAAGAGAACCATCAGGTAATAGGAATAACATTGTTTTGAATCATTTAATTTGAATTGATTTATTTAACTATTTTAACGTTTTTACCTAATAATTTAGATATTTCTGCAACTGTTAATTCAACTGTTTCTTGCAAAGGTTTGGCGTTTTTATACCCCCCCAGCCTGCCCCGGCCGCCCCAGCCCCCGTCTCCCGGAGTATTTTCATTATCAATAACTTTAAATGGATAAAATGTATCACATTCAGTTATTTTAGCTAATACATGCCATTCTGTGGCATTATCTTCATCTTCATCCCAACATAGCATGGGCTTGTTAATAATTTCTACTTTCATGATTTCTAGTTATTAGTTTAGTTAAATATTAAAATAATGATTGATAATCTGACTCCATTTTGCAGTTTATACCAGATAGTGCTTGTTTAAGATTCATGTGATTGTAGTATCAACCATTAAATATGTTTTTAATTTTGCAATTTAAGAATTAGATTCCAATAAATAAACAATCCATGATTGAGCAAATCTGTATAATACAGTGCCATCATCACCATTAATAGTAAAGTTAGTGTTGGCATCTGAAGAATATATTTCTGCCTCTCTAAATGGTATATCGTTATAAGTTGATTTGTATTTAACAAATATTTTCTTGTTATTAATCCTGACATCCTTAAGGTACAATAAATTACCTACATTATCTGCTGGAATACATGCTATTGTTTTAGACATAATATTTGTTATTAATTAATTAAGTTTTTAGTAGTGTAACTACATTTATAGTCATATAATTATGATTGCAGTTAATAATATTAATTGTTTAAATGGCCATAAATGAGGTTTAGGGTATAAATGGCTGACAATCATCTAGTTGTCAGCCATAATTTCTTTAATCAAAGTAATTTTTAACCAATTTTCTGCCTGAATAATCTTGTCTTGAACAAGCATCTATTAATACATCATTAGGTGTATTTCTGCATAGTTGAGCAACTTTTTCAATATTTTTGTAGCACAAATCAGACCATAATACATATAAATCTGTTCCAACAATATTACATTCTGTTATTTTTGGTATGATTGTTAATCCAAAAATTGCTGATTGAATATTACCATTTACTATTTCCATTAAGAATGTCATAGCTCCTGGATTTCCTTTAGATAATTTAAGAATTTGATTTAACATTGTTTTGAATTATTAAGTTAATAATAGTTATATAATTTATCGTTTAATAATAAATAGTTATCATAAAACAGTAAAAGATGGGTTGAGGGAATACCCCTACAACATTACTCCCACTAAGCTTCCCACTCTTTCAACAATGAATAAATTGGGTAGCATTGAGTATCAAAAACCCTCAATTTATAGTTACCAAGTAGTAATAATATCAGTTCAAAACTAATTAGCTACCTACAAAATATATAATTAAGGGCAGCATCATCCCACAACCAACATCATTATATTTACTTGGTAAATAAAATATACATATATAATATATGTAGAATCTTATTATTTACAAGTAAACATTATTATAATGGCAGCATCTTATTGTATTGGGAAGCAGTTGAAATAAAAAGCAGCAGCCCTATTTCTAGGACTACTGCAATCTACTGCTACTTAATTGCTGCAAATTCAGAAGCTTCTTCAACCAATACATCAACATCTGCTGACTCAAAGTCAAAGGATACAGGTGCTGCAATGGGTTGTTCTGACCAGCCAATAACACGTAGTTGTTGACCATCAGTTCTGGTCTCAACTATACCAATCTGAATGTTGATAAACTCACCTTTGCTAGGTGCAGTCTGTCCCTCAAATACACTGAAAGATAGGTTACTGTTGGCAGCAGCTTCCAATTCATCATTGGAATAAGCTTCCCTAGCAGCTTTAGCCTGCAATAGATTCATAGCATTGATATTTACTATGTATTTGTCTTCATGCAAATGAACTGATGTAACCTTAACTACATATTTGCCACTTTTAGCCACAATAGTGCGACTCTTGAGAATCTGTAGGACTCTGTCCTTTGTTAAATCTGCCATAATTGTACGTATTTAATTAATATGATGCAAACCTTCGTTGGTCTGCCCAAATTTAGGGGGAGTGAAGCCCAACTCGAAGAATGAGAGGGGGGGTTGGTGTGAGTAGGTCCACAACATCATACTCCCAGACAATTTTTTCAAAAAATTATAAAAAATATTTTATAGATTAAAGAGCCTATAAATATACAATATAGGTTAATAACCCTATAAATAATATTTATGCATTAATAAACCGATAGTAAACCAATTTAGTTTATTATATGGGAATTAGTTTACTATGTATTATATTTCATACATTAGGGGCTGTTTTGTACTATAATGAATGAAATATCATTCAATATAATAGATTGTTCAGTGACAATGAACAACTTAGAATGTTGAACAAAATTTAAATCAACTCAACCATTGATATAGATCAATGCCTAGGTTATTTTATATGTGTGAAAAACATGTTGAAGAACATATAATATTATTTGGTGGACTCAGATATTATTACTAATATTGCCTCACGCCAAAAGCATCAGAGTAGTACGCTTATGTTATGGCAGACCGGGGTTTGTAGCTGTACTCTTGAAATAATAGAGAAACATAATGGTGAGATTTATCCTGTAGTGAAGAAAGTTCATATATAAGACTGGTAAAAGGGATTAAGACTATGGAAAACTGATAGAAATGTCTCCTGGTGGTTTAAAGACTACATCGTGTAAGCTTATAGGGCCTACGAACAACAGTTGAAGTTATGAATATATGGCAACCTTAGGCTCAGCTTAGGGGTGTACTTGTTATGTTAATTTTTAAACAAATATAATGAAAGCAAATTACAACAAAAACAAGGGTTTATACAAAAGCAGATTGCTATCTTCTGTTGAGAAAGAGAGGATTGAAAGAATGCTAGTATATTTAAAAGAAGGTAATTATGAAGCAGTAGAAAACTACTTTAAAAAATTACTAAGTGACGATAGATCTACAAATGGACTAGAGGGAACTGCTAATAAGTTCAGTAAGAGTTTAAGTATACGTAAAACTAATGCTGAAAAAAAAATGGAACAGTTACTAATAGATTTAAATATAACATTTAAGTCACAACGAATAGTTCACTATGGTAATGGTAAAAACTTTTATATATTAGATTTTTATTTACCAGCAGATAAGTTAGCAATAGAATTAGATGGGTCATATCATAATGATCCTGAACAAATAGAAAAAGATTTAATAAGAACAAGAACTCTTCAGGAAAAAGGAATCTCAATGTTGAGGTTTAAAAATGAAGAAATGAATAATGTTAATGATGTTAAAGAAAGAGTTTTAAAAAGCATAAAACATTATTCAATAACTTAGGCTTTTCATTATGTTTACATAATACCCCATATTTCAGAAATGAGTATGGGGATTTTTATTTTAAATACAAACAAACGTTTGCACATCCTAAATATAATACATGCCCTACAACATAAAAATATATTTGCTTTTTATTGCTTTATATATAAAAATAAGTTATACCTTTGTGTTTTAAATATATAGGATTATGAGTGGATTATCTGAACAAATGAAACAAGTTGAATATAATAAAGGATACTATTCTAATTTAAATTTAGATATGTTAACTGATTTATGTATTGAATTAGCTAAGGGCAAACAATATAAAGCTAATAAAATAAGATTTATAATAGATACTGATAAGGGTGGAGCTATAGAATACCAAAAGAATTTATATAGGCATTTAAACGTACCTAATGAAGAAATATTAGAACTTGAGAAAACACTTAATGAAACATTAGAAGAAGGAATGTATAGAATTGATGAAGATGGAGTAACTTATTCAGGAAAATTATAAACCATGTACCTACAAAACAATGGAACAATAACTAAAGAGATTTGGGATTATAGAATAGAAGGATGTGTTAATAGTAACTTAAGTAAAATATATTAGATGAATAAACTAGAAGAAAGATTTAAAGGAGTATTGTATTTTTGTGATGAAAATTGTTGTTATGAAAATGGATTAGATATTATTAAAGCAACATATGCAGCAGCTAAAGAAGCTAAACAACTTGCTATTGAGTTTCATGGATATTTACTAAGGACTGATAATTATGGGAAAACATTGGTTGAACCTTTATTTGACAAATTTTTAGAAGAATACTATGCCAAAATAACAGATAAATAACTTGGTACTTAAATTGAATAGAAGTAATATTGTTAAACTTTAAAAATTAGAAATATGTATAAAACATGTAACTGCACATTACCTTATTCAAATCCTGATGCATGTAAAATTTGTAGTAATAGATGGGAGATAACATATTGTACTTGGATCGGATTTAATGATTTAAATTACTTAATTAAACCAATTTATACCAAAGAGTACAATTTAAAATCTTACGATCCAGGAACACATGAACTTGTAGAGAAGAAAGAAGCTAAAACAAAGAGATTAAATAACTTAATAGAAAATAATAAATCAACAGTATTAAAACTGAAAGAGTATATTAAAATTACTCAGAAGGATATTGGTGATTTGGAGATTGAGAATGGAAAACTATTTGAGGAATTAGAAGCATTGGAAAAATAATATTTCATATTTCGATATAGAATAAAAAGCCAACTGGGAGGGATCTTTGTTGGCTTTTTTATTGGAAGGAGAAATAATTGTCGCAAATATAGTAAGCATTTGCGACAAAACCAAATTGGTGATTAATGAGACTTGAACTCATGCCAAAAGATTCACAATCTTTTATGCTTACCACTACACCATAAACACCATATAGTACTGACCCTAGGGGTTGAACCTAGATATCACGAAGGTATAAGCTTCGCTGCTTCACCAATTTGCATAAGTCAGTATTTGTACCTCTTGATAGAATCGAACTACCACATCTTGGATGTAAACCAAGAACTCTCCCATTAAGCTAAAGAGGCATTAAGAGCTTCATGTAGGAATCGAACCCACTTATCCTGAGTACAAATCAGGTGCATCGCCAGAAATGCTTATGAAGCATTGTATCTCCACTTGGAATTGAACCAAGATCCACAGATTAAAAGTCTGTTAGTCTAACCATTTGACCTATGGGGATATAGTACAGATATCAGGAGTCGAACCTAAGTCATATCATCCGTAGTGATGCATTTTTCCAATTAAACTATATCTGTATAGAGCAGTATCAGAGGTTCAAACTCTGTTCCGAAGCTTGGAAGACTCCCATGTAATCATCAACACCTATACTGCAAAATTAATTTATAGTGGACACAGTGGGAATCGAACCAAATCAATCTCATTGCAAATGAGGTGGCCTGCCGTCAGCATCTGGTCCATATAGCAGTTCCCAGGGGTTATGATCCCCATACTCCAGATTGACAGTCTGGTATGTTACCGATTACACTATGGAAACTATTTGCGGGCATGGAAGTAATCGAAACCTCTTTATAGCTTTTGGAGAGCTATTTATCGCCTTGACTCACACCCATTGTACTCCTACTAAGATTTGAACTCAGACAAATGGTTTAGAAAACCATTGTGCTATCCATTACACCATAAGAGCATTTGAGGGGATAGATGGAGTCGAACCACCATCAAATGGTTAACAGC
>Ga0209416_1001744_pt1 | contig 13777 bp, 16 predicted proteins | sample RifGroF1_FD_184001 | JGI IMG/M metagenome (GOLD analysis project Ga0209416, IMG submission 184001) | Groundwater microbial communities from Rifle, Colorado, USA - Groundwater F1 (SPAdes) (version 2) | ecosystem: Environmental > Aquatic > Deep subsurface > Groundwater | place: Rifle, Colorado...
CCGCCGTATGCGCGGTGACAATCACCGAAACGATAGAATCGCCATACGGCAGTCGGCCGTCATTCGTTCCCACGCCCGAACACGCCGGCAAGGAGAACGTATAGGGCGCCCCCGCCGTAGCCGGTTGCAGTTCGATCGAAGCGACGCCTACGAAATCATCGGCCATCTTGGCCCCCTTCCGGGTTAGACCCCGTCGTCGGCCATGCTCAAGGTGTAGGTGACGTTCAGAGTGTCACCGGAAGACACGGCCTTGCTGGCCGAAAACTTGGCTGCGCACAGCAGCGTCCCGCCGCCGGCCGCATCACCCTTGGTGCTGGCCCCGGTCCCGCCGCCCACCAGCGCGGCCCCGTAAATCGTCTTGGTGTCGTTGATCGAAAACACCGCCTTGTTGGCGCTGTTGGTGATGCTCTGGCCCGAAGCGGCGGCTTCCACGTATGCCGGCCGCGTCGCCTCGGTGTATGCCTCGCACTCGGTAAAGCCCGGAGTCGCGTAGGTATCGCCGGCGGCCACGGTGTGGTCGTCTTCGAAAAGGGCCACATACCAGGTCGCAATCTGGGTGACGCCGTGCAGAAGCACGTCCAGGGTGTGATTGAGCCCTTGATTGGTGATCAGGTTGTGCGCCTTCTCAGCCCATTTCAGCTTGCCGTCCGGGCCGTAACATTCGACCTCGAATATGCCGCCCATCCGGCCGCGAGTCTTCGTCTCTTCCATTGGCTTCCCTCCAAACGCAAAAAGCCGGCTGGATCGAAATCCAACCGGCCCGTAAATGGTGCTCGTGTTGTATCAGACTATATTGTCTGACAAGTTTCTCTGGTTCTTACACAATGTCGGCTCATCGTTTAATGGAAACGATCGGGTCTGTTTTTGGCCCAGAATTTGTGATACCGTCCACGAGCAGTAAAAGTGAAGGTCATGTTTTTGGCTTGAAAAGTCATGATCGGCATAAGCACGGGGCTTGTTCTCAACGAAAAATCTGATACAACCAGACCGTCCGATACCGTCACCAAAAGATTTTGCAAAACTCCAAAAACGTCCGACAATACGACGCGATCGACCACGGTTACATTAAAGACGACTTGAACGGACACACCATCAGAGAAGATCATGGTCTCCATGGCCGATCCAAATACGTCCCGACGAACCGAAGCCGTGTCGGCCGCGGTAATGCCGTCGATCAAAGTTAGCGCCTGGGCGACGTCCGCGGTCGTCACATCGCTCAAGACGGCGCCGTCATTCGCACTGTCCAGCCAGTCGGTCAGCACGGAAGGGAAGTCGGACAACATCCCGCCGTCCAGCGCGGTAGCCAGGGTATCTTGATTAGCCGCGGCCAAATCACTTGCCAAAACACCGTCCGCGGCAATCAGGTTGAAGCTGATATTGATTTCCGCCTCGTCCGAAATAACCGCCCCGTCCGCGGTCCCCACCCCGAAAAGAGCCCGCACCGCCGGTTGGTCCCCAAACAGCGCCCCTTCGGCAATAGCCCCCTGAATCACCGCCACCGCCGAGGCCAGGTCCGACAGGCTCACCCCGTCGCTCGCGCCCGGCCGAAAATCCGCCGCCACGCTCAGCGCATCATTCAGAGTCATCCCGTCCGCCGCCAAAGCCTCGATCAAGCCTTGTATCTCCGCCGTGGCCTCGTCCGAAAATACAAACCCGTCCGCGATCAACCCGGCCAAAGCCGCCATCACCGCCAAAGCCTCCCCGATCGTCATCCCGTCCGCCAAAACCCCGGCGAAATTCGCAGCCTGCCCCGGCCCGTCCCCCACGGCCAACCCGTCCGCAATCGACAGATTGAATACCGCCCCCGGCGCCGCCGAATCCCCCAAGGTGAATCCGTCCGACGCCGACACGTCGTAAGACGCCGCGCCGGTGTCCCGATAATTGTAGAGCACCCCCCGCAGCGATCTCAGGCTTGCTCCGGACGGAAACCTATTAGTCAAAACTCCGTTCAATCCGAACATCGTCAAGCCTCCGCGAACGTCCACACCGGATCGATCAACACGTAAGCCGAAGCCTCATACCGCCTGATATACATCTGGAAGTAAACAATCCCATCCTGCCCGGCCGTGAACGCAACCGTCAAATCCCGCCAACCGTTATTGGCGAACGTCCCCACGCCCGTCACGACCTTCGACCGTGACACCCCGGTCCCGTCCAGATAGAACGCCTCGATAAATATGTCGTCCTGGTCCAGCGTCGTGCCCCAGCCCACCGGGTATATTTTCAGAGTCAACGTCTTGGCCCCGGACGTGCACCAGTCTCCCACCATTCCCATCGGGGAAAGCACCAGTTGATGGAACAGGTCCGGCGTACAATACGAGTTTGGGCTCGCCTGGAATATCCAGGCGTTCCCCGACGGCGGAACCTGCCAGGCGCCGTCCCCGGAACTCAACGGCAAGAAAGTCCCTGACCCCTCATATATCCGTTGCGGCCGACGGTTCGCCCCGGAAACAGTGCAGTCCTCCAGGATTAACGATATTTTATACATTCCCGAAGTATCGACAATATTAGTGTTACCGTCAATATCTCCTCCGAATATCCAGTTTAAAACCGTTCCGGAAAAGTAACTATTGGCTATCCAGGTATTCGAGACGAAGTCGCCGGTGATCTGGTTGTAATTGCAATTCGAATACAGCCCGTAATTATTCGAGACGAAGTCGCCGGTGATCTGGTTGTAATTGCTCGAATACAGCCCGTTATTATTCGAGACGAAGTCGCCGGTGATCTGGTTGTAATTGCAATTCGAATACAGCCCGTTATTATTCGAGACGAAGTCGCCGGTGATCTGGTTGTAATTGCTCGAATACAGCCCGTTATTATTCGAGACGAACACAATATCCTGACCGACATAATTGGTTCCGCCATCTATCGCCTTATCCCAACCGTAAAACATAATGTCGCTTAAAGCGATATTGAAATTGGCAATCAACTGATTGTTGTCAAAAACCAATCTTTCCGTATAAGTCTGGTAGCCGTAAACCGTCAATCCGGCCCCCGGATCGCCAGCGGTCACGTTCCTCGATATCATTATCAGTTTCGACAAATGGCCGTTATAGGTCGCGTTGAATGTCAAACCCGGCGCCCCTTCGACAATAACTAACGGCGTCCGGTCGTTTCCCGAATCGTAAGCCCCCACCGAATCTATGGTGTAAATATGTCCATCGTTCTGATAACTGTCGTAAGCAATATTTTCATGGATATAAAACTTCTGCCCGGCCCGCCATTTGGCCGAAAAATCACCGGTCACATACAGCGTCTGCCCGCTCGCCCAATCCGATTCCAGATAAGCGTATTTCGACCCGCCGTAAAACGCCGCATCCCCATTAATATTTAGAATGCCCCCGTTATTTAATACGAAGACATTTCTGACCGCGGCCCCTTGCGGCCACTGCATATACAGGTGATAATCCGTCCCGACCTCGTCCCCGACGTTCGCCCCGGTCCTTACTTCCCCGCCCGAGTTCACCGTCAGTATGCCCGTGGCATTGAATAATATCGTGCTGCTGGCCGCCGCCGGGAATACCAACCGGCCCCCATTATTAACTGTGACGTTCCCCCATGTCACCGCCGAATCCCCGGCGTCGTAAGTCACCACATGACCGATTACCGCCAAATCATTATCCAACGAAGGATGTCCGCCGCCGCCCCACGTCGCGTCGGTATTCCAATTGCCGTCCTGAGTGCTCGTATAAGTCGCCAAATCTCACTCCCCTCGAATTATGAATCGAGGCCGGAATCCGTCAATCGAATCCCGGCCCCAATGTTTCCTGTCTTTTTACGCCCCGTAGTAAGCCGCCATGGTCAACTGGAACGTATCGATCGTCTGGGTGACGCCGTCGATGATGTTGGCCGTGGTCAGCACCAGGTCCGTGCCGCTCGTGCCTACGCTGCCGTCGATTCTGGCCAGGGTGGTCGAGGACCCGCCGGCGTCGGTCGGGTTGGCGCAGAAACGGAACGATTGGGCCGCGGTTCCCGGCGACGCCCCGGCCGCCGTCAGCCCGGTCCCCTGCCAAGTCTCCCCGGCCAACTTGGCGATAACGCCGCTGGCAGCCTCGCCAAACTCGAGACCGTTGGCGAAAGCTCCGTGGGCAAAAGTGCCGGCGCTTAAGGTGATTTCCATCAGGAGCGTTCCGTTGGGCGCACTGTCCGCGCTGGCCGGCTGGGTGCCGCTGTACAGCCTGAGCACCCCGTCCCGAAATATCTCCTGCAAGGCGGCCCCGCGACAGCAACACAACACGGTCGCCGCGGCGAAGGCTTCGGCCGTGTTCACGATCCCGGTCAACAGCGTCAAGGTCAGGGCCTCGACGTTCTGAATGACCGCGCCGGTCACGGCCGCGTCGTTGGCGGCGGTCGTGGCGCCTTCAAGGTTCAAGATGTCGTGTGGGGCAAACCCGTCGGTGATGAAACTGCCGGTGGACCGGGTAATGGTGTCCGCGCCGGCCCCGCCGTCAACCATGGAAAAATCGGCTCCGATCGCCCAGGCCGACACAAGGGCGTTCGCGCTCAAGAGCTTGTTTCGTGCGCCGGTCGAAAGTCTGAGAGTCATGTCGAAATCCTCCGTTACGGGTCGATCAACCCGATGATCCGGCGCTGCCGGCCGGTTTTGTCTGGCATCAAAACAGTGCTGCCCGTCCTGCCGTTCGGCAGATCGAGTTTACGTTTGGTGAGGTTGTAGAAGTTGCCGTCCGCGCCGCCGAAGCACAGTCCTTCGGCCGACATCCAAAGCGCGGATAACGTCCCGGAAGCCAAATCCACGATCGGCGTCCCGGTGTCCTTGTCGAAAAACATGTGGCCGTTGAGATTAAGGTCGGAGTATTGCAACGGCGGGTAATCGGCCTTGGTCAGTCGCTCGAAGTCCCCAGGGCCGCGGCCGGCTAAAAAGATGGTCTCGGTTTCCGTGCCGACCCATATCCCGCCTTCAACCGGCCGGAACATCAGCACCCGGCCGATCGACAGCCACAGGCTGGAATCGCCCAAAGCAAACCGGTTGTAATCGAACGGTTCGGACGGGAAAGCCACGCCGCCCTGAACGACATACATCCGGCCCCGGTAATAGCCCAACAATGATCCCACGGGCGGGTCGAAAAAAGCCCGGTCGGTCGTGCGGCCCACGTAATCCATAGGCGCAATCCACGCCTGGCTGACCCTTTCCGCCACGCTGACCCGGCCGGTCTCCATGCCGTTGGCGTAGTACACAAACCCATCCCCGGGCGCCGCGTAAGACATTCGGGCGTCCCTTGTAACGTTCCGAAGAGGCGTATAGGAAAGGTCGGATTCTATGATTGAAAGGGCGTCTCCGGTCACACCAAGCGTCAAACCGTGCGCCTGATATAAAGAGTGCCACGCTTCGGAGCGGGACTTGGAGAACCCCTTGCGGCGCGAGATACGGCCGGAATCGGAGATGTCGATATTGACGGCCGCGGCCAGTTCCACCAATTCCTTGCCGGCATTACTCGCCAGCCGAGACGGGTCTTTCTTGGTGTTTAACCCGGAAGTCGCCCGATATAGGGTGATTTTCCTGGCCATCTCATCACAACCAGCACTTGGGTTTGACCCAACTTGACCGGGTCAGCGTTTTCAAATAGTGGTCGAGCCGTCCCAGGTCATAGGCAAACAGATCCCCATAATGCCGAGTGTTCATCTTCGGCCCTTCAATGCCGTCCTCTATCTTGGCGAATAACTTGAATAATGCGCCGTGGAGCAACAGGTCTTTGGCCAGCGGTTCCGGCAAGGCCGTCGGCGTGTCGTCCATCTCGGTCATTTCCGTGGGAATGCCGTAGTAGAACAACCGCAAGGTTTCCGCACCGGTCGGGATATGTTGGTAGTGAAGTTTAGAGCCGAACAGCGCCACGCCTTCGACGGCTCCGGATTGATCGATGGACGCAACGTATTCGGCGTGAAGATCGGCCAGGCTCGGCAAGATTCGAACGTCCTGCTTTTCGGTGACGCTGTAAACCTTGTACAGTTTCTTCTGGAACCCGGCCGGCATGGCCACATAGGACAACGTCAGACTGGTTGCGACCGTCGTGTTCAGCGCCAAGGCCGGCAAATCGTTGTCGGTCGCAATCTCGCGTTGCACGTCGTTCAAGACCGTCAATTTCTTGGCGGTGCTAAACGAGTCGTCGTTCAGATCCTCGTCGATCTCGTCTATCAGGTCTTGCACGGTCGGCAGGGCCATGGCTTACTCTTTGGGTGCATCCTGCAAGGCTTCGATGCGGTTGATCATGGTTTTGATCGAGCTGCGTTTGTCCAGTTCCACGTCGAGCGTCTTCCGGGCGTAGTCCTCGAGTTCGTCTTTGGTCATGTCCTCGAAGGGCTTGTGCGCGGCCGGGTCTTTCGCTTCGCCCTCGGCTGCGGCCGGGTCCAGGGCCGGGGTCTCCGGTTGGCCGTCGGTTTGGCCGGCCGGCGGGTCTTCTCCTACTTCGATCACGACCTTTTCGTCAGACTCGCCCTCGGTTGCGACCGGCGCTTCCGGGACAGACACGGTAAAAGTCGGGAAAACGTCGCCCTTGCGTCCCATTTCCTGAAACATGCAGGGGTTGTAAATCTGGAGTTTGGCCGCGTCCTCGTCTTCCACCCACACCGTCTTGTCCGGCGCGGCCGTGAAGTCGTAGCCTTTCGTCAACCACTTCACCTTTTCCAGAACGAACGGACGTTTACGGCCTTTGTATTTCAGGGCAATCACTTGGCACCTTCCTGTTGGGACTCATTAAAAAGGGGCGGGCGGCTTATCGCGTCCCGCCCCTCGGGTCTTCAATCAATCCTTGGTAGGATTAGGTTTCGTCGGCCAGGGTGCCGGTCATCTTGTACAGGACGTTGATCTTGAGGACGGCGCCGGACGCCAAGGTTGCCTTCGCCGTCACGTCGATGGTGTCGGCGGTCGAGTAGGTGTAGCCCACCCCGCCGTACACCCCATCGTCGCTCCAACTGAAAATCGAGCCCAGGGAGCCTTGGGAGAAGCCGTCAATGTAACGGTCATCGTTGCCTCCGTCGCCAACGTCGATGGACGTTCCGGAAGCCGCGCCAACGACGGTGCCGTTGATCTCGATGATCTTGGCGCCCTTCGGCACAGGAACCATCTGGATGACGGCGCCGGTAGCCAGTTCGGCGGTCGCGGTATAGGATCCCGAACGGCACAGCACCACGCCGGCCAGGGCAAGATCGGGCATCAGACCGGCCAGGACGGCCGCGCTGTAGTAAGTAGTCATTGTGTCATCCTCCCTTGATCCCGCCTTACGCGGCCGGATCGATGCAGTAGGTGTCTACCGCGATCGTGCCGAAGTCGGCATTGTTGAAGCGGGTTTTCTGGGCGCCGTAGATGGTGCCGGCCGTGATAGCCAGGGCGTTTCCGCGGTCGTCGGTCTCTTCGTTCCAGGTGTAACGGCCCGGCCCCTTGTCGCCGCCCCAGGCAATCATGCCCGCTTGAGCGCCCAGGAACAGAGCCCGGGCCGCGGACATGCTGACGGCGCAACCGGTGGTGGCGTCGAACCGGATCACGTTGCGGTGTTTGTGCAGGATGACACCGGCGTACTCGCCCAAGGCGTTCTTGTAGATCGGGCTGTTCTGCCCATCCGTCGCCTTGTGGATTTCGAGCCAGTCATTCTGCGAGATGTTGGTCCGCAGGTCGTAAGCCTGCCAGGTGTGCATCAGGAACACGAACCGTTTCTCGCCGTCGATCATGAACGGCTGAATCATCGGGTCGCGGGTTTCCGCTATCGTGACCAGCTTTTCGACCAGGGCCAAACTCAGTTTGTCGGCCGCGTCGATGTCGGACAGACCCGTCGCGTTGCCGCCATAGATGATATGGCTGGCGTCCGGGGCCAACAGGCTGTTGCCGGCGCGGCCGTTCCAGGTAAGGCCGACATGGAAGGTGGCATTGATACCGCGGGCGCCGGCCAGATACATCATGATCTGCTGGTCGTAGTCCTCGGCCCACCAGGTGGACAGGGCGTTCCGGCCCTGCTCGCGGATGTTGTAAGGCACCCGCTGCTCGGACATCTTGCCCTTGCTTTTGGTGCCCTTCCGTCGTTGGTCGATCAGGAGGTCCGCATGGAAGAATTCCAGGCTTTCTTCCGCGGAGGTTCCTTCGATGGTGTTGTCGCCTTCAACGCCGTCCCCGTCGAGCTTCATGCGAAGCGCGAAACGGATACGGTCGCCGGCGGCCTTGGTCAGTTCGGTTTTGACCTTGATCATGGAGTCGTCGGACGTCCCCATGAACTTGCGAAAATACTGTTTGGTTTCCGATTCGACGGCGAGACTGCGAGACCATAGCTTTACAGCCAGCTCGTGGTTTACGCCAAATTCGGTAGCTCCCATGTGTCTATCTCCCTACTCACGCGGCCGGGGTCTTACCCTCCCAGCAACCGTCGCCTTTCGGCCGGCGACATTTTGGCGTATTCGGCCTCGGTGAATTCCCGAGTCCCCGGGGTTTCGTCCCCGGCGCCTGCGCCGTCGCCCAAGGTGCGGAAGCTGTCCGCGGAGCCTGCTTTTTTGAATTTCTCGAGCAACTGCTCGGTGACTTCCTTGGTGATCGTTTCTCGGAGACCCTTTTCGATCTCCGCTTTGAGTTGTTCGGGATTGGCGGCGGTCCGCTGAAACTTGTGCAGCACTTCCACCAGGGCCGCGGCGCCTTCGCCCAATAGGATCGGTTTGTCCGAGCCGGCCGGAATGATCTTCGTTCGGGGGTTGACCAGAGCGCCCAGGTGGTTCGCATCGAACCCTTGCGCCAGGGCGAAATCCGTCAGCTTGGAGCCGACGTCGCTACCCTCTTCGTACAATTGCGGCACGGCTTTCCGGACGCGGTCCAGGCTGGCCTGAATAATGCCGTGCTCGGTTGCCGCGGCCTGCTCTTGTTCTTTTTGGCGTTCCCGATAGTCGAAATATTCCTGCTGGTATTTGATCGCCTCGACCGGATCGCCTTCCAGGAGTTCCTGGAATTCCTCCTTAGACAGCACTTTGAAGTCAGTGCCGGCCGGGGCCGCCGGTGCTTTTTCGGCGGGCTTGCTCCCCTTCAAGGCGGCTACTTCCGCTTCGAGCGTCGCCAGCTTTTGGCCGATCTCTTTACGCTTGGCGCGTTCCTCGGCCAAAGCCTGGTGCGGCACGTAGCCGGCAGGCGGCTTGGTCGGGTCGTCTTGCGTCTCTTTGGTTTCAGTTTTGGAAGCGCCTTCTTCGGTTTCCTTGGCTCCGGGCTCGGAGACCGTTTCCTTTTCCTCGGGCTTGTCGCCTTCTTTGGAATCGGTTTCGGCGGTCTCCGTGGCGGGCTTTTCTCCGCGCAGTTCGGAATCGCTAATCGCCTCTTCGTCGAACAAAGGGGTGTAGCCGCCCGAATCCGCGCTTTCCGTCTCGATGACGGACGCCGCCGCTTCGTTGCCTGTTTCCACCGTTTGAATCGCTGCTTCTGTCATGTAACCCTTCTCTTTCCGTCCCGTGGACGCTTCGCGCAGTAACGAGGCGCGAGCCCGAATTTATGAACACGGCGGATAACGCTCGCCGTAAACGACAAAAGAAAAGGCCGGCAAGGAGTGACGGATTGGTTCCGTCTCTCCCGGCCGGCCCTGGTAGTGGTGCTCGTCCCGGAGGTAGCAGTCTGGTTTTAAAGCACCCTGGTTATTTCATCTTCTTCCCCTTGTCCCCTTCGCATTCCTTGTCGGAATCCACCATGATCGATATATTGCACCGGACAAACTTGAGGTCCGGACGATGCTCGGACTCAATCGTAAGCCATAACCCATGGTCTTGGCATACATTCTTGATGTTTTGTATGATGCGATTGGCCTCTTGGGCGCTCAATCCCATAACGCGACTCGTTTCTGGTAGTCGGGTCCGATCGTAATCACGAACCGACCCTCGACCATATACGGCTTTTCCTTGTGCTGTTCGATAGCGGCCAGGTAATTTTCCCGGCCCTCGTGCATCATGCCGGTCTCGCCGGTCTCATGGCCAATCAAGCCCACGGCAAACCAGAGGTCCGGATCGTCGGGCATGAGATTTAGGCCATGCCTGGCCCACATGATCGCCTCGCCGGCCAAGGTCAGGTTGAGTGACGCTACAGCCATCAGGAAGTAAATCCCGCCCATGAACGAATGTTTCATATCCTGCGGGGCTACGCCCATAGCGGCGGCGACACTCAGGCATTCAACGCCATAATCCAGGGCTTCCCGGTTCTCCCCCAGGTTGTAAGCCAACGTGGCCAAGTAGAACCGCGCCTCGTAGTCATCGAAGTTTTGCTCGATGCGCTTTTGCAGCAACCGGGTGGAGCGGGCCATCTTGGCAGCCATGGTTTCCTTGGGCCGGTCATACCCGTAATGCCGGAAAACCAGGTCCGTAGCGCCCGCCGATCCTACGCCCATCAAGACGTTGTGAACGATCCCGTCGTAACGGGCGCCGCAATCCCGGCGGAAAAACCTGATGCCCTGATAATGCGACGTCACTTGGCCGTGGCGGTTAAGGTCATGGACCGTGACCAAAAGACCGTTGGTCTTGATCGTGGTTTCCAGACGGCGCTTGAATGCCACCGGATCGATATTGTCCGCGACCAGTTCTTCGTCGGCGTCGATGATCATGATCCAATCGCCGGAAGCCTTCTCGATCGATTCGTTGCGATGAAACGCAAAATCATCCTGCCAGGGCGAATGGAATATCCGACAGCCGAACCGTTCCGCAATGTCCAGCGTACCGTCAGTAGACCCGGTATCGATCAAGACAATCTCATCGACCAAAGCCCTGATACTGCCCAGGGCGCGGGCCAGGACCGCCTCTTCGTTCTTGACGATCATGCAGGCCGAGAGTTTCATTTGTCCCACACCATCCTGACCTTGGCCGGCTCGGTGTCGGGCTCGGGGCGCAACATGTCGGCGTCGATAGGCGGGACTTCGCCTATCCGTAACTCTCGATCCCATTGATCAGACAGGGCGACAACCACTGGAGGCACTTCCGGAACGTCAATTTCCCTGACGCCTTCCGGCTTCGGCCACTCGCAACCAAGTTTGCCGCAAAAAGGCGTCCTGATTGAGGGGGTGCATTTGCACATCTTAAATCCCCGCCCCCGGAGCGTTCGGAAAAACATCATCGAAGTTCTTCCTGTATTTGTCCCGCTCGTCTTCGGTGATGCAATGGAATATCTCCATGCGGTAGTCCCGGCCCGGCTTGAGTTCCGGGTGAGACTTGAAGTGTCTTTCCATTTGGGCTTCGCTGATTTTTTCCTCGTGTTCGTGCATACTTCACCCCTTACAGATCGAAAGGTAATTCGCGGCAGGGAAAACCTGCCGCCTGGGCATGGCCGCCGCCGCCGTATTTTTTGGCCACACGGGAGACGTCCACGCCGGCATGGGTCGTGTACAACGTCACCACCCAGCCGTGGTTGCGGTAGCCGAAGGCCAGCATGGCGTCGTGCATGTCGGGATCGTAAACGCTTTCGAAAAGCTGCGAGCTGCCGAACATCCGGTTCACGGCGATACACCGCAGACCTTCAAGCTCCACGGGGAAGCAGGTGCTTTCGGTGTATTTGCGGTTGTCGTGTCGGATATACTCCAGGATGTTGCAGCCGGCCTTGATCGCCTCTTCGATGACGACCGCTTCCCTGTCCCGGCCGTAGACGCCAAGCAGGCTGTCCCACAAAAGCCCCGATCCCTTGTCGGCCGGGTCGGTACGGTTGGAGCGCATACCATACTGGAAAGGCAGGACGGCCGGATCGCTATGGTCCCACACATCGTAACGCCCCAGCAGGTACACCGCCCGCGGCGTCTCCCGATTCGGAAAGCAATACCGCCAGGTCAACTCGCAACCGGCTTGACCGATTTCCCTCAACCCCGGCAAAGGCTTCTCGCCGCCATGCACGGCCTGAGCGTGAGCGTCGATAGCGGTCTTGTGGTGGTCGATCCAAATCAACTGGCCGCACGATTTCCGCAGCCTGATCATCTGGTCGAACGGTTGCAAGGAGAAGTCCACCATGTAAACGATTTCGCCCGGCTGAACATTCTGGCAAGGACGCCCGTAATCGTAGTCGGACTGGATCAATTCGCATTCGGGATGTTTCAGTTTGACGATCGCCCCGGAGCAATGGCCGTCCAAATCGGCGGCGTGATAGAAGCATTTCATGGTTGAGTAAAACTTTCGTCACGGTATATCTTCTTGATATAACGCGGGTTGTAGAGTTGCAAGTAGCGCAGGCAGGCCATGATCATCTCGTTGATGTTGTCGTTCTTCATGGCCTTGGTAATCCGCGCCTTGATTCGTTCGGTCTCTTCAACCAAAGTCCCGGGGTCCGGCTTCGGTAGACACGTATCCTTCGAATTCACCATCGCTCGTCTAACTCGCCTTTCTCGCCGCAATGGCGTCCCGGCGCTCGTCCCGCGCCGTGTCGTTTAACTCCTGCTGAAACTTTTGGTTCGATTCGGTCCTACGCTGTTCAAGTTCCGCGGCCTTGCCGATGCGCTCGGTCTCGGCCCGGTAGCCCGTGATCTTCACGTTCTCTTCCGTCGCCTTGGCCTTGGCATGGTCAACGCCCATCTTGCTGACGGTATTGGCCTTCTCGACTTTGACTCTTTCCATGATCTCGAGAGTTTCGGCATGGGTCTTCTGGTTTTCCAGTTGCTTGGCCGCAAGGTCGAGTTGCGCCGCTTCATTGGCTATCTGGTTCTGTCTGGCCGCGGCTTCCTGATTGGCGCGGATCTGGGCGATAGCCTTCTCGCGCAGTTGTTCCGGACTCATATCCTCTTCGCTCGGGTCGATGCCCAGGATAGGCTTGATTCGCGCCATGACCTGGTCTTTGTTCGGGATATTGGAAAGCTCGAAGGCCAAGGCCATCAAGTGCGGGATGACTTCCGGCGGGCTCTTCTTCACCCACTCGATGATCATCTCCATGTTCTTCTCGCGGACGGTGTCGGCCCGCTGGGTCTCGGAGACAACCAGGTCGTACCGGCCCTGGGTGATGTTGTTCCTGATTTCGTAACCGCCGCTCGGCAGCATCTTCTGCTCGTTCAAGACCACAAACCGCTCGGCGCCGCTGACCCTGTCCGTCACCCGCAGGACTTTCTCGCCGGTCCAAAAATCCTGGATGCACGAAACGATCTGCTCGCCCAGGCGATGCGTTGACCGCCGGAGATTGTCGAACAACGTGGCCGACATTAACGAGCCCTGCTCCTGACGGTTTTGAATGGCCGCTCCGGAAACCGCGTTCGTCTGCAACCCCATGCGGTCGTTATTGCTGCCGGTAATCTCCTGGATTTCTCGTTCGCTCTGCTCGAGCAAAGCAATCTGCGGCTGGCTGAGTTGAGCCTGCTCGACAATCTCTATGCCCTGGCGTTTCCCGGGCCGGATGACCAGGAACCCGTCCAGCTTGTTCGCTTCCTCGTAAAGTTCCTGCAACGCTTCCTTGCCGCCGGATACAACGTCTTCCTCGGCTATCACCCGACGCGCCTTCAAGAGCGCCAAGGCCATGGACCGCCGCTTATTGACTTCCTCATCCTGACCGCGGATCTGTTTCGGCAAACCGTAGGGCATGCCGAACCGGTCAAGGTAGCCAATGAAAGGGATGAAAGGAAACTGGTCGTGGGAGAAAGGCGTCTCGGTGTCTTGCAGAATAAGGTTGCCCAGGAAAGTCGTCACCCGCATTCGCTTGACTATCGCGGACAGAACCTCACTGGCCTCCTGTACCATGGCCAACTGGTCCATGGCCGGCAGGTCGTCTCGAAGTTCGGCCACGCGGCCGTCGCGGAATCGGCAGAAAAACGACTTGGCCCAAATGGTGTACCACAGTTCCACCGGCCGGACCCGATGT
>Ga0209416_1001748_pt1 | contig 13746 bp, 25 predicted proteins | sample RifGroF1_FD_184001 | JGI IMG/M metagenome (GOLD analysis project Ga0209416, IMG submission 184001) | Groundwater microbial communities from Rifle, Colorado, USA - Groundwater F1 (SPAdes) (version 2) | ecosystem: Environmental > Aquatic > Deep subsurface > Groundwater | place: Rifle, Colorado...
CTCCTGGATCGCGGGCGTGTCCCCGGCCGACAGCGAGGCCACGCCGCCCAGCTGCTGGCGGAGCTGCAGCTTGAGCTTGGACTCCCACAACTCGGCGTCGGCCTTGCGCACCTGTTTGGTCGAGCCCTGATGGCGGCGGCCGTTGAAGCAGAAGTCGTAGCGGTACGCCTTGCGATCGGACGAACGGAAGACGGTCATCGGTGGATCACCAGGGGCCACCATAGCTCCGACAGGCGGGGGCTGTCACCGGAGAATGTCGACCGCGATCGCCGGGGCGGTGGTCAGAGCTGCAGCTCCCGGATGGCGCAGGCGAGGATCCCGAGGCGCTTCGCCATGCGCCTCACCACGCCGACCTGGATGTCCGGGTTGCCTTTGCCGTGGGGGCCCGTCGGCAACGACGGGAACGTCTGGCCGTGGAACGCCACGAGGAAGTAGTGCACGCCGTGCGCGCGGAACACATGCCCGGGGGCACACGTCTCGAGCATCGCGCGCACTTCCTTCAGCGTGACCGTGCCGAACGAGGACATGGTGCGGGGCGCCTATCTACGCCGCTTCGGGCAGCGCGGTCTCCACGTCGACGTGGTTGACGGGGTTGTCCCCGGGCTGCAGGTCCTCGAGGCGTTGGCGCGTCACCTGGATCGCGCACGCCCAGGTCAGCGGCCGGCGCGGCAAGTCGTCCGGCACCGCGAGGGTCCCGGCGCGCAGGGCGGCCAAAGCGTCGTCCCACTCCGCCACCGTGTCGGCGTCGGTCTCGTGGTAGAACCGCTCCACCGCGGCCCGGAAGCCCTCGAAGGAATCGGCTTCGAACGCGTAGTCGACGAGGATCTTGGTGAGGGTGTCCCGCAGCTCGAGGTTGGCGGCCGGGAAATCCACCCCACCGACGGCGAAGGCGCCCGGGTTGACGCCATCGATCCAGATGCCCTCGGGCTCGGCGTGCGCCAGGAGGCGGCCGCAGAACCGCACGGAGGCCAGGAAGCCCTGGCCGATGATTGGGCCGCTGTAGGTGAAAAGCAGGGGCCACGCGCTGGGTGTGGTGTCGGTCATGCTGGAGGTCTCCCAGGGAGACACGTCCCTCTCACTGTCGGTTATCGGCCGTTCCGCGCCGGGCATGAATGCATGTGTCGAAAGGAAGGCGGGGGTCCACCTTCGCTGTTTCAGCGTAGCACCAACGCCCACAAAATCACAGGGCGTCGCTGGGCCAGCAGATCCGGTGCCTGCGCGCGCGGGGGCTTCGGGGGCGACGGAGGGCGTCGGTGCCTCATTCTCCACTGTCGCTCGAAACAATTCCCACGAATCCTGCAGCGTTGCCCGACCGTACCGGATGACGTCCCACCCGGACTCCATCTCGACGGGGGAGTAGGCGCGTTTCACTCCGGCCAACTCCTGACCGAACTGGAAGTACGGGTCCTTGAGGTAGTCGCACTTCGGGCGCTGATGGTCGCGAAAGAGCATCCAGCGCGGGCTCCCGTTGACTCCGGCCACACTGAGCGTGCCCCTGGTCTGGCAGTACTCACAGAAGCGCTCATCTGCCAGGTCGTAGTCGTACTCGCGCACCATCAGCAGGTAGTCTGACTTCTGGCACAACGCGGTCGGGGCCATCCTGACGATCGGGACCCTGATCGTGCGGCGCTTCATGGGCCTGCCCTTCTCGCGTTCCCGGGCCGCACAGCGCTGTTCTTCCTGTTCGACCAGGGCGCGATGGACCTGTTCCGCAATCGAGGAGACGCTCTCGGGAGCGGAGAACAGGGTGCCCGTGACGTCGGCTACAGAGCGGCGGCCCATACGTCTTCCTTCACCACGGCGATTGTGGCGCCAGCGCGCTTCAGTTCCATCGCCCTGTCGATTTTGGTGCCGTAGCTGCCGTGTTTCCATTCCTGGCTGCCCAGGCTGCCCACCACCACGTAGTGAATCTTCTTGGACACGCCGTTCTTGGTGATGCCGCCGCGCTCAAGAATGTGTCGTTCGCAAACCTCGCGCGGCGCATACACAAAGTCGCCAGTGAGGCAGAACATGTGCCCGCTAAACACAACCTCCGTGACATCGTCGAAGGCCAACTGGGTGACGGTGGCAGTTCCGGCAAGAAGTTCGCGATCTTCGCAGGTCAGGTCTTCGAGCGTCTTTATGAGATGTGTTCGCTCGTCTTCGGTGACGACGTTGTCCGCCAACACCGCCTTCAGCCTGGCGAAGATGATGTCGCCTGGCCACGCGAACGCGATCTCGTTGTGATTAGTCATCCAGTTGTGGAGGAAATAGACCTCGACATCGTTCAGCACCCGGTCGGCGACAAGGCCTTTTGCGATGCCAATCAGTTGCCCAACTGATTGCTTGAACACATTGCGGCCCTGTCGTGCGAAACGGGGCCTGGGTTCGACGGGCTGTGCGCCCGACTCGGGCGCGCCAGCGCTCCACAACGCCACAGGCTTCGTGGAAAGTGAAGCGTCTGAATGTGGTCTACGTCCTGCGCCTGCCCGCCTGCCACCGCTTCCTGGTCCTCCCATGTGCCACCGTCCTTTCTCCACGCTGAAACTCACCGACGGCTATGTGGGCCCGCTCCGGCAGCGTGCTCGCACGGATGCTTGTGCGGAGCGGGGCACTCGACGCGATAGAACCAACAGTACACGCGGCTACACTCCAGCCTCGGGAGCGAGCTCGCGACAAGAGGCGTGCCAAGTCTTGCGAAAATCGACCGACAGCGCTAGCTGGCCTTCTTTTTGTGTGCAACGCGGGGGGCTTGGGAGCTTGGTCGGCGCGACAGCGCGAAAGGGTGGCCGTGGCTGGCTAGGATGGCGCGGACAGCGACCTTAAGGGATTCGTCAGACCGGTCAAACGCATCGGCGATCGCCAGAGCCTCGGGTGATCTACCGCCCGCCACCGCCTGTGGGCCTGCGTCGCGAACGGCGACTTCACCGGGTCCGCGGTGGCCACCGAAGAGCTGGTCAATGGTCTCCATGCTCACGTACTTACGTGAGCCCTTCAGGAAGGCGTTTACGGTGGAGACGCTGACGCCAGTCTCCTTGGCAATTTGCGTTCTGGCTGTGGCCCCGTAGTGCGCCTTCAGCCAGTTGCGGACAGCCTCACTGAACAACACCGGCGCAGTATACGCCCTGAGCGCACGATTGTGCATCGGTAATCCTTGGGGGCTCAGTGACTTACGCGCCCTGCGTAATACCACTTGACAGGCTTACGCACAGTGCGTATATTGTTACGCATGGTGCGCAGCAGGAAACCCTCCACGCTTAACAGCTATCTAGCTGGACGGGGCGTCAGCCAAAACGCTCTAGCCCGTGAACTCGGCATCTCCGCGATTTTCCTATCAGAGATCCGACGCGGAAAGCGCACCCCATCGTTGGCGCTAGCGATACGCATCGCCAAACACTGCCGGGTGCCCATCGAATCGCTTGTCCCAGCCGTCCACACCAGCCCCACGTCTTCCACGGAGGCCGCATGACCACTCAGCGCCTCGCGCAGCTCGCCGTCGAGGTCACCCGCATCGTGCAGCGGTGTCGCAACCAGCGCGCGGACCCGTATGGGCATTCGATGCTTGATCTGGTCGCCGACAACCTGCCGCATGAGTCGCTCGACAATCTCCGTGCGGCGCTTGTCCGCGCCGGCCTGAGGAAGCAGGAGGTCGCCTGAATGGCCCCGCGAGTCCCTCGTCCGGCGTCCCCGCGTGCGCTCGTCCCAGGAGTCAGCCTGAATCCCGTCACTGTCATTCCCGCGCCGCCGAACACGCTCACAGCCCACTGCGCCGAGTGCAACCACGAGTGGTCGCAACCGTTGACGCCGCACTTGCCGCTCAATCGGTTCGCGCGGGTACTCGGCGGCATGGCCGCGGCCGGTTGCCCCGCGTGCGGCGCCGGCGAGCGCGCGGTGCTATGCGGGCCACGTCCACCCGCGCCCCCGGCGGATCCGTTCAGTGAGTTCGGTCCGACAGACCCGCCAGCGCGAACAACGCCGTCGCCGCGCCGCTCGGCACGGCGCACGCCGGGTGGTTCGGGAGATGCCCGATGAACTTCCCGGCACGTGTGGTTCCTTTCGGCTTGAGGTCAACCCACCATGCGCAGCGCTGCTTGACGCAGGGTTCGCGCAACAGGGGGCATTGGGGCGATGGCTTCGGCACGAGCTTCATGGCACATCTCCGTAGGGGCCAGGTGGGCGCCGCAATTCTACGCCAGCTGGGAGGTTCCTGATGGCAGCCCCGCGCTACATCGTCCAGGTGCGCCAGCACGGCGAACCGTGGTTCACGCAGTCGCGCGTGGAGCGGCTTTCGGCCGCCATCGTCCGGGCGGATTGGCTCGCGAGCCTCTACACGGGTCTTGAGGCCCCCGTACATCAACACATCCGCGTCGTGTATCGCGGCCAGACGATCTATGACCCCCGCGCCATCATTCCCGTGGCGGCGTCATGTTGACCCGTCTCGCGTTCCGCCTGGCGGCGCTGGTCCTGTGCGCGGGCGCCCTGCTGTTCGTCGGCGTGGGCGCCACGACCGCCGACCGCGCGGTGTCCGGGTGGTGCGGCTTGGTCGCCCTCGGGTTCTTCATCCTCGGCGTTTCGGCCTGGCGTGAGCCCGGGCGCCTCCTCGCGTCCACGCCTCTCGATCGGAGTCCACGATGATCGCGCGTCCAACGATGCAGGGGGCTGGTGAGGTATCAGATCAGGCTCATACCCTGACCGAAGCGGGTTCGAGTCCCGCCCCTGCTACCAGCCCCGCGGCCGCCCACGCCCCTGGTGGTCCCCGCGTGCATCCCGTGCGCGTGCTCGCGGTGTATCCCTCACAGATGGTGGCCCAGTGCCGCGCGGGGCACACCTGGGTGGCGGAGCTGCTGTGGCACGCCGTCGCCGGGGACGCGGCGGTGCGGATCCCGTCGGGGTTCCCCGCCCGCTGCCCGACCTGCGGCGCGTCGACCGCCTGCTTCACGCACCGGCCCGCCGCCGAGGTCACCACATGAGCCCGCGTGTCGCCCGCGCCGCGATCGATCGGGTCGCCGATGGCGTCGAGCCGTCGCCAGCCGTCACCCCCAACCGTCGGCTCCTGTCCGCGAGCCAGGTCGGGCAACTGCTCGGCAAGTCGCGCGCGTGGGCGTATCGCCTGCTGGCGTCGGGCGGGCCGGCCGTCACGGTGATCCAGGTGGGCCTCCGGCCGCACTACTTCATCCGCGAGGACGACCTCGACGCGTACCTGGCGCAGGCGCGCACGCCCGGCCGGATCGAGTCCCCACGCCCCGCGGCGTCCGCCCCCAGCCTGACGCCGGAGCGGTGGAGCCTGCCGGCGAATTTCCCTCGGCGCTTCACTGAGTAGGGACCGTGATGTCACACCCACAACCTACGCTCCTGCCCGACGCCGCGCAGCGGAAGCCTGCGAGCGAAACGTCCCGCGAAACCCGCGCGGCCGTGCGTGAGGCGCTCTTCTCCAGCATCGCCCGCCGGAACGTGGCGCTGGTGGTGAACACCGTGCGACACATGGACAGCTGCGCCGAGCAGGCCCGGTCGTGGACGCGGGGCGCGTCGTGCGGCCGCGCGGGCGTGACCCGGACGGCGCAGGGCTGCACGTGTGTCGAGTGCGTCGCCAGGGCCGAGACCTATGCCGCCTTCTGGGCGCGAGAAGCGGCGCACGCGTATCACAACGTGCTGCAGCTGCTCGGGGGCAGCGCGTCATGATCCGGAAAAACCCCGCGGCCCACCCCATCAGGACCAGCCTCGACGGCGGGCAGTACCGTCTCCCCTCCTGCGAGCCGGCGGCGGACTACGTCAACGTCCACCCGTCCGTCCTGCATCTCTGGCGGCCCCTCAATCAGGCGGTGCCCTTTCCACCGAAGAGGCTCGTATGACGACCACGCGCCGGCTCTGCCGTAGTGGGGCCTCGTGCCAGCCCACGACCCTGAAGGAGGCCCTCGACTGCCTCGGTCACCACGGGGCCCGCACCGTGCGGCAGCTCGCGGCGTCGCTCGGGCTGCACGAGGGCACGCTCGGCAAGCAGCTGAGCCTGTACGACGAGGACAACTACCCCACGATCCGCCAGGTCGTGGCCCTCACGCTCGCCTCGGGCTCGGACGCGCTCCTGGACTACTTCGCGGAGGCGTCGGGCGGGCTGTTCGTGCGCGTCCCGCCGGCGGACGCGACCGGCGCCCAGCTCGGGGCCTCCGTGCGGGAGTACGGCGAGATGCTGCAGGTCCACGCCGCCATGCTCGAGGACGGGCTGGTGACGCCCGACGAGTGGGATCGCTTTGCCCGAGAGGCGGACCAGGCCATGGCGGCGATCCAGGCGCTGAAGATCAGCGTGCAGGCCCGCGTGGTGCTGCCCGTGGCCGAGCGGAGGGCCTCATGAGCCAGCACCCGACGGGCCCGCTCACCTGCGTCGTCTGCGGCGCGGCCTTCACCGGGGGGCTGCATCCGCCCGCCCGGTTCTGCCTCGTGTGCCGACCGCGACAGCGGCGCCCGAAGCCGGCGAAGTACGTCTGGACCCCTGAGCGCGACGCGATCCTGCGGGCCCGCTACGACGGCACCGTCCGCAACCGGTCCACGGAGATCGCGCGCGAGCTGGGCTGGCCAGGCTGGGCGATCAAGAAACGCGCGGCACACCTGGGCTTGACCCGGGCGTGGCCAACCACGCGCCGCGACTGGACCGACGGCGAGCGGGCGTTCCTCGCGCAGTGGTCCGGCCATCGGGACTCGGGCTGGATCGCGAAGCAGCTCCGCCGCACGCTCACGTCGGTCGTCGTGCAGCAGAAGCGGTCCGACCTGGCCCGTCGCGTGCGCGCCGGCTACACCCTGCGTGACCTCTGCGGCTGCTTCGGCGTGGATCATCACGTCGTCGAACGGTGGGGGGCCGCGGGACTGTTGCCCCGCACGACGCGGCTGACGGCCCGCACGGACAAGCAGGGCGACCCGTGGTCGATCCCGGAAGCCGCGGTGGTGGCATTCGTCCGGGCCTGTCCGCAGGAGGTCGACCTCCGCAAGGTGGATCAGGCGTGGTTCTTCGACGTGATCGTCGGCGCCACGCTCGAGGCGACGTCCACAGGGGCCAGTGGGCGGCACGACGACCTCCGCCGGGTGCGCGCGGTGTTCCGCGAGCTCGAGGCGGACGAGGCCATCAGCACCCAGGCGATCCATGCGCGCGTGCCGCTGCCGGCGCACGAGATCCGGCTGGCCCTGCGGAGCCTGCAGGCCGCCGGCGAGATCACGCGCGTGTGGCAGCGCGCCGAACCGGCCGTCCAGCGGAGGACGGCATGAACGAGATCGGTGTGGTCCGGCTGAGCTTGATACAGAGAGCGCCTGCGCGACCCACCGCGCGGGAGGAGCGGGTTGCGATCCCCGCAGCCGGACCAGTAGCCCCAGCCTGTAGCCCGAAGCCAGAAGGGAGACCCGCATCGTGAGTGAGTTCCTAACGACGCTGCGCGACGTTCGCCGCGGCGGCCTCCTGGCCGATCTCGAGGCGCACCTGACCGACGTGGTCATGGGCGTGCGCGAGACCGGCCGCGCCGGGGAGCTGATCCTCCGGCTGAAGATTGCCCCCGCGTCGAAGGGCAACGTCGACACCCTGGTCCTCACCGACGACGTCAAGGTGAAGCGGCCGAAGCCCGAGCTGGGCGTGACCATCTTCTTTGCCACCCCCGCGAACACCCTGTGTCGCAACGATCCCCGCCAGCCCGAACTGAAGGGCCTGCGCGAAGTCGTGACGATGCCCCCGAGAGAGGAAGCCTCCAAGTGAGTGCCGATCCCAACGATCCCGAACGCAGCGGTCTCCGATCTGGCGTCGACGCCGAGTTGGGCCGCATCAACCCCGAAACGGACAACTCCGCCATGGAGATCGCGCTCCGCGCCGGCGCCGCGCTGGCCCGGCCCGTCCTCCCGCGGCTCGGTGCCGGCGACGTGGAGCCCTACGCCGTCGTGCCCGTCGGGCACACGCTCGAGGGCCTGGCGCGGTTCATCCCGGAGAAGCCGCGCCGCACGCGGCAGACAGTCAAGCTCTCGGACCTGCGCAGCTTCGTCGTCTACGTCGCGCGGTTCCGCGACCCCGAGCGATCCCTGATCTACACCCAGGAGGCGCGGCTCACGGCGACGGCCATCCTCGACCACCCGGCGCCGGGCCAGCCGGACTGGGGCCAGCACCGCGCCGTCTTCACGTTGACGCCGACGCCGGCGTGGACGGCCTGGCTCGGCGTGAACGGCCGGCGGTTCGGGCAAGTCGAGTTTGCCGAGTGGGTGGAGAACCACCTCCCGGACATCGCGGATCCGACGGGCGGCGTGCTGCTCGAGATGGTGAAGCAGCTCGACATCCGCAAGGCCGTGCAGTTCGAGAGCTCCATCCGGCTCGACAACGGGCAGACGCAGCTCACGTACGTCGAGACCGTGACCGGCAGCCAGGCGAAGTCCACCGCCACGATCCCGGAGACGTTCATCCTCGGCCTGATCCCGTTCGAGGGGGCCGACCAGTACAAGCTCACGGCCCGCCTGCGCTACCGGCTCACGGAGGGCAAGGTGGCCCTGTGGTTCGAACTCCTGCGTCCCGGGGATGTCGTTCGGGACGCGTGGTCGCGCGTCGTGGAACAGATCGGCGCCGCTGGCGCGGTGCCGATCCTCGGGGGCGAGCCGCCCGACGCGGCGTAACGGGGATCAGGGTTCAGGGATGCGGCGAAGCGGGCGAAGTCAATCAAAAGGAGACTCCCATGTCGGTACGCGCGAAGGTCATCTGCGACAACATCGAAGGCAACGCGGCCACGTTCAGGACCGTGTACGAACCCGACGCCGTGAAGGATACCGAGAACGCCCGGTTCACCAAGGCGACCCCGTGGGGGGAAATCCGACTCGGCATCGACAACCCCGCCGCCCTCGAACAGTTCACGCCGGGGAAGTCCTACTACGTCGACTTCACGCCGGCCGAGTAAGCCGGATGTCGATGGGGATTTGCCGGAGGCGTGCCATGCGAGAACGTCGATCCACGCTGATGGGCCGGATGTCCCGGCCTGCGGCTGTGTGTGGCGGCACGTCTCCGGTCGGCTAGTGATCGGGAGGACGCATGCTCGCGTTGACCTGGCCGCCGTTGTCGCCCGTCTCGTGGCTGGTGATCGGGGCCGTCGTGGCGTCGGTCGTCTGGCTGGCCCTGGTGATCTGGCTCCTGGACGTCCACCGCGCGGACCGCGTCGTGCTCGAGCGGGCCCTCGCGGAGGCGAACGCACGGGTGGGGGAGCTGTACCAGCAGAACAGCCGGCTGGCGCAGCGGAGCCTCGGCCCGGGCTACGCGTGCGCGTCTGTCCCTCAGCCCGGCGCGGGCGCCGCCGTTGTTCAGTGCATCGGTTGCCACGGGTCCCACGTGAATCCCACGCAGGACTACGGCGGGGCCGGCAGCAGCACGGGGGGATCCTAATGCCGTACACCGCAGCCCAGCAGGGCGGCCTCCCGTTCTCCGGCCGCACGCCGTTGTCGCGGCAGCACAGCTATCTGGCCGCGCGCGCCGTGGCCAGCACACGGGGCGCGAAGAAGCGCCGCATTCTCGCCTACCTGGAGACCGTCCGCGCGGCGACGGACCAGGGCATCTCGGAAGCCACGGGGTTGCCCTTGGCGTCGGTCTGCAGCCTCCGCAACCGACTCGCCGAGGAGCACGCCGTGCGGGCCGTGGGCCGCGCGACCGGGCGCTACGGGCACCCGGTGACCCTCTGGGCGTCGGCGGTCCGCTGGGCCGAAGCCGATGCCGCGTTTCGCAGTGACGCGGTCCTGACGGATCACGGAGAACTGGCGGCGCCGGCGACCCCGGCGCGAGCAGAAGAGGAGGCGGTATGTGGTACCTGATCGCCGGCTTGGCGTTGGGCGACGTCCTCGTCCTGGCGCTGTGGCTGCGCGAACGTCGACAGCACCGGAAGAGCCGCACGGCGCTCCGCGTCTACCGCGAGGCGTCCGGCCTGAAGCAGATCCGGCTCACTGCGGTCGAGACGGACATGGCGGCGCACTTGGAGGCGCTGCGCACGGCGGCGTGGGTGCGGCGGGCCCCTCGTCGGGGCACGAATCGGATCCAGCTGGCGAAGACGGGCGGTGCCGCATGAGGGGCGTCAAGGCGAAGCGCCTGCGCGCGCGGGCCCGCCGGTTGGCGGCCAGCGTGAAGACCACGGCCCACACCGGCCGGGGCCCGGCCCGGTGGCTGACCGGCTACCGGCGCGTGTACCAGGATCTGAAACGGAGGACGGCATGACCGGCGTTCCGCAGACCCTCCCGCTCGAGCAGCTCCAGCCCGACCCGTTGAACCCTCGGGGCGTAATCGACGACGCCAGCCTGGGCGAGCTCGTCGAGTCGATCCGCACGCAGGGCCTCCTGACCCCGCTCCTTGTGCGGGGCGACGGAAGCCTGGACGGCCTGTACACGATCGTGGCCGGTCATCGCCGGTACCGCGCCGCGCAGCTGGTAGGTCTCACTGAGATCCCCGTGGTGGTCGTCGACGCGACCGACGTCGAAGCCCGCGAGATGGCGATCGTCGAGAATCTCCAGCGGGAGGACATCCGTCCGCTCGACGAGGCGCGCGCCTTCCAGGCGTTGCTTGAGGGCCAGCACACGCCGTCGTCGATCGCGTCGCGCGTGGGCAAGCCCGAGCGGTACATCTGGGATCGGGTGCGGCTGCTGCAGCTCGTGCCCGCCGCCGCGATGCTCCTGGACACCGAGCGCATCACCGTGCAGCACGCCATCGTGCTGGCGAAGCTGAAGCCGGCGGATCAGGCACGTATCATCGACCCCACGGCCACCCGTGGTCGCGGGCTCTTTGAGGGTGAGCAGGGCCTGTGGGACAAGGCGGCCGAAGGGCGCGAGCCCGGGAAGTGGGATGGCCTGAAGCCCGTGTCCGTCCGCGAGCTGCAGCGCAACATCGCGACCTTCGTCCGGTTCGACGTGCAGCAGGCCGCCACGGCCGCGCCGCTCGACTTCGGACCCGTGGCCGAGCAGGTCGCGGCCGCCGAGGCGCAGCCCAAGCGCGGGCGGAAAGTCGTCCACATCACGCGCGACAGCTACGTCCAGCCGGAGGCCAAGAGCGACGGGGACCGCATCTACACCGAACGCACGTGGAAACGTGCCGACGGGCTCGAGCGGAGCAAGCCCTGCGATCGCGCGGTCCTGGGCGTCGCGGTCGTCGGGCCGGGCTACGGCGAGGCCTTCCTGGTCTGCATCCACAAGGACTGCGACGTCCACTGGAAGCAGGAACGGCTGGATCGGGAGAAGGCTGCGGCGCGTGTCGGTGGGTCGCGCGGGAAGACCACGGCACGCGAGGAGGCCGACCGGAAGCGGGACCAGGCTCGCCAGGCCAAGGAAGAGGCGGCCCGGAAAGCCTGGGAGAGCGAGCGGAAGCCCGCGACCGCAGCGTTGGCGCAACACCTCGCGGGAGTGCCGTTCTCGGCGGCGGTGGTGCAGGGCTATCTCGGGACTTACGAGGTCGACCGCGTCAAGCGGGCGTCCGGCGTCAAACTCACGAACCAGACCGCGGTCTCGGTTCTGGTGCTGGCTCGGCTCAACGCCTGGAATCGTGAGGGGTTCCTGCAATTCGCCAAGACGTGGAAGTTCACCTGGCCGCCAAAGGCCGCGGCCGCCGGGACGGTCGACGCGCCACCCACGCCCGCGAAGACCGCGAAGCCGACGAAGGACATCAAGAAGTCCGCTGGTAAGTCTGCCGCGAAGACTTCGAAGAAGAAGGGAGCGAAGGCATGAGCAGCATCCAGGGAGCCATCGCCGAGCTGCAGGACCAGCGGGCGTTCCATGACAGCGCGATCGCGCTCATCGATGACGCGATCGGGCTGCTACAGCGCATCAACCTGGATGCGGGCCCAGCAGCCTCGCCGCCCGAGGCCGCCATCCCGGCGCCGGCGGACTCGCCCTCACTCGGGACCGTGGCCCGGGTGGCCCGCGTCATGCGCGCCGCGACCACGCCGCTGGCGAAGCATGAGATCTGCGCGCGTGGCGCCGTGACCTCCAGCCAGGCGGGCTATGCCCTCCAGCGCCTCGCGGATGCCGGTGCCGTGTCCGCGACGGGCTCGACGACGGACCGCCGCTACCGCGCCACGCCGGAGTTCGACGTCGTCTGGGACGGGGCCAAGGACCGTGCGGGCACCGCCCCGTCGTTGGTGCCGCGATGACCGGGCCAGCCAAGTTCGCCGGTTTCGATCGGGCGCTCGCCGTTGCCATGCTGGCGCTCGTTCTGGCGGGCCAGCGAGATCCGGGGTGGTCTCGTTCGGCCTGGTCGGTGGTGTCGCTGATCTTCTTCGCGTTGGCCCTGTTTCGGCTCTGGAGAGCATCGTGAGCAGCACCATTGAATGGCTCGCGCGGCCCGGCACGAAGCCGGAGAGCTGGAATCCGGTGACGGGCTGCACGAAGGTGTCGGCCGGCTGCAAGCACTGCTACGCCGAGACCATAGCTGGGCGGTTCTGGGCTACGCAGTTTCGTCCGGTGCTGCGCGACGACCCCTCCCGCACCATCGATTGCGTTTCCACGTCCCACCACGAGCGGATGCTGGCCAGCGGAGAGGCGCGGCCCCGGTGTTTCACCGACGTGATGTGCCACGAGGACCGCCTGGCCCTGCCGCTGAAGTGGCGCACGCCCCGGACCTGCTTTGTTAACTCGATGTCCGACCTCTTCCACGCGGACGTGCCGGACGAGTTCATCGACCGGGTGTTCGCCGTGATGGCGCTCTGCCCACAGCACGCGTTCGTTGTCCTCACGAAGAGGCCGGAGCGGATGCGGGCGTATCTGGCGTGGTCGGGCCGCCTCGCCTGTGTGGTCGGCACACAGGTTGCAATGGCGCTCACGATGCCCGGCGTTAGGGGCGTGACGCTCGGATCCATCGAAAGTCGCGCCTGGCCCCTCCCCAACGCCTGGCTGGGCGTCTCCGTCGAGGACCAGCCGACCGCCGACCAGCGCATCCCGCTGCTGCTGCAAACGCCGGCGGCCGTGCGCGTCGTGTCCTACGAGCCTTGTATCGGCTACGCCGATATGTCAAAATGGCTCATAGGAGACAAAGCATATGAACGAGGCAGAGCAAGCGTTCCTAGCGTTCTTGAGCATCGGAGTGTTCTCGATCGACAAACAAGGACGGGTTTGGAAACACCGGAGATTGATTGCGGGCAGCCAGGTGGGGACGCCGCCGTACTGGAAGAACCAAGAGGCTCAGCGGGCAGAGCGTTCGCGGTCGGACGGCTATCCGACTGTGATGTTCTCGGACGGCCGGAAGAGGCACAAGGTGTTCGCTCACAGAGTGGTGTGGATGTTGACGGCTCAAGCCGACATCCCACCAGCGATGCAGGTGAACCACAAGAACGGCAACCGGGAAGACGCGCACCCGTCAAATCTGGAGATGGTGACGGCTTCAGAGAACACGAGGCACGGTATTCGAGTTCTCGGCAGGAAGGTCAAGCCGCGGTCGGGCGAGGCGAACGAGGCGTCCAAATTGACCGCAGAGCAGGTTGTCAAGATACGAGCATTGTCGGGGCGGATGTCCCAGTCGAAGATCGGCGAGATGTTCGGCGTGAGGCAGGCGACAGTCTCGTCGGTCATTCTTCGGAAAAGTTGGGCGCATATCGCCTAACCCCACGCATTGACTGGCTCATCGTCGGCGGCGAGAGCGGCCTAAAGGCGCGGTCATGCCACGTCGAATGGATCCGCAGCGTCGTGAAGCAGTGCCAGGGCGCTGGCGTGCCGTGCTTCGTCAAGCAGCTCGGGGCTGTCATTTCCGACGACAACGCTGATGAGTGGCCCAACCCACGTAGCCTCGCCTCTCCAATG
>Ga0209416_1001752_pt1 | contig 13732 bp, 18 predicted proteins | sample RifGroF1_FD_184001 | JGI IMG/M metagenome (GOLD analysis project Ga0209416, IMG submission 184001) | Groundwater microbial communities from Rifle, Colorado, USA - Groundwater F1 (SPAdes) (version 2) | ecosystem: Environmental > Aquatic > Deep subsurface > Groundwater | place: Rifle, Colorado...
CTTGCAATGTAAAGCGAATCTTGTCCTGCTGCCACCATCCGGGCGAGGTAGTAAAGCGCGGCATCAACGTCGCTTGCCCGCATGGATTTTATGAAAGCGGAGATTACATTGTAGTGTTAAGTGTTGTTTTGAAAATAGGTTTAATTTTTGTAATTTTGTGCCCGAATCAAGTTAGGCACAACCATTAGAATAGATTAGAAATTCCGTTTTGGACCAAACAGGATTTATAGCGTAATTGTAAGAACCAATTTTCCAGTGTTTTGTTATTACCTATGATGTCATCATCCGCGAATCTCTCTCTGGTCTCAGTCCTGGCCTTATCAGCACATTTTTGTTTTATAGATTGAGGTCTGACGCTAGAGTAGTAAAAAAGATAACCAAAAAGGAAAATCACAAGAAAAATCATTATTACTGTCATTGTGTCATTGTTGTCATTTTTAATTTTAATGTCTTCCATATCTTGATTTTACCAAGCCTAAGTAAATTTGGTTTAATTAGTGGTACTTAACATGTACAAGTAGCCCCCTAATATGGCAAAAGAGACAAAAGCTATCCATCTTGGAACTTTTTGTCCACTATAATGTTTTATTACCAAAACAAATAAAATTGTCGCAGAAGACAGTGCAATCCAATCTCTGATTTGAATAGGTTTTGAAGTGGAAAAAAGGCTGATAATGCCTCCAATGAAAAGCAAGTTGTAGATATTGCTTCCAATTATATTTCCGATAGTTAGTTTTTCTTCATGGTCTCTTTGGCTAAATAATGTTGTGAGTAATTCAGGCAGAGTCGTAGCTAGTGCAGTGAGGGACAACCCCAAAACAGTAGTAGAATACCCCGTTATTAGAGATATGTGTTCGATAGATGAGACGGTTAGATAGCCACCTACTACGATTCCCCCTATGGCAGCTATCAAGATAAACCACTTCCAACTAGTAAAATGTTCGTTCCCGACTTTTTTCATTCGGGTTGAATCTTCGTGAGTTCTACCAAAAATAGCCCACTTATATTCGGCAATAGTTAAGAGAATTGCCAAGCCAATTAGAAACAATCCTAGAGGGAAATTTCCTAGCGGTATCAAATGAAGTACTACAAAAATAGCCGTGACAACCAAAAGAATAAGTGCGTTATATTGCGTTTTAGTCGTGCCGATTCTTAATTTTCCAGCCAGTATAGCAGCAGGAAAGACCAGAAGGATATTTATGATGTTTGCCCCCACAATGTTGCCAGCAGCAAGTCCAATATCACTTTTTAGTGATGCAATTGATGCGACAGATAGCTCTGGGAGAGATGTTCCTAATGCCACAACGGTTAAACCGATAACTAATGGTGAAATCTTAAGCGACAATGACAGTTTTTCTGCTAATTTAATTAGAATTTTTGTGGAAACAAGAAGAAAGATGATACCTATAAAAAGTTTTAAGAAAGTATCATACATAAAATTATTATAGAGGAACTCTCATTCTCTGACCATACAATAAAGATGGTATTTTTCTGATATCCTTAAGAGGGTACTAATATGTTGCCGAATGAAGCTGGATTGACCAATGACGATGCAAAGAGGCGACTAGCCGAGGTTGGATATAACATTCTTCCTGAAAAATTGCCGCCTAGCGATTTATTAGTTTTTCTTTCTCAATTTAAAAACCCGCTTGTATATGTATTGTTTTTTGCAGGTTTAATAACAATCTTTCTTAGACATTTTTCGGATTCGGCTATTATATTTTTGGCGGTGTTACTAAATACAGTTCTGGGTTTTATCCAGGAGGCGAGAGCAGGTAAGGCACTTTATGCTCTAAAAAAACTTGTCACCCAAAAGGCCGAAGTTGTTAGAGAAGGAAAGCGTATAAAAATTGACTCTTCGCTTTTGGTGCCGCAAGACATAGTGATTCTTTCCCAGGGTGCAAAAGTTCCAGCCGACGGGGTTCTAATTTTCGCAAACAGATTATATTTAGATGAAGCAATTCTAACAGGCGAAAGTGTCCCCGCTTCTAAACAGGATGGCGACGAAGTATTTATGGGAACAGTTGTGTCTTCAGGCCAAGCAATGATGAAAATTACAGCAACTGGTGCAGGTAGCAGAGTCGGTGGTATAGCTCAGAAGATTCAAGAAGCAGAAGAGGACACTCCCTTAGGAAGACAGCTTAATGGGTTCAGTAAAAAAATAGTCATACTTGTGCTTTGTTTGGCAGCGATTGTGTTTTTAGCAGGAATAATTCGGGGTAAAGAATTAGTAGAGATGTTTACAACAGTTGTTGCTTTGTCAGTATCTAGTATTCCAGAAGGCCTTTTGGTTTCTTTAACTGTTGTTTTGGCAATTGGAATGCAAAGAATCCTTAAAAGGAGAGGCCTTGTAAGAAAATTGGCCTCTGCGGAAACATTGGGTGGAGTAACAACCATTTGTGTTGATAAAACAGGTACTCTCACTCAAGGAAAAATGCAGGTAGTTGATGTTGTGGGGGACAAGAATGAGCTCGCAAAACAAGTAATTCTAGCAAATGACCTAGACGACCCGTTGGTTATTGCCGCCTTTGAATGGGGAAGGGGAATAATAAAAGATTTTATTCAAGAACATCAAAGAATAGACAGTATCCCCTTTTCATCAAAAGAGAGATTTTTTACCAGTCTTCATAAGTGGACTAAAAATACTAATATGATGTTTGTAAACGGTGCCCCCGATGTCTTATTGCGTTGGGTAGATATGGATAATGATGGCAAAAAAGAAGTCGAAACCAAAATAAACGAACTGACTTCTCAAGGGAGGCGCGTCATTGGTTTTGCGAGAAAAGAGATGCCCTTAGATAGAAAGGAATTATCCTCCGAAGATGCGAAAGAAGGACTTACATGGGTGGGCATGCTTGCTTTGTCCGACCCTGTTAGAACTTCTGTAAAGGAGGCGATTGTGTCAACAAAGGAAGCTGGTATTGAAATAATTGTAATAACTGGAGACTATTCCAATACATCTGAATTTGTTTTGACTGAGCTAGGAATACCCGTTTCAAAGAAGGAAATTCTTATTGGCGATGAGTTGGAAAAGCTATCTGTTCAGGAATTGTCTGAAAAGGTAAAGACAATAAAACTCTTCGCTAGAACTACGCCTGAACAAAAACTCAAAATTGTTGAGGCATTAAAGAAAAACGGTGAAATAGTCGCAATGATGGGAGATGGCGTTAATGACGCACCTGCCATTCACAAAGCCGATATTGGGATTGTTGTGAATGAGGCTAGTGATGTTGCCAGAGAATCAGCAGACTTAGTTCTTTTAGACTCCAATTTTTCCACGATTGTCGGGGCAGTTGAGGAGGGAAGGAGCATGTTTGAAAATATAAGGAAAATCATTCTCTATTTGCTAAGCGATGCTTTTGCTGAAATTGTTGTAATTATCGGCGGTATTATATTGGGGTTACCACTTCCTATCACTGCGGTTCAGATTATTTGGATTAACCTTGTATCTGACGGATTTCCCGACTTGGCATTAACAGTAGACCCAAAAAGAGCTGAAATTATGAAAGAAAAGCCTCGTCCTAATGGTGAACAGTTGGTCAATCATTGGATGCTTTCACTCATATCAATGGTAGTAGCTGGTGGTATAGCGTTGTCTGTCTTTATCATAGTATACAGAGTGACAGGAGATATTATTCTGGCCCGTTCAATGGCATTTGTGACTTTGGGACTAAATTCCCTTTCTTATGTATTTTCTGTAAGGTCTTTAATGGTTCCCTTTTGGAGAAATCACTTGTTTGAAAATAGATGGTTAATAATAGCTGTGGCAGCAGGATTTGTTTTGCAACTAATTCCGTTTGTTTCAGAAACTACCCGTAATTTTTTTGGCGTAACTCGCATTGGTATAAGCGGATGGTTAATTGCAATAGCTCTTTCAATTTCTATTTTCTTTGTTATAGAAGCTTTTAAGGTCGTGTACCGCTTTGGGTTTATGAGGAAGTTGGCTAGGGCTTATTAGTTTCCCTTCAACTGTGGGTCTTACGGAGCATTGGTCTGTTTTTTGCTTTAGTGATTTTTTGACTATCCATATCTATCTATAATTCTATTCTCTCATATTTGATACTCGATTTTAAGCTTGTTTTTCGAATATACAATTTTCTTGATTATACTCCTCAATAAGTCTTTTTTGACTTCGAAAGCAGCGTTTCCCCAGATTCTATCAAAATTCTTGAAAACACTGATAGCCTTACTTACTTTTTCTTTGAGTTTTTTGTTTTCCTCTATTTCTTGTTGAAGCTCTCCATTTTGGGCACTTAATAATTTTTCCTTTTCAGTCAGTTCGTTCATTTGTTTTCCGTATTCGTCATAACTCATAAGGTTAAGTCCCAACGCTTTAGAATACCTGTCTCTTATTTGAGGAATTTTCTCAAGCTCTCGCTTTATTGTTTTACCTTTGATAGAGACACCCTTATCGTTAATATCTTTTAGGGTATTTTCAAAAGACTTTTGGGCTTCAGGGGATTTAGCAAGACTTCTAATTTCATCAACAACTGATTGTTCGACTCTTTGCTGTCCGCAGATATACCTTTTACATGCTTGATTTCCGTATTTTGAGACTGTACTGCAAACATAGTAATAAATTCTGGAGAAACCGTACTTTGGCCTCCCCAGTTTTTCCATTTTATAGGCGTACATGCTAGGTGATGAAGTTATATAAGCGTTTCCACCGCACAGAGAACATTTAAGAAGCCCGACCAAAAGACCTTTTGATGCAACAGCTCTGCCTCCAAATTGTGCTCTTTGCTCCATTTTCTTTTGTACTTTAATGAAATCATCATCTCCAATCGCACTTTGGTGTTGGCCTTTTACAATAACTCCATTATGTCCTTTAGATAATCTTTGCTTGCTTTTTCTAAATTCTGACAGCTTCCAACCCCATCTCACTTTTCCGGCATAGGCTGGGTTCTTGAGGAAATATCTGATAGTTGAATAATTCCACAATCCTTCTTTTGGGCCTGGCTCATTTCTAGTGTTAAGAATTCCACAGATTTTTCTTATCCCCAAGCCCTTATTAAGATATAAATCAAATATTTCTTTTGCGACTGCTAGTTGTTTTTCATTGACGAGGACTTCGCTTACCACTTTTTCTTTACCATTAACAAAAGCGAATTTTCTTTTTCTGTAATACCCATAAGGAACTCTACTTGGCATTTTTCCGTCAAGAGCAACCTTCATTTTTCCAAACTGCATTTTTTCGGCAAACTCTGCACTCTCTGAAGCTGAAGATAAATCATTAACTCCCTCTTGCCACATTCGGAATTTATCAAGTTTTGGCGTGTAAAATCTAGGGTCAATAATTGGAAGTGGTTTCAAAACCGAATAAGTCTGTACGCCCAATAGTCTAAACATCTTCCTTACGGCTTGAGTTTCTTCTTGATTTCTTCCGAGTCTGCTATCAACCCAAACTACTAAGACATCATAAAGTCCATTCTTAGCATCATTTAAGGCCTGAGATAAACCTTCCCTTTCGTATGGATTTTCTTCCTCCGAAGTTCTTTGAATGTCTTGATATGTGTTGGTTTGAACCCAATTGTTTCTGAAGTGGCCTTTATTTGATTGGGTAGAGAAGCCTTATCATCTTCTCCTTGAGGCCCAGTTGAGACTCTTATGTAAGCGGCTGCCCTAATGGTACAAGGAGTATTTGGGTTTGGAAGTTCACTGGAGCCAGTCAGTCGCTTTCTTTCTATCCGTTCCATTTCAGAAAGATTGGTGTTTACATTCGGCTGGATAACTGTATTTGAATAAAACATATAGATTTTTATTTGGTTAGATTTAAGTTATTGCTTACTTGCCTAGAGTCAAGTTTTTGGCCTCTAAGAGACTCCAAATAGGCGAGAGCCAATTTATTACCCAGTGTTTCCATGATTTCTTTTCTTCTTGTTCTTTGACACTTACTAAAGTTGGTTTGAATTTTTGTTGTGTTTCTCATGTTCTTTTTTCCATTTCTCTTTTGACTTGGAAGAATTTGTTGGTTTCAAAAACAAGTGAGGGATAGTTTTTCGACAGGGGATGATGAACAGTCAGATAAACAAACTCATCTTTTCCAAAAGTTATTTTTGTTACCTTAACTGTAATTGTTTTTTGTATTCTCATAATCTTATTTCCAGAACGAGCCCTGTCAGGTGCTTTGTTTCTGTTAATTCCTAAGACCCCCTACCCCATAAACTTTGTTTTTCAGCGAATACTTTTTTCGGCTTTTTCGCCGAGTATCCTTCGTCTCATCTCTCCTCAAGGTCGGTTTCCCTCCTAGAGGGTCGAAAGCGTTAGAGACTTTTGACCTACACCGCTTGTTGTTCAGAACTCATTTCCGTCACTCGCCAGCAGTATGCTTTTTAGTTCTGAAATTCCTAATCCCCCATAGACACTTTTCTTTTTAAAAATTTGATTGCATCGGAATACTCTTTTGCTTTTACGGAAACTTCGTTTTTGGAGAAAGCTTGTTCTTCTTGCTCACATTTTTCTTTTTGGTCGAAGATGAACCAATAAAAATTTCCACTACTGTCAAAATCAAATGAAATTAGTTTGTAGCCTTTGGCGAAAAGATAACTGGAGAAATATAAATCTCTACTAGAGAAATGAGGATTTGTATTTTGCATTTTATTTCCCTAAGATTGCCACAAATTGGAAGGTCATTCACTTGTCACGAGTTGATTCAATGCAAGGAACTTTTGAAGCTAGCTGTTGCTAAAAAGCGAAGATTCGATTTTCTGTCTCTCTTTTATTTCCTCCTGCAGTTTTCCCAATTGTTTCTTAATTCTATGATAGATTTTATTTATTCTTTTTTCTTGTTCATTAACTTCCTTTTTGTCTATTTCAAAGGCTATTTGTTTAGCAGATTCTCTCTTGGCTCTCTTGAGTTTTATTATTTTGATAACATCATCCAAACTCTCATAAGTTGGAATAAAAGCCTTTTCTTTGTATGTGTTTCTGAAGTGTGGCGGTGTTTCCAATCCAGAAATGTTTTTGATCCTATCCCAGTTTGTTTTTATCCATTTAATAAAGTCCGAAGATGTGGTGGGTGAGTGAATCCATATCCCTATACTTCCATCATCTTGTCCTCCAAACGAATACTTGTTTGGATAGAAATTACCAATGTTGTAGCAAATTAACATTTCCAAGAAGGTACTCCATTTTGAATCCAAAATAAGGTAATTTTTTAAGAACTTGCTTACCTCTTTTAAGACTTTCTTTTGAGCTAGTTGCTTATTATTTCTGTTCTCCATCCAGTTCTTGGGGGGAATTATCTTTCCAGCTTCGTTTTGGACGAAAACCAACTCTGAAGAGTGTAATCCATTTTGATTATTTGCTGGGTCTTTCCAGGTTTTTGGGGATATTCCTAAGTGTTCTCTAGCTTGAAGAATGAGTCTCTTAAATTTGGGGTCAGTTTTAATGTAGATGTACCTTAGCCTGTCGTCTTTACTCAATTTGTCATAGACATCTTTTGTTATCTTGATTTGCATATAAATTTATATCTTACGACCCAAAGAGAGCTATTTTTTCAGAAAATCCTCGAACTCTCTGCTACACGCCTACACACCAGTGTTTTGGGTGGTTTTGCTATGTCCCCATATTACTTTTAGGTATGTTTGATAGCAGGCAGGAAGTAGAGTTTCTTTTTTCTTGTATTTCTCAAGTAGGTGTGAAAGTATTTCATAAGACAATTTTCCATAGACATTGTAACCTTTTGCAATCTCAATCTTTCTCTTAACATTTTTAACATCTGCCTTTTTAAGATATTTTTTCTTTTTCTTGACGCTGTACCAGGTTCTTTTTCCAAGTTGGGGGTTGGGTTCGTATTCCCTGTAGTGTAAATAATACGCAGTATGAAGTTCGTTTTTTACATAACAATGACAATTTTTCTTTCCGCAATGTATTTTTTCTTTAACAACATACCCAGCCAAATATGGGTCGTTGTTTATTCTGAACTCGTAAGCCATATAGTTAATTTTACTACTACGGGAGATGGGGAAGTGGGTTAGAGGTTATATTTAGCTTTGTCTAGCCTTGTGAAGATTTCTCTAACTTGCTCAATGGTTATTTGATATTTTTGGGCGGTTTCAGATAAAGCTTTTTGTTCTGCTCGGTCTAATTCTTCGGTATCGGAGTATTTTTTATACAAGCTAGAAAATGTTTCGTAAACCTGTTTTTCAGATTCTGTTCCACTCATGTCTTTTTGAGTCCCTCCAAGCTCTGGAGTGAATTTTAAGGCTGTTCCATTCACCGCCCTGATACTATTCTCATCCACTTCCCATTTGGGTTCGTTTACACCTAGATTAGTTTCTTCTTTGAAGCTGACTATAAACTTGTTTGAATCATCTTCTGTCACATTCCAGCCAAGATTTTTAATAGCAGGGATTTTCCCTCTTATCTCATATACCTCAAATAGCGTTGACCCTTTAACGATTGTGGGTGATTGGAGGTCTATCTGAATTTTGTAATCTTGTACCCTTTTGAGAGCTTTCTCTTTGGTAAACATCTCTGGTTGGGAATTCTGAATGGTGTTGTTGACTGTTTGTTTATCTTCCTTGCTTGTAATAAACACCCCGATTCCCATAAAAAGAAGCACTCCAGCTATAATCAGTAGTTTTTTCATAGCTCGTGGTTCTCCTTTCCTAAACAGAAGAAGCTACAAAGTGGAGTTTTTAGGGCACGGCTAATGCGGTAGATGGTCTCAATAGAGAAATTTCGTTCTCCTCTCTCAACACAACCAATAAAAGTTCTATTCAAATGTGCGTCAAAGGCTAATTTTTCCTGCGTAACCTGTTTCTGTTTTCTAATTTTCTTAACATTTACGCCTATCTTTTTGTATAAAAATTTATATGCCATCCAGTTAAAGTCTGGAAAATACCTACTGCCAGTACAACCGCCCACTAGGCAGTTTTTAAGCTTGTCTTAGCCTTAGATAGCCAAATTTCTTTAATTTCTAATTCCCATTTATCTTTGTATGCTTCATTGGTTACTTTTCCCCATTCAGAGAACCATTTTTCAATCCGTAAGGTTTCTTTTCCATCTTTCAAATCTCCAAATCTACCAAACTCTAATCTCCCTCTCTCGCTGTGAGGGTCAAGGGCGATGGTTGGAATTTCCAATTTCTTATTTGATTTCCAATTTTCGTGAATCAAATTGACCAAAGAATCGTTTTCCCTGGTCTTTTTGCATCTGCACATAAAGAGAATTGCTTGGCAGGGTAGGAGAAACTTATCTAAACTTGGTTCTTTGGAATGTTTGTGTAATCTTTCCCAATTGCTCCATAAAGCGTTAACTAAAGTTGCAGCTTCAGGAGTTCCGTTTCCGATGTCCTCGCAGGCGATAATTGATAACCTCCTCCACAAATAACCACCAAAAGATGATTGGTGGAGAACATATCCCCAAAAACATGCTTCATATTCTTTGCTCCTACGAATCATTTTCTGGAGAGAGCTTGCACATTCGTCAAAGGCATAGTTACCAATAAGTCTTGGTTCCCATTTACCCTTCGTATTTTCTGCCATATTTATCACCCAAAACGGAGACGGGGGTCTCGTAACTTAGAATTTCAAGAAGTTTTCTTTGTTTCCTTGTAGCCTGATTTATCCGTTTAATTAGTTCTTTTTGAGTAAATAAGTTTTTAATGTTCAATTTCATCTGATTTGTATGTGTATAGGGTTAGTTTGCAGGAGTACATACTTATGTCAAATTTTATTTGCCTACTAAGTTCTATAGATGTAAAATTCAGGTAATGAAGTCAAAAATTGCTATAGTACTGTTAATCGTTTTGGGGATAGGTGTTGCTATTGTCTCCTCCAGAAGAACGGGTACTACTCCCACGCTAGTTTCTAATCAAATCATTCAGGCAAAAACAGATGAAGAAGCCATAAGAGCTTTTACGAATAAACCCAACTTGGAATTAAAGTCACTTGGTGAGGATTTGCCAACAATATACTTTAGGGTAGGCAAGGTCACAAAGGTCGGGAACGGAGAAAACATGGAAAAAGTAGATGGCTGGGTAAGGCAAGTAAATGTGTATGACGAAAAGACTCCTCTTAGTGGTGGTTGCTATGTTTATGAGTATCAAGTTGACCCAAGAAACCACACTCTTACATCAGTATTCCTAAAAGGGCTTCATCAGAACGAGATTGAAGCACTAAAGAATCAAGGTGTAACTTGTGTAGCCAATCCTACCCCTGCACCCAAAGTCTCAAGACAGGAAGCGGAAACTTTAGCAATGGAGTATTTGCAAAGAACACTGCCAAACTTTAATGAAATTAAAGACCAATTTACTTATTCCTCACAAAACAATGGAGAGTCCCACCAGTGGCTTTGGGAGAACAAAGACTATAATTTGCCAGAAGGATTGTCAGCTAGACCTTATCAATATCCAATTATTCGCATTTCTGTTTATGGCAACAACGAAGTCCAGTATTGGAATACAGTGTCGTTTTTCCAACAATAGGCGTAAGGAAAGTAGTAGAATACCTTTGAAATGCCAATTTTTAAGCAATCGGGAGACAAGTTAGTTTCTGTTAAAGAAGTTAAGATTGACTTGGAAAAACATATTCAAAACCTGACCGAAGATAATCTCGAAGAGGTCTTTGGACTAAGTTTTGTTACTTCAGAGTTTCCACTCAACAATTTGAGAATTGATACGCTAGCTTTTGATGAGGAGACAAAATCATTTGTGGTCATTGAGTATAAGAAAGATAGGAATTTTACAGTTATAGACCAAGGATATGCCTACCTTGCTCTCCTACTTAACAACAAAGCCGACTTTGTTCTTGAATATAACGAGAAGTGTAAAAAGAATCTAAGGAAAGATGATATGGATTGGTCGCAATCAAAAGTAATGTTTCTCGCCTCCTCATTCACCAAATATCAGCAAGAAGCAATCGGTTTTCAAGGTCTACCTATTGAACTTTGGGAAGTTAAAAAATATGACAATGACCTAGTTCATTTCAACCAACTAGAAGCTTCAAGTAAAAGTGAGAACATAAAAACAATTACTAAAAACAAAGATATAGAGCAGGTTTCAAAAGAAATTAAAGAGTATTCGGTTTCTGACCAAGTAAAACCAAACTGGCCTAAGGCAAAAGAACTATTTGATGCTTTTTCAGAAAAAATCTTAGAAATTGACCCAAGAATTGAGATGAAGCCTCAGAAATACTACATCGGTTGGGGAATTGGGAGATTGAGGATAGTTACTGTACGAGCTCAATCAACCAAATTGGTTTTAGAACTCTTGAGGGTTAAACCAGAAGACCTTAATGACCCAGAAAAAAGAACCAAATATTCGAAAAACAGTTTTAAGTACTATCATAAACACATAACTAATTTTTTGATAGAGAATGAGGAAGATATTGATTACGGAATTTCTTTAGTTAAACAAGTCTACAAAAAGTTCTTCCAATAACCTATTTATCTGTTGATAATGTATCTTTCTACAAGTGGGGTAATCTTTTTGTAAAATGGGTTTGGTATTTTTTCTAAAATTTTATTCCAAAATTTGACTCTGTCTGGCGGGAGCAAATACTGACCATTACTAATCATTCTTGGTTCATAGGATAAGTAATTGCCAATTTCCCATACAACTTTTCCTGCTTTGATTTCCTTTTTTGACCAAGCAGCCTTCATGGCAATCACACCGTAATTTTTTCTTACAATTATTTGTGCTCTGGCTTTAGGGTCTGGGTTGAAATTAAGAGAAACCTTTATCCTTTTAGGTTTTTGATAACTTTTTGTATGTGACCCAATTAGGTTTTTCATTGTTTCATGATAAGCGAGAGCTTTATTCAGAAGTGTTAGCATTTCTGTCTTTGAATAAATCCTTCGGGGCTTATTGATTATTACTTCTCCAAAACTGGCGGAGTAGTCTGAATGAAAGACTGCATTTCTTAAATCTCTGTCGATGATTTCCTTTATTGGTTCAAGGACAGCTGGCATTTGTGCCTTTAGTGCAAGCCCTTCAAGATACTTAATTTTTTCAAATGGGTATTGAGGGCGATAGCCGTACCTTGTTTTTATGAAAGGAAAGTTAAAAAGTCTGTATTCGTTACCCAAACAGATATTTAGTAGATTTGCAATGATTTCGTAAGGTTCGGAGGATTCAATAATGTGTCCATATACCCATAAAAATACATTAAGTCTAGCTCGGCTTTTTATTTTTTTCTCCAAACCCATCAGTGTATCAATTGTTTCAACGCTATTTTCATAAGGGTCTTCACCAGGTCCTTGTATTCCACGAACCCTTAATAAAGTTAATATAAATTGAAATTCAGACTTTTTTTGAGCTTTTTCAAAAAGTGGTTCAAGGCAGTTCAGATATTTAACAATTGACTGTGCGTATACGCTATTCCATCTCTTAGGCAAGCCCTCTGTTGTAAATTCTTTCTTCTTGTTTCTTGAAAATGTTTTTTGACGAGCGAACATACCTGTTATTTAGTGGTAACCCCTTCTGTAGAGATAAAATGGTACTCCACAAATTTCATATTCGAGTTTCTTAAATTTTATTTTGTCGTAAGCACCTTTAGGAATAAATTTGAACCATTCAAGTCTCTTTTTTAGAAAAGTATAGCTAATTGGTATATTTCCCAATCGTTTTTTATATTTAACCACGAACTCTGGCTGAATATTTTGAGGAGTAATCCCGTAATCTTTTATTGTTTGGAGAAATTCTTGTTCAGGGAAGATAAATTCTGCGGCAAAGATTTCAGCAGCCTTTTCTATTTCTGGTTGACTGTCATAAGAAGAGAGGTTGCAAGAAGTCCCAGTTCCAATAAGTTTTCTATCTACATAATGATGTTTTAACTCATGAACCAGGGAAAAAATCTTAGCTTCATCTGGAAGTCCTTTTTTCAGTAACACCTCCACATCATTACCATCGTTAAAATAGGCTGCCCTAAGATTTCGAAGTTTCATTGTGGGAAAGGAGTAACTTATTTTTATACCTTCTGTTTTGTAGATTTTGCGGAGTAGGGAGAGGGAGACGAGGTTAGACTGTATTGAATACAGTCCTCTTTTCTCTTTTGCCAGCAACTTTATATCCTCGTACATTTGTATTTGTATGTAATCTAGCCTTATTGGGCATAATTTTATTTGTCATTCTTAGCCTTTTCGAGAACTCGTCTTGCTTTTCTATATTCAGCGAACATGGTTAGAGCTTTTAAGTCTTCAGGGTGTAAATCCTTACTGGCACTAAATAGAGCATTTAATTCTGGTTTAGTACTGTCCTCTTTGGCTTCTGGGAAAAAAGTTGAAATTGGAACAGAGAAGAAATCCGCCAGTTTTTGCAAGTCAGTAACTCTGGGTTTGTATTTTCCAGTTTCCCACCTAGAGATTGTATTTGGGGTAACGGTCAGTTTTTGGGCAAGAAAATCCTGGCTAATACCCTTACCGCCATAATTCTCCCTCAATTCCTTAATCTTAGTAGCAATGTATTCGTAAAGTTTCATGTCTAATTTCCTATTCTAGGACTAGTTTATCCTTTTGGTGTTGACAAGTCAATACCCGTCATTATACAATCCTTAATTAGGATGATTACTTACTGTTTCAGTATTTTTAAGTTCGAATGGGAGGGGGTGAGTATGAAATGAGACGAGGTCCTAACTATAATTGTAGATATCTTTTGAACACAAGCTCCGACCACTTGGAGGTTCACGATTTGGACAATGAGCAAACAGGCCCATTTGAGTGCCAGATAAGTGAAATAATAGCGGCGGGAAACGCAAAGTATCTACTAGGTGTAGACACAGAATGGCAG
>Ga0209416_1001754_pt1 | contig 13726 bp, 17 predicted proteins | sample RifGroF1_FD_184001 | JGI IMG/M metagenome (GOLD analysis project Ga0209416, IMG submission 184001) | Groundwater microbial communities from Rifle, Colorado, USA - Groundwater F1 (SPAdes) (version 2) | ecosystem: Environmental > Aquatic > Deep subsurface > Groundwater | place: Rifle, Colorado...
TATTTTTGGAATATGGGTAACGCTATCTTTTATTTTCTCTCCAAAATAAAGATTTATATTTTTTGAAAAAAATTGATGAAAATTGGTGGCAATAAATGCTTGACATTTTTAAATAATCTGCTACAATATATTTATCTGTGAGATAAAAACAAATAGTTTATACAAAAGGAGTAATTCAAATGTCTGCAAATCTAATGTCCACCATGTATTCTCTCAATGAACTTCCCTGGCACAAGGACGCTTATGTTTCTACTGTTCCAATGGGTGCAGTAGAGGCAGGAAGCGTAATTGAAGGCGTTTTTTATGAGAAGCGCCCCGTTCAAATTATGATTAATAATGTAATGCAAGAAGTTGGAGATTTTGCTATTATTCGTTCTCCTATTCCTAGTGATCCTCAGGAAGTAGCGTTGGGGTTTGTAAAGAAAAACTACAAGATTCTCCAACCTATTGACGTTATGGAGAGTTTTGATCTAAATGTTAATCAGCCTGTAGAAACTCTTGGCTTTTTGGGAAATGGGGAAAAGTTATTTCTAACTTGGAAACTTCCAGGGTTCGATGTAAATGGGGATGAAATTATTCTCTTTGGGTTCGTGGCAGTTGGTTATGATGGAAAATTTGGTGCAAGTTTGTATGTAGTGAGTGTTCGAGTAGTGTGCGCTAATACATATGTTATGGCTGTTTCTGAAGGTGAAATGAACAATTATCAACTAACTGGTAAAGGAAAGGTGTATTCAGGAAGGCATAATTCAAGTAATCTTGGTATGGAATTAGGCGCATGGATGGCTCACGTTCAGGAAAGAGCACTCCGACACTCCGAATCTGCAAGCCAACTCTTTAATATTATGTGTGGGAAGGCTATTCGAAATTCCGTATCTTTAAACAATCTTCTTACAAAGATTTACCCTGATCCTACTCCTCTCCCTGATGATTATCCTGCTATTTTGCGAGAATCACGAGAGCAACGATACGCATTGGCTCTTGAAAAGGCAACTCGTGATCGTGATGTGGTAACTCGATTGTACAGTGGCGAAGGAATTGCAATTACTGGTAACACTGGTTGGGATTTGTTCAATGCTGTTACTCAATATGAAAATCATTTCAGGGTAACTAAGAAACCATCTAGCTATAGCGTATTGTTTGGAAATCGGGCCGATACTATGACTATTGCCGCAAATACCATTGTTGAATGGGCTAGAAGCAAATAAAGAATAATTAGCTAAAATTTTTAATATAAAAAACCATCTTTAGATGTGGTTTTTTATATTAAAAAATAATTAAAGTTGAAATTGACTATTGACATTTGATAAAAAGGATATATAATATCTATAACAATGAATATTGAATCCATAGGAGGGAAATTGAGAATATATAATATACATGGTAACATTATTGGTAATAGTAATAGTAACAGTATAACTAAAAAGGAAGAAAAAAATGGCTAATTATTATGTCAAACTAACAGATGAAGAAAAAGAAATCACACGGTTTGTAGGGCCTTATAGCGATAAAGTCGAAGCTGTTTCAGCCGAAGAAGAGGCCAAAAAATTAAATATTAAAACTGAAATTTTACCTCAAATTAGGGCCAAAAAATTAGGATTAAAATCGCCTCACTTAGGAAATAAAAGTAATACTCTCTTAGGAACTATTGTTCCCAAAACTAAAACCGAGTTAGAACAAGAAATTTCAATTGATAATCAAAATATTAAAAAAACAACTAATAAAAATAAGAATAAAAATAAAAAAGGAAATGGGAAAATGGATAGCACAATTATTGCTGAAGATACGGTTTTAGTAAGCGATGAAACAGAAATTGAAAACGAAATTGTTACAGGTTTTGAAAAATCAGAAGCGTTGATTATTACTAAATATCCATCTAACGTTGAGTGGCTTCGTCAAAATGGAGTATTTGGGGATGTGAAGAGTCGTGCATATCCCCATGAAATTCAAGGTAAAAGTGTTGTTGGTATTTTACCTTATCGCCTAGGGTCAATTGCAAAGCGTGTGGGTATCATTGATCTGCCCGAATTGAAAGCGAATATGGTAGGTCAAATGCTTGATACCAACCAGCTTTATGAGGCGGGTGCAAAACTACGTTGGTTTCGGGTTTATGAAGAGACTGGCAACATAGGTAAAATTCTTCGTTTTCTAGATGATGAAAAGAACATTCAAAAAGTTTTGAAACTTATTAAATAAGCAAAATAAAGTTGAAAAATTATGAAAATATAAAATCCATCCTATCAAATCTGATAGGATGGATTTTATATTTTGGGTAGTATTGGGTATTGACAAGCTATGTGAAATTTGATATTATATCTTCTATAGGTGCTAACATCCAACCAACTTGTATATATAATAAATAATACATAATTATGATTTGTGATTTATATTGTGAAAGTAATATCAATTTATTTGAAAGGGAGAATATACAAAACAATGGCAACGGGAGCGGTTATTGAAGAAAGCATCGAAGAAATTGCTAAAGCAATATCTATGCAGTACGATGGAATAATTTGGCTTAATAACAACAATCAAATTGTAATTGATCAAGATGCCGATGAATTTTGTAGAATGGGCTTTTTTGGGGGAGAGATGGTATTGCAATAGCTAAATTGCACAGGGCGACCGACAATATTCCAAGTGGGGCAAGGAATATCTGTGTAAAATATATAACTTAAAAGGATAATAATTTTGAATACAGATATAGTTACAATAATTTTTTCTAAAAATCGCGCATTACAATTGGACTTAAATTTAAATGGATTTTATAAAGCCAATGAAGATACAGATTTACCAGAAATTAAGATTATTTATACTCATGATGCTGAACATGCGTTATCATATAAAATTCTACAAATAGAACATCCCTATCCAGAATTCATAAAAGAAAATAATTTTAAAACCGATTTGCTGAATGCTTTAAAAGATAAAAAACATGTTCTGTTTTTAGTTGACGACACAGTTTTTTGTGGCACATTTTCAATTAAAAAAATTATAAAATTACTTGAAATTCACAGGAACGTATTGGGTTGTAGTTTACGATTAGGAAAAAATACTCATTACTGCTACCCCCTAAATGCCCATCAACCTATTCCGTCTATTAAATACATTGAAGAAAATTTTGTTATTTATGATTGGACACAAGCGCATCTTGATTTTGCTTATGCGCTTGAAGTAAGTTCTTCTTTATATGAAACGAAAGATATTCTATCTATTTTAAAAAATAATAATTTTTCAAATCCGAACAGTTTAGAATCTGTTCTTTATGCTAATTTAAATCGATTTATTAGAAAGCCATATTTGATGTGTTTTGATAAATCGAAAGCATTCTCGAATCCGGCAAATAGGGTACAGAAAACTGCTTTAAATCGGTTCTCTATGAATGATAAATTTAATAGCGCAGAACTGTTACTATTATATGAAGAAGGTACTCGAATAGATTACTCAAAATTTTTCAAGGTTATTCCTAATGGCTGTCATATGGAGATTGATTTATGAATTTGAAGCATGTAAAATATTTTATTGCGGGTGGGCTAGGTTTTATTGGAAGTAACTTAGTTCATCGAATTCTTGAATGTGAACCAAATTGTGAAATTGTTGTTTATGATAATTTGTCATCTGGAAGATTAGAGTTTTTAACTGATGTAAGAACTGATCCAAGATTATTAATTGTAATAAGAGATATTGAAGATTCGGAATCTCTAATAACAGCAATGAAAGATTGTGATATCGTATATCATTTAGCGTCTAATGCTGATATTAGTAAGGCAATAACAGAACCATCTATTGATTTTTGGAAAGGCACGTACTTAACACATTGTATTTTAGAGGCAATGAGAATAACAGGAGTATCAACCATAATTTATGCCAGTGGAAGCGGTGTTTATGGAGATGGTGGAGAGACTGTAATGAATGAAGAATACTCCCCCATGCATCCAATTTCCACATATGGAGCTAGTAAACTTGCCGGGGAAGCAATGATTAGTTCTTATTGTCACATGTTTGATATGGTCGGTAGAATATATAGATTTGCCAACGTAGTTGGAAGAAATTCTACCCACGGTGTAATTTTATCACTTATTAATAAACTTATTAAAAATTCCAAAGAGTTAGAAATACTTGGAAATGGCGAACAATCAAAACACTATATTTATATTGACGATGTTTTAAATGGTATATTTAAAACAGCATTGGTGTCAAATGAGAAATATGACTGTTTTAATATTGCTACTAAAGATTATATAAATGTAAAAGAAATAGCAGATATTATTTGTGAAGAAATGAAATTAAAAAATGTAAAATACAATTTTACAAGCAATGAAGCAAAAGGCTGGCGAGGAGATATTGGAATTTGCAGATTAAATTCTGACAAAATACGTTCATATGGATGGAATAATCAATATTCCACAAGAGATGCGGTAATAAAAACTGTAAAAATATTAATAAAGGAGATAAATATTTAAAAACAAATGATAGAAGTATTTGATATTATTAATAAAGATATAGAAAATTTTAAAATAAGATTTTGGAAACTTGTGGATTTAAAAGATAAGTCAGATAGTGATTGCTGGAACTGGTTAAGTATAAAAGATAAAGATGGTTATGGTAAAATTAAAATCAGAATAGAAAAAGGTAAATTCAAAAGATTTGGGGCACATCGTATTTCTTATATGATTCACAATGGAAAAATTGAAGGCGATTTATGTGTGCTTCATTCTTGCGATAATCCAACTTGTGTAAATCCAAATCATTTAAGATTAGGAACACATCAAGACAACGCGCGCGATAAAAAAATTAGAAATAGGCAACCCCACCCTAAAGGGATTTTACACGGAGGTGCTAAAATTAACGTTAATGACGTTATAAGAATTCGATCTTTATACAAAAATAAAAATATTAAATTAATAAGTATAGCAGAAGAATTTAATCTTACTATATCAACCATTACTAATATTGCCACTGGAAAAGATTGGAGTCACATACCGGGAAAAGTAAAAGGAAGATATAGAAAAATAAATTTTGAAATAGCAGAAGAAATAAGAAAGTTATATGCCACAAAACAATATACAAGAAAATTCTTAGCAAATAAATTTAATATGACAGTAACCACTATTACTAATGTTATCAACAATAAAGAATGGTTAAGAAAAAAAACATAATGAAAACTCTAGATGACTTGGCAAAATTCCACAATACTGATAAAAGTATTAAATATCATAATTATATTCCAGTATATCAATTTTGGATTAATAACAAAATGGTAAAATCGCTACTTGAAATCGGATTTGGAAATGGATCGTCAATGAAAATGTGGCAAGAATATTTTGATTTATTTCCCGATTGGTATCCAAGAACAAAATTATATTGTTTAGAATATTCTGAAGGAACAGAACATTCGGAGAAATGGAAAAATCCCAATTTACAAATTGAAGGAGTAAATATTATAGAAGGGGATTCCACCAAAGCGTTTACCTGGGATATTATACCCAATGATCTAGATATCATTATCGACGATGGTTCTCATTATCCAGAAGATCAAATTACATCGTTCTTATTGGGATTTAAAAAACTAGCATCGAAAGGTTTATGGTTTATTGAAGATACTCATTGTGGTTTTACAGAAAAATTTGGAAGCACAAAGTTATTGTATAATTGGCTATCAGATTTACAAGTAAAACAGCAATTACCCAATATGAGTGCGCCAGGAGATTTCTATGCATCTAGAGATATACTAGAAGGAATTTCTAAAGATATTTATGCCATACATTCTTATAAGAGTATGATCGTCATTGAAAAAGGTTAATAACAGATGGCAAATATTGATTTTGCATTAATAACAGGTGCTTCAGGAGGATTGGGCAAAGCACTTAGTTTGAAATTATTAAATGAAGGCGTAAAAGTATTAGGAATATCTCGGACAAAACCAGAAATAAAAAACAAGAATTTTTATTGGCAATCAATTGACTTTAATTTTTACTATAGATTTGGGAATGATTTTTCTCATTTTTTAGGAAAATGTTTAGAAGAACATAATGTAAAGAAAATGGGAGTTGCATTGTGTGCTGGAACACTGGGTAATTCCGAAGATTTTGCACACGCGAAACTAGAAAAATGGGAAGAAGTTTTTCGAGTAAACGTTTTTGGAAACTTGCAGATGTTAAAAGTTGTAATGCCTCATCTTTTAAAAAATCAATTTGGTAGAATTGTATTTATTTCTGGTGGAGGTTCAACATATGGTTTTCCTGAATTTTCTGCCTATTCGTTATCTAAAGTAGCAATTGTAAGAGAAGTTGAAAATTTAGGTATTGAATTATCTAGTAAAGGAGATTTTTCAGTAGTGGCTCTTGCCCCTGGCGCTATGCTTGGTGATATGTTAGATAAAGTTATGCAAGCCGGAGTAATGCCGAAAACAACTGTTGATATTCAAGAACCAGTAAATTTTATTAATGCTTTCTTGCAATCTAAAAATCAATGTTTAAATGGTAGATTCATTCATGTTAGAGATAATTGGCAAAAATATTTATTGGACGATAATAAGAAATTTTTAGATGAAGAAGATGAAAATAAATGGCTATTGAGGAGAATCGAGAAATGAAAGTTGCTATTATTGGATTCGGGTTGATCGGTAGAGAGCGATATAACGCATTAAGAGAATTACAGCGTGGGGGATTTCCAATCAATGAAATTGGAGTTTATGATCCTTATATTCCTGAGGAAAATAAATATAATAGCGGTATAATTTGGTTTGAATCTCTAAAAGAAATTGAAGAAAATAATCCAGATTGGGTAATTGTTTGTACTCCCCACTATGTTACAGTTGAAATTATAAAAATAGCTTCTAAATGGAATTGTAGAATTTTAATGGAAAAACCATTTGGAAGAAATTATAAAGAAGCCTTAGAACTTGATAGTTTATTTAATAATGATTTAATAAATAGATGTTATGTTGGTTTTAATTATAGGTTTTATCCCGGTATCCAGAAAATTTATGCTGATTATCGCAATGGTCTTTTTGGTGAAATTATTAATATGAATTGTGAGCTTGGTCATGGTGGAAATCCCGACGACGCTAATACGTGGAAATCATCACCTGAACTTAACGGGTCTGGTGCGCTTTGCGACCCTGGAATCCACTTGATAGACTTACTAAATCAATTTTGTATATACGGTATTGTTCCTAAATATGGAACTGCCCATAAGGGTGTTTGGAATACTGGAATTCAAGAGGAAGTAAATTTAATTTTAACGTCTAAGAATCCTGTAGATGGAAAAAATTTTTCTATTAATTTGAAGTCGTCATTAGTTCATTGGAGAAGTACATTTAGATTTGAAATTTGGGGCGACAAAGGTTACGGAATTGTAACCGGAAGAGGACGATCTTACGGGCCAATGGAATATGTTCGAGGAGAAAAGTGGGGATGGAAAAAAGGTGTATCTCAACGAGAATCAGAACAATTAGTATCGCTAAGTACGTGTGAATTATCTTTTTATGATGAATTAAAAGCATTGTTTTTTGAAAAGAATAATGATGGTGGAAATTTAGTGTATCGGCTAGAACCTTGTAATTCTTTTGAGGCTTTATTAAATATGAAATTATATGAAGATTGCTTTAGGGTAATCATATGATTATTGTGCGTTCACCTCTTCGAATCACTTTTGGAGGAGGTTCGTCTGACCTTCTGTCATTTGCTAATGAGTATGGCGGTTTCTGTGTTTCAGCCGCAATAAATAAATACGTGTATGTTATAGTAAATCGATTGTTTCATGAAGAAGTTTTGTTAAAGTATTCAGAACTAGAAAAAGTAAGAAATATTTCTGACATAAAACATCCTACTATTCGAGAGGCTTTAAAATTACTCAATTTTAAAACTCCTCAAGTTGAAATTACCACCTTTTCTGATATTCCCACTGTTGGATCAGGAATGGGCGGATCAGGTGCATTCTCTGTTGCTTTATTACGTGCGCTGTATTCTCATAGAAATATTTCTAAAACATCTGAAGAAATTGCCGAATTAGCTTGTGATATAAATATAAATAAATTAGGATATGCACAAGGAAAACAGGATGAATATATTTCCGCTCTTGGTGGAATTATGGGATTGTCATTTGAAGCAAATACGGGAAAAGTATATCATCATCCTTTAGCTATTTCTTTTAACACATTAACAGAATTAAAAGAAAATTTAATGCTTTTTTATACCGGAATTAGTCATAGTACAAACGATATCTTGAAAAGTCAAAGTGAAAAAGTAGTATCTAATGATTCTGATATAATTTCTAATCTCCATGAAGCTAAAGCAATTGGCTATTGTTCTGCTAAAGCATTAGAAAATGGAGATTTAACAGAATTTTCTATATTATTAAATGAACAATGGGAAAATAAAAGAAAAAGAAATGGTGGCGAACCAGAATTCATTGAGAAAATTTATTATGGTTCTTTCAGGCATGGCGTATTAGGAATGAAATTGGTTGGGTCTGGAAAAGGTGGATTCTTCCTAGCCTATGCGGAGGATAAAAATAGGGTTAGAAAATATATGTCTGAAAATGGTTTACAGGAATTAAAATTTAATTTCGATTATGCTGGCGTAAAGCAAATTAATTGACAAATTGAAAGTATGGATTTATAATAATACATAATATGGAATTATTTGATATTGCAATTTTATGTGGTGGTAAAGCTACAAGACTTTACCCAATAACAAAAGAAATTCCAAAGTCGATGATTAATATTAATGGGAAACCATTTATTGATCATCAATTGCGATTGTTGGAAAAATCTGGATTTAAACATGTAGTTTTATGTTTGGGAAATTTAGGCTATCAAATTGAGGAATATGTTTTTAAGCAAGATTATAATTTGGAAATTGATTATTGCTACGATGGAGGTACACTACTCGGAACAGGAGGCGCAATTAAAAATTGTTTAGATTATATAAAAAGTTTACATTTCTTTGTTCTTTATGGGGATTCCTATTTACCAAGTGTAAATTATAAAAAAATTCAAAATTTTTTTGAATTCTGTGTTTATTTAGAATCAAGTGCCGGATGGAAAAAACAAGGTCTAATAACAATCTATAAAAACATAGATTCGCATTATAAAAATAATATTTTATTTGAAAACCATAAAATTGTAGAGTATGATAAGAACTATACAGATAATAAAAATTATATTGATTATGGAATTAACATTCTTTCTAAATCGATTTTTGAAAACGTTGATAAAAAGCAATTTGACCTATCGGAAGTTTATCGAGATTTAATTAATAAAGATCAAATGCTTGTTTATAAAATTGACAATAGGTTTTATGAAATTGGAAGCTTAGAAGGAATTGAAGATTTATCTAAATTATTGGAGAAAAAATAATGGAAGAATTTAAAATGAATTTTGTAGAAGATTATTTATTTGATATGGAAATTATTATTGGTAATTTGAGACGCGTATATTCTGGCGATATACAAAATATTATTAATATTATTATTAATATAGCAAAAAATAACGGAAGAATCTTTTTCGTGGGATTGGGTGGAAGTTTAAGTAACAGTAGCCACGCCGTAAATGATTTTAGAAAAATTGGCAATATTGAATGTTATAATCCTGCCGAAAATTTGAGTGAATTAACAGCAACAACAAACGATGTTGGATTTGAATATGTTTTTTATAACTGGTTGGTTACAAGCAAATTAAATTCTAATGATTTGCTTTTCTTTTTGTCCGTTGGAGGGGGAGATAAAGAAAGAAACATTAGTTTACCAATTATTAAAGCCGCCGATTTAGGAAAGGTAAAGGGCTCCAAAATAGTTGCCATTGTTGGTAGAGAAGAAGGATATGTTAATAAAATAGCAGATGCTACAATTGTTATTCCTCCTGTAAATTTGGAAAGAATTACTCCTTATTCTGAGGGCTTACAGTCTGTTCTTCTTCATTTAATAGTAACTCACCCTGATATTAAGAAGGCAAAAACTAAATGGGAAGAAGCGCAATCTTTCTAGATCGAGATGGTGTAATTAATAAAGCCGTTGTTATCAACAATAAACCTCATTCTCCTAAATATATAAATGAAATTATTTTAGTGCCGGGAATAGAAAAGTTATTAAAATATTTGTCTAAAAGATATTTGCTAATTGGCATTACAAATCAGCCCGAAGTTGCTAGAGGCACTATTTCTTTAGAAGAAGTAGATACAATAAATAATTATTTAAAAAGCAGAGTATTTATAACAAAATTTTATGTGTGTCCACATGACAATAACGATCATTGCTCTTGCCGAAAACCCAAAAGTGGACTATTATTACAAGCATCGAAAGAATATAATGTTGATTTAAGTAATAGTTACTTTATCGGTGATAGATGGAGTGATATGGAGGCTGGTAGAAATGTTGGATGTACAACAATTTGGTTAAACCATAAATATGATGAAAGAAAGCCAAATTTAGAGCATGTTGATTATATTGTTTATACTTTAGACGATATTTACAAAATTATTTTATAAAAGGAACTAATAAGACTATAATGATTAGATATAATGATAAATATATTAAAGTATTTGCCGATGGTGCAAATCCAGATAAAATGATTGAACAAAATGATGATCCTTTAATAGATGGTTTTACTTCTAATCCAACCCTTTTAAGAAAGGCTGGCATTACTGATTATGAAGATTTTGCTAAATATGTTCTGATGCATATTACAAAAAAACCAATTTCATTTGAAGTAATTGCCGATACTTATGATGAAATGAAACGCCAAGCTTGTAAAATTGCAAGTTGGGCAGATAATTGTTATATAAAAATTCCCATTACGAACACTCAAGGAATTACTTCAATCCCCCTTATTTTTGATTTGGGACATAACGAAGGAATAAAAATTAATGTAACAGCGGTTACAACTTACAAGCAGGTTAAACTTGCAAGTGAAGTGTTAAAATATTGTTCTCCATCTGTTATATCAATTTTTGCGGGTAGAATTGCCGATACTTTATCTAATCCTGTTAAACTAATGGAATCCGCCAGATTAACAGTTGGATTTGGTACTTCAGAATTGTTATGGGCATCTGCTAGAGAAGTTTATAATGTACGGCAAGCAATCGAAAGTGGAGCAGATATTATTACTCTTACTGATGATTTAATTAAAAAATTAGGTTTAATTGGTAAAAATTTAGAAGACTATAGTTTAGATACTGTTAAAATGTTTTTTCGGGATGCATTAGAATCGGGATATGAATTATGAAACGATTACTTCTTACTATGGGAGGAAAAGAACAAGGTTTTAGCCGACATAATTCTGAAGGTCTTTTCAGAAATTATAATGCTGAAGCGGATCGTTTAATTGACAGTGGCAAAAGCTGGAATTTAGAATGTATAAAATTTGATAATTCTTTCATTTTAAATTCAAAATATTATCCTGAACATAAAGAAGTTTTAGATAAAATTTCTTTTGGATTTGCATTTCGAATTATTGAAATTTATGAAACAATTCAAACTTTAGATAATGGGGATTCAATTCTGTTTTTAGATTCGAATCACGTTATAGCCAAAGACCCTTCGATTTATTATGATATTGCTGGAAAACATGGTGTATTTATTCATGATCATATTTGGGTTTATTATCCCAATAAAGATTGGACAAGGCGTGATACTTTTGTTAACATGAATTGTGACAGTGAAAAATTTTGGAATGCACCTCAATGCCAGGGAAATGTTTTTTGTGTTTCCAAAAATGACTATACGATGAAATTTTTGAAGGATTGGTTAGATTGTGCCTTAAATCCTAAAATTATGTTTGGAGAAGGCAAGTATCCAAATTTTCCAACATTTAAAGAACACAGACACGATCAATCGATTTATTCTATTCTTCGAGAAAAATATGGATTTCCCTATATTAATCGTAGTTCAAATGTTTGGCTTGAATATGTTGCCGCCGAAATGCCAATGATTGAAACAACTAATGAAAAAGATCGAACGATGAATTTATGGCGAAAAGAAATAGATTCAGAGGAAAATAAATGAAAAAATCTATTTCTATGGTTATGCCAGTTCATAATCAAGAAAACATTATCGATCAAATTGTAGAAAATCTTTTTATTTATTCTTCCAAAAATGTTTGTGAATTTATTTTTGTGGTCGATGGATGCACAGATCGGACAGAAGAAATTATTCAAGAGCAAATGTGTCGAAAGTTAACAGATAAACCAATTCGATTGTTATATGCAAATGATGTATATGAAACAAAAGCTTGTAATTTAGGTTTTCATGCGGCAAAAGGTGATTATATTTGTAATTTTCAAGATGATATGCTAATCAACGAAAAAGATTATGATCAACGAATGATGAAACCTTTTAGTGTTATTCCAGAATTAATAGGAGTAACAGCGAGGGATGCAGTTAATGTTAGAATAAAAGGGGATGAACTTGATTTTTACGATGTGTTTGGAAAAGACGTAAATAGTCCTAGAAATATTTTTGGTATTCGTGATATAATCAATCGAGGGCCAATTTTATTCAATCATGAAAAATTGGAAGAAATGAATTATCTTGATGAAAGTTTTATTATGTTTCAGGATGACACAGATTTATTTTTAAGAGCTTACCAAGAAAAAGGATATATGTCAGGTGCATATGTGGTGAACTACGAATCTCCTTTACAATGGGGATCAACTCGTAAAAATCCACATAAAGTATATTTTTTCGGGCAATTAGAAAAAAGAAATATGAAATATGTTGCCGAAAAATATCGAGATTTAATTTTAGCAGATAAGCATAATTTAGATATTATTTTGGAGTAAATTAAAATGGAATATTTAATTTCAGTTATTATTGCTTGTTATAATGGCTCACTTTATTTAGAAGAAACTATAAAAAGCATTGTAAATCAAAGCTATACCAATTGGGAAATTGTTTTTATTGATGATTGCTCAACAGATGAATCGCATGAATTATTTCTAGATTTAACAAAAAAGTATAGCATTAAAAATTTTGCTATTCGGAAAAACGATGAAAATTTAGGCATTACAAAAACAAAACAAAAAGGATTTGAAAATGCCAATGGAGAATTTGTTTTTAGTCTTGACTGTGATGATTGGATTTCTCCAAATTATATGATTGAAATGTTAGGGCGACTCTTAGAGTATCCAAAAAAATCTTTCGCTTATTGTGACAGTGTATATTTTTATCCCGATAAAACAGAACATCGATTTTATCAACCAGAATATAATGTAATTAGATTAATTGAAAATAATTTTATATCATATTGTTCTCTTTATAAAAAACACGATTTACTAAGTGTGGGATATGATTTAAATAACCGAGGCCACCATGAAGATTATGGATTGCTTTTATCTCTCGCTTATAACGGTAAATATGGTATTCATTTGGGACTTCCATTATTTTATTATCGCATTCATGAAAATCAATCAATGCAATCTTCAGAAGTAAAAAATAATGACGAATTATTTAAATCATATTTTATAACTCAAATGCCAGAATTATTCCCTGAAAATTGGTTGCCTATCGCAAAAGAAAAGTTAAAGGGATTACCCGATAATTTTATGAGTTTATATGGAAAAGAGTTTGAAGAAACTTTAAAAAATAAAAAATAATGAAATCAATAAATAGTAATAATAAATACGATAATAAATTTTTAAAAAGATTTTGGGCTAAAATAGATAAAAAAGGTGATGATGAATGTTGGGAATGGATAGCATGTAAAGAGCCAAGTGGAATAGGATTAATT